>Ga0214921_10009997_pt1 | contig 11835 bp, 14 predicted proteins | sample LL1505_MetaG_FD_177992 | JGI IMG/M metagenome (GOLD analysis project Ga0214921, IMG submission 177992) | Freshwater microbial communities from Lake Lanier, Atlanta, Georgia, United States - LL-1505 | ecosystem: Environmental > Aquatic > Freshwater > Lake | place: USA: Georgia | collected...
GTTACAAGTGGTGGAGTTGGGCAAGGCGATTTTGATGTTGTCAAGATCGTATTATCGCGAATCGCTGAGATGCAGTGGATGCAGATGGCGATAAAACCGGCAAAGCCGTTTGCGTTCGGCAGACTCAAAACGAGCGACTCGCGGGTAATCCCAGTATTTGGTTTGCCTGGTAATCCAGTTTCATCGATGATTAGTTTTGAAATGTTGGCGCGCCCGGCCTTGCGCAAGATGATGGGACACACGCAAAATTTGACGCGACCAAAAGTCAAAGCAATAGTTGATAAACAACTGAAGCGTCGTCGCGATGGCAAAATCCATTTGATGCGCGTGTTTGGAACATTTGAAAACGATGGTCGTCTGCATGTTCGCGACACAGGCCCACAGGGCAGTCATCAACTTGCGGCCACTGCGCTTGCGAACGGGTTAGCCCTTGTGCCGGATGGCGAAGGTTTATCTGCGGGCTCCGAAGTTGAAGTGATGTTGCTCGGCTAACTGGTCAGCAATAGGCTCAGACCATGGGAATGCAAAAATGGAATTAATTGATCCGTTTGGCAGAACCGTGCGTGATTTGCGGATCTCAATCACCGATCGTTGTAATTTCAGGTGTACTTATTGCATGCCAGAAGAAGGCATGGCATGGCTGGATCGCAAAGAGATTTTGAGTTTCGAAGAGATTCATCGTTTGGCGCAAATCTGTGTTGAGCGATTTGATGTTGACAGCATTCGGTTAACGGGAGGCGAGCCAACAGTTCGTGCTCACTTGCCGGTGCTAGTCGAAAAGCTTGCAAAATTGCGAGTGCCAAAGATGGCGAATTCTCAACTGGCGGGTAAAAACATAGATTTGGCGATGACGACAAACGGGGCAACCTTGCGTTTGATCGCCGACGAACTTAAATCAGCGGGCTTATCGCGAATCAATATCAGTCTTGACACACTGCAAAGTGAGAAGTTCTTCAAGATCACGCGCCGTGATCATCTCGCAAATGTTTTAGATGGCATCGACGCCGCGGTGCAAGCCGGCTTTGCGCCAGTGAAAGTTAATGCGGTAATCCAACGCGGCGTAAATGATGACGAGATTGTCGCCCTTGCGAGTTTTGGACGAGAGAAGAAAATTGAAGTTCGATTCATCGAGTTCATGCCACTAGACGCACAAGGGCAATGGCAACGCAACGATGTTGTCGGTCAAGACGAAATCGTTGCAGCGATCAATAGTGTCTATCCGCTCGAGCAAGTTACGAGTCGGGGTGCAGCGCCCGCAGATCGTTGGAGATATCTCGATGGTGGCGGAACTGTCGGAGTGATTCCGTCGGTGACAAAACCCTTTTGTGGAGATTGTGATCGGGTGCGGTTAACTGCTGAGGGCCAGTTTCGGACTTGCTTGTTTTCAACCACCGAGTTTGATTTACGTGAAATGTTGCGCGGCGATGCAAGCGACGATGCACTTGCAGTCGAAATTAAGCGTGCTGTTGGCACGAAGTGGGCGGGTCATGCGATCGGCAACGTCACATTTGTGCGTCCAAAACGCTCAATGAGCCAAATCGGCGGTTGAGAAGAACGATCATGTCGGACTTAAATTTTTCTCATCTAGACCCAATGGGTCGGGCGCGAATGGTTGACGTAACCCCAAAAGAACCGACCCACCGACGAGCAATTGCGCGGTGCAAAGTGTTTATGAAGCCGGCTACTACTGCAGCGATTGCCAATCGTGAAGTTAAAAAGGGCGATGTTCTAGCAGTGGCACGAGTTGCCGGAATTCAAGCATCAAAGCGAACCGCCGAGATGATTCCGCTTTGTCATCCACTATTAGTTGGTGCCGTTTATATCAATTTCGAAATTGGCGATGATCATATTGCAGTCGAGGCGCAAGTTGACACGATTGATCGCACGGGTGTTGAAATGGAAGCCCTGCATGCGTGTTCAGTCGCGGCGCTAACTATTTACGACATGTGCAAAAGTGCCGATCGAGAGATGGTTATCGGCGAACTGACGTTGTGGGAAAAATCTGGCGGACGCCAGGGCTTGTACCGTCGTGAAACTGGTGCGTAGAAACCCTTAAACGGCTATTCAATAGCGTTTTTACGGTCGTTTGACCGTCGTATTAAGGTCGTTTACGAGTTCATTGATTCTTTGGATTGAGCGTTCGTTTGGTGTTGTTTCAACTTCGGTCGTTGGCTAATAGAATTATGGGACCCCATGAGCAAACTAATTCTTTTGATTGTTGGCGCAGCCTGGCTCGCGGTTCTTTTGCCGCCCTTGATTCGTGCGAGGTTAAACAGTTCGCCGTTGACTTCAGTTAACCAGTTTCAGAAAAAAAACAGCTCGCTTCGAAATCTGGGCTCAACAAATTCTCATATGCGTGGGATGTCGAGAGAACTGACACCAAACCGCCAGAATCGCCCCGGCAGTGGATACCCACAAAGCCGACAGGGCATGCAGAGCCCGCGAAGAAGCGGTGGCGCGAACCATTTTTCGAACTTGACTGGTCCGATTTTGCGTCCCCAGGGTACAAAATCTCATCAAACCCAAAACGGTGATTACTACGTGCGTCAAATGAAACTCCAACGCCAGCGTCAAAATGTGATCGGGCTTGCTTCATCGACCGCGATTTCATTGTTTTTAGCGTTGTCTACTGGCGTCATGGCGTTTGTCTGGGCTTTTACCCTCTCATTGATCGGACTGTGTTTTTACTGCTACATCTTGGTCGAAAACAGAAAAAGCCGAGAAAATAAAATTTTGGCGGCGCGCTTTCGGCATCGAAATTACTAGCTAATTTAAATACCTGCGCAAAAACCTGCGCTCTAGTTATCGTCGTAATAGCGGTTTTGGGGCTGTAGCTCAGTTGGCAGAGCGGTACGTTCGCAATGTACAGGCCAGGGGTTCAATTCCCCTCAGCTCCACTTATCTTGCCATAATGGCTGAGTACAAAAACGATAAAAACAAGTGAGGATTTTGAAATGTCAATGACCTGGACTGAAGCGAACCTTGCTGTCACGGCACCTGGTCAGATTTTTGAATTAATTGACGCTGAAGTGTTCGGCACCAAGACGCAAGTTTTTAAGAATGCTCCAGCGCACCTTGGTCAAATTTTCGCAGGCTCTCGTAACCATGGTGACAAGACTTTTCTCGTTTACGAAGGCGAGACGTGGTCGTTTGCAAAAACAATGGATCAGATTGACGCGCTTTCGAATCTTCTCGTGAATACTTATGGCATCAAAAAGGGTGACCGCGTTGCTGTGGCGATGCGCAATTATCCAGAGTGGGTGATGTCGTTTGCGGCGATCATTTCTGTTGGTGCAATTTCTGTATCGATGAACTCGTGGTGGGTCGAAGACGAAATGGATTTCGCGCTGCAAGACTCGGGCGCCAAAGTTTTAATTTGTGATCAGCAACGATTTGATATCGCGGCTTCAAGCTGCACCAAACTTGGCGTCAAAGTCTTGGTTGCTCGTGCCGAAAAACCGCTGCCAACTGGCGTTGATACTTGGCGAGAAGCTTTGGCATCACATTTGGCTGCCGGTCTGAAGTGCCCTGCTGTAGATATTGCTCCTGACGATGATGCGACGATTCTCTATACCTCTGGCACAACCGGTCGCCCGAAAGGTGCAGTATCAACGCATCGCGCAGTCATTTCTGCACTAATGGCTTTCTCGGCACGAAATTCGGTGCTAAATATGTCAGGCACAAAACTAAAAGAAGTAACTGGCCCCGAAGTTCCAACCTCATTCATTTTGATCGTGCCGCTGTTTCATGTCACCGGTTGCGTGCCGGTGATGATGAGTTGTTTTATTGCCGGCTTGAAACTCGCGATCATGTATAAGTGGGATGCAGAAAAAGCACTTGAGATGATTGAGCGTGAGCAAATCACAAACTTCGTTGGCGTGCCCACCCAGAGCTGGGATCTCGTCAACTCGCCAGCCTTTGACAAATACGACACATCAAGTTTGCGCGCTGTTGGCGGTGGTGGCGCTCCATCACCAACATCATTGGTTGGCAAAGTCAATGACAAAGTCAAAAACGGTAGTCCACAACTGGGTTATGGAATGACAGAGACCAATGCCTATGGGCCTGGCATTACGGGTTCGGATTATTTGTCGCATCCAACAAGCACTGGTCGAGCAGTCTTGCCGATGCTCGTTGAAGTTCGAGACGAAAACCTAAAACCAGTACCAACCGGTGAGGCTGGCGAAATTTGGTTCTTTGGCCCGATGTTGATTCGCGGATACTGGAACCGCCCAGATGCAACAGCCGAAACAATTGTCGACGGCTGGTTGCGCTCGGGCGACATTGGTCGTCTTGATGCTGATGGTTTTGTTTATGTAGAAGACCGTGTCAAAGACATGATTTTGCGCGCAGGCGAAAATATTTACGGCGCCGAAGTTGAGAGTGCGATCTACGATCACCCATCGGTACACGAAGCTGCAGTTTTCGGTGTACCACATGAGCGACTTGGTGAAGAGGTTGGCGTTGCGATTTTGCCAAAAGCCGGCGTGGTTCTTGATCCACAAGAGTTATGGAAATTTCTTGAAGGCAAAATTGCACCATTCAAGATTCCTGCACACGTGATTGTGATGACCGAGCCATTGCCGCGCAACGCTGCAGGCAAGTTCTTGAAGCGCGAAATTCAGCAGCGCTTGTCGAAAGGCGAGCTGAAAGCCGAAACACGCGCTAAATAGTTACTTTTCTTCAGGCGGTCGAATGTGGCGAAATTGCCATAACAACAAAAAGTCGTAAATGATTTTGCAAGCCGCGCAAATTAGCAGCGGCCATGCAAAACGAGATTGATCTAACATCCAGCCAGCAACTATTGGCGGCAGTGCCGAAGCCAAACTGCGCGGCACATTCGTGACGCTGGCTGCTGCTGCTCGCTCACTGGGTTCAACGACAGCCATTACATAACTGCTGCGAACGGGAACATCCATCTGGCTCAGTAACCCGCGCAAGATAAACAGAGTGACTGCGAGCCAAACATTTGGTGAAAGTGCGACACCGATTAACAAAACACTTGCCGGGATGTGTGTAAAAACCATTGTGCGAACCAAGCCGATGCGTTTTGCGATACGAACTGAAAGAAGCGACGAGATTGCCGAGAGTGTGCCGGTGACAAAGAAGACGACACCTAGTGCGCTAACCGAAAGATCGAATCGTCTGAATATCCACAGTGCAAAAATAGACTGCACAGCGAAACCGCCGCCGAAAGAATCAAGACTAAATAGTGCTGCGAGTTTAAAAATTATGCGACGCGAATCGCCGAGAGCCGATTTCGTGCCAGTCGGCTTTACTTGTGATGTACTCGACATTCGTCGATAAATCGCGAAAACAATTAATCCGGCAAATGTATATACGGAGAAAGTAATTCGGTAGCCGAATAATTCTGAACGATTTTTGGTGTTAGCAAGCCACATTGGTACAGCAGCACACAATGCACCGATTGAGCCAACAAGTGATCCGCTTAGGTTGTATAGAGCGAACATCGCAGTTCGGTCTGTATCGCTAACCGATGCCGAGAGGCTTGCTTGTTCGAGTGGCAAGAACGCACTCACGTCACCTGCGGATGGATTCATTGTGCCAATCACGCCGATAAATAATAGAGCGATGAAACTTGATGCAAAACCGAATGCGACGCCCGTTGCACACATCAGTAGCGCAGCCATGGCGAGCAGTCGTGCTGGCGCAATGCGATGTCCGTAGATGCCAACGAGGATCGTTGTTACTGCAGAACCTAAAAGAGAAGCAGTTACAACGGCGCCGATCTGTACGCCTGATAAGCCGAGAGCTAGTAGAAAACCTGGCAAGATGACGTAGACCATGCCGTCGACGAAGGCTCGCACTGAACGGGTGGCGATTAACTTTCGGCCATCTGCTGTCGCGGTTGTTGGCGCCGATGGAAGTTTGAAAATCACGTAATGACGCTAGTTCATGAAATTTACGTGACTAACCAAAATCAACTAGTGTTTCATCTCGTGCCACCGGTAGATCTCACAGGTTCAAGTGGCGTAAGTCTAGATTCACTAACGATTGGCAATGCTCTCGTTGATGTTTTAGCAACAGTGGACGAAGGTTTTTTGATTCGCGAGAAGATTGTCAAGGGTTCGATGAACCTTGTTGATATTGCGCGATCAAAGCATTTGCATTCGTTAGTTAATTCACGAACCGAAATGAGCGGTGGTAGCGCTGCCAATACTGCTTATGGGTTGGCAAGTCTCGGTGGAAAAGCCGGATTCATTGGCAAAATTTCAGCCGACAGACTTGGCGAATCTTTTGCTAATGATCTAGCAAATGTTGGCGTCAGTTTTTTTCCTGGTGTCACTTGTGAGACCGAAGATACCGGAAGATGTCTGATCGTCGTGACACCAGACGGTAATCGCACGATGAATACTTTTCTTGGCGCAGCGTCGCTGCTAGATGCTGCAGATATCTCACGTGCCGCAGTGCAGAGTGCCGCAGTTGTAATGCTCGAAGGTTATTTGTTTGATCGTGACGCGGCTAAAGAAGCATTTCGTGTCGCTGCAGAATATGCCCACGCTGCTGGTCGTAAAGTTGCGCTTACACTTTCCGACTCATTTTGCGTTGACCGCCACAGAGCAGACTTTTTGGATTTAGTTAAGAACAATATTGATATTTTGTTTTCAAATGAAGACGAGATTAAGTCGCTCTATCAAGTTGGTTCAATCAATGATGCGCTTCATCAATTGCGAGATGATTGCGAATTCGCTGCAGTGACTCGCAATGAGCATGGCTCGGTTGTGATTGACGGTGACGAAGTTGTGATCATTGACGCAGAGCCAGTTGACAGTGTTGTTGACGCCACGGGTGCCGGCGATATGTACGCGGCTGGGTTTTTATATGGGTTCGTGCGTGGTAAGCCAATTGAGCAATGTGGAAGAATTGGTTCGATTGTGGCGTCAGAAGTTATTTCTCACATGGGCTCACGACCGCTCGTGGCACTAAAAACTATTTTGCCAAAAGACTTAAAATAACAAAATTTTGTATTTAGTTAGCTTTCGTCGGCTGGCAAATATATCAGTTGCAAGTCACCTAGTTTGACAAGGGTCGACGCGATCCATCCGCCAAGTGTCGAGAAATGTTCATCAAGCAATTTGCTGGTGCCATCTTGCAAAGTTTCTTCAGCCAGTTCGTAGTCGCCTGAATACGTAACTTCAATTGCATAATCGATGTGCTCAGCAGGTTGTGAAGGCCGGGTGATCTCGACGGTGATGCTTTCTCGCTCAAGTTGGCTTGCACTAATTTTTGGACTCTTGAGCGGTGCAATCTCGTCAACAAGTGAAGAATCGGGTTGGTCTGCGAGACGTTGTACGCGAAACACAATTTCCATTTCAATTTCGGGAGACTCATGAAAAACTTCTTCGGTGTACCATGCGCGATAGTTTGCTTGGCTCCAACTCGGCCAAGTCAGGGTGATGTGAGCGACAACTCTCGGCGGTCGACCCTCGCCTGGCAAGCCATAACTCGTCTCCCAGACCAAGTCGCCGAGCAACATGTCAGATTGAAAATGCTCGTCAAATGCTTGACGCTCAAGAAACGCGTTCGTAAAGGCATCGCGCAAAGCGCCGATTGCGTCGCTGAAGACATGGTCAAGCATGTGGCTATGACGCTAACAATGTGCCAAACTAAATGCTCATGAGCCTGATAATCCTTGAACGCAGTGAGGGTGTTGCAACCCTGACACTAAATAACCCCGCCGAACGCAACACGATGACTGCCGAATTAGTCAGCGATATCAAACAAGCAATGGATGAAATTGAAGCCGATCAGACGATTGGCGCAATCATCGTCACTGGTGCCGCGCCAGCATTTTGTGCTGGGGCCAACTTAGGAAATCTCGCCGAAGCGGATGGCGAATCGCTAACCAAAATCTATGAAGGTTTTTTGCGCATCGCGCGGACACCTTTGCCGACGATTGCTGCCGTCAATGGCGCAGCAGTTGGTGCAGGTATGAACCTTGCACTGTGCTGTGATGTTCGAATCGCTGCACATCGTGCAAAATTTGATACAAGATTTTTGCAAATTGGTTTACACCCAGGTGGCGGGCACACTTGGATGTTTCGTAATATCGCAGGGCAACAAACCGCGATGGCAGCAGTTGTGTTTGGTGAGATTCTTGATGGTCACGAGGCGCAACGAGTTGGGTTGGTTTATAAATGCGTACCAGACGATGAATTGATGACAACTGCGCGTTTGATGGCGGTGCGGGCGGCGAGTGCACCTCGCGAGTTAGCGATCATTACAAAACGCACAATTCAAGAGATGGCAAACGTCGCGACGCACGCCGAGGCAGTCGCTAAAGAACTTGAGCCACAAGTATGGACAACTCGTCAGCCTTGGTTTGCCGAACGTTTGGCAGCCCTACAAAACCGCATCAAAAAATCGTAACTTTTTAAAAGATTCTTGATTATTACGAGAATGTTACGAGCAGGTTAGATGCCATTCGAAAGAAGTGGTGTACTGTGACGATTAATAGCGAGAACATTCAAGTATTTCCATCAGTGGGAGGAAAGATGAGTCAGCGTCACAGGCGTATCGAAGCCATACCGCCACCGCGAGAAGAGTTGCGAGCGCATGCTCACAACGAGCGACATCGAATTCATTCTGAGTTGCATTTAATAACCGAACAAGTTCAGCACGGCATTGAACCGGAAGATATTGATGAGCCCGGTACAAACTGGAAACCACTTCACCACCATAATTCTCAGGTCGCGAGTCAAAATTTTCGGGGTGCAAACTTTAAACATTGGAAGTTAAAGTCTTGGAAGCGTCGCAAAGCAATGCGTCGAGCACGTATTGCTCAAATTTATGAGATTTGAGTTTTAGCAACCAGCCATTGTTGAGTGATTGCTGATTTGCGGTTTTGCCATTCTTCAATCGTGAACCCGTAACGCAAGTGGTCCTCCCACACGCCATTGATTTCTAAAAATCTTTCCGCTAAACCCTCGAGACGAAATTTGAGTTTTTCCATAACCTTTTTGCTGTTTACATTTCTCGGAATAATGCATACTTCAATTCTGTGAAGTTTCAATTCTTCAAACGCAAAACGAGACAATACGGCTACGCCTTCTGCGACGTAACCATTTCCGGCTTGCTTGCGATCAATCCAATATCCGACCGTTCCGGTTTGCATCGCGCCGCGGACAACATTATTTAGATTTACTTCGCCTGCAAAAGAGTTTTCGACAAAAAGTCCGAGCGTGTATGAAGTGCCGGCCAGTCGTTCGCGATCGCGAGCGACGCATCGGCGTTCAAATGCCTGAAAGTCAGTGGCTGGGTCAGCAATATATTCTGACCGCTTAGGCTCCCAGATAGATAGCCACTCTCCATTTCTTAAACGCACCTCGCTCCAAGCGGCATAATCGCTTGGCACAAGTGGTCGCATCATTACTCGTTTGCCTTGAAGACGCAGAGTTGATAATTGAGATCCGGCAGGATGTTGGCTACTGAATATTGGGCTGGCAGAGCCAACCGTGTTTCGTGAAGCGCCACTCATGCGGGCATGTTTCGTAGTTCGTCAACGATGCCGTCCAGCAAATTGTGCTGACTGACAATCAGTTCTGGTATTTGCAGTCTTCGCATCACTGCTACTAGTAAACAACATCCACCCACGATGATGTCGGCTCGGTCGCGAGGTAGCCCCGGGTTGAAGACCCTGTCAGCTAACGGTTCTGTAGCTAAAGTTCGAAAAACATCTTCGGCTGCTTCACGAGTTAATCGCATTGCGTGTAATTTTTCGGAATCGAATTGTTTCAGCCCGAGTTCGACGGCGGCAACCGTGACAATCGTTCCTGCTACGCCAATTATTTGATCAGCACCAGCCAATTCAGGATTCATATGAACGGCATCGTCTACAGCGTCGGATACAAGCGAAATAGCATTGGTTAATTCTTCGGGACGAGGCGGATCGCGATGCAGTTCGCTTTCGCTGAGAGTAACTGCACCAAATGGAATGCTGACTGTGGTCATAAGTGATTCTGCGCCGATCATTAATTCAGTCGACGCGCCACCAATATCTATAACCAGAGTTTTTTTGTTTGTTAATTGCCCGAATGAAATTGTTGCACCGCGATAAGCAAGCGAACCTTCTTGCTCACCCGAAATTATCTCGGGCTCTAAACCACTAGATGTTCTCACTTTTTCGAAAAATGTTTCTGAATTGTTTGCGGTGCGGCATGCTTGCGTTGCAACAATCCGCTTATGTAAAACTTGATGGTGATTGATTAGCGTCGCATATTCGGTGATGCAAGATACGGTTCGATCAATTGCCTCATCACTGAGCGAGCCCGTTTTTGTTAAGCCGGCACCAAGGCGAGTTGATCGCACGATTCGTTCAAGAGTTTTGCCAGAACTATCGGCGATTAATAAGTTTGTTGAGTTGCTGCCGATATCAATCGCTGCGAAGTTCGAATCCATTGAGACAGCACCCTAATCTGAGCGAGAACTATTCGGCTAACTATTTGACTAGCTAGCCGACTAGCCGTTTAGCAACCCAAGCCCCGACGACATCTTTTCCACCAGCAAGCCAGTGCGCATAGTGCGCATGCAGACATTTTACGCCGGTACGTGTGCCGGCAACCCCGCCGTGTGGTCGTGGGCCGATGTGGTCTGTGGGTATTTGGCTGTCGCGTTCAATCGCATACCTCATGTGCGTCTGTGCAAGTTCTTGTGGGTCAACTTCGCTTTCGGCAAGATCAATGCAACCCGCAGACTCTAAACGACTCACGAGCAAATGCGGATGCGAACCGACAAGCCAAAACCTTGTCGGCATCGGGGTGCCATCAAAAAGTAGTGGTTCATTTTTTACAACTACCGGGTCGCCAGTGGTGTCTCGCACAACAACTTCGAAATCGCCCTGTGGTCGGCGTCCGAGTAGTTCTGTGACTCGCGCAATATCTTGGTCAGATGCTTTAAGCATTGCTAGTCACGAATTTTTTCAAAGATTTCACGAAGGTGTTCGAGGTCAGAAATGGTGTCAACATCTTGCGCAGAGCCAAGACATGGAATCTCTTCTATTAAATCTCGGTGTGATTTAAACAGCATGCGGGCACCGTCATCACCAGTCTCGGGTAACAATTGCCAAAGCTCTGCATGCAGACGCACTGGATTGCCGCGCACACCGTTGTAAGTCGCAACTGCAAGTGGAGAATTAGATGCCGCAACTTGTAGCCATGCTGTTGCACGAATAGCAGGTTGATCAGCAAGACCAACTACAACTGCTTGTGCGCCAAGTTCTCGGGCTACATTAATTCCACATTGCAAAGAGCTTGCAAGACCTGATTGCCAAAGTGGATTATTAACAATTTGTACAGTGTCGCTACTGTTGACATCTTCAATTTCGAGAGCCGAATGCAATTTCACTGCTCCGGTTACAACAACTACATTTTCAAATTTTGCATCTAGTAAGTGCTGAAGTGACCACGAACAAACAGAGCGTTTTGAAATAAGTGCCGCAAGTTTATGTTCACTTCCGCTAAAGCGACTTCCTCCACCTGCCGCCAGCAAAATTGCGACTGTAGAAGAACTAGTTTTCAAGAAAACTCTCGCGAGTGGCTACTATTTTTGCGTTGTTTTTCCACTACCCAACAAATTACTTGGTGTGATCTTCAATACGAAGCACACGCGGGTGATCGTGTCGAGGGTCGGCGAGAAATGGCCATTTTCAATTCGATTAATTGTTTTGCGGTCAATTCCAGCCAATTGGGCGAGATTATCTTGGCTCATTTCGGCGTCAATGCGAAGTTTGCGCAATTGCTTTGCAACCGCTTCTTGTTGAAGCGCAATTTTCGTTTTCAGAATTTTTTGAGAAATCGCCATAATTTATTGAGCCTT
>Ga0214921_10009998_pt1 | contig 11835 bp, 9 predicted proteins | sample LL1505_MetaG_FD_177992 | JGI IMG/M metagenome (GOLD analysis project Ga0214921, IMG submission 177992) | Freshwater microbial communities from Lake Lanier, Atlanta, Georgia, United States - LL-1505 | ecosystem: Environmental > Aquatic > Freshwater > Lake | place: USA: Georgia | collected 2015-05-28
TTGGTATCATCCGCGATCACCGATGAAAACGGCTCTAAAACCTGATAAATCCGCACGGCCCAATCAGTCACTGAGGCGGGCTCCGCTATTAGCGGCGCAAGAAGCTCATGGAGGGAATCTATTATTTTAATCGCTAGGAGGTCTTGTTTTTGATCGTTTGGAAGTGTGTCGCGGGTCGTTGCTTGTAGATGCGCTGGTTGATAATTGTCGATCGCCTCTAAGATCTCCCCTTCGGAATCAGCGCTAATTTGAAGTTTACTCGCTAACCATGAAACAAGGTACGGGTGACGAACAAGTGCCGCGAGATCCTCAAATGTACGGCTCTCAAGATACCTTGAGATAACTGTCAATAAAAAGCCCGTCTCTGTCTGCAGCGCCGATAAGCCTGAAGCTGCTCTGGTGACAAACCCTAGTTCATCGAACTGGCCCTTTAAAAATCCTGAGATCTTCTCATCTCCCAAACCGAAAACGAGATCGCGCTCTGAGATCTTTGGAGCTATCTCTGAGACCCATTCAAGTGTAGCGGCGGCGATATCCCGTGGATGCTCAACAACTTGAAGGTCAGATGAATCTAGATTGACCACCTGGCGTTCCCAGTAACTTGGGACGATCGCGCCGTACTTATCAAAACCATTACTATGCGAATCATCAGCGAATATCACTGAATAAATCGACCCATGGCACTTATCGAGGAATACTTTCTGCTGCGGAGTAAGATCAAAAAGTCCGCAGAGATAAAGCTCTCCTGGGATCTCAAAAGCTTCTGTCTCGGAGAGGAGCTCGGCGCGCCTTGAGTAGCGGCACTCCTGCCCTGTATTGGACAGGATCTCTTTATAGCTTAGGTATATTGAGTGAAGCGCGCCCCAGCGCTCCTCCTCGTAGAATCCCTCGATCTGCTGGCCCTTCTGCGCTACGTCAGCGAATGTCAAACCAGCCGATGAGATCTCAATATAGATTGAATCTATCCTTCTGGCTAAAGCCGCGGCGGATCGCTCGATGTAACCCGCAGGGGCATTTGGAACTAATTGCTCGATAATCTCCTTCTCTGTTTCGTGAATGGCGGAGATCCAGGCCATCTGACGGGTAATCTCAGAGGCGAGAGATGCTGAAGAAGGAAGGAATCGATCGATTAAAGATCCACGGGTGATGATGCTAGGAGGAATTATCCCCTGCCCTATCTTTTCACCTTGAGCGGCGCCAATAACTAAGAGCTCCATCAGCCGTCTAAGGGCGCGGCCTCCGGCTACCACGATAGTTATCGCGGATAAATCTATCAGCCCAGAGCTTGAATGCTTTTCAAGTAGGTGTTCAGCGAGCCACGGCAGGATGTGCTGGTCGAATCCGCAAAAAGATCTGTGAATGGAGGTTGGGTTATCTTTCACTGGGGTTCCTAGGATCGTCTTAGCATCGCAGATCTGGGGAAGTTCGGGAAGACCGACAAAGAGGGGGAATACAGCCGGCGCATATTAGGCTCCCCTCTCTTTTCCCTCGCCGTTCTCTTTGTATATTAAAATCCGTCGCAGCTCTTATTTAAACAACGAGAGCAGCGAGGACGGACAAAGAGGGGGAAATATAGCCGACTCATATTAGGCTTCCCCCTCTCTTTTCCCTCGCCGTTCTCTTTGTATATAAAAATCTGTCGCAGCTCTTATTTAAATAACGAGAGCAGCGAGGACGGACAAAGAGGGGAAATATAGCCGACTCATATTAGGCCTCCCCCTCTCTTTTCCCTCGCCGATCTCTTTGTATAAAAAATATTCGCGGCTCCTCAGCAACTTCTTACGCCTCCCAACCGAACAATCCACATGCCTCTTAATTACCCGACACTTAACAATCACAAGCTTCTTAGCTGGCTTGAGCTTATCTTACCTACGCAGTGCCTTATCTGCCTTAGACCTCTTCGACATAGCCGGATCTGTTACCGCTGCAGGCCCGCGCTACCTGACCTAGGCGAGCTTATAAGTCGCTCCTGCCCTAAGTGCTTTTCTCCCTACGCTCAAGCCGCGCATAGTGATAGCTGCCCAACTTGCAAGCTCTATCCACCTATACCGGATACGATGCGTTACCTGTGGGATTATGAGGGACTGGCAAGAGATCTTATAAGAACGATGAAATATCGGCCTAGTCTACAGATAGCTGGAATCTGTTCAAGTTTACTTCACGACTCTATCGGCGAGCTCTTCTCAGATCGCGACTGGGACATTATCTCGCCAGTTCCATCATCTAGACTTATGCTTAGAAAAAGATTGTTTCATCCATGTGGCGAGATCGCGAAACCTATCGCCAAATCACTTAGGATCCCGTTTAGCAATCTTCTAAAAAACGGCGTCCAGAGAGCTCCGCAAGCGACCCTTAGTCATGAGGCGCGAATTACTAGGCTTAAGAAGTTATTCGCGCTAAATGACGGAGCGGATGTAACGGGAAAGAGAATACTGTTGATTGAAGATGTGATCACTACCGGTGCGACGATTAGCGCCGCCGCGTATACTCTAAAGAGAGCTGGGGCGGTGCGTGTTGATGTTCTGGCTCTGGCGAGAACTAGTGTGTGGTCGCGGTTTCGGGGGAGGGTGGCGGAGGGGTTGTCGGTTTCCTAAGAAGAAAAGGTGCTATCTCGCCCACATAAATATCTCTCTTAATCCAAGCTGAAACGGAAGGATCTCAACATCATCAATCCTGCGAGGCGTTGCGCCGCCATAGATAATAATCTTACGGTGAGGCTTGTTGATGTATGAGCCCAAGCTTCTAAAGCCCTCGAGATCATTTGATCCGACATTACCACCGGATTTACATTCAACCGCGAGGATCTCGCCGTCCGCTCGCTCTATGACCAGATCAACTTCCGCTCCATGCTCGGTGCGATAATTAGAGAGTCGGATCTCTCCGCCGATAGCTCTCGTGGTGTGATATACCTGTGTGATCACAAGATGCTCGAAGAGCATCCCTCTGCGATCATCAGATACCTTAAAATTGCCGAGAATTCCGTTGAGCACTCCGTTGTCAAAAAAGAAGAAGCGCGGGTGTTGAATCAGCCGACGCCGCTCAGATTTAGCGAAAGCATCGCACCGGAAAGTGAGCATCGTATCCTCAAGTATTTCAAAGAACCGTATAGCGGAGGCTCGCTTAACCTGCGCCTCCGCGGCCAGTCGCGTCATATCGAGATACTGCCCTGAAGCGGCGGCGCAGTATCGAAGAAATCGGGCGAAACCTTCTAGGTCTCGCGTTAAAGCCTCTGCTTGAATCTCCTCTTTAAGGTAAGTTCCAGCGTAGGAGGTCAAAACTCTTTCTCGCTCTATCGCGCTATCATCAGTGATAATTCCCGGCAGAGTTCCTACTGAGAGCGATGCCGAGAGATCAAAAGCTTCACCGAGCTCAACGTGAAGGAGGGGTCCAAGCTCAAGAGCTAAAACTCGCCCCGGCAGGAGATTTGCGCGCCCGCGCCGCAACTTTCGCGCGCTCGATCCGGTGAGAAAAAATCGCAGCGTACCCCGACTTTCATCGATTATTGCCTGTACTGTGTTGAGCAGGGATGGCAGACGCTGTACCTCGTCGATAAAAACGGTTCGAGGCTTGAGGGCATTAATCTGAGCATCTAGCAAAGTCGGGTCAGAGGCGAACTCAAGAAAGGTGGATTCGCGAGCAAGGTTGATCGACAGATCCGGGCTCAGCGCGGAGATAAGAGTTGACTTCCCGGTCTGACGAGGACCTACCAAAAGGATGCTCTTCTTTGATTCCTCAATTATTTTAGCTATTTGCCGAGAGATCAACATTAGTGATCAAAATACCGCGTAAAATGTCCACTCAGTATAAACTATATCAACTGGGTGTACAAGAAGTGACGTAACTGCTCAGCAGATAGTGAAGACTTATCTCCCAGGATGTGGGTAATAGTCAGATTACGCCTTCTTTCTTCATAGCGAAAAGAAAAGATGTGGCGCTATCTTTTCTTTTTCGACCGTTAAACTTAAGAACAGCAGTTTACGTTCTCTGCGTCCGCTGCGGTGGATCTTACAGCAGAGGACGCGGGGGAGGCGGAGTTTGCGAATTAAATGAAAATCTCCGTAGCCATGACCAAGCAAAAAAACTCGACCACAACTACGGAGACCTTTTGTAACAGCACGATCCAGTGATGAATCGCCCTTATCTAGTACCTATAATGCTCAGGCTTAAACGGCCCAGTCTTCGCGATTCCTAGATACTTTGACTGCTCCTCAGTCATCTCTGTTAGCTCAACTCCGAGCTTCTTGAGATGGAGACGAGCAACCTTCTCATCTAGCACCTTTGGTAATACATACACGCCGATTGGGTACTGTCCCTTCTTCGTGTATAGCTCAATCTGGGCTAGGGTCTGATTCGTGAAAGAGGTCGACATTACAAAACTTGGGTGGCCTGTAGCGCATCCAAGATTCACTAAACGTCCCTCTGCTAAAACAATTAGCGAACGCCCATCAGCGAATACATGCTTATCAACTTGTGGCTTGATCGTAACCTTCTTGGTGTTCTTGTTTAACCAAGCCATGTCGATCTCATTGTCGAAGTGGCCGATGTTACAAACGATCGCCTCGTCCTTCATCAACTTGAAGTGCTTCTCATTGATGATGTTTACGTTACCGGTAGCTGTCACAAATATGTCAGCGATTGGAGCCGCAGTCTCCATCGTTACAACCTGATAACCTTCCATCGAAGCCTGTAGTGCGCAGATCGGGTCGATCTCGGTGATGAGAACTCGAGCGCCTAGGCCACGCATTGAGTGCGCGCTTCCTTTACCTACATCTCCAAATCCAGCTACTACAACAACCTTTCCAGCTACCATGATATCTGTAGCGCGCTTGATTCCGTCAGCGAGAGACTCACGGCATCCGTATAGGTTGTCAAACTTAGACTTAGTAACGCAATCATTCACGTTAAACGCAGGTGCCTTTAGCTTGCCTTGCTTCATCATCTCATAAAGACGGTGAACTCCTGTGGTTGTCTCCTCAGAGATACCGATGATGTCCTTCATCATCTCAGGATACTTATTGTGCACAAGCATAGTCAGATCGCCACCATCGTCGAGGATCATGTTCGGTCCTTGAGAACCGAAGTGGATCGTCTGCTCTAAACACCAGTCGTACTCCTCAGCTGTCTCGCCCTTCCAAGCAAAAACTGGGATGCCTACAGCAGCTATCGCCGCGGCAGCGTGATCTTGTGTTGAGAATATGTTGCAGCTCGACCACCTAACCTCAGCTCCTAGCTCGATTAGGGTCTCAATCAAAACTGCTGTCTGAATAGTCATGTGTAGCGAGCCAGCGATACGAGCGCCCTTTAGTGGCTTCTGCTTGCCATATTCCTCGCGAAGAGCCATCAATCCCGGCATCTCCTTCTCCGCCATCTGGATCTCTTTACGACCCCAGTCAACCGTCGCGGCGGACATATCGGCTACTTTGTAATCTGTGAATTCGTTTTTCATGGCGTTTAACATAGTGTCTTTAATCTAATACAGTTTAAAAATACGGCCTCTAGGACGAGCAGATGCTATACTAGGATGACAAGACGAACAAGTTACTGGCTCATTTTTCCGCCCTATGTGGCCGAAATACCGCGATTTAAAGCCACCTTAGCTTCGCCCCATAGCTTTTCAAGCTCCTCGGATGACAGCTCGCTTAGGGACTTACCTGCGGCGAGCTTCTCAACCTGCCTAAACCGCTCCATAAATTTACGATTGGCGGAGCTCAAAGCCTCCTCGGCGTTAAATCCCATGTGACGGCCGTACTGAGCGAGGGTGAACAGAAGATCACCGAACTCCTCAAAAGCCCTTATGTTAGCATCATCAGAGCGCTCCGCTGATTCAACACTCTCGGCCTCTTGCAAGAACTCAGATAGCTCCTCTCGGATCTTATCCTTTACCCCCTCATTTGAGTGCCAATCGAACCCAACCCTCGCACAACGCTCTCCTATCTGATGCGCCTTTAAGAGAGCAGGCAGAGATTTCGGGACCCCATCTAATAGTCCCTTCTGAACAGCCTCACCTTTTGATGCCTTTCTCTCTTCTTCCTTAATGCGCTCCCAATTCCGCAGCACTTCGTCGGTCCCCGAGACCTTAGTGTCTCCAAATATATGAGGATGTCGACGCACCAGCTTGTCCGAGATACCGGTTACCACGTCAGCAAAAGAGAACAGGTCCTTCTCCGCCGCCACCTGAGAAAACAGCCCTATCAGGGAGACGAGGTCTCCCAGTTCTTCACGAATCGCCTCGGGGCCGGTTTCAACCGCGTCAGCCACCTCGTAGGCCTCCTCAATTAGCAGAGGCTTTAGGCTCTCGAATGTTTGCTTTAAATCCCAAGGACAGCCGCCCTGTGGATCGCGCAGCTTGCGCATGATCTCTAGAAATTGGCTTAAGGCTTCTGTAGCTTTTGTATTGCTTGACATGCGGTGAGCCTATCACCCCGGCCGCGTTAGTGAACAGAAGAATAAAGTCATTAGTTACTCTTCTCTCGGTCCGTAAGAACCAGAACTTTGGTCTCTGTTGGATCACGCTCATCCGGCACAAGCACAATTGAATAAACGCTTTCCGAATTAAACTCCTGTCCCGCGACAGTCGCCACTATCTCTTTGGTGGTACTTCTTCTGACAACTATATCATACCTTCCGGCGCTACCTGCTTGATAACGGGTTGCTGCTTTGAAGCTCACCCGCTTCGCTGTTGGCTCAAGCACATCAACATTGCTCGGATTCGATAACACATAAACATCGAAGCTTGAGCCCTTTTTAAAGACGTTAATTATCCTCGCTCTAAAACTGCTATCGCCGCCTGGCTCGTTATCATCCCGTAGCAAGATAGCATCTGCCTCACTCGAGGTTCCGCAAGCGATATAAGTATAATCGACATCGTCCTGCAAAGAGGTCAGCTGCGAATCGATCGGAGTCAGGGAATTTGATGGGGTAACCTGAAAGAGGTGTGGATCTGTATCGAACTCGAGATAAGCCGTACTCTCAAGATAGGCCACGTTCTCAAGATACTGGTCTGAATCGAGCAACAGGTCGACATCGCCCACACCAACAACCGCGTTCATAAAGCGTAGGTTGGTTTTGTTATCATTTGAACTGTCCGCGCATCCAAAAACAGAAAGCGCCAAAAACAGGGTCGAAAAAAGGGTGCTGTAATTCTTTTTAGTCATAGCTAGAGGATTGTACCCGCTAGCGAGATGCTACTCAAACGGGGGCTGTCACTCCCCGCAACCCCTTGAGAAACGGGATAAAACCGACTCTATTTAACTATTCCGTCCCGCACCAACCACTCGGCTAGGTGCTTAGCAACTAGCTCATTTCCAGCGACCTTGTAATGACAGTGATCCCACAATAAATCACTCTTTTGCGTCCCAGACGCAGCGACTTGTCTTAGGTAGGGCAGAAGATCAAGATAAGGCACATCACTCGCCGCGCAGATACGCTGAAAGTTATCCTGTGGATACACGCTCAAAACGTTATCTTTAGCGTAGATCTGAAACCACACGGGGAAAACGTGCATCGCTACCTTTGTGCCGTTTCGCTTAGCGATCTCAAACCACGAACTATAGATCTTTTCTAATCTATCCCAGGCGTCAGAGCTCCATCCGAGACCGAAATCGTTATGAGCGTTGTAGATCTCAAAATCAAATCCCTCTCGCCTCCCTAGAGGATCTCCACTGGAGAGGTTTCTGCCGTTACGAAACTTCTCACGCCAGTCAGATGAGACATCCGTCATCTCCTTGGCCGAGAACAAACTATCCATATCTATCAGCTGAAACCGCTGGAACGCCCAGGTCAAAAAGCGGCTCTGATTAAAGGGGAAGCGCAGTGTTTTTACGTAAAACTTACGGGTCTGCGCGGCGTCATTTAGATACGCTCCGATTAAAACCAAGTCGGGCTTTATCTGCTCTTGAAGCTCCATGTAGTGATAGAACTCATCACTCGCGGTAGCGCCGGGAAGCCCCGCGTTCAATACCGTGACTTTCTTGCCCGCTTGTATTAGTTCTTTTTCAAGCAAAGCGGGGATTGTGAGCGACTCCTCCATGTAGTCACCAAAAGTGATCGAATCTCCGATCGCCAATATGCGAAACTCGTCAGGTTCTTTTGGCCCAACGTTAGGCCCTCGTAGCCCGAGCGAGTTAACTCGGATCACTACATCTTCCTTACTCAGAGTGTGGTTGCGGATAGTTGCAGTAACGTTTGGGTTGAGTCGGATGCCGTAGTGGCCTGACCAATCTATTACGCTATTTATAGAGCCATCTTCGCCGGTCACGGACTTCTCAGCCGCCTGACTAGGAGCTCGGGATTCAGCCTTTGCCTGCACCGTCATCTGCGGGGGGATTACCCTTCGTGCGATTATCTCGCAGATGACTAAAGAAAGTGCCAATGATGAAATAACTATGGTTAGGTTTTGAAGTAGCTTTTTCATGAAGGAAACTTATGATTTCACTCGCTTTTTAACAATGCCCTTTGTGCTGAATCCAAGTTGGTGCTAAGATCATCTTAATGAGTGTTAGGTAACTGGGAAATTCGTTAAACCATCCCAGCTAGGAGTTTTGCATAGCAACTAGGCACCAAATAGCGCTAAGAACTTCATCGGTTTCCTTACCGACATCAAACCTGCTGACCCTCCTGCTCAAAAATATTCACAATTTTAATAACCTAAAACCGATCTCGCTGTTCGCTGTTGTTACACTGTCGAAACCACTAAGAAATATGGAGGATCCCGCGCTGTATGAGAAATAACCTCGCACTGGTTGTTAAGGATGACGTCGCTTCATTTGATACCGTTAGAAAGGTCGTGAAGGGCTGTGAGGAAGTTAAGGGTCAAGATCTAGTTATCCTAGATGTTCACTCGATCTCTGACTTCGCGGATTACTTTGTGGTTGTGTCTGGTCGATCTGATCGGCAGGTCCAGGGATTAACGAATCGAGTTATCGAGGAGCTCTGCCGCTCTGGAGTTAAGCCCCTCTCAGTAGAAGGCTACGAAGACGGGCAGTGGGTTTTAGTAGATTGCGGGGATGTTGTCGTTCACATCTTTTACGAACCAGTTCGAGCTGAATACGACATCGAGAGTCTCTGGATGCGCGCGAAGAGAGTCGCGGCTAGGGATGTAGCTTAAAGCAGAAGAATCTTGAACTGATTGTTCATCTATAACGCGGTATTTCGTGGTTTTTCTGCACTTTTTTATCTAGCGTCTCTGGCCTTACAGATCTCTTGTACTTTCGAGTAGATGCAACTTAATCGTGTGCGATAAGGTCCACAAATGGCGAGCCCAACGCCTTGTTCAAGGATCCAGAACATGGCACCATGTAGTGGCGCTAGTTAATAGGAAAACCAATCATGTATCACGGTGACGCAATCGTAAAAAACGACTTCAACTGGATCAACCTGATCAAGCAGGGTGTATTTTGGGCGGTTCATGTAGCCTGCATCGCAGCCATCTGGGTTGGCGTTAGTTGGGTAGCCGTAGCCGTCTGCCTTGCTCTGTACGTAATTCGCATGTTCGCCATCACAGGCGCGTACCACAGGTATTTCTCTCACCGCTCTTACGACACAAGTCGCTTCTTTCAATTTTGCCTAGCTGTGCTCGGAACGACCGCCGCTCAGAAGGGCCCGATCTGGTGGGCTTCTCATCACCGCCACCACCACAGATATTCAGATACGCCAGAGGACATACATTCGCCGATCGTGTCGGGAATATATTTCGCTCACGTTGGCTGGGTGTTGAGCTCTCAGTTTATTGAGCCTCGTCTTGAGCTTGTGAAAGATCTGCTCAAGTTTCCAGAGCTGCGCCTCCTTGAGCGTTTCAATTTAGTTCCCCCAATTCTACTGGCTGTAGGATGTTTCCTTCTTGGCGTCCTCCTTGAGCACACAAATCCTGGGCTTGGCACAAACGGATGGCAGATGCTGGTTTGGGGCTTCTTTATTAGCACTGTGCTGCTCTATCACGGAACATTCTGCATCAACTCGTTCACACACTTAATCGGCAAGCGTCGCTTTCCTTCGACTGACCACAGCAAGAATCACTGGTTACTTGCTTTGATCACTTTAGGCGAAGGCTGGCACAACAATCACCACTACTATCCAGGCTCAGAGCGTCAGGGATTCTATTGGTGGGAGATCGATATCTCGCACTATATTCTAAAGACTCTGTCGATCTTCGGCTTAGTATGGAATCTACGCGAGCCACCAGCTCGTGTTTATGCCGCGGCTGGTAAGTTGGAGTAGGATCCAAAGCTCGGAGGAGCGAGGTTTTTCTCGCTTCACTACCTAACCCCTGTCATCACCAACAGGGCTATTTGTTGATAGTCTCTCTTTACACGGACGCGATGAGAGCCGTTAACGGGTCGGTTAAAAACTTCCCCGATTAGCTCAGCGTAAAAAATGTAGTCTGGGTAACCGACTACTGCCGACGTCTTGTTGTGGGAACAACGAGGGATAGTCGGCGCTTATTGCCCTGTCACTAACTAAGGTTCGCTGTCAGGACCTTAAGCGTTTACTCTGCTCTTCGTAGTCTATGGCCCGAGCGCTGTTAATCAGCGCTCGGGTTTTTATTTGTCCTAGCCACTTCACGCTACGCGCAGTAACCAGAACATGCCCTATTGCGCATGCCAAACATCTGCTTGGCATCTCAAGTAGGGGAATTGCGTATAAATCTCTTTATGTAGTAATATTATCCGGGCCTGGTCATTGGAGACTCTTTCTTTTAAAGCCTCCTCGCTGGCCTCGGTAGCGTTTATTTCACTTTGGGCAAGGTTTAGTGTCAGCTGTATCTGTGTCTACTTCTGCTTCTACCTATAAGGGACCACATCCGGTTCCTCGAGGTGCCATGCTCGACGATGCTCAGCCTCTAATGAAGCATGCAGCGGCGATCTCCGTGGGTCTTCACCTGGCTCTGTTGGCCGGTTACTTTGCTATAAGCTTATGGACAAAGAGCGGGATTGTCGGAACTCCGCAGGGAGAGATTATTGACGTCACCATAGTGCCCCTCTCAGCGTTGGATACACTGCTCCCAAAAGGAGATGCGGGAGCGGCCGTGGCAGCCCCTCCCTTGGAGGCGGTGAAAAATGAAGGCCCTAAAACAAAACCGCCGGCTGAAAAACCGATCGAGGAAGTAAGAGATACTTTACCTTCACGAGCACCGCGACCAAAAGCGAAGCCGGAGACGCCGAACACTAATAAAGCTAATCCATCAGATCAATCTAGCGCTGAGGCGGTTAGCAGCACTGGGGAACTCGGAGTACCAAATGGAGCTGATATATCGCATGAACAGGCACGAATAAGTTATCAGGATATGGTCGCCACTCTTATAGCTCGTGCCAAGCGCTATCCCGAGCGCGCCCTAAAACGAAGAATGACAGGAGAAGGCGCAATTAGGCTTGAAATCAGCGCTGATGGCTCTCTGTCTAATGTCGAGATCTTAAGATCGACCGAAACTCAGATATTAGATGCTGAGCTAAAAGCTATGGCCGAGAGAGCAGCCCCCTTCCCTGCTTTTCCAAGCGATCTGCGTAAAAACAAACTGGCGCTTATTGTTCCGATCGCTTTTAGGCTAGAGAGCTAGTCTCTTACTTGTTACACATTACGATCTCTTTCGGGAACGTACTTGCTAGGAAGCGACGGTAACGCGAGTTGTAAGCCTTGCCGAGCTTCAAGAACATCGCTGGCTTAACAGGGCTTGGCTTACTAAAGATTCCTTCATGAGTTGCAGATAGCTGCACTGCTGGGAACTTGATGGCACTGCAGCTATTTGGCATCGTCGCTCCGGCTGGACATACATAGGCACCCAGAAGCTCGTTGGCTTGTCTCTTGATATCTCGGATCGCTTTCGCGCTGCTCTTTAGATAC
>Ga0214921_10010001_pt1 | contig 11833 bp, 10 predicted proteins | sample LL1505_MetaG_FD_177992 | JGI IMG/M metagenome (GOLD analysis project Ga0214921, IMG submission 177992) | Freshwater microbial communities from Lake Lanier, Atlanta, Georgia, United States - LL-1505 | ecosystem: Environmental > Aquatic > Freshwater > Lake | place: USA: Georgia | collected...
ACCGAAATTGCCTTCTTCTTTCCCGCTATGGCGATCCACTCGCGCTGATTTGCACGGAACCAACCCGCCCCTGAAGAACGACCCGGTCGGTGACCGGGTAAACCTGCTGGGTTTGGACGCCGCCGGGTTGGTCAATTTGTGCGCAAGCTGGGGCGAAAAACCTTTCCGGGCGCAGCAGCTCCTCAAGTGGATCCACCAGCGTGGTGTCAGCCAGTTTGATGCCATGACGGATTTAGCGCGTTCGCTGCGTGAACACCTTGCAGCGAACGCAGAGATTCGAGCCCCCGCGGTGATCACCGACCACCGGGCAGCGGATGAGACCCGCAAGTGGTTGCTAGACGTGGGTCAGGGCAACGCGGTCGAGATGGTTTTTATTCCCGAGACCTCCCGAGGCACGCTTTGCGTTTCGACCCAGGCCGGGTGCGCGGTCGATTGTCGTTTTTGCTCTACTGGTAAACAGGGGTTCTCTCGAAACCTTCGGCTCGACGAGGTGATTGGTCAGTTGTGGTGGGCCGAGCAGGCGCTGGGCGGAACGACAGCGGGCGCCGAGCGCCAGATTTCGAATGTCGTTTTCATGGGGATGGGTGAGCCCCTGCTGAATTACGACGTCACCCTCGCCGCACTTCGGTTAATGCTCGACGACCGGGCCTATGGTCTGTCGCGGCGGCGTGTCACCGTATCGACTTCTGGCGTGATCCCGATGATGGATCGGCTGCGTGAAGATTGCCCGGTCGCCTTGGCGGTATCGCTGCATGCGCCCGTCGATGCCTTACGCGACCAACTGGTGCCATTAAACCGAAAGTACCCGTTGGATCAGCTTTGGTTAGCATGTTCCCGATACTTGCAATCGGCCCCGCGGGACTTTGTGACTTTCGAGTACGTGATGCTGGACGGGGTTAATGATTCTGAGGATCAGGCTGATCAGGTCTTGCGTTGGGTCGCTGATTTGCCTTGTAAGTTCAATCTGATTCCCTTCAATCCGTTTCCAGGTTCGGGCTTGCGGCGGTCGCCAACCGACCGCATCTTGCGCTTTGCGCGCCGGCTTTCTGACGCTGGTATCGTGACAACCGTGCGGCGGACGCGTGGCGATGATATTGACGCCGCGTGCGGTCAACTTGCCGGCGATGTTCGTGATCGGACTCGTCGTACAGAGCGCATGGAGAACAAAATCATCCCGATTCCGATCGAGCGCCCCGCGGCACTCCATTAACGAATGAGCCGATCATGAGAGACATGAATCCCGATAGCGGCTCAGATGCCAGCACTCAAGGTATTGCGACGGCGGCTGAGCTGGCGGCTGTTCGCGAGGCCCGGGGTTGGTCAATCCAGGAAGCCGCTCAGCGGATGCGTCTGGCGGCTCGCCAGATCGAAGCGATGGAGAAGGGTCATTGGAATGAACTCCCTGGCGGGACGTTTATTCGCGGCGCCTTGCGAGGTTATGGCCGGATGTTGGGGGTGGGTGTAGAGCCCCTGATTGAGACCCTTGGCCCAGCCGGTGAACCCAGCGATCTGCGGTCCGCAGCTTCTCTTAGCGCCCCAATGCCGCGTGCGGATGGTCTGGATTTCTCTGGCGCGTCCGGCAGTCGACGCAATTGGGTTTTGTTGGCCGTCGTCATCGTGGCAGCCCTTGCCGCTTTCGCGCTCTTTTTTGGCCGATCGACGCCCGTTGGGCAAAAATCGGGCTTGGGGCCGGGCAGTGTTCCATCTCTCGGGCCGGTCGGTGTACCTGCCAACGGAGCGGCGAGCTCGCCCTCGGGTGCGAGCGGGGGGCAAAGCGATTCACAAAATGGCGCCCAGACCGGCGCTCAGACCAGCTCCGCTGCCAACTCACCACCCACCGGGCCCACCGTGATCGAATCGGTTCCGGCACAAAACCTTCGTTGATCGCATGATGAGTGTTAGCAAGCACCACATTCCTGGGCCACTCGCCCGTCATCCAACCCGCATGGCCACCGTGCGTTGGGGGGATCGGACGGTCAAGATCGGGGGAGACGCGCCCGTGGTCGTTCAGTCCATGACAAACACCGATACAGCGGACGTCATCGCGACTGCGATTCAGATTAAGGCACTGGCCGCGGCTGGGAGCGAAATCGTCCGGGTGACGGTCAACTCGCCTGCAGCGGCACAAGCGGTTTCGGCGGTTCGCGAGCAACTCGATCGGATGGGTGTGTCCGTCCCCCTGTGTGGAGACTTTCATTACAACGGGCATCGCTTGTTGTCTCAATACCCGGACTGCGCTGAGGCCTTGTCGAAGTACCGGATCAATCCCGGCAATGTGGGGACGGGCACGAAGCGGGACGACAATTTTGCTCGCATGATTGAGATTGCTTGTCACCATGACAAGGCCGTTCGGATTGGTGTTAACTGGGGCAGTCTCGATCAGGATTTATTGGCCCGTCTGATGGACGCCAATGCTGCGCTCCCAGACCCATTGGGTTCGGCGACCGTCATGCGCGAAGCGCTCGTTCGTTCAGCGCTCGATTCTGCGGCTCGTGCCATCGAGTTGGGATTGAATCCTGATCAGATTGTCCTGTCCTGCAAGGTGTCGGCGGTTCAGGATCTCATCGCGGTCTATCGCGATCTCGCCAGTCGCTCAAGTTTTGCTTTGCACCTCGGACTGACAGAGGCCGGGATGGGTTCCAAAGGCATCGTGGCGTCCACTGCGGCGATGGCGGTGTTACTCCAGGAGGGCATTGGCGACACGATCCGGGTCTCGCTCACGCCAGAGCCTGGCGGCGACCGGACTCGAGAAGTCATCGTCGCGCAGGAGATGCTGCAGACGATGGGCTTGCGCGCATTTACCCCATTGGTCACGGCCTGCCCCGGATGTGGTCGCACGACATCGACCTTTTTCCAGGAGTTGGCCGATTCGATTCAGCGTTGGTTGCGTGAACAGATGCCCGAGTGGCGGGCGAACTATCCGGGCGTCGAGACGATGGCAGTCGCCGTCATGGGGTGCGTCGTCAACGGGCCTGGTGAATCTAAGTTTGCCGATGTCGGTATCAGCTTGCCAGGCGCGGGAGAAGCGCCCGTGGCGCCGGTGTTCGTCGATGGCGAGCGCACCGTGACGCTCAAGGGCGACCGGATCGCTGAAGAGTTTCAGGCCATTGTCGCTCAATATGTTGAACGACGTTACGGAGCCGCCGGGTTGATGGGGCAGCGTGAGGCGGAATCCGCATGACCGACGACTCGAAGCCTGCTTCCAAACCTGAAGCAAAGCCTGGTTCAAAGCCGGCAGTAAAGCCCGCAGCCCTCACAGGCGTCAAGGGCATGAATGATCTGCTGCCAGCAGATGCTCATTACTGGGAAATGGTTGACGAAGCCGTTCGTGAATGGACCCGTGGCTACGGCTATCAACAAATTCGTACACCGATCGTTGAGCCCACTGCTTTGTTTGCCCGCGGGATTGGTTCAGCGACGGATATTGTCGAGAAAGAGATGTATTCCTTTATCGACGCCCTCAATGGCGAACATCTCACGTTGCGCCCCGAGAACACGGCGGGGGTTGTGCGATCGGTGATCGAACATCACCTGACCTATGAAGGGCCCCGTCGGCTTTGGTATTTCGGACCGATGTTCAGGCACGAACGGCCCCAACGTGGTCGTTATCGTCAATTTCATCAGATTGGTATTGAGGCCATCGGCTTCGACGGACCCGACATCGATGCTGAAGTCATTGCCATGGCTCAGCGTCTTTGGGACGACCTTGGTCTGGATGGGTTGCAACTTGAACTTAACTCGATCGGGGACGCCGGTGAACGCCTTGCGCATCGGGCTGCCTTGATTGCTTATTTTGAACAGCATCTTGATCAACTTGATGATGATTCAAAGCGTCGGTTGCACGCCAATCCGATGCGGATTCTGGACTCTAAAAACCCCGCGCTGCAGACCTTGATTGAAGCTGCACCAAAGCCTGTTGACTACCTGGGAACAGAGTCACGTGAGCATTTCGATGGGCTTCAGCAGTTGCTAGCAGACCTTGGTATTCCGTATCGCTTGAACCCACGTTTGGTGCGCGGGCTCGATTACTACAACCGAACCGTCTTCGAGTGGACCACCACCAGGCTGGGCGCCCAGGGAACCGTCTGCGGCGGCGGTCGTTATGACCCACTGGTTGAGCAAATGGGCGGCAAGCCCACTCCCGCCTGCGGCTTCGCGATTGGAGTCGAACGCTTGATCGAGTTGTTGCGAGACCAAGGCGAAGCGGTCGCGTCTGCCGCCTGCTCCGTTTATGTGGTGCATCAGGGCGAGGCCGCTGGGCGATTGGCGTTTCGGTCTGCGGAGCGCCTGCGCGATGCCGGGCTCGACGTCATTCTGAATTGCGGTGGCGGTAGCTTCAAGAGCCAGTTCAAACGCGCCGATGCCAGCGGGGCAACGCTTGCGGTTGTGATTGGCGAGGAAGAAGCTGCTCGCGACGAGGCTGCAATCAAGTGGTTGCGCGCGGACCGCGATGATCTAACTCAGAACAATGTTCAGAGGAACGTTGCGTTGGCGGACCTGCCGAATACGGTGCTTGACGCCCTGTATCGATCGAATGAGGAAGGGCATGGCTTACGATCTTGAAGAACAGGAACGACTTGACGAACTGAAGGCGTTCTGGGGCCGCTGGGGTAACTGGATCACGCTGGGTTTGACCCTGATTCTGCTCGTCGTCGCCGGTTGGCGTGGCTGGGCTTGGTGGGAACTCCGCCAGGGCGGTGCGGCGTCTGCAATTCACGAAAAGATGGACGATGCTTTGCGCCGTGGACAGTTGTCTGAGGCCACGCCGATGGCTTCAACGCTGATGAACGATTACGGCCGGACGGCTTATGCCTCGATGGCCGCATTACGGGTTGCGCGGGCCCAGCTGGACGCCGGAGATGCCAAATCGGCCCGAACGACTCTGACCTGGGCCGTCGAGCACGGGCGCGACTCGGGGATTCAGGCCGTGGCAAGAATCCGCCTTGCCGGGATGCTGCTAGACGAGGGGGCTGCCGACCGGTCGCAGCTTGATGCAGGACTCAAACTCCTCGAGGGGGTTCCCCCTGCCGAGATGGCTGGTGCCTGGATCGACCGGCGAGCCGATTTGCTGGCTGAGTTGGGTCGGGCCGATGAGGCTAGGGCAGCCTGGACAGAAGCCTTGAGTAAGCTCGATAGCAACAGCCCCTTGCGGCCGCTGGTCCAACTCAAACTTGATACGTTCGGAGCGGGTTCATGATGCATGTCCAAACGCCGGGCAACGTGTTCCCAGGTCGCCTGCTGATCGCCGTCATTACGGCGAGTCTTTTGTCCGCCTGTTCCTGGTTGGGGTTAGGGCGGGGTGGGCCGACACCGCCGCCTCTGCCACCGACAGTAGGCGGTGTTAGCCCTCGGGTCGCATGGTCGGCCTCGATTGGCAATGCGGGTGTGGGTTTCGAACCAGCGGTCGTCGGGTCATCGGTCTATGTTGCGGCGTCCGACGGAACCGTCGCACGTTTGGACACTATCAGCGGCAGAATCGCTTGGAAAGTCTCGGCCGGTCAGGCGTTGAGCGCTGGCGTTGGTGCTAGTGAGTCAATGGTTGTTGTCGCTTCGCGTGACGGCGATGTCATCGCGCTCAATGCTTCAGACGGACGCCAAGTCTGGAAAGTGGCCGCGGGCACTGAGGTGTTATCGACCCCGAGCGTCGGACTGAATGGGGTGCTGCTGCGGGTCGGCGACAAAGTCGTGGCACTCGAAGCCGCCACCGGAAAAACCCGTTGGACTTGGCAGCGCGCTTTGCCCACGCTTGTTTTGCGACAGCCGTCGCCAGTTGCGATCGCTACTTTCTCGACCCCCGCTGGGCCCACAGGGCTCGCTTTTGCCGGTCTGCCGGGTGGTCGTCTCGTCGCTCTCGATCTTGAGACGGGCGCTTTGCGATGGGAGACCGCGATCGCGCAACCACGCGGTACTAACGAGATTGAGCGAATCGCCGACGTATTGGGTCGGCCTTGGGTCGCGGGCCGAGAGGTCTGTGCGACGGCTTACCAGGGCCGTGTCGCTTGTCAGGATGCTCTCAGCGGGGCGCCGATCTGGTCGCGTGAACTGCCGGCTTGGACGGGTATCGCGGTCGACGCGCGGTTTGCTTTTGTCGCCGACGACCGCGGGAACCTTCATGGTCTGCGTCGTACCAATGGTGAACAGATCTGGCGTCAGGAGGCACTTTCGTTGCGTCGGCTCTCTGAGCCTCTATCCATCGGGGGCTCTGTCCTGGTTGGCGATCGGGACGGTCTTGTGCATTGGTTTGGGCGTGAATCCGGTGCCGTTCAGGCCCGTCGCGATCTGAGCGGGGGCCCGATTCAGGCCCCGCCGGTTGCCGCCGGAAATCTCGCAATCGTGCAGACGATGCGGGGTTCGATTTTTGCGCTAGCCACGGACTGAGTGCCCATATTTTGCTTCGTGATCAACGCATTGACCCGATTTTTGATCTTTTACCCGTCGTTCCTTTGCCGGTGGTTGCGCTCATTGGACGCCCCAATGTCGGCAAATCGACGCTCTTCAATCGACTCACCCGCAGTCGCGCCGCCCTCGTCTACGACCGTCCCGGCCTGACTCGGGACCGGCATTATGGTCAGGCCCAGGTGGGTGATCGCCGCTTTATTGCAATTGACACCGGCGGTTTCGAACCTGTGGTCAAGGATGGCATCGTCGCAGCAATGGCGCGCCAGACCCGTCTCGCGATCCTTGAGGCAGATGTCGTTTTGCTGGTCGTCGACGGCCGCGACGGTCTTAGCCCGCATGATCAGACCATCGTGGATGAACTGCGCCGATCGCGCGCACGAGTTTTTGTCGCTGTAAATAAAGCCGAAGGCTTGCCCCGTGAGCAGGTCGCAGCAGAATTTTGGGCGCTTGGTCTCGGTGAGCCCTGGGCCATTTCAGCCGCTCACGGCGACGGTGTGCGCGATCTGCTTGAAATCGCGCTGGAGGGCCTTGCGGGCGGAGAAGAGGATCCAGAGGAAGATTTGGACCAATCGGACCAATCGGACCAACCTCACGAATCGGATCTCCCTGGCGCCCCAGACCCATCCCGAAATGAGGAGTCGCTGTCATCCGAAGAGTCCATCGATGGTCTGACGCAGGCCGAGGCAGACGCCCGCGCCGCTGCTGAAGAGGTTGTTCCCCACTCAACCAGGCCGATCCGGATTGCAATTGTTGGGCGCCCCAATGTGGGTAAGTCAACGCTGGTGAATACTCTATTGGGTGAAGAGCGCATGATCGCGTTTGATCAGCCTGGGACCACACGCGACGCTGTCGCGGTGCCTTTTTTACGCGACGGCCGGCCTTACGTGCTGATCGATACCGCGGGGGTTCGTCGGCGCGGAAAGGTGACCGACGTGGTCGAAAAGTTTTCAGTAGTCAAGACCCTTCAAGCCATCGATGTCAGTCACGTCGTTGTTTTGATGCTCGACGCGCAAGATGGCGTCATGGAACAGGACGCGCACCTCGCGAGCTTTATTCTCGAATCAGGCCGTGCACTGGTCGTTGCCGTTAACAAGTGGGATGGCCTCGACGCGAGCGCGCGCGAACGCATTCGGGGTGAATTTGCCCGTAAGCTCTATTTCCTGAGCTGGGCCCGCACACATTTTGTCAGCGCACTGGTTGGATTTGGAGTGGGTGCGGTGTTGCGCTCAGTCGACTCTGCCTACGCCGCAGCCCACCGCAAGTTGTCAACGCCGCGACTGACGCGCGTGATTAATGATGCAGTGGAACGGCAGAATCCTCCCCGGCGTGGGATGACCCGACCTAAATTGCGTTTTGCCCACCAGGGGGGGCGCAACCCGCCGATTATCGTAGTCCACGGGAACTCACTGGCTGATATCCCCGAGACTTACCGACGATATCTCGAGGGTGCGATCCGGGCCAAGTTTGACCTCGAAGGGACCCCCATGCGCATCGAGTTCAGGACCGGCGCAAATCCCTTCGCTAAGTGAGCGGTACCTCAAACCTGCGTTTTGGGGGCACGTGGCAACATCATGACAATTCAGATACATTGAAAGGTCCGCGTCTCGGACCGGACCCATCCATTAGCGATGTCCGCGGACTCCGCCCCAAGAATTCCCAAAACGGAGCCTTCCAAGAAAAATGAGCAACAAGGGCCAACTTCTCCAGGACCCATTTTTGAACCTGTTACGCAAGGAACATATCCCGGTGGCCGTTTATCTGGTCAACGGCATCAAGTTGCAGGGACAGATTGAATCCTTCGATCAATACGTGGTTTTGTTGCGCAATACCGTGACGCAAATGGTTTACAAACACGCGATTTCTACAGTGGTCCCTGCGCGGCCAGTGAATTTCCAGCAGGAAAGCGAGGCCACCTGAACCTGCCGCACGAATACCGCCGGGCGCTTTTAATCGGCGTCGGGGTTGGCCGAATTCGACGTGATGAGCGTTCCCTCGACGAACTTGCCGCTCTGGCCAGTTCGGCTGGTATTGCAGTGGGTGGGCGAATCGCTGTCCATCGAGCTCGTCCTGACCCAGCCACATTTATCGGCCGAGGAAAAGTGGCTGAGATTGGCGAGCGCCTTGAGGCAGAGCAGATTGATCACGTGCTGTTTGATCATGCCCTGACGCCGATACAGCAGCGTAATCTGGAGCAAATCTGGGGAATCAAGGTCGTTGAGCGAATCGGCCTGATCCTCGAGATCTTCGCCCAGCGTGCCCGCAGCCACGAGGGTAAGCTTCAGGTGGAATTGGCGCAGGTACAGCATCAGGCGACCCGTCTTGTGCGAGGGTGGACACACCTTGAGCGACAGCAAGGTGGCATCGGTTTGCGCGGGGGGCCAGGTGAAAAGCAGATCGAACTCGACCGGCGCATGCTCGACAACAAAATCCGCCAGTTGCGCATCCTGATCGACCGCGCTGAACGACAGCGCCTGACTCGCCGTCGTCAGCGATTGCGGCAAGGGGCGTTTTCGGTTTCGCTTGTCGGCTACACCAACGCCGGCAAAAGCACGCTTTTCAATGCCCTCACACGTGCAGGCACGCACGCTGCCGATCAATTGTTTGCGACGCTCGATACCCTGACCCGCAAGCTTCACGTCGCTGATCCCGTCTCTGGCACTTCGTCCCAATTGGTTTTGTCCGACACAGTTGGCTTTATTCGGGATTTGCCGCACACGCTGGTGGCGGCTTTTCGGGCGACGTTGCAAGAGACTGCAGGTGCCGATTTATTGCTTCATGTGGTTGATTGGAGCTCGCCAGAGCGGGACGAACAGTCCGCCGAAGTGGATCGGGTACTGGCCGAGATCGGCGCTGCCGATGTGCCACTGCTGGTGATTTGCAACAAGATCGATGAGACGCATACGGCGTCGGGTGTTGAGCGGGATGACCGTGGTACGATCCGTCGCGTTTTTGTCAGCGCCCGCGCGGGTTCGGGCTTGGACGGTTTACGGGTTGCATTGGCCGAACTGAGCCGTGGAGCGCTGTCCGGTTCCGACTTCGATGGCGAGCTACAAGATTCCAAAGACCCGATCCTGATCCTAGGGCTTGACAACAAGCCTGCCCCATTGGATCCCTCCGACTGGACAACGGCCCTATGAGCCTGAACGACCCGAATTGGGGCCGCAATGCCGGCCAAAAATCTGACAGTGATCAAGGTTCACGTCGGCCTAAGAACGATGGCCCCCCCGACCTCGATGAACTCTGGCGAGATTTCAACCGGCGCCTGTCCTCGCTTTTTGGCGGCGGCGGAGACTCCGGTAACAGCGGCGGCAACCGACCTGGGACACCGTTCGGCAACCCTTTTGGGTCGAACCTCAATGTCGGGATCGGTCTCGGCGTTCTATTGGGGCTGGCGGTTGTATTGTGGCTCGGTAGCGGGTTCTACATCGTCCAGGAGGGGCAGGCCGCGGTTGTCATGCGTTTTGGCGAGTTCCGTGAACTCAATAGCCGGGCCGGTTTTACTTGGCGCTTTCCATCGCCGATCGAGACGCACGAGCTGGTCAATGTGCAGCAACTGCGTCAGCTCGAAGTCGGTTACCGTAGCAATGTCAAAAACAAGGTGCTTAAAGAGTCGCTGATCCTGACTGGTGATCAGAGCATCGTTGACATGCAATACGCGGTCCAGTATCGAATCATTGATCCGAAGGCCTGGCTGTTTAACAACAACCCCGGGCCTCAGCCTGAGGAGCTTATTCGACAGAGCGCTGAGACTGCGATGCGCGAGACAGTCGGACGCCGTCAGATCGACCAGGTGCTCTATGAAGAAAAAGAGCAAGTCGCCAAGATCGCCCAGAAACTGATGCAGGACGTTCTGGATCTTTACAAGGCGGGCGTGTCGGTCGTGGACGTGACCGTTCAGCAGGTTCAACCCCCAGAGCAGGTGCAGACTGCGTTTGAAGATGCCAACAAGGCGGCGCAGGACCGTGAGCGCCTTATTAATGAAGGCCGTGCTTATGCCAATGATGTGATCCCGAAAGCTCGTGGCACCGCGGCGCGACTGTTGCAGGAAGCGGATGGACACAAGCAGCGCGTGATTGCGGTGGCAACCGGTGATGCGAGCCGGTTTGAGTCGGTACTTAAAGAGTATGCAAAGGCGCCGCAGGTTACGCGCGATCGTCTCTATCTGGACACCATGCAGCAGGTATTCCAGAACACCAGCAAGGTCTATGTGGACTCCCGTAGCGCGAACAATCTCCTCTATCTCCCGCTTGACAAGTTGATACAGCAGGTCGGTGCGGGGTCTGGGCCGGGGTCTTCCTCGTCGACTGGCAGTAACGGGACCTTCCCGCCAGCAGCTTCTAGCGGCGGCGCACCCGCCGCGCCAGCAGGTGCGCCAGCATCCAATGAGACCGAACCACGACCCAGAGTCGATCCGCGCGAAAATCTGCGTAACCGCGAGCGTCCGTAATCGGCTGGAGCATTGACATGCAGCGTATTTTGTTTGGAGCCTTGGCCGTACTGACCCTGTTTGTAGTGGGTAGCGCCAGTCTGTTTATGGTTGACCAGCGCGAGTACGCGGTGGTTCGTCAAATCGGAGAAATCCGTCGTGTGATCGATCAACCAGGACTTTATTTGAAGGTTCCTTTGATTCAGAGCATCACGTATTTCGATAAGCGAATTCTCACGATTGACACAGCCGATGTCGATCGCTTTATCACCAGTGAAAAATTGAACGTCCAGGTGGATTCCTTCGTCAAATGGCGGATTGCCGATCCAAAAAAGTTCGTCGTTTCGGTGGGGGGCAGCGAATTGATTGGCGCTGACCGGATCTCGCGCAGTGTTCGCGATGCCATGAACAACGAGATCGCCAAACGCACTGTTTCCGACATGATTTCGGGCGAGCGCGAGCTCATGATGGCGAGCGTTCGCAGCAAGGTGGCCGAAGATGCTAAACAGATTGGCGCTGAAATCATCGACGTGCGGATGAAGCGGGTCGATTTCGCACCGGAGGTCAGCGAGCGCGTTTTCGATCGCATGCAGGCCGAGCGGAAGCGGGTCGCAAACGAACGTCGGGCGACGGGGTCAGCAGAAAGTGAAAAAATCCGCGCAGACGCCGATCGCCAACGCGAGGTGATCCTTGCCGAAGCCTATCGCGATGCGCAGGCAACCAAAGGGGAGGGTGACGGAACGGCGTCGGCGATCTACGCCAAGTCGTTTGGCCAAGATCCACAGTTCGCCCAGTTTTATCGGTCACTCGAGGCTTACAGAGCCTCCTTCCGCAACCGATCCGACGTCATGGTGCTCGATCCGTCGTCCGATTTTTTCCGCTACTTCCGTTCCAGCGGTGGCCGGGCGAACGCCGCAGAGCCAGCCAGTGCAGGATCGGCGGCACGTCGCTGATGTCGATTTTGGCGATCGCCGGGATGGTCTTGCTACTTGGGGGCGCATTACCGTT
>Ga0214921_10010003_pt1 | contig 11829 bp, 13 predicted proteins | sample LL1505_MetaG_FD_177992 | JGI IMG/M metagenome (GOLD analysis project Ga0214921, IMG submission 177992) | Freshwater microbial communities from Lake Lanier, Atlanta, Georgia, United States - LL-1505 | ecosystem: Environmental > Aquatic > Freshwater > Lake | place: USA: Georgia | collected...
CCGAGCGGGTCAAGTGATCGTTGCGGCGGGTGCTCTGGGCACCGCGAAGTTGTTGCAAAAGGTTCGGGCGGCAGGCAACCTGCAGGGTTTGAGCGATCGCCTCGGCCACCTGAGTCGAACCAACAGTGAGAGCCTGCTCGGCGTTGTGGCTCGTGGTAGCGACGTCGATTATTCGCAGGGTGCTGCGATTACTTCATCGATTTTTCCGAGCCCAGACACGCACATCGAGCCGGTTCGCTATGGCAAGGGGTCGAACTTCATGGCACTCATGCAAAGCGTGATTGCGAGTGGCAAGGCCGGGCAAAACCCGAACGTGCTGCGATTGCTCTGGGCGACTATCACCAACCTGCACCGCCTGCCCAAGTTCTACAACCTTCGCGACTGGTCTGAGCGCGCAATCATTTTGCTTGTGATGCAGGCTCGCGACAACTCGCTGGTGACCAAGCTCGGGCGAGGGCTGTTTGGACGTCGCTTGACTTCGGTTCAGGGGCACGGCGAGAAAAACCCGGCCTGGGTTCCTGCCGGTCACGAGGTTGCTCGCGAACTCGCGAAAGACATCAACGGAACCCCGGGCGCTGTAGTCACCGAACCGTTTGGAATTCCGATGACCGCGCACTTCTTGGGTGGTTGCGTTATTGGCGCGGATGCTTCGACCGGAGTTGTTGACCCATACCTGCGTGCGTTCGGTGTGCCTGGCTTGCACATTCTCGATGGCTCCACCCTGTCGGCCAACCCCGGCGTGAACCCGTCGCTTTCGATTGCAGCTCAGGCCGAATGGGCCATGGCTCATTGGCCGAACAAGGGCGGGTCAGACCCGCGCCCCGGTTTGGGCCAGAAGTTTGCCGCGGTGCAGCCCGTGCCTCCGCTAAAGCCGGTCGTTCCGAAAAACGCCAGCGGTGCCTTGAGACTGCCGCTAACGGTCAAGCGCTCCAGCTAACCCGAGCCATTCTGGCTATTCCGAAACCGAAACCTTGCCCTCGCGGTGACGTCGCTCGATTCCTTGACCCACATAACTTGCAACGATGATGATGGCCGCGCCAAGATAGCCGATCCACCCCAGTAACTCGCCACCGATGGCGGTTCCCACCGCGACCGCCCAGATTGGCTCGGTGCTAAGCAGCAAGCTCGCGCGGCTAGCCGAAGTCTTTTTGATGGCCCAAAGTTGGGCGGCAAAGGCGAACACGCTGCACAAAAGCACTAGGAATGCCATCAGCAGCCAAGACCGAGTGTCAAAAGTCGACGCTGCCAACCAAGCGCCGCTCGGGTCGGCGATTAGGTAGCAGATTCCGCAAACGAGGCACTGCATCATGATGGCGTTTAGCGAACTAACCTTGCGCCCTTCGGTTAGTCGCCCCTGAGCGGTTACGTGAAAGGTGCGAACGAGTGCGGCGAGCAGCATCAGCGCATCGCCGTAGTTAGGTGCCGTGATGCCGTTACCGCCGACGAGCATTACAAGCCCGAGAAACGAGACCACTGTGGCGATGAAGAATCCGCGGGGGAGCCAACTGCGCTTCCATGCGCTCTCAAGAATCGGGGTGAAGAGGATTGTAAGGCTGATGATTAGACCGGCGTTGGTTGCCGTCGTTACCGAGAGGCCCCAGGTTTCGACCCACATGATTGACGCTTGCGTTAGCCCAAAGACTGTGCCGAGCAACACATCGGTTTTGCTGAACCTTTCGCGTTTGTAAAACCACAGCAGAGCCAGCACCAGGCCGGCGAGCAAGAATCGAACCGCTAGCAATCCGCCGATGGATGCAACCTTGGTCAGTTCTCGAGCAGCCAGGTAGCTGCCACCCCAAACCGCGGCCACCGCAAGAATCGTGAGGTCGACTCGAGAGTTCTTGAATTTCGTTGGTGCCACGGTGTTTTAGCCTGACGTTTTCTTGCTGGGGTTTATCTCAGCCTAACTGGCGGCACTGCAGTAGGCTGCTGGCTCAGCGATCATTAGGGTTCTTCATGAAAAAGCCGGCAAGTGTCGAGAAAATCAGCACGGCCGCGGCGGCAGCTATCGAGCCGACCAGAAAAAGAATGGCAAACCAGGCAAGCAAGTCTTGAAACCATTGCATTTCACAACCCCCTTTGCTTGAAAACCTTGAAGTGTTTCAAAAGCTAGCGGCAACCACCGACAATTTTTTCGGTGAGTTAGGCCACGCTTTGCGGCAAGAACTGCAAGACGCACATGTAAATGCCCCATGGCGCAGCAACGATTGCAACGCTTCGCCACATCCAGACCTTGAGCGGGGTTTTAGCCTTCTTTTGGTAATCGAACCAGGCAAAACCCGCGATCATCAGAGCCACCAACCCGACGGTTAGGTATCCGGCAAAGAACACCCCGATCATTCCAAACGGAGCCAAAGCCGGCAGAATCGCGTAAACCCAGCGAAACTTTCGAAAGTTCTTGGCCCAACCCACGTTGGGGTCGAAAGGTTCGCTCTTATCGTTCATGGTTCTAATTTATGCGCAAACCGCGTTTGGAACGGCGATTAGCGACCGACCGCGCGCAACACCAAGGCAGTGATCTCGGCCTTTACCTTAGGGGTGAGTTTCACCAGAGCAAATGATGATGGCCAAAAGTCTCCGTCATCAAGCTGCGCGAGGTCGCTGAACCCTAAAGTCGAGTAGCGGGTCTTGAACTTAGCCGCACTTTGGAAGAAGCAAAGCACCTTGCCGTTGAGCGAATAAGCGGGCATGCCATACCAGGTCTTCGGCTTCAACTCTGGGGCAACCTTCTTCACCAGTTCGTGCAGTTGCATCGCCATCGCCCGATCCGTCTCGGCGAAGGCCTCGATCTTGGCTAGAACATCGGCCTCATCTTCGGCCTTGGTGTCTTTCTTGCCTCTTTTGGCAGCCAATTTGAGTTCGTCGGCATACTCCTTCATTGCGGCTCGTTCCTCGGCGGTGAAACCCACCGAAGGTTGCTTTGTTTTGGAGCTCTTTGCTGGCTTCGATTCTTCTGACATGCGCTCTAGCGTAGTCTCAACTCATGAGTGATTTAAACCAAGTTGGCGACCAGGATGCATGGCGCTGCTGGCTTTGCGACGCGCCAGTCGACCCGGATGCCTCGGTGAATTCCGACCTGGGCCCAAGCGTAGACAGCTATGCCGTTGCAAAGACTAAGCGAGGCAACACAATGGTTGAGCGTTTGGCTCATCGGGGTTGCAACACCATGAAAGGCAAGATCGCGCCGGTTGTGCCCTGGGCGCCGCACCTCGTTCTCGGTGACCCAGCTCCAATTGTTGAGTCTGTCGAACGTTTGAGTCGCAAGGGTGGCCGCGAACTCGTGGCCAACTGCGCGAGCGAGAGTGATGCGCTTGAGGCATCCGAGTGGTTGTTGGATCGCTTGAGCAGATTTGCGCCAGAGACCAGGTTTGAAACGGTCATTAAGCAAGGCGGCGGGCAATACCTGCTGCAGTTGGTTGCTCTCTAGCGGTTGCTGTTTCTGATTAGCCCGATCACTAGCCAGACGATCCCGACAATCGCGCCTAAAGGGACAAAAATCGTAAACCAAATAGCCACGTCACTTGCCGAGGACGGATTTAACGTGCCTGCAAAAAGGGCGAATATCAAGGGGAAAAGGCCGATGCCCAGCCCCACTAGGCAACCCACAGCCGGGTTGGACTTTTTGTCTGGTTGGTTAGTCTGTTCGCTCAATTGGTCCCCTTTGCTTGCTTGTTGCCCTCTAGCGTTTGCTGTTTCTGATTAACCCAATCACTAGCCAAGTAATGCCAACAATCGCACCTAAGGGCACGGTAAAGACTACAAACCAAATCGCTGCTCCAGCTGGCGTGGCCTCACTGGTCGAACCGCTAATTAGTGCGAATAGCACAGGTGAAACTGCAATGCCTAATCCCACCAGGCAACCCCAAGCTGGGTTGGACTTTTTGGCTGGTTGATTGTTCTGGTCACTCAATTTTTTCCCCTTTTATTGCTTGTTGCGCACTACTTTAGGCCATTCTTGCTTCGGTAGACGTGCACGATTGCATTGGCGTGCCCCTGGCCCATCTCGAAGTTATCTTGCAGAAACTTCACCTGCTCCATGTGCTTTTTGTCATGAACGGCCTTGAGCTGCGTCATCCAGTGTTCGATCGGCTGTCCATACTTTTTCTCGATGGAGGGAAAGTAGGAGGCTGGGCCTTTTACTTTTTCTGTCATGCACTCATTTTAGATTGAGCGCTCAAGTTCATCTGATTCTGAAAAAACCGAGAGCATGAATCAAGGCCGGAGCACTCGCTACAAACATCCATGTTGAAAGCTCGTCGCCTGCGATTCGCAGCGCTACGCCAGAGCTGAAAAACACGAGAAACATTAGTGCCGAAGAAGTACGACGGATGCTGCCGTCGATTCGACGCAAGCCCTTCTCAACTTCTGGTGACCTCACCGTGACTAAGCCTTGGTCGATTCGCGTGAGCACGGTTTCTAAGCGCCCCGGCAACTGGGCGATGGTGCTGGCGAAAGCAGTAACTTCCCTACCCAACGCCCTTAGAGTGCTTGAGCCTCCACCGTTTAGCAGCGAACGGGCGAACGGGTCAACCGCATCCCACATATTGAAGTCGCGGTTGAGTGCACTGGTAACGCCTGAAATCAGGGAGATTGAGCGAAGCAAAAGCAGAAAATCTTCGGGAAGTTGGAAGGGAAGCGAGCGCAGCAACTCGCTGAACTGGCTAGCTAGCTCGCGAAACTCGCGCGGGTCGGTTTGAGTAATCTCGGCTACACCGACACCTCCGAAACGATCAAATAGGGCAGTGATTGCACGCTCCAGTTCGAGGGTGTCGGCACTGGGCAACAGCACCTTGAGCCTTTGCATCGCATTTACGCATCCTCGAGCATCCCTGGCCACCAGCGAGAAGATGAGACTCTGTAGGCCACTTCGAAGCTCATCGTCAATTTCACCCATCATGCCGAAATCGATGAAGGTAAGCGCAAAGTTTTCGCTGTCTTCAGACGGGGTTATAAAGATGTTTCCGGGGTGCGGGTCCGCGTGGAAGAAGCCGTGGACAAAAATCTGTTCAAAAGTAACCCGTGCAAGCTCGGCAGCCACCATGTTCGGGTTTATGCCAGCCGAAAGGAGGGCATCGATGTCGTTGATCTTGATGGCGGTCACGTCGCTCAGGGTGAGAACGCGACGCGAAGTGCGTTCCCAAACTACTTTTGGGGTGGTTACTCGGCTATCGTTCTCGAAAATGCTTTTGAACCGTTCCAGGTTGCCCGATTCAAACAAGTAGTCGATTTCGTGCAGGCTAGCGGTGGCAAACTCCTCAACCAGCGCGGGGGCATCGGCACGGCGACTAACCAGTCGAATGCGCGATAACCATTGCCCAACTTTGCGCAACGCTTTGAGATCGACCTCAACCACCTGTTCGATACCAGGGCGAAGCACCTTCACCACGACATCGGTCACCATTTCTTCATCAGCAAGCCCTGGTGCAAGTTTTGCCCTGTAAGCCTGGCCAAGCGATGCAGCCGCGATTGGCTCGTTGGCGAATTCGGCGAATGCAACTTCAAGCGGCATGCCCAGCTCTTGCTCGATTTGAGCACGGATGCGCTCGAATGCGGCTGGTGCAACGTCATCTTGAAGCGACTCAAGCTCAGAGGTAATCGTTACTGGAAGCACATCGAGTCGAGACGAAGCAAACTGTCCGGCCTTGATAATCAGCCCACCTAGATCGAGCGCGAGCACTCGGAATCGACGCGCCAACTTCTTTATGCGCGCGATGCGACCGCGAGCGACCATGTTTTTGAGGCCAAAATTGGGTAAGACGAGTTCGTACCACCAGGTTTGCGCTAGAGCAATCGACGCAAAACGAAGGATGCGGCGGTAACGGTTTTTGAGTCGGTGAGGCGACTCGAAGTCTTTGCTTCGTCTGGGAGCTTGGCTCAAGTCTTACTCCGTTGCCAATATCTCGTGGAGTTTGCGCCTGGCTTCATCGATTGCGGCCGCGGCTTTCTCTTGCTGGTCTTTTGATCCGTGCTGAGCGACCTCAAGCGCAACCCCGACCAATCGCTTACTTGCCATCGGGAGAGCACCCCTGAGGTCAACCCATGCAGGCGAAGCCCAACCTTTGGTGGTTTGATCTGGTTCAAACTCAGGCGTGGCGGGCACGGATGCCGCTGCCTCCTTGCCTTGGTCGGTGAGGCTGTATTTCTTGCGGTCCTTCTTGATCTCAGACTTCACCAAGTCAAGGTCGGCCATCTTCTCCAGAAGCGGGTAAAGGTCGGCCGCTTTGGCCGATTTCCCGGCCAGCGAATTCTCGGCAATAGCCACCAAGATTTCGTGGCCAGTCTTTTGCCCGTCGAGCAGGGCTATTAGAACGGCTCTCTGAAGCGCATCCTCGCCCAAGGATGCTGCCTGACGCACCTGCTCTGGGCTAAAGCCACCGAGGTTTTTGACGCTTTCGCGAATGTTTTCGACGAGCGTGCGAAGGTCGAGAGAGGTCCAAGAATTGTTCACGATTTTGCCTAACTAACGGGATGCGCAAGCGCTGCCTGCCTTGTAAACAAGGGAAAGCACGCTTCCTTTATTCCAGCGAGACGACATTCGAGAATCGTAGGTAGGCTAGTTTCGAAAGGCGGTGCAAGAAATTGGACAAAATCAAGCAGTTGCTTGCCAAACTGCCTCACCCAATTCGATGGGCGCTCACCATGGTCATTGGTGCGATTCTTTTGATTCTCGGACTCATCATGATGGTGACTCCTGGGCCAGGTTTGCTTTTCATTTTTCTTGGCCTATCGGTGTTGGCTTTTGAACTCGAGTGGGCTCGCGAACTCAACAAGCAGGGAATGCAAGGCCTCGAGCGTGTGGTGGCTAAGATCAAGTCGTTCTTCAAACGCAAAAGAAGTTAGCAAAGTTAGCTTAAAAGGGTTTGGTTGCTCGTCTTTCAACAGCTTTGGGCTGAAAACTACTCGAGGCTTTCGAGAGGAAAATCGCAAACACTAGCGCCACGACTATCCCAGCGCTAACCCCGAGCTCGACCACGGCTCTATCGAATTCAACCTGCGTTTTGCCGGCAGCGAGTGTCATTGATGCACCGACCGTGAGAATGTGCCTGACGGCTGCGATGACTCCGATGATGAGGAAGTTCTGAAGCTGGAAGACGCCGTCGGTATACCGCGCAACAACCGTTCTCAGGATTTCAAGAATGATGATGATGAACAGGATGTCGTTGATGGCCTGGATCATTCCGCTAGGGAAGAACGGCTGGGTTTCAAAAACACGCATTATCGAAAAGTAGAGAGCAACGATGGCAATGCCGAGCAGGCAGGCACCCAGCACAATGTGGAATATCTCTTCGATTCGCTCAACCCAACGGCCCGGAATCAGAACCTTGTGACGATCATCAGCTTCATTTGCCATAGGTGAAATCTAGCTCAGCGGTGTGCGCTTTGGTAGAGCATCGTCGATGGGCGTATCACGATTTCGTTTCGAAAATAGACTGCCTATTCGCGTTTGAGAGGCGACTACAGACCCGTTAAGAACGCTGGTTGTGACGAGCCTCGAGGTTTGCACCTTCAACATCCATCTGCGGAAGAGCCCTGTCGAGCCATCGTGGAATCCACCAAGCGCTCTTTCCCATGAGGCTCATCAGCGCCGGCACGAACACCAAACGAATCAGGAAGGCGTCGACGAGAACCCCTGTAGCCAGGGACAGCCCCATAGGCCTAACGCTCGCCAACTCAGAAGACGCAAAGCCACCAAAAACCATGATCATGATTATGGCCGCCGCAACCACTACCGATCGGCCGGAGCGAATTCCACTCAAGATTGCCTGTCTCGGACTTTCACCGTGAACATACGCTTCGCGCATTCCAGAAACCAAGAACAACTGGTAGTCCATGGCAAGCCCAAACACTATGCCGATCGCGATAGTGGGCAAAAAGCTGAGTATTGGCCCCGGGTCGTGAATGCCAAGCAGACCGCCAAACCAACCCCACTGATAAGTGGCCACGACTATTCCGAGCGTTGCAACCACGGTTAGCAAGAACCCGAGGCTCGCAATGATTGGAACCGCAATCGAGCGGAAGACCAAAACGAGGATGAACATCGAAAGCACCAGCACGGTGCCCAAGTAGAGGGGAAGTGCGTCGCTCAGTTTCTGCGAGACATCGATATTGCTTGCGGTAAGACCCGTCACTCCCAAAGATGCCTTGAATTTTGCCTGGAATTCTGGGTCGAGAGCGCGCAAAGCAAACACTAACTCCTCCGTGCTTGCACTGGCTGGGCCCTCGGTCGGTTGAATCTGGAACAAAATTCGGGTCTTGTCTTTAGATACCGCTGCAGGAACCACCGCGTCAACGTTTGGCACAGCCATGATTCGTTGAGCAATGTCTGCCTCAACTTCAAGCAGTTTTGCATCCGTGTCGGGTTTATCAACGGTGGCAACCGCAATTACCTGGCCGTTCGCGCCGGCACCGAAACCAGCGCTAGTTAGTTTGTAAGCGCGATACTGAGTTGACCCCATTGACTCCGACGAACCATCCGGCAGGCCGAGGCGCATCGATGCAAGCGGAAGCGCCGCAACCGAAAGAGTGGTCACCACCAAAATCAGAGAGATAAACGGGTGAAGCACCGGCCAGTAAGTGCGACGTTCCGCAGGGGCGGCCTTGGTCTTCAGTTTCTTTGTCGAAGGGGCCGTTTGAGAAAGAACCGAACGCTCTTTTTTGGAGAGCATACGTTCACCGATTAGAGATGCAATGGCAGGCGTGAAGGTCACGGCAATTAGAACAGACAGGAAGATTGCGAGCGAGCCCATTGTGCCCATCATCCCCAGAAAACCGATGCCTGTGAGGTTTAGCGCTGCCAAGGCGATGATCACGGTGAGACCCGCGAAGAAGACGGCGTTACCCGAGGTTCCGTTAGCAAGCCCGATTGACTCGAGCATCGGCATCCCTGATTTGAGCTGAAGACGGTGACGGTTCAGGATAAACAGTGTGTAGTCGATACCGACTGCTAGGCCCAGCATCACTCCCAGAATCGGTGTGGTCGAGGTCATCGGTATCACGGCGGCGAGAGCCATCGTGGCCGTTGCACTAACGCCAACGCCCAAAATCGCAGCCAAGAGGGGCAAGCCGGCTGCCGTGAATGTGCGCAACATCAGAAGCAGAACGATTGCGGCAATCAGCAGTCCGATGAGTTCACCGGCTCCAAGGATGCCCTCAGACGAATTGGTCAGGGCTTGAGAGAACTCGACCTGCACTCCGTCGGGGGCTTGCGATGAAATGTACTGCATGATCTCATCACGCTGGCTGGGCTTGATTTGATCGATCTGCTTAGAGAAGACAATTGTTGCTAGAGCGGTTGCGCCGTCGGCGGAAACGGTTCGAAAGTTATCGGCAGCGACAACCAATCGTTGACCGGCCCTAATCTTGGCAGCGTTCTCGGCAATAACTTTCTTGCCTTTTTTGATTTCGATCTTTCCTCGGGAAACTTGAGCTTCCTGAGCGTTGATGGTTTGCGTTCCCTCGCTTAGGGCAGTCTTGCCAGCTTCGATTTTTGTGAGCTGGCCTTCTAGGCCTGAGCGGGCGGCGATCAGCTGGTTCTTGGCTGCTTCGACTGGAGCGATTTGCTCGTTCGGGGCCTGGTTTGCCAATAAGGCATCGAGGCTTGCCTGAACCTGGGCCAGTTGATCCTCGATGGTTTTGATGCCAGCGCGAACCTGACTCTCACCAGATTTGAGCTCAACGAGTTTTTTGTTGATTGTTTTTCGACCGGAGGCAATTTGAGCAGGAGCGGCGAGCAACTTTTTTTCTTGTGTTGCAATCTCAGATTTAGCAGCGGCAAGTTTGGTCGCCCCGTCGTTGAGTTTTTGCAGTTGTGAGGCTCGGTCTGCGGCTGTCGTGAAAGGATTTACAACGTTATTGACATTGGCTACTTTCGAAACCTTGGTCAAGATTGCAGTGATAGCGGCTTGTTGAGAGTCGGTGAATTCTCTTCCGTTTTTCGAATGGAAAACCACCTGGCCAGTGCCACGACTGGCGTCTGGAAACTTATCTTTTAGGTCATCAATTATTTGCTGCGATGGTGTGCCGCTGATTGAAAGAGTCGTGGAGAGCTTGCCACCACTCAACACCATGGCCGAAACCGTAGCCACCAGAATCAGTATCCAGGTGATGATTACAAGCCAGGCCCGTTTAGCCGAAAACTGTCCGATGCGATAGAGCAACTCGGCCATGCAAAAACCTTCAATCCTAGACATTTGCGCCTGACTTGAAAGTTTTGGCGAGATTTGGCACACAAATGCGCCTCGTGTGTCAAAACCCTCGGGTCGCCCCACCTATTCCCGCGGGCCTGCTTACGATAGTCGTGAAAACAAAGACAAGGATGGTCTGCGATGCCAGTAATTCCTATGTTTCCGCTCTCCACCGTGTTGATGCCCGCTATGCCGCTTTCCTTGCGCATTTTCGAAGAGCGATATCTGAAACTGCTTGGCGATTTGATTACCGAGGAGAATCCAGAGTTCGGTGTTGTGCTAATTGACCGCGGGCCAGAAACCGGCGGCGAAGACAAGCGAACAAGCCTCGGCACCATCGCTTCGGTCACCGACATTGGCACACTTGAGCAGTTCTATGGTCTCGAAGCGGTTGGTGGCCAAAGGTTTGTGGTTAATGCCTGGTTACCCGACGACCCATACCCCCTGGCCGACGTCGACTTTCTGCCCGATTTAATCTGGGATGACACTCTGATGCCAGCTCGAGTTCATCTCGAAACAAAAGTTAGAAAACTTCTCTCTTTCGCAAGTGAATTCACAGACCTGCAATTCGGTGCAGACACTCAGTTGAGCGAAGACCCATTGGAGGCTTGTTGGCAACTTGCGGGTGTTCTTCCGGTTGGTCAGCTCGACCAAGTCGACTTGCTTCGCTCGCAGTCTGCCGAAGAGCTAATTTCTAGAACCAACGAGATCGTGAACTTCGCCGATGAAATGCTTCGGGCCATGATGAGCGGGCAGTCGGGCGACGATACTGAGCGCGATTGAGGCTTGAGAACACCTGACATCTATCGATGTCGGAGCCTTGTTTCGCGTGGTGCAGCTAAGCCTTCACAAACCCGCGCTTCGGAGTTGCACCACATTGCCTTCGGGGTCAACGATGTCGTGGCGAGTCAAACCGTCCAAGGTGAAAGTGCGCTCTGTGACCATGCCTCCCAAAAGGGACACTTGCTCTAGAGCCGCTGAGATCGAATCCACATCGAATACTGGTTTCATGGCCGACTCCTCTCTTGGTTCGGGAGGAGAATCAATGACGATGGTTTTAGCTATTCGGGCCGGGATCGAGTGAATTAGAAGTTCCTCACCCTCGCTTCCAAGGCGAATGTCGCTCTTGCTGTCCCCAGGTTTTGGGTTTGGTGAATACTTAAGCACTGCTTCATAAAACCTGGCGACAGCTTTTACATTCACTGCAAAAATCACGAGAGCGTTCATAGCAAAAGTTTATTTGCCCTTAGGCAGATCTTGAGTTGCGGAACATCTGAACGACAAAAGCCCCAGATTGCTCTGGGGCTTCGTTCGCTGTCTCATTTGCGAACACCCGCCATCTTTCGATGTCGGAGTTTTTCTTCGCCCGGCGGGGCTGCGGTCACCGAGTCGGCATAGATTGCCTTCTCGCTCGGGCCTTGCAGAGAATACTTCACTCGAACTAATGCCCTCTAAGCCAACATTTAGGCGGAACTTAACTTCTGAAATGCCTTTCTACGCCATTGTTCTACGCCAATGGCCCTTGAGGTTGAACTAGATTATCGTGACGATAGTTGGATGAATTTCTTTCAGATGAATCTGCGACCACTTACCCAGTTCTTCTAGCACCGGTCGCAAAGCTTTGCCTCGCTGGGTAAGTTGGAAA
>Ga0214921_10010005_pt1 | contig 11827 bp, 12 predicted proteins | sample LL1505_MetaG_FD_177992 | JGI IMG/M metagenome (GOLD analysis project Ga0214921, IMG submission 177992) | Freshwater microbial communities from Lake Lanier, Atlanta, Georgia, United States - LL-1505 | ecosystem: Environmental > Aquatic > Freshwater > Lake | place: USA: Georgia | collected...
ACGCGGCCGCGCGCTCTTTAAGAATCAAATATGTGCGCATGTTAGAAGATGCTGAAGCCCATACTCCCTTGTCATCTTCTGTTCGGGCTGGCTTGTAATCGAAGTGCTTAGGTCCGCTGTACTTATAGCTTTCGAGTAGATCGACTAAGAAGAATGCAGATTTGAGATCACCATGACCGAATACAAGGTCTTGATCGTACTTAGGACCATGTTGTCCGTTCAGATCGATGTGGAATAACTTCTTGTGCCATAGTGCTTGTGCAATTCCGTGAACAAAGTTAAGGCCAGCCATTTGTTCGTGACCGACTTCAGGGTTAACGCCCACCATTTCTGGGTAATCAAGTTCGTTGATGAAAGCGAGCGCATGACCAATTGTTGGCAAGAAGATGTCACCGCGTGGTTCATTTGGCTTTGGCTCGAGAGCAAACTTGATGTTGTAACCATTGTCTTTTACGAATTGACCAAGAGTATTAAATGCTTCACGGAAACGATCGAGTGCAACGTACGCATCTTTTGCGCCATCTGATTCGGCTCCTTCGCGTCCACCCCATGCAACATAAATTTCGGCACCGAGTTCGGCGGCAAGTTCGATGTTCTTCATTGTTTTGCGAAGCGCATAACGGCGAATATCTTTGTCGTTGCTTGTAAATGCACCATCTTTAAATACTGGGTGTGTAAATAGATTTGTTGTCGCCATCGGAACTTTCATTCCAGTTTCATCAAGGGCTTTCTTAAAGCGATCAATGTGCTTGCGACGCTCTGCCTCATCGCTACCAAATGGAATCAAATCATCATCATGAAATGTCACACCATAAGCACCGCGCGCTGCTAGTTCCTTTACTGAGCGAACTGGATCGAGTGCATCACGAGTTGCATCACCGAATGGATCACGTGCTTGCCAGCCAACGGTCCAGAGACCGAAGGTGAACTTATCTGCTGGTTTTGGATCAAATGACATGGTCTAACCCTTCGTGAGATTTAGCCGTTTTGGCAACAAGGCGAACTTACCTCTAACCTTGGGCATATTCCACCGGTTTTACATCACAAATCGGTGACGCTCTTTTGCGGGAGTGGTGAAATGGCAGACACGCAGGTCTTAGGAACCTGTGTCTTCGGACGTGCGGGTTCAAGTCCCGCCTCCCGCACCATAAGTTTTTATCAGTTTCATAATTAATCGAAGGACTTGCATTGATTACTCAATTGAAAGAACTTCGATCGCATAAAGGTTTTCTCTCACTTGTTAGTGCTCGATTTATCTCCAACTTAGGTAACGGTCTATCTCCTGTTGCATTGGCATACGGAGTTTTAAGTATTCCTGGTGCAGATGGCAAAGATCTCAGCTTTGTTATGGCTGCTCGTTTTTTCCCAATGGTTGCACTCATGCTCGTAGGTGGTGTCGTAGGTGATCGTTATAAACGAAATCGTGTTGTTGGCGGAGCCGACATTATTGGAAGTTTCTTTGCAGCAATAAGTGCTGTTTCATTTATAGGGAACTTTCCATCAATTTGGTTATTGGCATCTATGGGTGCGCTCTTCGGAGTACTTAATGCATTGTGGTGGCCAGCTATGACGGGTGTGCTTCCAGATATCTTGCCTAAAGATAAATTTAAAGATGGAAATGCAGTTGTTGCTCTTTCCAGCAACATCGGTTTCGTTGTCGGGGCATTACTTGGTGGAACCTTGGTCACACTTTATGGATCAGGTTGGGCGCTATTAATTGATGCACTGACATTTTTTGCAGCTGGAATTCTTGTTTGGAATTTGGATTTACCGCCGATGCCAAAGCGCGAAAACAACTCTGTATTGCACGATTTACGTATTGGATGGCGCGAATTCATTTCTCGTCCGTGGGTTATTGCAATCGTCTGTTCTTTCGCAGTAATTAATATGTGTTTTGAATCTATGTGGCAGGTGCTTGGTCCACTTGCGTATAACGAAGGTGGGAATGGACCGCGCAATTGGTCACTTAATCTTGCCGCTGTAACAACTGGAATGATTTGTGGAAGTGCGATTGCATTAAAAGTTAAATTTAAACGGCCATTGGCTTCGAGCATGATTTTAATTGCAGTGTCTTCAATTTGGGATTTTGCTATTGCGTCTTCGCAACCACTCTTGATCACAATGGTCTGCGGTGTTGTATCTGGTATTGCAATCGATGTTTTTATGGTGCAGTGGAATACGGCGATGCAAACTCACATTCCAGAAGAGTCTTTTTCGCGGGTGGCTGCATACGATGCATTTGGTTCATTTGGAATCGCACCAATCGGAGTCGCTTTTGCAGGACCAGCAGCTGCTTACTTTGGAATTACAACAACTTTATGGGCGACAGGAATCCTTACATTTGTTGCAGCGCTTGCTTCATTAAGCGTGAAATCGCTTCGAACTCTTAAGTAGATTTTGTTGCGAGTAACTTGCAAGAACTAATCACTCGTTAGAACTTTCTTCTACTTTTTGTTACGTTCTCCTCCTGAGTAAATCACTCACTACAACAAGGAGGTAGCACCTAATGTCAGATAAGAAATGGTCATTTGAGACTTTACAAATTCATGCTGGTCAAACAGCTGATCCGACAACTGGTGCACGCGCACTTCCTTTGTATCAAACAACTGCATATCAATTCAGAGATACACAGCATGCAGCTAATCTCTTTGGTTTAGCGGAACTAGGAAATATTTATACACGCATCATGAATCCAACTCAGGATGCAGTTGAACAACGCTTGGCTGCACTTGAAGGTGGAGTTGCAGCGCTTCTTGTTGCCTCTGGGTCTGCTGCAACAACATATTCAGTTCTAAACGTTGCTGAAGCGGGCGATCACATTGTTTCAAGTCCAAGTCTCTATGGCGGAACATATAACTTGTTCCATTACACACTTCCAAAATTCGGTATCGAAGTAACTTTCGTTGAAGATCCAGATGACCTTGATTCGTGGCGTAAAGCAGTCCGACCAAATACAAAAGCATTCTTCGGCGAAACTATTGCAAATCCAAAAAATGACATCCTAGATATTGAAGGTGTTGCAAAGGTTGCTCACGAAGTAGGCGTTCCACTAATCGTCGATAACACTGTTGCAACTCCATATGTAATCAAGCCAATCGAATACGGCGCCGATGTTGTTGTTCATTCCGCAACTAAGTTCTTATCTGGTCACGGTAATGCAGTTGTTGGTGCGATTATTGATTCCGGAAACTTTGATTATGCAAAATATCCAACAAAATTCAAAGGTTTTAATGACCCAGATCCAAGTTATCACGGGCTTGTTTTTGCTCAAGCTCTTGGAGTCGGTTCAGCATTTGGTGCAAATCTTGCTTACATCTTCAAGATTCGTCTGCAATTACTTCGCGATATCGGAGCAGCAGTTTCTCCATTTAACGCATGGTTACTTGCACAAGGTTTAGAAACTCTTAGCCTACGTATGGATCGTCACTTAGAAAATGCAAAAGCAGTGGCAGAGTGGCTATCAAAGCATCCAAGTATTGAAAAAGTTAACTATGCCTCACTGCCTAATTCACAGTGGAATAAACTTGCTAAGAAATATGCACCGAAGGGATCCGGCGCTGTTCTTTCCTTTGAACTCAAAGGTGGCATAGAAGCCGGAAAGAAGTTTGTGGAGTCCCTCAAACTTTTTAGCCATGTTGCAAATATTGGAGATGTTCGTTCGTTGGTTATTCATCCAGCAACAACAACACACTCTCAACTGAGCCCTGAAGAACAACTAAGTGCTGGCGTAACACCTGGTTTAGTTCGTTTGAGCCTAGGTCTTGAGAACATTGAAGACATCAAAGCTGACTTAGAGGATGGTTTTAAGGCTTCTAAATAATTGAGTTGGGCTTAGGCTTATCTCATGACAGCGCAGGTGCCAGCGCCACCAAAGCTTCGAGGGTGGTTTCACCTTGGCGCTACGCCAGCTGTTTTCATCGCATCATTAGTGTTATTTATTCTCAGCAAAACTTCCTTGAAATTTGCAGTTGCTCTTTATTCGCTCACTGCAATTATGTTATTTAGCGTCTCTGCTATTTATCATCGAGTTCCATGGTCACCTGCAAAGAAAGTTATGTGGCGACGTTGGGATCACGCCAATATCAATCTTCTTATCGCCGGCTCTTACACACCATTCGCTGTTGCATTACTTGAAGGACGCGATCGAATAACTCTGCTCACTGTTGTCTGGATTGGAGCTATAGCTGGCGTTGCAATTCGAGTTTTTTGGATAGGCGCACCGCGTTGGCTCTATGTTGCAAATTATTTATTATTAGGTTGGGTTGCAGTTGCATACACTCCCCATCTTTATAGAGAAGGTGGACTCTGGGTTCTACTTCCAATAATTATTGGTGGTCTCTTCTATTCAGTTGGTGCAATATTTTATGCACTTAAAAAACCTGGCCGCTATGCAAAGTACTTTGGCTTTCACGAGCTATTTCACATCTTTGTTTTAGCAGCCTGGATTTCACAGTACATCGCAGTTTCTGTAGCTATTTACCGTAACTAGGCGCAGCCTCACTGCGGACTCTAACCCCCATTCCTTCATACGGGGACTTTTGCCGATGGCCCAAACTGCTCTAATCTAAAGCCCCTAGATATCCTCTAGAACATATCCGTCGGCAGCAAGGAAAATAATGAGCGAGAAGAAGAGCTTCCTCAATTGGGTTGGTTTTACTGGTGAAGAACAAGCAACCCCTGGTTCTGTTGATCGCATTCGCGAGTTAGAACAACAGCTCGCCGACCTTCGTTCACGACGCGACATCACATCATTGAGCAAAGAAGAATTCGAAATTCTTGCCACCGAAACTGCAATGTCAATGATTAAGTCCGCGCAGTTGCGCGAAGCACGTGCGCAAGCTGCATCTGATCGACTTGTTAACGAGACTTCGCGCGCAGCAAAAGATGCTCTCGAAGCTGCACAAAATAAAGCACAGTCAATTCTTTCTGGTGCAGAATCTCGCGGCCGTAAATACATTCAAGCTGCTGAATCTGAAGCAGAAGAGATGATTGCAAACGCCGAAGATGCCGCAGAGCGCGCAATGGAAGATAAGAAGCGCGAAGTTGCAGCACTTGCACAAGCAGCACGTCGCGAAGGTGAGCGCATTATTTCAACAGCAACAGTAGAAGTTTCAAATTACCGTCAGTGGCTTTCTGGTGTTATTTCAGAAGCAGAGCGCCTCTATCGCATTCAAACTCAATCACTTGATGCGGCTGAAAGCGCCATCCACCAATCTCGTTCTCGTCTTGAAAGTGCGTTTACCCGACTGGCAGATCTCCAAAAGAGTGTTCTTGAAAATCTCAATCCTGATGACACTGTCATCAATCGCGGACCAATACGTGTAGAGAGTCAGCGCACCAAAAAAGCAATTGCTGCGCCAAAGGGTAAGACGACCAAAAAGGTTGCTAAGAAGAGTTCTGTAAAGCGTAAGTAATTTTTATGTCTGCTCAGCGCGGAATTAAATACATCCCTGCAATTGATGGGTTACGTGCCGTTGCCGTTATTGCGGTAATGCTTTATCACTTAGGTGTTCCCTGGATGCCTGGTGGATTCCTTGGCGTCGATCTCTTCTTCGTAATTTCAGGCTACGTCATTACGCGTTTGCTTTTGGATTCAATACATCGAAGTGGCGGTCTAGATCTTCGTGCATTCTATAAATCGCGATTGCGCAGATTGTTGCCGCCCCTTGTATTCATGATTTTATCAACGACACTCTTTATAGGTGTCTGGGCTCCTGACACCATAAAAAGGCTACTCACTGATACACCTTTTTCACTTCTCGGAATTATGAATTGGTGGCTTGTATTTCGTCACCAGGATTACTTTGAAGCAATAGGTCGCCCGCCGCTTTTGCAACACACGTGGTCACTCGGTGTAGAGGCGCAGTTTTACTTAATTTGGCCGTTGATTCTCTTGCTTGTACTTCGTCAATTAGGTCGCAAAATTATTCCGGCAGCTGCACTCTTCATTGCTATCGGTTCTGGCGTTGCTCTGCTTTTGGTTTCACTCAGCATTGATTCAAACTCTTCACAGAGCGTAAGCCATGTTTATTTCGGAACTGACACTCACAGTATTGGTTTGTTCCTCGGAGCCGCACTTGCTGTTAACTGGATCCCTCAAAATCTCAAGCAAGACATCGCTAAAAGGGCACAGGATGTAATTGATGGAATTGGAATCTTTGGTTTTCTTGGAATTCTTTCATGTTTTCTCTTTATTAATGAAAGTAACTCCACGCTTTACAAAATTGCTTTTCCACTCGCTGGAGTATTCGGCTGCGCAATAATTATGTCCATTGTTCACCCCGCATCGCGTTTTGCGCCTTTGCTACAAGGAAAAGCAATTTTGTGGATCGGCGAACGTTCGTACGCAATATATTTGTGGCACTGGATTATCTTTCAAGTTACACGTCCCAGCGTTGATCTAGCGGGTGCAAGTTGGGCTTTATACACACTTCGAATTCTGATTGTTTTTGCACTTGCGGATATTTCTCTGCGTTGGGTTGAACTCCCATTTAGAAATGGGTACGTCGAATCCTGGTTTAGGGGTATGAAGTATCGCGAAAAGAGAGTTCGAGTCCGCCAAAAAACTACGTTGGCAGTCGCGATTACATCTGTTTTACTCGCCACTTCCCTTGTTAGTGCGAATGCGATTGCCGTCAGTGATAGAAATCTAGCTAAATTAAAGTTAGAAATAACAAGCAAAGCTGAGGTAGAAACTCAGATTTCCAATCCTTCAGATGGACTCTGGGTTGCAGGAGATTCAGTAATTCTCGGAATTCGAAATGAATTATCAAATCGTCGTCAAGTTGGTTTAATCAACGCACACGTTGGCCGCCAAGCCCCTGAATTGATTGAGGTTTTAAATAAAGATAAAGCTCGCATGGCTGGTGCCCCAGTTATTATCAATATGGGAAATAACAATCGACTCACTGAAAGTGAAGTTGTCTCAATTTTTGAAGCAATCAAAGACCAACCGCAAATAATTGTTGTTAATACCGCCGTGCCACGCGGATGGAAAGATGAGAATAACTCTCTCATCAGAGATGTTTCATATAGATATCAAAATGTTCGAATCGTAGATTGGAACAAAATTTCAGAAGGTCACCCCGAATACTTTGCACCTGATGGCGTCCACTTAGTTCCAACTGGCATAAGTGTTTATGTGGATGCAATTCTCTCCGAATTAAAATAAGTTCAAATAAAAAAGCCCCCGCAATGAGCGAGGGCTTTTTTATTTAATTTTTTACTTGTATTGGCCTGCAAGTCCGAATATCTTTGCAGATGCTGTTTGACCATCTGAGTACACGCTTGATACTCGGAATTGAGTCCAGCTATCAGAACTTGTAAGTGTTACTGAATGTGTGAGTTCTGTTGGTCCAGTTGTAGCAACAACTGTCCACTCTCCACCAGCAGGCTTAAGTTCCACATTAAATCCTGTAAGACCATCTGTAGCCATAGGTGCTTTCCAGCGAAGATTCATTCCATCTGCTGAACGAAGTGCAACGAAAGCTGATGGTGCTTCAACTGTACCAACTGTTGCAGCAGGAGCTGTTGACTCTTTGGAAGCAGAATTTGTTGGTTCGTCAGTCATTGTTGCTGATGCAGATGGCATTGTTGGAGCAGCTGCGTCATCGCCTTCTTTTCCAGATTTTGACCAGACGAGTATTGCTAGTAGAACAATTCCAACTACGACGAGTGCAACAACGCGATTAGATGCGCCTTGCTTTGGCTTGTTATCGAAAGTTACTGTCTTAGCAGCAGCGCGTGGTGCTGGTGCAGTTGAAACATCGACGCGACCGCGAGCGCTACCAACTGGAACTGCTGGTACTACTAGGCGATCAACAGATGTTGCGCGACGTGAAGATTTCTTGGTTGTTTTACGTGCAGCAGACTTCTTTACACTCTTCTTAGCTGCTGATTTGCGAGCTGTACTCTTCTTTGCGACTTTCTTTACTGACTTCTTCGCAGAAGATTTACGAGCTACAGACTTCTTGGCACTCTTCTTCGCTGCTGACTTCTTAGCGGTTTTCTTAACAGCCACATGTACTCCTTGGGTAGCGGTACGTACTTACTTCACGCACTCGGACAGGAAAAGTTTACCCCAGTGGGGTCAGCAAACTGATTACGAAAGGTGCTATCGCACGGAGTGATTTACCTCTATGGCTTATCAAATCCTTCTCTTCTGCGCTCATTTGCGCACTTGAGATTGCCAGACCGTGTGGTCTAAATAGGGGGTCATACCCAAAGCCTTGATCGCCGATTGGGGCGAAAAGTATCGAACCTTCGAAGATTTCTTCGCAAACATGCTCACGACCATCGGGCAGCACCAATGCAGCCGCACATGTGAAGTGTGCACTGCGTTTTTCTTCTGAAACATTTTCTAAATCGCGCAGAAGTTTAGAGTTATTTGCTTGATCATCGCCGTGAACTCCTGCATAGCGTGCCGAAAAAATTCCTGGCGCTCCATTAAGTGCATCCACGCATAATCCACTGTCATCTGCAATTGCCGGCAACCCAGTTTCTTTACAAACACTTCTGGCTTTCAAAAGGGCATTTTCTTTAAAAGTTACTCCGGTTTCTTTTACTACTGTTGTATTCGGAAATTCTTCAAGCCCAACGAGGTTTATGGCACCCTGTGAAATCGCATCAAGAATTCTTCTGAACTCTCTAATTTTTCCTTGATTACGAGTTGCTAAAACTAATGTGTTGGGTGTGCTCATTTAGAAAGTGAAGAGCTCTGCATTCCTGCTAAGTCTTTGCATCCAGCAACTGCTAGATCTAAGAGTTGATTGAGTAATGCGCGGTCAAATGGGACGCCCTCTGCGGTTCCTTGTACTTCAATGAATCGACCATCTCCGCTGCAGACAACATTCATATCTGTATCTGCACGCACGTCTTCTTCGTAGCAAAGATCAAGCATCGGCACTCCATCAATAATTCCAACGCTGACAGCAGCGACTGAATCTGCAAGTGGCTTTGAGGACGCTTTGATGTGGCCTTCTTTTTTCGCCCATGCAATTGCATCAGCTAAGGCAACATATGCACCAGTAATTGCTGCTGTACGTGTTCCACCATCGGCTTGCAAAACATCGCAGTCAATGACAATTGTATTTTCACCAAGTTCTTTTGTGTCAACGATAGCTCGTAGCGAACGGCCAACTAAACGTGAAATTTCTTGCGTGCGTCCACCTAATTTACCTTTAACACTTTCACGATCAGAACGTGTGTGTGTTGCACGAGGAAGCATTGAGTATTCAGAAGTTACCCAACCTTTGCCTGAATCTTTTAACCAACGTGGAACACCTGGAGAAAATGATGCAACACAGAGAACTCGAGTTTTTCCAAACTCAACTAGAACAGAACCCTCTGCATGATCTAGCCAACCGCGTGTGAATTTAATTTCACGGAGCTGATCGTTGGTGCGTCCATCATTGCGTGCCATGTATGTCTCCGTTTGTTATAGGTCTTGGTGTTCAACTCGTCCAACTTCTGGACCGAGAAATCTGCGTGCAAGTGTTTCAAAAGCTTTTGCATCCCCAGTTGCCAGGAATCGATGGCTCGCATTTTTAGTGCTGGAGTGAAGCAAATTGTTTTCCACCAGAACTCGGTATAAGTCTTTAGCAGTTTCTTCAGCGCTTGAGACGAGAGAAACGGAGTTGCCAACAACGTATGAAATAACACCGGTAAGTAATGGATAGTGGGTGCACCCTAAAACTAATGTATCGATGTCAGCATCGATAACTGGCTTGAGATACTTGCGAGCGACATCCGTAATTTCTGGGCCAGATGTTTCGCCACGTTCGACGAACTCAACAAATAATGGGCAAGCTACTGAGGTGATATTTAAATTTGGAGCAGCAGCAAATGCATCTAAATACGCTTTCGAGTCGACAGTTGCTTGTGTGCCAATAACACCAATTTTTCCAGAGCGAGTTGCGGCAACAGCTCTGCGAACAGCGGGTTGAATTACTTCTATAACAGGAACTGAATACCTTTCTCGGGCATCGCGCAACATTGCAGCACTTGCTGTATTGCATGCGATCACAAGTGCTTTAACGCCTTGATCAACAAGGAAATCTAAAGTTTCTAATGCGAACTCTCTAACTTGTGCAAGCGGACGAGGGCCATATGGTCCACGTGCAGTATCACCAATATAAAGAGTGGATTCGTTAGGTAGCTGATCGAGAATTGCACGTGCAACCGTTAAGCCGCCAACGCCGGAATCAAATATTCCAATAGGTGCATCACTCACATCGCGAAGTCTAGCGCTAAGCCCACAATTGATTATCGAGCGCTTCTGATGCACTCACGTGATCAGCGCTATAAACGCCAGTTGATAGGTATTTCCAACCAGCATCGCAGACAATAAATGCGATGTCTGCACTCTTGCCATCACGAATCGCTTCGGCTCCCATTGCTATTGCAGCATGAAGAATTGCCCCGGTAGAAATACCAGCGAATATTCCTTCTACTTCTAAAAGTTCGCGAACTCTACGAACAGAATCTTCAGCGCCAACAGAGAAGCGACGAGTAAGAACTGAAGCATCATAGAGCTCTGGAACAAAACCTTCATCGATATTCCTTAAGCCATAAACAACTTCGCCATAACGTGGCTCTGCGGCGATTACTTGTACATCAGGGTTTTGTTCGCGTAAATATTTACCCGCACCCATAAGTGTTCCAGTCGTACCCAAACCTGCAACAAAGTGAGTAATTGTTGGAAGATCTGCAAATATTTCAGGACCAGTACCTTGATAGTGCGCCAAAGTATTTGCTGGATTTCCATATTGGTACATAAATATCCACTCAGGGTTGTGTGCAGATAACTCTTTTGCCACTCGTACTGCTTCATTTGAACCACCTGCAGCAGGTGAAAAGATAATCTTTGCTCCCCACATTTCCAATAACTGGCGACGTTCAATTGAAGTGTTTTCAGGCATTACACAAATCAATTTGTATCCACGAGTTTTTGCAACCATTGCAAGTGAAATTCCAGTGTTGCCACTTGTTGGTTCAAGAATTGTTGCACCTGGCTTAAGGCTGCCATCTGCTTCTGCTTTTTCAATCATTGCAAGTGCTGCACGATCTTTAATTGAACCAGTTGGATTGCGGTCTTCCATCTTTGCCCATAAGCGAACATTTGGTGCGAGAGAAAGTTTTGGCAAACCGATTAGTGGAGTGTGGCCTACGGAACTTTCTAGAGAATCAAATCGAGCCACTGTTAGCCACCTGCAACTGCAGGCAGAACCGTAATTGAATCACCTGATTTAAGTGGTGCATCTAATCCGCCAAGAAAGCGAACATCTTCATCATTGACGTAAATATTAATGAAACGACGCAGCGCACCATCTTCTAGTAGGCGTTCAGCCAAACCAGGGAATTGGCGATCGAGATCTGCAATTAAAGATTTAAGATCTGCGCCATCAGCAGACACAACTTTTGCATCCTTTGTATATGGACGCAAAATAGTTGGGATACGTACTTCAATTGCTGCTGTAGTCATGTGCTTATTATTGCTAATGCTCGCGTCTTTCGCCAATTCAGCAATATCGAAGGCGTTAATTCGTGATTGTTACTGGTTCCTCTGTGACGATGCCATCAATAATTCGGTATGAACGGAATTCTGTTGCAGGTGCAATCTCTTCGCGTGTAGAAACTAGAACGTAATGCGCCCCAGGTTCACCCGCATATGCAATATCTGTACGTGATGGATACGCCTCGGTCTCTGTGTGAGAGTGATAAATAACAACGATTTCTTCATCTTTGTCATCAACTTCTCGGTACAGAGCTAACAAATCTTTTGGATCAAACTCATAAAAAGTTGGTGAATGTGCAGCATTAATCATTG
>Ga0214921_10010006_pt1 | contig 11826 bp, 9 predicted proteins | sample LL1505_MetaG_FD_177992 | JGI IMG/M metagenome (GOLD analysis project Ga0214921, IMG submission 177992) | Freshwater microbial communities from Lake Lanier, Atlanta, Georgia, United States - LL-1505 | ecosystem: Environmental > Aquatic > Freshwater > Lake | place: USA: Georgia | collected 2015-05-28
GTCGTTGCCGAGGTCTCGGCCACTGACTTTCTTGAGCGAGGCTACGGCCCGATACTGCACGGCTGGGTCGCTATCCTCCAAGGCCCGCGCCAGTACGGGGATCGCCTGCTTGTCCTTGAGTTCGCCCAGCATCTTCAGAGCCCGCAACCGGACATCGAGTTCCGCATCGGTCTGAAACCGCGTGGCGAGAAGTTGGACTGCTTCCTCGCCACCGCGCTTGCCCCAGACGTCACAGGCCCGGATCCGCACCATTTCGTCTGGATCCTGGAGTGCCCCCGTGCAGATCGCGGTGGCTGCGGCAGTGTCGTATTCAGCTGCGGTTTCCAGAATCCGGCTGCGAACCCGCGGATCATGCTCTTCGAGCATCATGCGGACGAGATCCTGTGTGAATTCGAGCTGGCTCTGGGTCGACTCCGACTTCACGGTCTTGGACCGTTCCGCGAGCTTCTTGATGCGACTGTCGGCTGTGTAGCCGTATTTTTCTTGGTCGCGGGCTGCCTTCTCGCGGCGGCTCCACGGACTCCAACTGGCGCAGCCCGCAAGCAGCAGCGATGCGAGCAGGGCGAGGCAGACTCCACGGGAAAACGGTGATGACGAGGAACGCGACGGGGATGCAGTCATGGAGCGTCACCAGCTGGTGGAGAAGTGCCGTCGGGTTGGCGGGTCTGGGGCGAACCGTATCGCTCCGGAACGTGTGGAACCAGACCAATGTTGCCCCGCACGGCCGTGGCCCGGTGAAGGCGGGCCTGCCGATTCAGGCCTCCTTGCCCAGTTCGCCTTTCCCCGCCCGCCCAAACCTGTTCGCATGGCAGCTTCTGCCATCCCGGAGCCAGCCCGCATGTCGCGCCTTCCCAGAGTGTTGTTGGGTACGGCCGTCGCGTTGGCCCTGTCGCTGTTTGGGAGTGGCCGTGGCGAGCCAGGTGCAGACGCGCCGCCAAAAACGCCGCTCAACGCTGGGGCTCGACGCGGGAGGCCACAGGAGGAAACGCGGCGCGTTGAGCGTGTCACCGTGCAGGTCGACGGCGACGAGCGCGATCTGGAAGGGGTCGTCGTCGTGGAGGCCGTCGATGGCGGACTCCTGCTGGAACGGCCAGATGAACGCCTGGAACTGGTACAGCCCGCCGCCATTCTCTCCCGCACGCCAGTGGACCAGCCCGAGGTGGAATCCCCCAGGGACCTCGGCCGCAGAATCCTCGGCGAACTGCCGCCGGGCTTCGATCTGCTGGTGACCAGACACTACTGCATCTGTTTCGACACGTCGCGAGGCTACGCCCAGTGGTGTGCCGCACTCTTCGAGCGGCTCCACGACGCCTTCGCCAACTTCTGGAAACAGTCCGGGATTGACATGGTGCCACCACCGCGGCCACTGCTGGTGGTGATCTTCGCCGACCGGCAACGGTATGAAGCCTTCGCGGCCCGCGACCTCGGCGCCGCTGCGGACCGGGTCGTCGGCTACTACAACCTCATGACCAATCGCGTCACCACGTTCGATCTCACCGGCAGCGCGGGCCTGCCGCGTCCGGCGGGTCAGGCAGCGGCACGAGCCGGACTCGAGATCCTCAGCAGCCCGGAGGCCGCCGGCATGGTGTCGACCCTTGTCCACGAGGCCACGCATCAGATGGCGTTCAACGGTGGACTCCACCAACGACTCGCCCCCGTTCCCCTCTGGCTCAGCGAGGGCGTCGCCACCTATTTCGAGACGCCCGACCTCGGGAGCGAACGTGGATGGAAAGGGATCGGCAACGTCAACCCACCGCGGCTGGAACGGTTTCTGAAAACCTATCGGGCGGGCACGCTCGAGCAGATCGTGCTGAGTGACGAGCCGTTCCGCCAACCAGACCAGGCGCTCGATGCCTACTCCCGGGCCTGGGCGGTTACCTTCTTTCTGATCCAGACACGAAAGGCCGCCTTCGCCGAGTATCTGCGGACGATCTCCCGCAAGGAGCCGCTCGCGGACGATTCGCCGGGGGGACGTCTCCGCGATTTCAAGGCCGCATTCGGGGCGTCACCGGCAACCCTGGAGGAATCGGTGTTCAAATACATGTCTCGAGTGCGGACGCCGCCGCGCTGACAGACGCCGGTTTGCCTGGCTGCCGAGCCACTCCATAAAATGATGGCTGCAAAGATGACGGCTGTACGATGCGACACGGCGTGCTGCCGCACACCGCTTCAGCACGCATCTGCCTGCTGCCCGATCGCCCCGGAGACCCGCGACATGTCCCTGAACACCATGGTGACCGCTTCCCAGTCCCGCCGGATGGCCGCTCGCCGCTCCATCGCCATCCAAGGAGCACCCTCACGACGGTCGTTCCTGGGCGGGACGATGGCCGCCTCGTGTGCCGCCGTCACCCTGCCGGCCGGCGGACTGTTTGCCGCCGGCAAGCAGCGACTCCGCATCGGTCTGGTGGGCTGCGGGGGCCGTGGCACCGGTGCGGCACTGCAGGCGCTCGAAGCCGATCCGTCGGTGTCGCTGGTGGCACTTGGCGATGTCTTCCCGGATCAAGTGGCATCGTCCGCCGAACTGCTCGGCCGCCGCGCCGGTGATCGCTTCGACTGCCCGCCGACGCGGTGGTTCGTCGGGCCCGAGTCCTACCGCAGCGTGATCGCGAGCGGCGTCGATCTGGTGCTGCTGGCCGCCCCGCCGCACGTACGGCCGCTTCATTTGGAGGCAGCGGTGGCCGCGGGCAAACATGTCTATTGCGAGAAGCCCGTGGCGATCGATGGTGCGGGGGTAGTGCGAGCCACCGCCGCCGCGGCCCGCAGCCGTGCCAGCGGGCTCGCACTCGTGTCGGGTTTTTGCTTCCGGCACGATCCGCGGATGCTGGAGATGGTGGCGCGGATCCATGACGGCGTTATCGGCCGACCGCGGGTGGTTCAGACGCACGCCGCCATCGGCCTTCCGTGGCGAAAGCCCGTGGAGAGCGGGCAGGAGCCGGGCGGGTGGCCGCTGGCGAACTGGATCTCCTTTGCCCGGTTTTCGGGCGGTCACTTTGTCGAGCAGCATGTGCAGGCCATCGACCGGGCGGCCTGGATCCTGGGGGATGTGCCGCCGGTGATCGCAGAGCCAATCGCCCCGGAGGCCGCGGCCACGATGGCTGACCCTCGCTCTTCGCGCCACTGTTCACGCCAGCAGTCGACCGGGGCCATTGGCGACTGCCCTGCGGCCACCGCGGTTCGTTACAGGTTTGCCGGCGGCCAGACCATCGAGGCCTCGATCGATCGCCGCGAGCGGTCCAGTGACTGGGCCGTCGAGACCGTCATCGGCTCCACGGGCAGATGCGACCTCCTGCAGGGCACCATGGTCGGATCGCGGTCTTGGATCGCAAACCCAGCCCCGGGGCCGGGCAGGCATCGGGCCACCATGGAGACGCTGGTGCGGGGGATCCTCTCCGGGACCGTTCCCCACGACGGTGATCAGATGTGCCGCAGCACGCTGATGGCCGTGATGGGCCGCATGGCCTCGGAAACAGGCCGATCGGTGGCGTGGAGCGGATTGGCCGGCAGCGGCTCACACCTTGCCTGACTGCTACAATCGGAGGGGTATGAATCATCGCGGTTCCGGCCGCCGATGTTGAGCGAGAGTCTGTCTGGCATGGGATCGCCGCGGGGACGGGGATAAGGCTTCAATGGCTGCCAACAATTCGAACGCCGTCCAATCGTTCAGTATCGCGCTGATCGTATTCGTGATGCTCACGTTCATCCTCGCCGTGACGACGTATCTCTTCTACAAGAAGGCGGACGAGAACTTCAAACTGAAGGAATTGGCGGAGACCAAAGCCGGCGATGAGATCAAAAAGCGAACGGAAGCAGAGAAAAACCGGGTCGAACTCGTGAAGGAGGTACTCGGCTTCCCTGAGGACACGACGAATCCGGACATTCTCAAGCGAAAGCAGAATGCCATCGACGATGTCTACGGCAAGTATCTCGAACAGGAAACGTTGCAGCCGACCTACAGTAACGCCGTCACGTGGCTCTCCTCGTCGATTGACAAACATTACGAATCGATGAAGTCCCAGCAGAACCAAAAGGACAACTTCGCTGCCGACTCGGCAAAACAAAAGAGGGATCACGATGCGGAACTGGAGCGGCTGACCGCGTCGCGACAGGCTGCCCAGGACGATCTCGAGAAACTCCGCCAGGAAAAGCAAGATTACGAGCAGAAGATCGCCAGCCAGATCAAGTCGCTCGAAGCCGAGCGGAACGACGCCAACGAACGGGCGCGTAGGCACTCTCTGCTTGGCGAGGAGATCGCCAAGGCGCTCCCCTACCTCTCCGTGGACCGACGGAAGAGCTGGCCGGCCGACACGGCGGCTGACGGAGGCAAGGTGGCAGCTGACGAAGCTCGGGACGAACGGCGAGTCGCCCTGATGCTCGAAGAGATGCGGGAGCGGGAGAAGACGATCAACCGCTTGAACAGGGTCGTCGCGCAGCTTCGCGTGGCCGATCCGACGCTCCAAAAAACGGTGCTCGCCGCCACACCGCAGGATGACCGCGTGGACGGCTTCGATGGCCGTATCCTCTCGGTCAACGAACTCGACCGCACGGTGCTGGTCTCCTTCGGGAGGACGACGGGCCTGCGGGCTGGGCTGAAATTCAACGTCTACAATCCCCGTGATCCCCAGCCGCAGCTCGCCAGCAAGAAAGCGGTAGTGGAAGTGGTGGCGATCGAGAGCGACTCGCTCGTCCGCTGCCGGGTGCGACAGGATTCGATCACCGATCCGATCATCCCGGGAGACGTCGTGGCGACGAGCCTGTGGTCTCCGGACACGCCGCTGGAGGTCGTGATCGTGGGGCTCGTGCCGCTCGGCGGTGATCCCGACGCTGACAGGACCCGTCTCGAACAGCTCGTGCAGCGGATCGGGGGAACGGTTGGGGACATGGTGACGCCCACCACGACGATGGTCGTGGACGCAGGCGTGCCCCAGATCAGAGGCGCGGATGCCGAAGGCCAGTCTTCCCGGAAGCAATGGACCGCCAAGCAAAAGGAAGACCGCATCCGCCAGTTGGAAGCCGCAAAGCAGATGGGGATCAAGGTGATGGCCATCGACCCGTTTATGGAACTGCTTGGCCTCCAGATGGATTCGGTACGATCCAACCGTCTGCCCGTGCCCGTCGATCCGCGTGCCGCTCCCGCCCGGTCTGAAAACCTGGCCTTCTGAATTCACGAAAAACATGGCCATCCAGGCCATTTTTTCTTGGCGACCTCCGGTCGCTGACGCTGAGGCCGCCATCCAGGCGGCCAGCGCAGAAAAACCTTCGTCCGAGGCGCCGGGATCGGCGGAAGCTCGACGAGCGTTGGAATTTCGCCCTCTCGAGGTTTGCACCGCCAAGACGCCCGACGGCGAAAGTCCCCGCGAAGGAGACTTCTGCCGATCCTGGCGGTGCGGTCCCTCGAAACCGCGACCGCCGACGGCGGCATGGTCACGCAGCGCCGAGCGAGAGTCCTTCTGCTAGGCTGTTGCCCGCTGTGCGGCGAATCTGCACGGCGTGGCAACCACATCTTCCGTCTGCTTTCTGGAGGACCGTATCGTGATTGTGACTCTGCTGCACCGGGCCCGTCGGGCCGGGACCGATTGCCTGCTGGTGCTGATGGCCGCAGTGGCTCTGGCGACTGGAGCGGCTGCCATCGCCGCCGACGATGCCGGGTTCGTGCCGATCTTCAATGGCACATCGCTCGACGGCTGGGAGGGCAAACCGGAGTTTTGGTCGGTGCAGGACGGCACGATCGTCGGCCAGAACACAGCCGAGAATCCCACCAAGGGCAACACGTTCCTGATCTGGCGTCAGGGCAACCTCGACGACTTCGAACTGGAGCTGAAGTATCGCATCACCGGCACCGGCGGGAATAGCGGCATCCAATACCGCAGCAAGGATTACGGCGACTTCGTCGTCGGCGGCTATCAGGGCGACTTCGAGGTCGGCACAAACTACTCCGGGATCATGTACGAGGAGAAGGGCCGCGGCATCCTCGCCAATCGCGGCGAACGGGTGTCGATCGCAGCCGACGGTACGAAGACTGCTGGGGAGCCGATCGGGAAGACCGAAGAACTCCAGAAGATGATCAAGCAAGGTGACTGGAACGTCTATCGGATCGTCGCCAAGGGGCCGAAGCTCCAGCACTTCATCAACGGCCAACTGATGTCGGAACTGGTCGATGAACAGGTAGGCAAGCGGGCTGGTGAAGGGGTTTTGGCCCTGCAGCTGCATGCCGGGCCGCCGATGAAGGTGGAGTTCAAGGACATCCACCTCAAGCGGCTCAAGCTGGCCGACGGCCGCAAGAAGCTGGTACTGGTGGCGGGCAAGCAGAGCCACGGTCCGGGCGAGCACGAGCATCGGGCTGGCATGTTGCTGGCTGAGAAATGTCTCGACACGGCCTTCGAGACAGGAGCAACGGGACCGCAACTGGTAACCGCCACCTATACCGGCGGCTGGCCTGCCGACCCGACGGCGTTCGACAACGCCGATGCCATTTTCTTCTTCGCCGACGGCGGGGACGGGCACCCGGTGCTGCAGAGCAGCCGGCTGGCCCAGATCGACGCGCTTGCCAAGCGGGGTGTGGGCATCGCCTGCCTCCATTACGCCGTGGAGGTGCCGAAGGAAAAGGGTGGCCCCGAGTTTCTCAACTGGATGGGCGGCTACTTCGAGCCCCACTGGTCGGTGAATCCTCACTGGACACTGGCGAAGACAGAGGTTGCGAACGGCCACCCGATCACCCGTGGCGTGAAGCCCTTCGAAACCAAAGACGAGTGGTATTACCACATGCGGTTTCGCGAGCCGATGACCGGCGTGACGGCGATCCTGTCGGCCGTTCCTCCGGACGACACGCGGGAGCGGCCCGATGGCCCGCACAGCAACAACCCCGCCGTCCGTGGCGGCAAGGGCTCGCGAGAGGTGTTGGCCTGGGCCTACGAACGTCCCGAAGGAGGCCGCGGCTTCGGCTGCACCGGCGCACACTTCCACAAGAATTGGGCCAACGATGACTTCCGCAGAATGATGCTCAATGCGCTGGTCTGGACTGCCGGGTTGGACGTGCCTACCGAGGGCGTGGCCTCGACGGTGACCGACGAGGACATGGTGGCAAACCTCGACGACAAGCAGCCTAAGCCGGCGGCTGCGAAGCCGGAGCCGGCCAAGCAACCTGCCGCCGACAAGCCTGCGCCGCCTGCCCCCGCCAAGATCTGATTTTCATACAACCTTATTCGTTCAACCTTATTGAGGAGAGATGCAGATGCCGAAACTGACGGTCGAGGGAGTGGGGGCGTTCGAGGTGCCGGCAGGCAAGAGGCTGGTCAATGCGCTCGTGGATGAGTGCGGCATCGATCAACTGCACGCCTGCGGCGGCGTGGCCCGGTGCACCACCTGCCGCGTCGAATTCGTGGCAGGTGAACCGGCGGCGATGACGAAAGCCGAGCGGGACGTGCTCGCGGCCAAGGGCCTGACAGGCCAGAAGGGACTTCGGCTCTCTTGCCAGCTCGCCTGTGATGGCGACATGGCCGTGAAGGCAACGAGCCGACTGGCCGGTTCGGGCCGTGTCGATGCCGGTCGTCGTCCGGCCGACGCGATCGAACCGCCGGCAGAGTGGGTGTAAACGACGACTCCTGAACTGCCGAGAACCCGATGTGGCGGCATGTTTCCAACGTGCCGAATCCGAGCCAGCGATCAACACGATGAAATCGTGTTGCCACTCATTCAGTATCACAATGGGTTTGAGTATCAGCAGCCGAAGAGGCCCATGACGATTGCCGCGATCTCGCGCATCGCCAGCGGGCCGTCAACGAGGCCGGAACGCGAGGCGATGAAGATCGTCTCGTGCGGATGAGCCGGGTCGATCGCCCCGTGCGAGCCCTTCACGAGCGACACATCGAGCGGAATCGACACGGCCGGCAGCTTCGCCCGGTCGATATGGAGTTCGAGAGGGTCATACCCCGGCTTGCGATGGATGTCGATCGTGCGGGCAAACCGCGGCGCCTTCGCATCGTCGAGCCAATAAAAATAGCTCTGCCAGCTGTCGGGCGTGCTCTCGATGACGAGGTCGCCACAGCGGCTTTGCTTTTCGGGCGGGGAAGCGTCGACGAGGCCCGCGGCCACGAGGTCGGCGCCGGCGAGCACGCGGGCCACCCCTGCCCTACCCCGGAAGAGCGACGCCACCTGTTCGACGAGCGACTCGTCACTCCCGTCCGCCAGATAGACGTGGCTCACCTGGTGATCGGCCAGCGCCCAGGCCCTGCTGCCGGGCATGTCGATGCATTCGCCATCGGGGGTTTCGGTCACGGAGAGCAGGCCGGCCTCGCGGAGCACGCGATTGGGAAAGAGCGTGTGTGATACCGGTCGGATCCGGTATTCACCCACCACGAGCACCGTGAGTCGTTCGCGGCCCACCACGGCACCAAAGCCGTCGATGAGGTGGGCAATCTCCGCATCGAGTTCGCCGCAGGCAGCGTGGGCCTGCGGACTGTCGGGGCCGGTTCTCTGGGCGGCGTAGTCGAGGTGCGGCAGGTAGACGGCTGCGAAATGCGGCGGACTCGTGCGAGTGGCCTCGAGAAAGCTCCGCGAGATCCACTGCGAGGACTCGATCCCTGCGATCGGCCCCCAGAACTTATGAAGCGGGAAGTCGCCGAGCGTTTCGCGAAGCGCGGCGTAGAGCGGCTCGGGGTTCGTATGGCACCACATCGTCTCAGTGCCGTCGGGATTGTGCTTCGGTGCCGGGAGGCAGACCAGATCGGCGGTGGCGTGCTTCGACTGCAGCAGAAACCAGGCCGCTGTCCGCAATTCCGGCCGGGCCAACTTGAGCTGAGCCCAGATTCTCGCGCTTCGATGCACGCCATCGGGGCTGATCCACATCTCAAGATGGTGCGAGCCGCGGTCGTAAAGGCCGTTGGCGACGATGCCGTGGGCGGCCGGTGGCGTGCCGGTCGTGAGCGTCGCCTGCACCGGGCAGGTCACGGCCGGAAATCCTGGATCGAGCGGCACGCAGTCACCGACCCCCGCCAGGGCCTGCAAGGTCGGCATTCGAGCGAGATCCTCCTGACGAAGCCCTGGAATCGAGAGCAGCAGCACGTGAACGGGGGACGACGCGGAACTCATCGGGATGACTCCTGGGCAAGCAAGGGCGTGAGGAAGGCGGCGGACTGTCGGGCGGTCTCCGCCCAGCAGTGCGATTGGCGTGGCAGTTCCACGTGGAGCCCACCGCGGTAACCGGCGGCGGCAATGGCGGCGAGGATCGGCGTAAAATCGACGTCTCCAGTACCGAGCGGCAGGTGCTCGTGGCGACAGGAGAGCATATCGTCGATGTGGACATTGACGACCCGGTCAGCCCACGGACGAAGCCTTTCGTCCAAAGGCCACTCGCCCATGCACTCCAGATGGCCGATGTCGACGGTCAGCCGCAGCTGATCAGGCCTGCCACACAGCTCCAGCAACTGGCCGTAGCGGGCGAGCGTATCGATCACCATGCCTGGCTCCGGCTCGAATCCCAGCGGCATGCCCCGAACCGCGGCATGCTCGAGCACGGGAGCAAGGCCGCCGATGAGGCGGTCCCAGATCGCTTCCTCGTCGGCGGCGTCCCGAACCACGCCCGACCAGAGCGAGACGCACGTCGCCTGCACTTCGACGGCAATGTCGATGGCTCGGCAGAGGAAATCGGTCCGTCGGTCTCGAGCTTCGCAGTCGGCCGTGACGAGCGTGGGCTCATGCTTGTGCGTGGGATCGAGCAGGTGGCGGGCACCGGTCTCGATCACACAGGCCATGCGAGAGGCGTCGAGGGCAGCCCGCCAGCGATGAATCCGTTCGGACAGGTCGGCAGCAAACGGATCGAGGGTGTGGTGGTCGAGCGTGATCGCCAGCGACCGATAGCCCAGGTCGCGGAGCGCAGGAATCGCGTCGAGCGGATCGACGTCGCCGATGCTGTTGGTTCCGTAGCCGAGCAGCATGATAGTGAGAACGTGAGATGCGAAAAGGAACCGTATGCAGCGACGCTTCAGGTTGGGCTCACGAACCGGCGGCCCACGAGGAACGGCACCAACAGCAGAAGCACGATGATCGACCACGGTTCGCCACAGATGGCCAGCACGAGGACGGCATCGAGCGTGATGATGGACATGATCGCATTCCCCACCGCCTGCTGCACGCGGCCGCTCGCCGGATCGAAGACGCCAAGCACCGCACGCAGCAGAATCGACGCGGTCAGCATCCCCCACAGCAGCAGCCAGTTGGTGAGTTTGGCCCCCGTGAGCCAGGCGCCGGCACCGCCGGCGCGGGCCGCCAGCCACGGGGTGAGGCCCGCGGTTGCCAGCCCGACCAGCATGATGGCCATGCCGGCCGCGAGCCTGCCGGAGCGGCTCTCTTCCGCCTCGTCGCGGGCGTAGACCGTGATGCCCATGACGTAGACACCCATGCCGATCGGCAGCAGCCACTCGTAGGCCGCCTGCGGTCCGCCGGCGGCGGTCATCCCCAGCAGCCAGTTGAGGGACCGACAGCTGCCCATCACGGCCGGCCCCAGGCTCGTGGCCTTGGCGTGACGGTTGTAGATCCAGACCGCGGCGGTGAGCAGCGCGCCCACGACCGCTGGCCAGGGGTTATGTGCGGCAAACGCCGTCCCACAGGCGGCAACACTGCCGATCGCCATCAGAATGTTACCGACAGTGACCGCCGATCGCAGGCTGATTCGGCCGCTCGGCAGCGGCCGCTCGGGCCGCTCCTCGCGGTCGATCGCCAGGTCGAAGACGTCGTTGAGCACCATGCCGGCGGCATAGAAGCCCAGCGACGCGAGGATTGCCCACCACAGGGCCGGCGCCGGCCAATCGACCACTCGCACCTGCGACACGATCAAAAAGCCCGCCAACACATCGGCCACCGCCGTGGCATGGTTCGGCAGCCGCAGGAGCCTGACCCAGGCGAGCAGGGATGGAAGCATGGCTGGTGTCGTGGTCGCCCGGTCAGGAGATGGTCACGGATGCTGCGGCGGCCTGCGAGAGCAGATACGCCCGGGCCGCCCGGGCTGCCTCGTCGGGCTGATGGCGGTAGGGATAGAGTTCCACCGTGACCCACATGTCGGGCGTGTGTGTGGCGATCGCCTGGAACACGCCGGCAAAATCAATCGCTCCCTCCCCGGGCACGAGATGGTGGTGCACGCGGGTGGCCGCAATGTCCTCGAAGTGGTAGTGACGGGTGTGCTCCTTCATCCGCGGCACCCACTCGGCCGGATCCTCGCTCACGCAATAGGCGTGGCCGATGTCGAAATTGAGCCCCAGCGACGGATGATCGACCCGCTCGGCAAACTCCAGATACTGTTCGAACTTTTCGATCAGCAACCCCGGCTCCGGCTCGATCAGCAGCGTCACGCCACATTCTGCGGCCACGTCGAGGCAGGGCATGATCTCGTCATAAAAGATATCGGTCGCAGCCGCGCGGCTCTGTCCCTCCGCCAGCTCGCCGCCGGGCTCGGTGGAGATCGCCGGCGCGCCGAGTTCCGCGGCCAGCCGGAGGGCCCGCTTCGTGTGTTCGCGGCGAATGGCCCGGTAGTGCCGGTCGGGATCGGTCCAGCCGGGATGCCAGTAGGGCTGCCTCGGATCGGCGATCGCGTTCATCATGAAGGCGTTGATGTTCGAGATCGCGAGGTTGTTATCCCGCAAGGCGGTCCGGATCGCCTCCTTCTGCACCGGCAGAAGACCGGCAGGCCACGCATGCGGCACATCGGCCAAGAGTTCGATGCCGCGGTAGCCGAAACCGGCGATCCGCTGGATCGCCTGCTCGACGGGCACGTCGAGATAGGCATTGGAACTGAAGGCGAGTTGCAGTGGCATGGGACTTCTCTCTGGGTGAACATGA
>Ga0214921_10010008_pt1 | contig 11825 bp, 13 predicted proteins | sample LL1505_MetaG_FD_177992 | JGI IMG/M metagenome (GOLD analysis project Ga0214921, IMG submission 177992) | Freshwater microbial communities from Lake Lanier, Atlanta, Georgia, United States - LL-1505 | ecosystem: Environmental > Aquatic > Freshwater > Lake | place: USA: Georgia | collected...
AGATCTTTCATTCTGGCACGAAACAACGATCCCTGTTGGAATGTGAGTGATACGAACTGCCGAATCTGTGGTGTTAACTCCTTGTCCCCCTGGACCGGAAGAGCGATATACATCAATGCGAATATCTTTCTCATCAATATCAATATGGTCGCTTTGATCAACAACTGGCACTACTTCAACACCAGCAAATGACGTATGGCGACGATTCTGGCTATCAAAAGGAGAGATACGAACTAACCGATGAGTTCCCTGTTCGACCGATAATGTTCCATATGCATATGATCCCGAAACGCGGAAAGTTGTAGATTTGATACCAGCTTCTTCAGCGTAAGAAGTTTCAAGAACGTTAACGCTGTAATCATGACGTTCGCAATATCGGAAATACATACGGGAAACCATTTCGGCCCAATCAGCGGCATCAACGCCACCAGCCTCTGAACGAATTGTGACTAATGCATCGCGATGATCATATTCACCACTAAGTAAAGTTTGAACTTCTAGTTCGGAAATTGCTACAGAAAGGGCCTCGAGTTCTTTCTCAACTTCTATCTTTGCTGATGCATCCTCTTCAGCTGTTGCCAGTTCAAGCATGATTGGAAGGTCTGAGATTCGCGATCGAAGGCTGGTGACCTTATTGATGATGCTCTGTACTCGCGAGAGGGCGCTCGTTACTTTCTGCGCACTCTCTGGGTCATTCCAAAGATCGGGAGCTCCAGCCTTTGCTTCAAGTTCGTCTTTCTGGGACATGAGACGAGGAACATCTAATACTGACTCAATTGAGGAGAGGGTGGCGTTGAGCGCGGCTACCTCTTGGTTGAAATCGCGTTCGGCCATAGGTGAAGGATAGTGCGATTAATCGTGGCCAACAGCAACGTCAGATAGTGCGATTAATCGTGGCCAAGAGCAACTTCAGATAGTGCGACTAATGACAATCAAGTGCAACTAGAGATACCGCGACGTGACCGCAACCTCTACGACATTTGTGAAGTGGCTTATAGAGAGAACGGGAAGAGAGAAGGGCAAGAGGAGAGCACGTTCTACTCTCGCTCTCAGTGTTCTGCCATCGCAATCAAAGCCAAGTACAACTATTTCGTTACTCTCCTCGGAAAATTCAGCGCTAGAAGCGATCTCTTTAGTGAAGGAGATTGCAGCATCTCTGCAATCAATTGGAACTCGCCGATCATTGGATGGGCCGAAATGGTTTGGAGTTGGGATTTGATAGTAATAACGCATCTCATCTAATTCGTGAGTGGCTTGAGCGAGGGCTGATTCAGTCAGATTAATGAGTTCGCGTCGAGAGATATAGGCAGATGCAACATTTGCAACAATGAAAATCACAATCACGACGACGATAAAGTAGATCGATATCAAAGGAGTAATTGAGCCTTCTTCGCCATGGGGTTGAGAGTTTTTCATTCCCGCCATTTATCTACTATGCCCGTGGCGACGGCAATCGCTTTTCTACCACCCCTGCCATTGCTCTGCTGGTTGCCTGAGTCATCTGACACTGAATAACTACTCCATGCATGGACAGCAGTTGTCTCATCAGAAATTGAGCTCTCGCTAAAACTTCTATAAAGCTCAATCTTTACTCTTGATCCCGGCGTCAGACATCTTTCACCTCCGCAGCTGAGGTTGTATGTAAATCCATATCTTTTCTGATTCTTAGATTCAATTTCACTGTAACGATCAAGGACATACTTGATACGTTGATGACCTTGAGTGACCGAGTCTGCAGTAACAAAGGCGCGCACCGTTTGTCGCGCAAGATTTTGAACTCTGATCTCCTCCATTGCTGTGTTCTGCATCGCCATGAAGAAGAGGAGTGCAGGGAGAAATAGTGGTGTGGCAATCAGAACAAACTCGACAACTGCCGAGCCCTCTTCTCTATCGCTCCGCTTTGATTCTCTATTCTCATAGCCGGCCTTCTCGCTCATTCGCGGATTGCTACGGCTTGAAGTGAAACTTCTGGATCTCTTTCACCACCTAGCGCGCTCCCCGTAGCCACGAATGCCGGAACTTTCGAACTTGAATCTGCCATGAGGAGCTCTCCTCCTCCAGGCAAAGGTGATGAAAGAACTCGAGCTGGAATCTCTCCATCAATCGCATATAACGCTGTTCTATTGAGCCAACTCTGTAGATTCATGGTCTCAACAGTTTTCACACTTCCCGCAACCACAAACTGCAGAACGAGCAGAAAGAATGCTGTCGTAGGAATCAGTGTTAATCCCGCTTCAATAGAGCCTTCTTCTCTCGAGTCCCCGTTGGGATTCAAGTTCCTTGGTTTATTCATCGAATTCCATTCATCGCATCAAGGGAATTACGCAAGATGGTGCTGAGTCGTGGCGCAGCAATCGTCCAAATCGCAGTCACAAGACCTGTCGTCATAAGGACAACCAAAACCCAGCCTGGAACATCTCCGCGTTCCTTATCATCAGTATTTTCATTTATCGTATGAATACGGAACTTTTCGTCAATAGTGAACTTGTCTCGCGCATTTCCCATCAAGGTCATTGCTCTGATAAAAAATCTCTCCATCCCAGGATCCTTTCCAATTAGATTTTCGTTCTTCTGAGCCCTGCTATCGATGAGGCGAGTTTTCTACCTACGCTGACAACTATTATTGTTAAAGCGCAACTCTGTGGATAAATGCTGTTGTGGATTGAGAGATAATTTAAAGGAATGCTCCTAATTGTTGATATGACGGCCATAGCGCAAAAAGAATCGAAATAGGAAGGATAAGAAAGACGACGGGAATCATGAGAGCTATTTCTGCTCGCCCAGCACGCTGCAATATCTGATTCTTACGCGCTACTCGAGCATCTTTTACTTGCGCAATCAAGATTGGCGTCAATGTGGACCCACGCTCAACAGCCAAAATGATTCCAGTAACGAATCTACGCAGAATGAGCGAATCATATTTGCGCGAGAGATTATCGAGGGCTTGCGTCACTGAACTTCCATTATGTATCTCAGATACGACCTCTTGTAATCGCTCACCACTAATGGAGACTGACCTACGCGACAAGAGGTCCATAGCTCGTGCCGGTGAAATTCCAGAAGATATAAGGACTGTCATCAACTGCATATATGTTGGCAACTCCCCTTCAAATTCGGCTATCTCACGGGCGAGATCGCGCTTCGGTTTACCTCGAGCATGGATGAGTAAGGCAGAGACCGATGCCGCCATCGCAATAATTGGTGCAGTCATCTTTGGATCGATGAAAATTAGAAAGTAAGAGAGAAGAACGAGGGAGAATCCAATTGCGAAATTCAAGAAAATTAATTGCGATCGCAACGCTCTACTTGGTGTCGAAGATTGATTACGGGAATCTGGATAACTTCTAACTTTCAGCCCAGGTGAAGTTCGGAGAATCTTCCCCACTTTTTTCGGATTGAGCCATACACCCCAAGCATCGAAAGAGTACTCGCTGATCAACCACACTCCCCAGGCAAGAATCGGAGCAATCAATAGGAAGGTTGGGAATTGCAGATGCTGGGAGATCATCGCAACGCTCTTTCTGGAACTGGAAGCGAACCAACACGCTCCATCCATGTATAAGCGATACCAGTAAGCAGCACGCCAACTATAAGAATTTTTGTTCCTTCAATAGTGGCGAATGCCTCCCGAGTGCTTGCCTGTGTGGATAGCAAGAGCAGTAGTAGCCACGGTGCAACGGTTGCAAGAGCTGCAGAATTCCTAATCCAGCCAAATTTCGTGCTGATTTCTTCGAGGACTGCGATGTCCTCTCTTACAAATTCAGAAAGTAATCTCAAGGCTGCATTGGAATCTTTGCCGCCGAAATCCTTAGCAAAAATAAGCGTTTCAAATACTTGGTCGGCAATCGCCGAGTTTGCTTGGGTTTTCGCCTCAAGCAGGACCGTAACGAAATCTCCGCCTTCAAGCAGAGCTTCTTCAATCATGAGAAATAGCGGACGCAAGAGTTCGGGGCCATGAGCAGAAAGGGAACAAACCGCCTCAGGAATCGCGATTCCTGATTGCAGCGCAGAAACAAGAGAGTCAAGTGCTTCGGGCCAAGATGAGTCTCGCTCTCGCTCAACTTTAAGGGCGCGATACTTATTGATTAAGAAAGGGATTGCGGCAGCCAGCATTGATATTGCTAACGAAATCGTGGGAGTTCCAGAGACCAAGAGTGTGATGAAGAAAACTGCCGCGATTGATGCAGTCAGTGTGAGTGCCGAGCGTTTCGCAGAAGGTTTCATATCAGTGGTCCTCTGCGATACGAATCGCCATCCCACAAGTACTCATGCTCTATCTCGATAAAGGTGTTTTCGGAGCGATTATTGACCCGCGCAACTTCGAGCACGCGACGTGTTCCCAAGTTATCCAAACCAACATGAATCACATAATCTATTGCCGAATACACCGTGGGCGTGAGGAAGTCTTGAGTGATGTTCTCGCCAGCAAGGAGAGGAAGCGTCTGCAATTTTCTAATTGCATCGCGGGCTGAGTTGGCGTGAATAGTTGCCATTCCTGGGATCCCAGAGTTCAGTGCGATGAGGAGATCAAGTGATTCCGCCTCTCGAATTTCACCAATAACAAGCCTGGATGGGCGCATCCGAAGAGCTTCCTTTATCAAGCGTCGAATACTGATCTCTCCGATTCCGTCGAGATTTGCGGAACGAGTTTGCATCGCAACACAATCTGGTAATCGAGGTTTGAGTTCGAAGACTTCTTCAATCGTAATAACTCTTTCAGTCGGCGCGATTGAACTCACCAGAGCATTAAGCACTGTTGTCTTACCCGCTTGAGTGGCGCCACTAACCAAGATATTGCTTCGATTTCGAATGGATTCTCCCAAAAATCCCAATATCTCCTCCGACATCACTCCCATCGCACAGAGTTCGTGTAACGATTTCCCGCGCATCAAATGTTTTCTAATATTGATAGCCCAATGTTCTGCGGTAATTTCGGGAATAGTTATATGAAGTCTGCTTCCGTCGGGTAAACGTGCATCAACAAATGGATGAGAGAGGTCTATTCGTCGACCCGACCACATCAGTATTCGATCCATGATTGATTGCAGTTGGCTCTTGGTTAAGACAAGGTTTGTCAGTTCACTCCTCCCCCGCCGCGCCACGTAAATTCTCTGGGGAGAGTTGATCCAAATTTCTTCAACGCTTTCATCATCAAGGAGTGGTTGCAAAGCGCCATAGTGATGTGCGCTCGTGTGAGGTGATTTCGAATCGGTCTCAATCGGGCTTGATTCCATGGCGTAGTTCTAGATGCTTGCTAGATGACAAAATCGACGGGCTATCTCCAGCGCTGTGGAATTACCTACATTCCTCTCTAGTCTGTATCGCAGGTATCTACTCGTGGTGTCCATTCCAGCTTGGGCTGAATTACATCCTCCTCTACCCAACAGGTAGACTCCGACCACTGGATCTAACGTCACCTGTTTGCTCCAGGAATCACGTACATGGTGGGCGTAGCTCAGCTGGTAGAGCACCCGGTTGTGGTCCGGGATGTCGCGGGTTCGAGCCCCGTCGCTCACCCCACTTTCTTTAATTGTGGTTAACGCACTCTGCGCTCTGCAAAATCCGATTCATTGCTTCTTTCTCAGCTTTAGTGACCCACAATCCATACTTCACTTTCACTTGGATCTGTCGCGTCACATATTCGCACCGAAATGCTTTATTTGGTGGCAACCATGTTGCAGCATCGCCATCACCCTTTTGACTGTTTAACAATCCCTTGACTGCCATAAGATTTAATGGATCGTTAGCAAAATTAGTGCGAACCTTTAATGTTGATTGAAATATTCCTGTTTGCCATGCATTTGAGAGTGCAACGACATGATCAATTTGAACGAGAGCGCTAGTCTTTTCACCGCGCTGAAATTCAATGATTTGACCCGAATATCGATCCTGCAGAACTCCCCGTTCAACAACACAATCTCTAGTTTTTTCGCGGAATACAACTGCAGTCAGATCTCTCTTGAGAATGTCATTGCGAGTATCGCAACCATTGCGATCGACATCTGACCATTGCGGACCAAATTGATTTCGGCCATATCCAGTCTTCGGTGCGCGTCCCTTGACGGGAATCTGTTCGAGAGCAGCTCGAGCATCAAATAACGTGGACTCCGCGCGAGCTGACGCGATGAGGCTGAAGCTTGAAGTGCGAACGATGTGGTTGGTGACAACCGCAGGAACGCTGATGATTGGCGTTACGACCAGGGTCAAAGCTCCAGCCAGCGCTGCTTGCCACCGTGAAGCCATGGGCTGATTGTTCTGCAGAAAAGAGCAGGTGTGTAGAGCGACATTGGCTTGGAATAGCCATGAATTGGTAAGTCACCCGAGCATGGTTATAGTGTGCCCGCTTGGTCGCACTTTGGATCAACGGGTTGTTAGCTCAGATGGTAGAGCAGGTGACTCTTAATCACCGGGTCGGGGGTTCGAGTCCCTCACAACCCACTTAGATTTAGGCTACAAATGCGGGTAATCCGCAAATATCTGAGGAAAAAGCACCTATCTGTTAGCAGTAAGTTAGCAATAGGAAAGCGAACACTTTAGATATTTAAGGGCAAGAACCAATTTACGATTTGCAGTTCAGATTTAGGTGCATTAAATTTTGGCCATCAACGTTTTTAGTGGTCAAAGTGGCTGCTAATCGTAAAACCCAGCGCTAGTTCAAATAGGAACTAGAAGTAGGAAGATTGAATTCCTACACGCACTTGCCTTAGTGCTAGGTCATAGAGGACCTAGGGCGTTGTCATCAAAATACATTTAAGGAGTATTTTCGTGACGACTGAAAATAATGGCACCCGTGTATCCCGCCGTAGTAGAGCCAATGGCGAAGGATCTGTATATGAAATAAGAAATCGCAATCGCTGGGGAGCATCAATAAACAACTTCCTCGGTGTGCGCATAAGTAAGTCATTTGCAACTAAAGATGAAGCCCATGCATGGCTGCTTGAGCAGAAAAAAGCGCGCTCGCAAGGACTGTACACGAGTAATGAAAACCCTAAACTAACTGTAGGTGAGTATTTACTAAATTGGGTAGAACATAATAAAAACCACAAGAAACCCGCAACTACACGCAATTACTCTGAGCGAATCAGAAATCAAATAAATCCTAGGATTGGACACCTAAAAGCTTCATCCTTGTCCCCAATTGCTATCGAAGATCTAATCTCTCAACTCATCACTCAAGGTTATGCACCTGGAACGGTATTGGGCACTTATCGAACAATTTCCGCCGCTTACAGTGATGGTGTTCGCCTTGGAATACTCCCCCAAAACCCAACCACCAAGGTGAAACTACCAAGACTTACATCAACGCCAATGAAACAGATTAGCCGCGAAGATGCCGCAAAAATTTATCTATGCGCTATGGAAAACCCATACATGCATGCCCGAGTAGAACTTGGAATGGTCTGCGGATTAAGACCTGGTGAAGTGGCAGGGCTTAGATGGTCAGATATTGACTGGGCAGAACGTACTTTAACTATCGGGCATCAGGTCCAGAGAGTTGAAGGTAAGGGATTAGTTTTTCAATCAGTCAAACAAGGAAAACAAAGGTCTATTGCACTAACAGACGTCCAAATTGAAATCCTAAAGAAACACCTTGAATATCAGAACCTTTACCGACCAACTTTTAGCAGGGATGAAGATTTAATATTCCCAAACACTTGTGGCGGCAAACTTGATGATCGCCGTGACTCTCACATGTGGAAGCAACTTCTTGTTAAATCAGGAGTTAAGCACTACCAGAGATATCAAATGCGTAAAACTGCATTCTCTAATCTGTATGCGGAACTTGGTGATATCCGAAAACTTCTGGACTATTCCGGGCACAGCCAGGTATCGACTGTGATGAAGAGTTACGTATTCGCTACAGAAGATTCTGCAAACGAGATTCGTAGATCAATCGATGCCTGCCGCCCTAAGCAAATTACTTCTGACATTGAAACTAATGGTGCCGAGAATGACTAACTCAATTGACGTAATTAGAGCTGGCTGGGATGCAGTTACCGAATATGACAGCCAAGAATTAAGTATTGAAGAAATATATGGCTACCCAGAGCATGAATTAACTGGCGAGCGCATGTTCCTTTTAGAGCATGCAGATATATGGCCAGAATTCTTAAACCCGCTTGATGTAGACACTTCACAAATAGTTCCTACATATCTTTCGGACAATTTGGGAGCACCAATCTTTGCCAAAGGGTTGATCCATTGGTTATACGGTCCCTCAGAAACAGGAAAGAGTTTTATCGCCCTAACAGCCTGCTTACAGAACGCGGGCATTTATTTGAGTTTAGAGATGGGTGCCAGGCAAATGGGAAACCGTGTGAGAAAAATGGGTTTCCATTACCTAGATTCTGGTCGATTTCTATTCGCAGAAAGTATTGCAGACTTAAAGCAACTTCTTGTTGGCATACGAGTAATGCCAGCAACTGTTGTAGTGATCGATTCCTTCGGAGAACTTGCACTGATGTACGGCGCAGATACAAATAATGACCAAGAAGTAGGAAAAATAATTAAAGAGTCATTAAAGCCTCTGGCGGCCGCTGGGCATTGTGTAATAGTGGTCGACCACATAGCGAAGAACCCGGGAAATACCGAATATCCGTTGGGTACTCAAAACAAGAAATCCCAAAGTGATATCTGCATGTATATAAATAGAGATACAACGTCAGGCATGCTGGAACTTGTAATCACGAAGGACAGGTACTACATATATGAAGGAAGGTTCACTACGGCAGATCGAAAGTATGGAAGCGTTGAGATTACAGATAATCCGACCCGCGCAAAGATTCATCGATTTGGTCACGAGGATTACATGCCTATATCCCAATCCTCTCCAGTTGATAGACAGGTCCAGGATGCAATCATGAAAGCTTTGAAGGAATTTGGCGCCCTCCCTAAAAGCCACCTTAAGTACAAGATCGCGGGTAGCGATAAGAAGATTGATAGGGCCCTAGAACAATTAATGGTGGGTGGCTGGTTAACAGTTACTAAGGGTAAAAATGTGGAGGGTTATACCTGTCGGATTGTGGCCCTTACAGATAAGCCCTGGACTCCCGCGCCGCGGTTACATGGAAACTGAATACCTATACGTATGAGGCAGGACGCTTTGGATGAACAAAAAGCCCCAACGCTGATCTACTACTCCTCTACTAACGCCCTTAGGGGCGTAGTAGGTGTATCCAATCGCGTGGAATCCAAAGTGGGGTTTACCCTGTATAGATATTGTCTGGATGGCAATATTGAATGATGATAAACAATCTAATGTCAGTACAGACTTCCTATACGCCCGTCCAGGTAGCCAAAATGTTGGGTGTCAAACCTACAACCGTATATGCGTGGCTCTCAAGGAAAGAAATGCGTGCCAACAAAGTTGGACATAATCGATACATATCTCACCAGCAAATAGTTGACTTCTTTAATCAGAGAAAAACTGGCGAATATGTAGACATGACTTATGCCAATGGACCAGTCCGAAGTTAATACATAAGAAGACCTTGCAAGGTTTAAAAAACCCCATGTTATCCGCGGACAACTAATGATCGAATTGTCAGTAGCCTGAAAGAAAACACATGTACCCACAAGAATTTCAATTCACGGATTACTTCCAGGAAGTTAGGATGCCGAAAGCCTTACCCAGCCAAATCAGGAAAAACTATAGACACCTATCTGAAATACTGAGTTTGCAGATCAAGCAGGCGCAATTAGAAAAATTAACGAAGAGAAAAGGGTGGTAGGGGTTAAACCACTTAAGTATCAGGTGGCTACCCAGGCCATTTCCATAGGTATTGAATTGATGACCTCGACAGTAGCCGAATTTAGCGAACCCCTTCATGGTGTTTGGTAGAAGAGTCGCCCTATAAGCCGGAAAGTTGTTTACATTCCCTGGACAAACACGAGACTGCCAGAATCGGTAAGTTCGTTCATTCTGATGTCTCTGTATGGAGCATAGTCATCTGAGTCGTACCACTCCTCTGCCAAAGCCATGCTTGGGAAGCGCAGCACCGCTGACCAATTTCCCTTGAATGTTCCTTCTTTGGTGACTGGGGTGTCAGATCCCGCAATCATTTCGATGCCCCATTTTTCGAGAATTGGGAAAACGTGTTGGGCATAACGCTCCATGAACTCTGCTTGATTTGTTATGTTTATTTGTACCAAACCATAAGCGGGCTTAATTTCTTCACTCATTTTCCAAACCTCCATTTGTGCGATCTGCAGACGCTGGAACAGTAGGCTACTAACTTGCATTTTGCAAGTTATTGTGTACCTTTGAGACCTAGGAGTCGCTAACCCGCATTCGTAGAAGGAGTCATCACATGGCAAAAAAGGTTTTGGTTACAGGTATCACGGGATATATCGGACAACATGTCGCAGGTGAACTTCTTCGCCAGAAGTATGAAGTAGTCGGAACAGTTCGATCGTTAGCAAAAGCAGAAAATACCAAGGCGGCTCTCGCTTCCCTACCCGGTGCATCTGGTGTGAAATATGTTCAGGCAGATGTTCTTTCAGATTTAGGTTGGGCTGAGGCTATGAGTGGCTGTGATTACGTCATTCACTTAGCTTCTCCTTTTCTGCTAGCAGAACCTAAAGACGAAAATGTGATGATTACTCCTGCTGTTGAGGGAACTAAGCGAGTGATTAAAGCAGCAATAAAGGCAGGTATAAAGAGAGTCGTCCTTACCTCATCTGTTGTCTCAATGACTTCAGGTAGACCCAGCGGAACGTATGGTCCAGATTCTTGGTCTGACGTAGACCAAAATATTGGTGCTTATGCAAAGAGTAAGACTTTGGCAGAGCGAGCTGCATGGGAAACCGTTAAGGGAAGTTCGATGGAACTTGTTGCCATTAATCCTGGTTTTGTACTTGGACCATCTTTAGGAAAAGCTGGTGACGGCACAAGTGAGGCAATGATCGCAAATCTCATTGGAGGCAAAATGCCTGCAATTCCTGATATCGCTATGGGTATGGTCGATGTGCGAGATATCGCCCGTCTACACGTTGCAGCACTTGAAACACCTAAAGCTGCTGGGAAGAGATTTATCGCAGCAAGCTCACAACCAATAGCAATGGCGTATTTGGCCGGAACGCTTAAGAAGGCAGGTTACAAAAAGGTGCCATCTCGCAAGGCTCCGAACTTCGCTATCAAACTCATGGCTCTCTTTGATCGTGAAGCGAAGGGCATGGTTCCTAATCTCGGCGTAAAGATTGCTTACGACAATCACGAAACGGTTGAAATCCTTAACTGGAAGCCGACTCCTCTAGAGATAACCTTTACCGAGATGGCAGCAGCTATCTCTAAGTAAAGGGGGCGAAGTGGCAAGTAAAAAGGCAAGCCCTGTCGAATGGCGCTCTGAATGTCCCATTAGCTCTGGACTGGACATCCTTGGAGACAAGTGGTCTCTACTAATAGTAAGAGATCTGATTTCCCATGGAACTCGCACGTATTCTGAGTTCTCTGAATCGCCAGAGAGAATTTCTACAAATATTCTTGCTGACAGACTGAAATTACTCACGGCCTTGGGAATTATTGAAAGAGTAGATGCTGATCGAAGTGCTCGAAATAATGCATTCCAACTTACCAAAAGCGGAAAGGAACTGCGCAAGGTTCTTGAAGCTTTAGGTAGATGGTCCTATGCAAACATACGCAATCTGCATCCCAAAATTGTGAGTATTGATTAAAAGAAGAGTCGCCCTATAAGCCGGATTCAGAACCTACATTGTTAGTAGCGCGCTAGCAGTAGAAAACTCAAAAAACCCTAGTTTTTGTCAGTTCTTCGATGTAGATTGAGGAACACAACTAAAGACAACGCTGAAAACCTTCAATTGGGTCC
>Ga0214921_10010009_pt1 | contig 11825 bp, 8 predicted proteins | sample LL1505_MetaG_FD_177992 | JGI IMG/M metagenome (GOLD analysis project Ga0214921, IMG submission 177992) | Freshwater microbial communities from Lake Lanier, Atlanta, Georgia, United States - LL-1505 | ecosystem: Environmental > Aquatic > Freshwater > Lake | place: USA: Georgia | collected 2015-05-28
GCTTGGAGGGAAACTACCGGCCTACTTTGTCCTCAGTCTCTGACTCTTGCGGGTCCGTTCCATCAAATCAACAGGCTTGGATTTAACCCATGCCACAAAACGCTGAATGTCTGGGTGGGCCAGCAATGCCTCAACCGAGTTCAATTGCTTGGCTAACTCTGTCTCTGTGAATAAGGCATGAATTTGGCGGTGACAGATACGGTGCATGTACTCGGTGTGTCGGCCACCCTTGGACTTTGGCACCAGGTGATGGGCGTCGCGCTGGCCGTACGGAATCTCCCGGTCGCACAAAGGGCAAATCAGGTCAGGCTGGGAAACCTGTGGCCGTTCTTGTTGCAGTAAGCGTCTGATTCGACCCATGCCCTAATGGTAATCAAGCCCTCGCAATAGGGATATCAGATGTGCCTTGTTGGCGATGTCCTCCAGGGAATCGTCACCGCCCAAGTCGAGTCCGCCTGGATAAGGTCAAGTAGCTCTGTGAATCAACCTGGCCTAAACTCCCGAAATGACGGAATGAAAAATTGGCCTAATTTCTAGTTTTTGTATATGAACCGGGCACATGTATTGCGCGACCACCAACAGTCGCTTTCCCTATGAAAATATTTTCAAAATTTGCGCTGACAGCACTGGTCGCTGTAACGAACCTGATGGCGAACGCAGCCCCTGCCGTTTGGCAGGACAGCCTGGAACCGCTACCAGCCTCCGAATGGAGTCGCGATCGCGCTGCGCATTTGCTTGAACGTGCTGGCTTTGGCGGCACGCCATCTGAGCTTGCGCGACTGGCCGCGATGACTCCCAGCCAAGCCGTGCGCGCGTTGGTGTACTACCGAACGATTCAAAACTCTTTGCCGCCTTTTGAAGATTCCGGTGCGTTTGACGCGGGCCTGGATCCGTTCGCGCCGTCCCGGCCAGCGGCAACCGACTTGGCGAAGGCAAGCGGTGAGGCACTCGGTGTCAAGGCCAAGCCCGCAGGCAACCGCAAGCTGCAACAGGTTGCCGACCGCTATCTGTATTGGAAGCGTGTGACCAAATTAGAAACAGAGCGCGTTGCGTATTGGTGGGCCAACCGCATGGTGTTGACCCAGCGACCGCTAGAAGAAAAGATGGCGCTTTTCTGGCATGGCCATTTCGCAACCGGTGATGAGAAGGTCCAAGACTACCGCAAGATGTTGCAACAGAACGAATTGTTGCGAGCAAAGGCGACCGGCAACTTCCGTGATCTGCTCATCGCGGTGTCGCAGGACCCCGCGATGTTGGCGTCGCTGGATGCCGGTGTGAACGTCAAGGGCGCGCCGAACGAGAACTTTGCACGCGAGATCATGGAGCTTTTCACGATGGGCGTGGGCAACTACACGGAAAAAGACATTCAAGAAGCGGCCCGCGCATTCACCGGCTGGAATTACAAAGGCCTCGACTATGTGGTGAACCCGCAGCAGCATGACGACGGTATCAAAACCGTGCTGGGAAGAAGCGGAAACTTCGACGGCGTTCAGGTGATAGACATCATCCTCGCCCACCCGGTGACATCGGAATACATCGCGGACAAGTTGTACCGCTATTTTGTTCGCGAGGACGTGACGCCCGCCATGCGCGTCAAGCTTGGGAAACTCCTGCGTGATACCCAATTCGAGATCGCGCCTTTTCTTGAAACGCTATTCGGATCATGCGATTTCTATAGCGATGCGTCGGTCGGCACGCGCATCAAACCACCCGTGGAGCTGACAGTTTCCACCTACCGCAAGCTCGGTTTGACGGAAGTCCCGGGCATCCCCGACTTCAATGTACTGACCGAGTCCATGGGTCAAAAACTGCTCAATCCGCCCAACGTGGCCGGCTGGGCCAGCGGTAAAAATTGGATCACGCCCGGCCTGTTGTTGGTGCGCGGCAACTTTGTATACGACACCGTGTTCCCGCCCGTTAATTTCATCGCCCCTGATCGTGTAGCTGAGGACCGCTTCGGCATCGTGCCGGTCGCCGACAAAGTGGCCATGGGCGTGGACGTCACGACTGCCACGAAGCCGGATGGCAAAGAAGTCACGTCGATGTCGATGCAGAACGACCGCGATGAAGACTTCAATACGCGCCTGGCCAGCTACCACGCCTGGCGCAAGGCGATTGAGAAGGTGAAGGCCATACCCCGCATGCCCGCGCGTATCGATCTGTCGCAGATGGTGCGCGATGCGGGATGTACCAGCGCCCAGCAAGCGGTTGACCATTTGTTGATGCGCTTTTTATCCGTTCCGGTGGATGCTGCAACGCGCAGCAAGATCGGTGCGCTGCTCGAAGACGACCTGGGAACTGCCGACTTGACTTACGCAGACAGCTATATGGAAGATGCCTTGCGCAACGCCTTGCACGTGATCCTGTCGCTGCCCGCTTACCAACTGGGATAACACCATGGAGCACGCACAATCACACGCACATGCCCAATCGACCCGCCGTGACTTGTTAAAGGCACTCGGTGTACTCGGAATCACCGCCGGACTGCCGATGCCACCTGCACAGGCCGCAGCCAGTGGCGAGAAGCGCATCCTGGTCGTGGTCGAAATGTCCGGCGCAAACGACGGGCTCAACACACTGGTGCCCTACACGGACGATGCGTACTACCGTCTGCGCCCGCGCATTGGTCTGCGTGCCGACAAAGTGCGCAAGATTGATGACCGCTATGGATTCAATCCCGGGATGCTGGGCTTCGAGCGGCTGTACAAGGACGGCAAGATGGCGATCGTGCACGGCTGCGGCTACCCGCAGCAGTCGCTGTCGCATTTTCAGTCCATGGCGTACTGGCACACCGCCGTGCCCAATGCCGGTGAGCGCTACGGCTGGCTGGGGCGTGTTGCGGATGCAATCGACCCGCAATTAACGCCGAATTTTCTGGTCAATATCGACGAGCGCCAATCACTCGCGGTGCAGTCCGAGCACCATGTGCCCGTTGTCTTTGATGACCCCGAACGCTTTGCGCGCAAAGGCTTGCTGCAAAGCCGTTTGCTTTTAGACAATCCGGTCGCAGCCGACGGGTCGAATGGGTCGCGCACGTATCTGGACAAAGTCGCCGCCAGTGCGCGTGAAGCATCGCAGCTGGTGAGAGCCGCATGGGACGGTTACAAGACGCCGGTTGACTACGGCATCCGGCCGCTGGACTTGAACAAGGTCGCCGCAATGATCAACGCGGAACTGCCCAGCCAATTGTTCTACGTATCGTTTCGCCACAACGCATTTGATACGCACGTGCAGCAAAACGAGCAGCATGGGCGCTTGCTGTCTTATGCGTCGGATTCAATTTCCGGCTTCATGAAGGATATGGAGCGCATTGGCCGCGCCAATGACGTGACTGTTTTGGTGTTTTCCGAATTCGGTCGGCGCGTGGCGGAGAACACGAGTTTGGGCACCGACCACGGTACGGCAAACCATATGTATGTCATTGGCAAACCGGTGAAAGGCGGTCACTATGGTGATGCGCCCCTGCTGACTGATTTGGACGATGGCGGCAATTTGAAATTCACAACGGATTTCAGGCGTGTGTACGCGAGCGTGATCGAGGGCTGGTTACAGCACAGCAGCAAGGCGCTGCTGGGTGGAGACTTCACAAGCTTCCCACTCTTTGCATGATTTTTCCTGACGACGGGCGTAGTCAAAAATCAAGTTCGTCCAGGTCGCTTGCTCCTTAGAAAGGGTGGCAGCCAGCTCCGCAGGAGAAGCTGCTTCAATGAAGACCGCGCGGCGCTCCAAGTCCGCGCTGATCTCTGGTGCCGTAGTCGGGTGATTCATTTCAGGGTTATTCGCGTCAAGTTCATTCAAATGCTGCGCTAAAGCCGCAAAATGCGCCTAACTAGAACCAAAGGGGCCTCAGGTGTTCGAACGCTTTACCAAAACCAATGCCCTGGAATCAGCCCAAAAAGCGGCTTACAGCCTGATGTCTGAACGCGGCGAGGCGAATGCACGCGGTGTGGCTGGCAAACTGGGGAACCAATTCAAATTGCTGGATAAGGCCGACCAACTGAAATTCTTCGAATTTCTGGCCAAGCAGTTCAGTCCCGATCCGGGCGCGGTGCTCGATGCCGCCCAGCGCTACTCAGAAACCGGCAACGATGAAAGCCTGATCCACCTATTCAAGACCGTAGAGCCGCCACGCCAAGAGCTCTTGCGGCGGCTCAACCGTGCGCCGGACGGTACGCAGACGATTGTGCGCATGCGCGAGCGGTTGCTTGAACATGCCAAAACCAAGCCAGGACTCAAGGCGGTGGATGCCGACATGCAGCATTTGCTAGGTTCCTGGTTCAACCCCGGGTTCTTGGAGCTGCATGAAATCACCTGGTCATCCCCCGCGCAATTGCTGGAAAAGATCATTCAACATGAGTCGGTGCATGCGATTGACGGCTGGGATGATCTGCGCCGCAGGTTGCAACCCGATCGGCGGTGCTATGCCTTCTTTCACCCGCAATTACCCGGTGAGCCGCTGATTTTTGTGGAAGTGGCATTGGTTACCGGCATCGCCAAAGAAGTGGGTCCTTTGCTGGATAAGAAGTCCGAGGCCTTGGAGGCGAAGAAGTTCAAGACCGCCATTTTTTACTCCATCAGTAACTGCCAGCCCGGCCTCAAAGGCGTGAATTTAGGCAACTTCTTGATCAAGCGCGTGGCGGAGAAAATTGTGCAGGAAATTCCCAGCGTCAAGACTTTTTGCACGCTGTCACCGGTACCAGGCCTGAATCGTTGGTTGGATACGCTGCCGGGCTCGCTGGCACTCGAGCAATTGGCCGACAAAAAAGACAGAACAGCCGCTGCGGTCAAGTTGCTGATGCCAGGCGGCGAGGCCTGGACGAAGCGCGCCACAGCGGGTTGGCAGCCTGCTACGGCAACTGCTGAAGAAAAGACGGCACTGATGCGCCTTTGTTTTGTGTACCTGTCAAAGTACGTTCACAGCGCGGCGGGTGACTCGGTAGCCAAGTTCCACCTCGCCAATGGTGCCGAATTACACAATATCAACTGGGCTGCTGATTTGTCCAAAAAAGGACTCGCGCAATCCAGCGCCATCATGGTTAATTACCTGTATGAGCTCAACGACATTGAGTCCAACCACGAAAAGTTTCTGAAGAAAACCGTGGTTTATTCAAAAAGTCTTGATCGATTGTTCTAACGAGAAATTTCAAGAGCATCTGCTTTGGATGAATCGCTCCGGATTCTGTAGACGCCGCAAAGCAGCTCATTCACACTGACGCGTTTAACTTGCCTTTCAGCCCAAACGCAATCAACAGCATCACCAGCATGCTCAAGCCCATAGCAAGATAAGCGTGGCTAAAGCCGGTTAACCCGCCGCCTTCAAAGTCTGCAATGGCGCTGATGCAGGTCACTGCCAAAAGCGTGCCTACGGCGTTGAAAATATTGATCAGCCCCTGGGCGGCGCCGCGCAGGGCGGGCGGCGCTTCGTCAATGGCAATGGAGCGCAGCGCGCCACTGACGACCACGCCCAGGCCAATACCGACCAGCACCGACGCGACTACGAACGCCGTAAAGCCGGTCTGTGGCACCGCGCTTTGCAGGTATCCCAGCGTCAACAGCGCGAAACCAAAGATCACCATGTTGCGGGAACCCAGACGGTGCAGCAGCCGCCCCGCCGCCATCGAGCCCACCATGGAGCACAGCACCAAGGGCAGCAGGGCCAGGCCCGCGTGCTCCACGCTGACCCCATAAGCCAGCGTGGCAATGGTGGTCAAAAACACAATGCCGCCCATGGAAAAACCCACGCCCAGCGTCAGCATGTAGGTGTAAGCCAGCTGTCGGTTGGCAAACAGTTCAATGGCAATCAGCGCTTGAGTCTGCCGTTTTTCAATGGCGACCAGCGCTGCCAGCAGCACGCCACTGGCAGCCAGAAACCAGGGCCACAGCAGCAGCCCGGTGGCGGAGTCCGGCAGGCGCGAAATACCCATCACCAAACACAGCAGGAACAACAAAGTAACCGCAATACCTGCTGCGTCAATGGGCCCCGGTGCCCCGTCGCTGCGCTGGCCTGGCAAGCTGCGGGCGCCCAAGACCAGCACGACCAAAGCGACCGGAATATTCACCAGGAACAGCCAGCGCCAGCCCAGCGTGGATGTGAGCAGGGTCGCCAGTGGCGGCCCGAGCACAAAGGCCATGCCGTGGGTGGCACCGATCAGCCCCAGAATGCGGCCCCGCCGCTCGGCGGTGAACACATCACCAATCACCGCACTGGCCACTGGCGCAATGCCCCCGGCGCCAATGCCCTGGATGGCACGGGCGACGAGCAGCAGGTCAAAACTCGGTGCAGCCGCGATGCACAGCGAGCCGATGGCAAAAAGCGCCACACTGGTCAGATACACCGGACGGCGGCCATGGCGGTCGCTGAAGTAAGCCATCAGCGTCGTGCTGCACATCGAACTCAGGGAAAAAACGGTAGATAACAGTCCGGCGGCTCGGTTGTCGATACCAAAGGCTGCACGCAATGCGGGCAGAACCGGCCCCACGATGGCTGAATCGAGCGCCGCCATGAAGACGCCGACGAACAGTACCTGTACCAAGCGGCGTTGTCCTACATCCGCATCAGGCGAAGTAGTGGGGGCTTGGATCTGTTGGCTCATCAGGCTATGGCGGAGAATGGATGCGCTTCAATTGTTGGGTGGGTGCACACCACAACATTATTGACGGCAATGTTTGGGGTGCATAAACCCCGCAGCGCAGAGGTGCGTTGTTTCAGCTGGGTGAGACCCTACTGGAAAAAAACCTGCCCGCGTAAATCCCGCTGTAGCACCGCACGAAACCGGTTCCAGTCGCGGTTCACGCTGGTCTCGCACAAGGTACTTGTGCGTTTGGCCCGGTACAGGCGGTCAACCAGGAGCGTGTGGCCTTTGAGTGTGTAGCGCGACTGGTAGTGGTAACTGCCGAAGCTGCCCTGCACATTGGAGGGTATGCGCGTGATCTTCATATTCGGCGGAAACGTCAGCGTGGTCGTCTCACGCAACTCGGCGGACGAGCAGCGCTGCGGGTAGCGAGGCGCCTCAATGGCCTTGTGGGAGGCCATCGCGTGCAACCTACCCGATGCCAGTCCGTAGGGAATCGTCATGGCGCTGGGACCGGGCACATTGACCAGCGGATCCAACTGGAACTCCGCTTCCACGGCCCAGGGTGTATCCAGGTTGGTCGGCTCGGTGGGCAATATGCGCCCTGTGCCCGTCTCTTGGTGGCTCGCCAGCAAGCCGTTGATCCACGGTGTCTGATCGTCGTTCTGGTTGGCGAACTGGTTGCCCCGGGAATTGACCTCCTCGATGCCCCGCATCACGGTCGTACTCTTACCCACAAAGCTGCCATCCTTGCGCATGCGCATCTGTACCCGCGAGCGGTTGTAGTCGCTCTTCCAGGAATTCACGGGCGTCTGGCCTATCGTGCCACTGGCCGTCAGCAAGGTGGGCTTCCCTTTGTCGCCATGGGGGAGGGTACCCATGGGTGAGAAGCGCGAGGTCGAGTCCAGGTACAGGTCGAGCGACGGTAGGTAGGTGATGGCGTGGTCAAAGGGAGTTGATACCGCCAGCTTGGGCAGTTGGTACGCGCCACCCGAATTCACCAATGCAGTTGTGCTCTCAATCCCCACAGCCTCCAGCAGCGCCTCCAACAGCGTGACATGGTCCTTGCAATCGCCATAGCGGTTATCCAGGGTGCTTTGTGCCGCATGCGGCACGAAGCCGCCTTCGCCCACGTAGACCGCGACATAGCGGATGTTCTGGCTTACCCAGTTGAAGAGCTTGCGCACCTTGTCGCGCTCGTCCTTGGCGTTGGCGGTCAGCTCTTTGGCTAGTTTCTCAATCGCCGGGGTCACAGCCGCCATCGGTTTGGCGCGGACCTGGTAGGCCTGGGCGAAATCGGCGTAGTTGGCGAAGGTGCTGGCGGCCAGGTAGGGCGCGAAGTCGGACAGATTTGCCTGCCCGGATTCATAAGGGTAGGCCTGCGCTTGCGTGAAGGTAAAGCGGTAGCGCGTGGTGCCCGGCGCGTCTTCGGGTAACAGCTCGACCTGCCCGCCGCTGACACCGTTCACGTCAATTTGGAGCTTCACGCCTGCTTGCGTGCTGATACGGATTTCGGTGTCCTCAAACACAAAGTGCGGAGAAAAGTGCCGGGACATCAAGAAATGCCCGGGAAACAGGGGCGTGTGCTGGTGGCTTCGCGCGCGGATGAACAAACGGCTACCGACATCCACCTTGGGGTAAATGACCACCATGGCCTTGCTGTCGCTGTACTCCTGACCGCCGTCGCCGTCGTGTTTGCGGATTTTGTCCGCCGGTACATCGATCCGCGTGCCGTCGGGTTGCAGGGTGTAGGCCTCCAGCACCTCCAGGTCTTCGAGCTTTTCGTTGTAGCTGAGTCGCAACTCTCCCAAGTCGCTAATGCCTTGCGGCGTATCGATTCGGTAGGCCCATTCGTAGTACTGGCGGTAGCTCCCGTCAAGCTGGATATCAAAGCTGTCAACCGCCCGCATCACGGTGTAGGCAGGCACAAAGCCGGCTTGGGCTGCCGTGCAGGCGACGACAGCAAATGAGACCAGTGCGCGGGCAATCCAACGGTTTAGGGGTGTCGTCAAAGTCAGTCCTATTCAAATGTGCAATTTCCCCTGATTTAACAGGATACAGGGCTCCCTGCTTTTCAGTACCGGTTGGTCGATACGTTCCACCTGAGCGGACGGGGCGGCCCTACGTGGGTATTCCAAGCAGCGAGCCTGAACAGCCGCAAAAAAGCCGCGCCGACAGAAATAATTATATAGACACTTTATTATCACATTAAAACTGTTATTATATGCCAACCGAACCCACAGCAAACCCCATGACCGACAAGACATTCACCTTGGATGCGCTCTGCACCCTCACGGACCTCAGCAAGAGAACAGTGCGTTACTACATGCAGCTCGAATTGGTTGAACGCCCGGTGGGTGAGACCCGCGCTGCCCACTACACAGGCCGCCACCTGAACCAGCTCCTGCGGGTCAAGCAGCTCAGCGACGCCGGCGTGTCTTTGGAGCGCATTCGCGAGGTGATGGCCGGGGGTGACAGCCCCGTCCCCGTGCGCCAGCAAAGGCCGGGGTCTATCGAAGTGCGCAGCCATCTGTACGTGGCACCGGGACTGGAGATCCAAATTTCGCCGCAGGAAGCCGGCATGTCCCCGGAGCAAGTACGTACCTTTGTGCGCGAAGTCATGGCAGCGGCGCAGCGTGCAGCAGAGTCGGGTTCCAGCGGCCAACATGAGGAGTCGGTATGACAGAAGTAAGCAGCTTGATAGGTTCAACCGGTGACACCATCGCCTTGAAATCCGTCCATCTAGACGGACGCCTGGATGGCTTGATGCTTCGAATGAAAGCGCAGCAGCGCTATCGCAACGAAACCGGCAAAAACATGGAAACGGTGTACACCTTTCCCTTGGCGTGGGGATCCACTTTGCTGGGCATGGGGGTGGAGATTGGCGGCAAGCACCTGCAAGCTGCGGTCGTGGAGAAGAAGCAGGCCGCCATGACCTATGAGAAAGCGATCGAGGACGGCGACATGCCGGTGATGGTCGAGCAGTCTTCACCAGGTCTGTACACGGCGAATCTTGGCAACCTGAAAGACCGCGAAAGCGTGACCATTGACATCGAATACGTGCAGCTTCTGCGCTTTGAACAAGGGCAGGTGCGTTTGACCATACCCACCGTGATCGCGCCCAGGTTCGGCGATGCGCACCAGCCTCACGGATTGGGCCTGCACGAAACGGACGCCGTGAACCCATTGGCAGAGTACCCGCTGACCCTGAAGGTCGACATCGTGGGTCAGATAGCCAAGGCGAAAATCGCGTGCCCCAGCCATAGGGTGGTCACAGCGGCCATTGAAAACGGGCTCTCGGTCACCTTGGAACGCGGCGCCATGCTGGACCGCGACTTCATTTTGAACCTGGGCGGTGTGTCAGGCCAGTCCTTTGCGGTCAGTGCCCCCGACGGTGAGCAGTTCATCACCCTGGCAAGCTTTTGCCCACAGGTGCCGCTGAAACAGGCCGCACCCTTGATGCTCAAAATCCTGGTCGACTGTTCTGGCTCCATGGCGGGCGACAGCATGGACGGCGCAAAGCGCGCCCTACACAGTATCTTGCAGGAGCTCAACGCGGACGACTGTGTGTCCTACAGCCGGTTTGGCGACGCCGTTCGGCATGAGCTCAACAGCCTGCGCGCTTGCACACCGGCGACCGTTGCCTTGGTGGCCTCCGCGATCAGCCAGACCGATGCGGACATGGGTGGTACCAATTTGCGAGAGGCGCTGGTATCCACCTTCAAAAACATCGAAGTGCCCAGCGTTGCCTTGACCAAGCCGGGAGTCCTGCTCATCACAGATGGGGATGTGTGGGACGTCGACGCCATCGTCCGAAGCGCGACCAAGCATGGGCAACGCATTTTTGCGATTGGTGTAGGTAGCTCCCCTGCTGAGAGTCTTTTGCGCGACTTGGCAGAAGCCACCGGTGGCGCGTGCGAATTGGTTTCACCCAATGAAGACATCTCCGGCGCGATCATGCGTATGTTTCGCCGGATGCGCTGCGCGCACGCCGTCAATTTAAAAGTGGAGTGGGGCGGCGCGACGCTGTGGCAGTCGCCAGTTGCTACGCAGATATACGACGGGGAGACCGTGCACTTCTTTGCGCGAACGGGCCAATCGCCCACCACAGTGCCCCGGCTCAGTTTTGATGTTGACGGCGTCACCCAGCACTGCGACCCGCGGCAGATGGGCGTACAAAGCGATGCGACCTTGGCCCGCCTGGGTGGCGCAAAGCACATGTCCTTGGCTCCACCTGAAGAAGCACTGGCGTTGGCGCTCAAGTACCAGTTGGTGAGCCCGCAGAGCAATCTGATTCTCGTGCACGTACGCGCTGATAGCGACAAGGCATTGACCTTGCCAGAATTGCACCAGATCGAACAGATGCAGGCCGCAGGCCACGGCGGCTATGGCACTGTGATGCACTATGCGCGATCCCACCACCAGCCGGCACACGCCAAGGCGGCTAGTCATTTGATGTACCGCAGCGTGGGTCATGCATCCGTATGGGAGCGGCCATCGGTTTATCCCATGTCCACCAAGGCGGATATGGACGATGCCGAAGTACCGGCCTTCCTGCGCAAGAGGGACGATGTGCCGAAGCCTGTTAACCGGCCGGTCACTGTCGTGCTGTTGGAAAAATTTGATCATGCGGCCGTTGTTGGTCAGGGCTTTACCCAGGCGCTTGCATCGATGCGCACCTTGGAAACCGACGCCAATATCAAAAAGATCCTGGATGCGATAAAGAGCGAACAGATCAGCGATGGGCTCGCTTGGGCCCTGTTGTTGGACTGGGTTGCCATGCTTCTGGCTGCCACGGTAGTCCTTGGGCCCCGTGCGAAACGCTTGTTAAAGCTGGAGTTGGCGAAGGTTGATGCTGAAACCAAAGCCGCCGCGCATGAACGGATTGCGCAGGTCTTGCCAAAACTTCAGTCCAAGGTTTGGGGTGGCTTAGGCGACACACCTTTGTGGCGCCGTATCTCCAGTCGCGTCAAGGGCGCGCTGGGTTTGGTTTAGTGAGCGCTGGCCTCCATTGCCTTCCGTTATCGGGGGCTTTCAGGCGCACAATGGCTTGACCCGTTCAAAAGGAAATGTCTATGGAACCCCATGTCGCCCAAAAATCCCCCTACGCCAGCCCGGTGGAGGCTGGCAAAGACTACTACTGGTGCTCCTGCGGACAAAGCAAGTCGCAGCCCTTTTGCGATGGCTCGCACAAAGGCAGCGCATTCACACCCGTGAAATACCACGCCGAGGAAACCAAGACGGTGTACTTCT
>Ga0214921_10010010_pt1 | contig 11824 bp, 11 predicted proteins | sample LL1505_MetaG_FD_177992 | JGI IMG/M metagenome (GOLD analysis project Ga0214921, IMG submission 177992) | Freshwater microbial communities from Lake Lanier, Atlanta, Georgia, United States - LL-1505 | ecosystem: Environmental > Aquatic > Freshwater > Lake | place: USA: Georgia | collected...
TTTTTAATACCAATAATCTGTTATGCCCGAGTTTAAATACTTAGATTTTGCTGACGCCTTAGATCAGCTGCGCTCCGATTACAGTATCAATCCGACTGAGTGGCGTGCTTTGCGGACCATTACAAAGCCTTATTTACTGGGGCATCCTATGAAGACGATTGATTTAATGAGAATGTCAGATATTGCCTCGCCAGCCACCATTCACAAAATTATCAAAAATCTAATTGCCAAAGACCTATTGAGCATTAAGCAAGATGCACCCGATGGACGAATTAAGTTTTTGATTCCTACCGTACTGGCGCTTTAGATATTTAGGGGTCTTGCCAAAAAGATGTGAGCCGTCCCTTTGGCTACTTTTGCTCGTACAGCACCTAATTCATAAGGTTTGGCTCCCCGACCTGGACTCGCACAAAGGGAGTGCGGTTTGATTATCCGTGGGTCACAGTTTTTCTTTTTTTTGAAAGTAAAAATTTCAAATAGCTCTAATTAAGGAATACCCATTTCCGCTGCCGTTCTATCTCGAAGCTCAATAAGTCTTGGACCAAATTTATGAATATTTGATACTGAGGTATCAATTTTTACACTCAAATTAAATGCAATTGGGTGCTCAGTTTGAACTTTGTAAAGGGGGACGGATACGGCATGTAGCTCAGGACGATATGTACCTAGAACGGAACAATAACCCTTTGAGTTTAATTGCGAAAAAGACTCCTCAATTTGATGCCTGATGACTGAAAATTTTCCCTTAAGTGTATTTTTCGCCCGTGCCATTAGGTAGTTAAACCGATCGGTGGGGAGTGAATACAGCAGGCTATGGCCTATGGCAGTTAAAAGAATAGGCCTTGTGGTACCAATCTCAGGCTTAAATAACCAGTCTTCTTCAGGACGAAAACTTTCGACGTAAATGGCATCTAGGTTGTTAATGACGGCCATTGATGTTTGAGCCCGGGTTTGATCTGTTAGTTCTTTCATATGACGTCTGGCAACATGCCTTTCTCTCATATTAGCTATTACTGGGTAAGCAAGAGTTAATGCTTCGTAACCGAGTTGATATTTTCTAAATTGATTAACCCGCTGCAAAAGACCAATTTCACATAAGGTATGGGTTAGCCTTGCTATTGTTGAGGGGGGTAAATTGCATAATTCGCTCAACTCTTTATTTCCTAACAATGGACGCATTTGTGTAAAACATTTCAAGAGCGAAAACCCCTGAATAACTGTTGAGCTAATAGCTTTTTTACTGGTTTTTGAAGGCACTGTAGGTTAGTCCTTTTTATAATTCCGATAATCGGAATTATATTTCAATAAATTACCCCTAAAATAAATTCACGTTCTTTTTAGGGGGTTTGGTTTATGAAAAAAATTATCGGTTTTATTTTTGCGATGCTTCTCTCTGTGCCAATATTCGCTCAGTCCGATCAAAAATGGCCTAGCTCGCCAATCAAAATTCTTATTCCTTTTAGTCCTGGCGCGCTTACAGATATTGTGGCGAGGATGTATGCGGTTGAGTTAAGTAAAAGGTTGGGAGTTTCGGTAATTGTTGAAAATAAACCTGGAGCTGGAGGAGTTATCGCAGCTCAGACTTTAATAGCCAGCCCCGCCGATGGTAATACATTGATGCTTGTTTCCTCTGGCCATGCCGCTAACCCAGCTCTGAAGGCTAATCTTCCCTTCGATACGATGAGGGATATGTCGGGGGTTGTTTTGGTGGCAAGCTCGCCTACACTGGTAATAGTAGGGGCTAATTCTCCCTACAAAACATTAAATGAATTAATCACTGCGGCAAAAAAAAGACCTAATTCGATTAATTTTGGCTCTGCAGGCATTGGTTCTGGAACACATCTGGGCGGAGAATATCTATTACTCGAGACCGGGGTCAAAATGGACCATATCCCCTATAAAGGGGTTCAGGAAGCAGTGTCGGAGGTAATTGCAGGACGGCTTGATGTTGCATTCCCACCGATTGCTTTGGCGCTACCTTTTGTCCGGGATGGCCGGATTAGGGCTGTAGCAGTAACTGGAAGCAAAAGATCAGACTTGTTACCTAATACTCCAACAGTAGCAGAGATTGGATATAAGGATTTTGACTATCGTCTTTGGTATGCATTCATTAGTAAATCTGGTACTCCTTCACCAATATTGGCTCGACTAGCTAAAGAAATTAAAGCAGTTACTGATCTTCCGGAAATTCAGGAAAAAATGAAAATGCAGGGTCTTGATCCAGCCCATATTCAACTTGCAGAATTTGATAGGTACATTGCGAGTGAAATCAACAAGCTTGGGCGGATCGTAAAAGCTTCAGGGATTAAACCAGATTAAGAGATTAAGGATAAGGTAAATGCAAAATTTAACGGGTGGTCATTTAGTAGCAAAGTCTTTAGTCGCCGAGAGTGTAGGGCATGTTTTTGGGTTAATTGGCTCTGCTGGTATGGAGATTTTTGATGGACTGTATGATGAATCATCATTAAATTTTATTGGCGTGCGAGACGAGCGAACAGGGGTTCATATTGCCGATGGCTATGCCCGTGCCTCTGGTAAACCAGGTGTATTTATTGCAGGGCAAAATGGTCCAGGGGTAACGAATCTTGTTACTGGGCTGGGACAGGCTAATGCTGCTTTTTCTCCAGTAATTGCAATTGCAGCATCTCTTGCAACAGGTCATCAACACAGAGATGCCTTTCAAGAGGTTGATCAGTATTCATTGCTAAAACCCGTTACCAAGCGAACAGTTAATATTCCTACAGCAGATCGAGTTCCTGAACTAATGCGAGACGCATTTCGCACAGCAACCGCTCCAAAGCAAGGGCCTGTAGCACTAAATATTGCCCGAGATGTACTTTCTCAGCAGGTCAATGAACCAAGTTTTTTTTCTGCAAAAGGGTATCAATTTGATGAATTACCTGGTGTTAGTACGGCATCACTAGAAAGATGTATAGAGCTAATAAAAAAATCGAACCAACCCGTACTTTATGTTGGTGGTGGCGTAAAAAATGGTCGCCATGGTGAGAAGGCGCTGAGACTAGCACAATTACTTAATTGCCCCATTGCATTATCTCCGGGTCACGGTGATGGAGTTTCATGTGAAGCTAATCTCTACGCAGGGCAGGTTGGGCCGCGAGGAAATATAGTTGCTACAAATTTGATGCGCGAGGCAGATTTAATTATTGCTGTTGGAACTCGTATTGGGTTTAATGCAACATTTTTTACGCATGAATATTTAAATCCTCATGCAAAGATAATTCAGGTTGATAGCGATGCTTTATCCATAGGACGTTTTTACCCTGTATCGGTTGGTTTAATTGCCGATTCGGGTGTTTTTTTAAGCGATCTATACACTGCATTACAAGGCTTTAAAGCCTCGGTAATTGTTAATAGCTGGACTGCCAACTTCTTAAAAGGGCGCTCAAAATTTCTTGAGGAGCGTGATAATTATTCTTTGGTAAGTGGAAAAATACAGCCCGCACAATTATTTCGATCAATACGCGGGATGGCACCAAAAGATAGCGCTTTTACTATGGACGCTGGGACGTTGTGCTTGCAAGCCACTGACAATCTTAATTACTATTCAACGCCATCGCTATTTACACCGCTAGATTTTGGTTTAGTTGGTTTTTCATATGCATGTGGATTGGGTGTAAAAATTGCCAATCCTGATCGGACAGTAATAAGTCTGATGGGCGATGGTGGTTTCGGAATGGCGTGTAGTGAACTTGGAACGGCCGCAACTTACAATATATCTTCAATTTGTATTGTCATGAATAATGGTTGCTGGGGTGCAGAAAAGGCCTATCAACGAGATTTTTTTGGAGGTCGATACATCGGGGCGGATGTTCCAAATCCTCCTTACGATAAATTGGCAGAGTTATGGGGTGTAAGGGGATTTAGTGCATCTTCAATTAAAGATTTTGAGGAAGCGCTTGGTCAGGCAATACTAAGTAAAAGACCATGTGTTATCGATGTTGCTGTTGATCCCGATGCTCTTTTCAGTTTTAGGCGAGATTCATTTAAACATCGCGCTGGTCAATGACTACCCAGGAATATGATTTTATAGTTGTAGGCGCAGGGTCTGCTGGATGTGCTTTAGCTGCTCGTCTAGCAGAGGATGGCAGATTCAGCGTGCTCCTGCTTGAAAGTGGAGGTAAAGATAAAAATATTTGGATTCATGTACCGCTGGGGGTAGGAAAGCTTCTAACTAATGAATCGTATGCATGGAAATTTAAAACCGAACCTCAAGATAATCTATCCGGACAGCAAGTGTATTGGCCCAGGGGAAAGGTAATAGGTGGTTCGAGTTCATTAAATGGTATGGCCTACGTTTGGGGGGACCCCGCTGAGTACGATTCATGGGTAAATTTTGGCATTAACTCATGGAGTTTTAATGATTTACTGCCTTACTTTCAAAAACTTGAGTCCAATCCATACAGTACAAATAATTTACGAGGAAAATTAGGGCCCATACGAATTACTGATCGTAAATTTAGAGAATCTGATCGGATATCTGATTCTTTTCTAGAAGCTTGTATTGCTTGCAATATCAAAGAAACATCTGACTATAATGTGGTTTCATATGAGGGGGCTCGATATCTCGAGCAAACAGCTCACAATGGTATTCGTTGGAGTAGCTCAAAGGGCTATTTAGCACTAATAAAAGACAAACAAAATTTCACTTTAATTTCTAGGGCGCATGTCACCCGAGTATTACTCAATAATTCTATTTGTAACGGGGTTGAATTCATCAAAGATGATCAGAAGTTCACGGTCAAGGCTAAGCGTGAGGTAATCATATCAGCGGGTGCAATTCAATCACCCCAAATTCTTGAGCTTTCTGGAATTGGTAATCCTAAATTACTAAATAGAATTGGAATTCAAGTCTTCGGAGACTTGCCTGCCGTGGGTGAGAATATGAGTGATCACCTTCAGGTAAGGCTAACTTTTAAATCATCAATTCCTGAAACAATAAATGATTTGATGCGAAATCCGATTGTAAAGATTCGTGAAGCGTATCGTTACATTACCAAGAGAAAGGGATTGCTGGCTGGTACTTCATCGACCGCTCACGCAATTACACGCTCGTCACCTATTTCGCATAGTCCAGACTGCATGGTGCGGATTTATCATATAAGCGGAACGGATAGATACTCTAGAACTCCTGGCGCTGGTATTGATTCATTTTCAGGATTTTCAATTGGTGGTTTTTTGCTGTACCCAAAATCTCGAGGTTTTATACATTGTAAATCAAGTAACCCATTTGATTTTCCTAAAATTGACCCTAGATATCTGTCGTCTGAGGACGACAGAGTTGGCACTGTAAATCTCTTGCGCTTAATCCGCTCAATTAGCTCTACGGAGGAATTGCAAAGGGTAATTTTAGAAGAGACCCGTCCGGGTCGACAAATTGATACGGTTGATGACCTCTTAATGTATGCACAGTCCTCTGGACAAACAGCTTGGCATACGGTGGGTACTTGTCGGATGGGTAATAATCCAAAAGATTCTGTTGTTGATTCAGAACTAAGGGTGCATGGTTTTAAAAATTTACGGGTAGCTGATGCTTCAATAATGCCAACAATTGCCTCTTCTAATACAAATGCTCCCAGCATTATGATCGGCGAGCGTGCAGCAAGCTTTATTTTAGGTAGCTTATGAGTCAAAACAAAAAAACCACATCAAAAATTGCATTGAAAAATGTAGAGGAACATCGGGCTAAGGGTGATTGGAACCCCCTCTGGGACGATCTTTTGAAGATTGATCCAGAGTTTATTGAGGCATATTTAAATTTTAGAGCCGTCCCGCACAAAAAAGGACCAATTCCACCCAAGTATAAAGAGTTAATTCTCATAGCTATCAATGCTGCAACTACTCATTTATATGGTCCTGGCGTCAGAAGACATATGCAAAATTCTTTTAAATTTGGAGCCTCGCCTAATGAGGTTCTCGAGTGCATTCAGCTAACTACAGTTATGGGCATTCATTCGTGCAATCTGGCAATTCCAATATTGTTAGAGGAATTGGAGAAAAGTCGTTTAGTTCAAAATAAGAAAACTAAGTAACTGACGATGCCACATCAGGTATGAAAGGTCCCATAGTGCGGACGTGGTGCACCATGCTCATCAAACATCTCGTTATACGGGCTTTTCATTCACTCAGACTATTACGATTGAGATCCAATATCGGCGTGGTCTGATAAAAGGTGGTGCATATGTGCACATTGTTAGTGCATGTAAGCCATACAGAACTAATTTAAAGAAAAACCACTTTAATTTGCACCAAATTTCAGCCTGTTGCACCATAAAAATACGAGTAACAAGCATAGGCTCTATATAAATCAATCACTTAACAGCTGGCACGCTTATTGCATGTATACAAGTAAGTACACCAGTTTGTTTATTAGCTAGGTTACGAGCTTAACCATAGGAGGATTGATCATGAGTAGATTTTCATCTGAACGTCGTAAGGTGTTGGGTTATGGAGCAATTGGCGCAGCCGCAGCAGTCCTGCCATCAATTGCTAGTGCATCAGAAAAGATTTCAATTGGCTATTGGCCAATTGCTAGCGGTTTGCCATTTTATGTCGCCCTAGAAAAGGGCTATTTTAAAGATGCTGGTTTGAATGTAGAGGGCGTGAAGTTTGCCAACCCCTCGCAAATTGTAGAAGCCATGATTGCGGGGAGAATTCATGGGTCTGCTAATGGCACAGCTTCAGCAGCACTTGCATTGGGAGAGATTACCTCACCCAACCTCTTTAAAATTATCTGCTCAAACCCATCCAATTACAAATACGTTCTTGATGAGTTTTTGGTGCCCATAAAAAGCACGGCTAAATCAATTAAGGATTTGAAGGGCGCAAAGATTGCGTGTGGTCCTGGAATCCAAAACGTCACCTTAACCAAAATTATTCTTGAAAAGAATGGTCTCGGTGATATTCAACCAATCGAATTACCCGTTGGCCAACATGTGCCAGCGATTGCAGCAGGTCAAATTGATGCGGTTTATACACTGGAACCTACCGGAACAATTGGTAAGGTAAAAGGAATTACTCGCATCCTTGAAACAGGGGTCATTTCTAAGTATGTATTAGATGATGCAGAGGCGCCATGGTTTGGTGGCACGGCGTCTGTTGTGACAACCCTCATTAAATCAAGACCGGCTGACGTTAAAAAATACGTTGCGGCTTATGCAAAGGGAGTTGATTTTGTCCGTAAGAATCCAGAGGAATCAAGAAAATCTTTGGATGGCTTTACGGCCATTGATGAGTCGATTGTGAAAGAAGTGCCACTCGCAAATTTTGTGATGTACAACGAATTTAAGCCAAGTGACATCGCATTCTTTCAGAAGTTCTTTGATGTCTTTACCGACCGTAAGATCTTTACCAAGAAATTAGACGTCAAGTCCCTTATTTACACAGGTTAATCATGCTCAAAAATTTGCGATTGCAAGCATTTTTACCAATTGTTGGTCCCATTCTGTTGTTCATGGTGTGGGAGCTTGCAATTACAGCCAAGTGGGTAAAGCCTGTTTTGCTTCCACCCCCAGGGGAAACCTTGGGGTATTTGGGGCAGTCAATTATTAGTGGAGCAATTTACGGAGATTTTTTAGCAACATTAAAAAGAACGATGTATTCCTTTTTATTAGCAACAGTCGTTGGCGTACCTCTGGGAATTGCATTGGGAAGCAATGAAAAAATCTATCGTAGCGTTGAGTTTTTGATTGATTTTTTTCGCTCCACCCCATCCTCTGCATTAATCCCATTATTTCTATTAATTTTTGGCATCACGGATGTGAATAAGATTGCGATTGCGACTTTTGCTGCAATCCTATTGATTATTTTTAATAGTGCCTATGGGGTCATGAACGCTAAAAAGACCCGTGTGAATGCTGCCATAACGATGGGCATTCCCAAACGCTTCATTTTTAAAGACGTTTTATTTATGGAGAGCCTCCCTCAAACCTTTGTAGGTTTACGTACAGGCATATCGATGGCTCTGGTCATTGTGATTGTTGCCGAGATGTTTATTGGTTCTACGGATGGCTTAGGTCACCGCATCATTGATGCCCAGCAGGTCTTTAATGTCAAAGAGATGTATAGCTCAATCTTGATTACCGGAGCATTGGGTTATGGATTGAATTTAGTCTTTTTATTGGTTGAAAAACGAATTGTTCATTGGAGTGGCAAAGCATGACAACAGTCTTAGATCTTCCAGCAGAAGCTGGTACACACGTAACGATTCGAGGGTTGGATAAATCCTTTGGCGGCGCTGTTCTATACAAAGATTTTAATTTGGATATTCCTAAGGGAAAAATCATCTCAATCTTTGGCCCCAATGGTTGCGGTAAATCAACGCTGATCAACATGATTTCAGGATTAATGCCAATTGATGATGGTGAAATTCTCTTTGAAGGTAAATCCCTTTCGCAAACAACTATTGGGTATGTATTCCAAAATTACCGCGACGCTTTGTTTCCTTGGATGACTGCTTGGGACAATATTGCCTATCCAGTCAAACGCAGCGGTAAGAGCAAGGAAGAGGTCGCGCGTCGTGTCGAAGAGCTAATTAACCTCTTTGAAATTAAATTTAACCTTAATCTCTATCCCTATGAGCTATCGGGGGGTCAACAGCAAACAGTCTCAATCATGCGTGCTCTTGCCATGAAACCTGAAATTCTTTTTTTAGATGAGCCATTTTCTGCTTTGGACTTTGAGATGACGCTCTTTATCCGAACTAAATTGCAAGAAGCCAACTTAAGTACTGGAGTAACGATGATGATCGTTTCTCATGACCTAGAGGATGCAGTATTTTTGGCAGATAAGATCTTATTGCTAACTCGTAGACCCACACGAATTGCTGAATTTATGGATTTCACGATGGCTAAACCTCGTGCACCAGAATCTGTCAGTGAGCCAGAATTTATCAAAACCAAATCCCATGCTCTAGAAATTTTCCAAAGGGAGATGCGAGCATGACTATTCTTGGATTACTAGAGCAGTATCAAAATGGCTCTTCGAGCCCCCGTCAGCATATTGTTGATTTGATAGCAACACTGCGTCGTGATCAAGATTCAAATCCTGGTACCGCGTGGGTTTCACTCGCTAATAATGAACAAATTATTGACCAGATTAATCGACTCGAAGGAAAGCAAGCTGCTGCCTTGCCATTATTTGGAATCCCGTTTGCCGTTAAAGATAACATTGACGTGGCAGGATGGACAACCACAGTGGGTTGCCCTGATTTTGCTTATAAACCAACGAAAACCGCAACGTCTGTCCAAAAGTTATTGGATGCGGGAGCTATTCTGATTGGCAAAACGAATCTTGATCAGTTTGCTACAGGCTTGGTTGGGACTCGTTCACCATATGGTGTAGTAACCAACCCCTTTAATCCGAAATACGTAAGTGGTGGATCAAGTTCCGGATCCGCATCCACAGTCTCACGCGGTTTAGTTCTCTTTAGTTTGGGAACCGATACTGCAGGATCTGGCCGTATTCCAGCAGCATTTACCAATACAGTTGGCACAAAACCAACGCCAGGTTACATGAGTACGGAGGGAGTATTTCCAGCGTGTAAAACGATCGATTGCATTTCAATTTTCACATTGACTGCAGCAGACGCTAGTTTGGTTCTCGATGTCATGAAAGCAAATTCACAAGATCGCATGAATGAGCCGCAATATCATCCAGAACCTAAATTAACTCAACAATTTAGTGCCCCCATTCGCATTGGCATTCCTAAATCTGCAGACTTCTTAGACAACACAGAATACCCACAATTATTTGCTAAGGCATTAAAAAAAATAAAGGAGATGGGCCATCATGTCATCGAGGTTGACATTACCCCCTTTGTCAAAGCTGGAAAGCTGTTATACGATGGTCCATGGGTAGCAGAGCGCTATGCAGTTATTGAGGATTTTATAAAGAGCCATCCAAATTCTTTAGATCCTAGCGTTAAGAAAATTATTGAAAGTGGCGCTAGCTATACTGCTGCACAAGGTTTTCGAGCAATATACCAATTAAAAGATTTGGAGACGGAGTGTCAAAAGGCATGGTCTCAGTGTGACTTAATTGTGGTCCCCAGCGCTCCGCGCCATCCAACCATCGAAGAGCTAAAAGAAGAGCCAATTCTTCGTAATAGCGAGTTGGGTATGTATACCAATTATGTCAATTTAATGCGATTAGCCGCTATTGCTGTGCCTGCTGACTTTACTGCCGAAGGCTTGCCTTTTGGGGTAACGTTGATCGGGCAGGGCGGATCTGATTTTGCATTATTGCAATTTGCCTCCCAATGGCAAAAGCTAACCAAAATGCCCTTAGGTTTTGCGCACAGCGTTGCCCCATCTAATTATTTAGATATAAAGAATGCAGATACATCCCATGTGCGGTTGGCAGTGGTGGGGGCTCACCTCAAAGGAATGCCTTTGCATTCTCAACTTGTAGAGCGCCAAGCTCGTTTTGTGAAAGCATGCAAAACAGCGAATCGCTATCAGCTTTTTGCTCTAGCAAATACTAGCCCACCTAAACCCGGCCTAGCGAGAGCTGAGCAGGGTGGGATCGCTATCGAGCTTGAGGTCTATGATTTACCAACTGAGACGATTGGCTCATTTTTGAGTTTGATTCCATCTCCATTAGGACTGGGTACGATTGAGTTAGAGGATGGCTCTTGGGTAAAGGGATTTATCTGTGAGCCAGTTGGGATTTCAGGGGCTACCAATATTAGTCAATATGGTGGCTGGAAGAATTATTTAAAAGAGATGGTGTAAAGCGTATGCCGACTTTGGTCCCCTTAAATAATCAGTTCTCAAGTTTGGCAGATGATGCCTATTTGATAATCAAACAAAAGATTTTCTCTTTCGAGCTATTGCCAGGGGACTTGGTGTCTGAGGGTAATTTAGTCCGGTTAATACAGGTAAGTCGTACCCCTTTGCGACAAGCCTTACAGCGTTTGCAATACGAAGGATTTATTAATGCAATACCAAAAATTGGTTGGCAAATAGCACCCCTAGACTTTAATAAACTTGATGAGTTGTATGACTTCCGAATCTTGATCGAAGGTCATGCGATCAAGATTTTATGTGACAAAGCTTCTTCGCACGACCCTTTGAGTGAGTTGTCCAAAATCTGGCTATGTAAACCTGCAGATCGTATTCAAGACGGTGAGAAGGTTGGGGCTTTAGATGAAAACTTCCATCATGAGCTGGTGAAGATAGCTGGGAACCTTGAAATGCTAAAGATGCATCAGGAAATATCTGAGCGAATCCGAATTGTGCGCCGATTAGATTTTACGAAGCAAAACCGTATCCATGAAACGTATGAGGAGCACTCAAAAATCCTCAAAGCAATTTTGGATCGACGTGGCGCTGAGGCCAAACGATTACTAACAAGTCATATTGATCAGAGCAAAATTGAGGTTAGAAAAATTACTCTATCAGCCATGCATGAGATTAAGCAAAGCTCTAAGGCATTAAATTTAAGTAGCTAATAAGTGTTCAAACCGCTACGGATTTACCGAAACTACTTTTGCTCGTGCAACACTTAATTCATAAGGCTTGGCTCCCCGACCTGGACTCGAACCAGGGACCTGCGGATTAACAGTCCGTCGCTCTACCGACTGAGCTATCAGGGAATAGACGCTATTATAGCGAATAGATTAAGACCCTTCCCATTTGATGAAACCTTCCACACCAAGCCCCATCTTTATCCCCAAAGTACTTAGTATTGCTGGCTCTGATAGTGGTGGTGGAGCTGGTATTCAGGCGGATCTGAAGGTGATCACTGCATTGGGTGGCTTTGGCATGACCGCAATTACAGCGATCACGGCACAAAACACGATGGG
>Ga0214921_10010013_pt1 | contig 11823 bp, 9 predicted proteins | sample LL1505_MetaG_FD_177992 | JGI IMG/M metagenome (GOLD analysis project Ga0214921, IMG submission 177992) | Freshwater microbial communities from Lake Lanier, Atlanta, Georgia, United States - LL-1505 | ecosystem: Environmental > Aquatic > Freshwater > Lake | place: USA: Georgia | collected 2015-05-28
TGATAAGTTTAACTAGAGGAAGTTTTTAAGGAACCTTAGGTTCCTTAATTAGGTTCCTTAATTAGGTTCCTTAATTAGGTTCCTTAATTAGGTTCCTTAATTAGGTTCCTTAATTAGGTTCCTTAAGTATTAACATTAACATTTAATAATGCTTGTGCCATAGATTTGTCTACTAAATCAGAAAGCATATTTTGTTTGGCAGATGTTGGGTCCATAATTAAATTGCTAGGATATCCACCTAATTGCGATTTAATAAGTTCATATTGTCCGTCAGGTGTTGCCATTGTTCCAGAGGAATAATTAGCAGATTTCATTTGTGTTTGTATTTGCTTATTCTTAATGTAATCACTAAATTGATTATTTTGTGCATCTAATGATGTAGCAAGTGAAAAAATGCCATTACTATTAACCACATTATATGGAAGAACAAATCGGCTATTACCATTTGTATATACTGCAGATATACCTACTTTATAATAATATGGATTACCAGAGGTATCAACCATATCTAAGTTTTTAAATATATATTGACACGCAGGACTACCGTTTGCTAGTTGACATAAACTATTATTCGTAGGTGTTCCGATTGTTGTACCAGTTGCAGGTATACTAGATACACCAGGATTAATTATACTTTCGTTACTAATATAGAATTTATTATTACCAGTAGGTGTTAGTTTAGAATCATATTGAACCAATACAACCATAAATTGAATTGGTGCAGGGGTACCTGCTACCAGTGCTACTGTAAAATTCAAAGTAATAGTAGAACCAGTTATATTAACACGTGGATTTTGAGGAGGTGGAAATGAAACATCTTTTGTGGATGTGGATGTTGCAGTAAGATTTACTGAATCTAGAGACGACGCATCAGGTGATATAGAAGCTGCAAATCCTTCTCTATCTAGTGATATCATACATTTATTATAACTGAAAAATAGTAATATAACTAGAACCGCTAGTGAGATAATAAGACCCCAATTTCCTAGCAAACTTTTTCCGTCTTTTATAAACATTTTCCTTAATTTTAAATTTAGATTTCTATTTTCTAGTTTTTAGTTAGAGATTTATTTCTAGATTGGTGAATATATTTCTAGTGTTAATTGGCTTTTCTAGCAATTACCAATAATATTTTGGTTTGCAGAATACCTCGCAAGAAATACTATCAACGACTATTTCATCAGGTTTTTTGTGTTTTTTGATATTTTCAATAATACCATAGTTAAGCGTGTTTTTATCGTATAATTCTAAATATTTTAAATTACTAGGAAATTTTAGAATATTATAATCGAAATAGACAAGTGATAAATATTGAATACTATCAGGTAAATTATTTATTGATGTAAAATATTTCGCAAGGATATGATCCCTTAAATCAATTTTAAGTATTTCTAATTGTAATGGTAAATTATCGAAATATGTATCATATTTTACAGTTATATCTATATCTAAATAATATATGTATATATCCAATAATTTTACAGACACTGGTAATGTAGATATAGTTTCATTACTTACAATACAACCTTTTACATATACGACTTCTAAATTGGGAGGCCAATTTATTGTATAATTACTTATTTTATTATCAAAATTCAAAATTCTAATAAATTTTAATGTTATTGGTAATTGATTAATAACAAGCATCCAATCACTAGAATCATAATCCAAAATAATCGCAACCAAATTTTTAGGCCATTTTATAACTGGTGTTTTTACTTTATAATTTATTAAATGGAGAAATTCTATCGTATTTGATAAATTATTTATTTTTGATAAATCATTTATTCCTATATCACTGGTATCATCTAAAACTAAGCTATTTTTTGGTAATATAGACTTATAATTGGAATTGTAATACAACATATAAGGCTTATATTTGTCAAGTTTTTCTTCTAAATTAGATTTAATATTAGGTATATCACCATAAATTCGTTCTACCATAATTTATATTCTTTAATCAATTATTTGTATTTGTATTGTATTTAATCACAGATTACTAAAAAATCAATTTTTTTATAATCTTCACATTTGAAAATAATTTATTCAACTGCTAAAGGATATGCGTTTTTCAATGTGTAATAATCTTTTGCCATATCTCCTAGTTGCATGCGACCTATATTATTAACCACTTTATCATTCTTTGCATTCAAATCCATATTCAATCCCGCAATTTCTCTCTCAATTTCAATATTTAACTGATTCAAACTATTATAAGTATTTTGATTATTAGTAAGAGTTTTGGATAATTGTTTTTGCATCACAATATCAGTTGCTTTTTTATTTATGCTAGTGTAATTATTAAATTGTGTTGCACCGTAATTATCATTAAGATAATCACTAATTTTAACTTGGCTAGGTGGATTATATATATTATTATATAGTGGTAATTGATTAGATGTATCTAAGTCAGATGCGTTCAGTATATTTGGGTTGTTAGGCTGTGTGATAATTTGATTACCTATTGCATCTACTGCAAAGAAAGATTCTTTACCATCATTACCATCATTCCCTGCACTAGCATTATTCATCATTGTAGTCATAGGCATAGTGGTCGCCGGCATAGTGGTCGCCGGCATAGTTGTGTTAAGACGGCTTGAATTATTATTCATAGGCAATTTATCTTTATTGGTAATTATATTGCTAGCAATAATAGAATCAATAATATTGAATGTATATAATTCTTCTGTTGGTAATGAATCAATCTCACTACATAATAAATAATTTTGATTATCCTTGTTAATTACTATGAATTTATCAACATTTTCACCATCAATACGCATACATTGAAATTTCATACGATTTTTCATAGCATCTAGAATATTAAAACTAGCACGTTGTTTATCTTCAGTCCCGCCTTTAGATATATCTTTAAAACCAATAAATTCGTAATTGCCGCTGATATTTGAAGTTGAATTTGCTTGTGTAGTCATCGATGGAGCTGGAGCTGCTGGCATTCTATAAAGATATTTATTACTGTTGATATGTAGGAAGCTAACGGTACCAATACCATCCTGTCCGACTTCCACCCGAAACTTACACTTAATATCAAAATCGCTAGCAGTTTTATCTACTAGTATTGCTAATCCATCCCCTAGAGTACCAATGTATTTACTAGGGAACATTTGCGATTTTATATATACTGCACGCTGTAAAGTTAATGCAGGATCGCCAATACATTTAGTTAAAATACCCTTATCTCTATTTGAGCCCGAAGACGTTTTAATATAAGAATTATATTTAATGGCATTTTGCATTTGCTTAGGGTCACCTTTACGTACTGAATGACAGATACCAATCTTGGTACGGGGATGACATTCATCTGCTGCAGTATCAGAAACATTTGCCCGGCGATTGAATCCTCGACATTCATCTAGCTGATTGCATAAATCAACACATTGTTCTAGCGTCTTATTTTTCCATGTATCTTGTGGTGGTGCGCTTTCTTCACCATAATAGTTGGCATATAATAACTGCAAATCAGTTCCATCCGATTCTACATAAGTTTCATTTAGTTTAATGTAATCTTGCTGGTAATCTTGCTGCTGCTGTTGCTCAAAACCTTCTTGTGATTTACGATAGAGATTTACAAAGATAAGAACCAATGCTAAGATTATCAAGATTTTTACAATTACACATATCTTATCCATTCTAGAAGGAGGTAAAATTCTAGATTATCTATTATCTATTAAGATTTATTTATCTTATTGCTTAATTTACAAATTAATGAATAAATTAAATACAATGAAATCACTAGACACAATGAAACCACTAGACACTAACAAATAAATAAAAAACAAAAACAAAGAGATAGAATTGACATTTCAATTAGAGATTACGGGATATTTCTCTAGGATACGTGCCTTGTCCGGTTCATAAATAATCAAGTCATTAATAATGGATTTAAGGTTATATATTTTGTCATTATTGCTTTCTACTTGGGATAGCAAATCATAGTTATCAAAATTACTATTGCTAGCTCCATTATTGCGTGTTGCACAAAATTGCCGTAAATCAGAACGAGTTTCTAGAATCATTTTTTGATATGCGACATTGGTATCTTCATCTGTAGTATCTGATGTTGCAAGTATCTTTAAATATTTATCAATATTTCCTACCTTACTTTTCAATACATCCTGATCGGATAAAACAAATTCATTCCCGGCTTTAGATATACCACTGCTAGAAGTTTGATATTCTAAAGGTAAGAAATCACCTAAATAAAAGGCGATGTTCTGTTTCATTGTTTGTAATATATTAGCTTCTGTGTTGAATACTAGTCCATACATCCGGGCATCATTATCATATAGTATATCTACAATCTTACTAGCATTATGTCCCCTTTGTAAGTTCAATGGTGAATTTTTCCAATTGAGCTCACTGAATTGATACAAGTCAAAATTATTATCAATTGCTAGCATATATCCATTATTATCATAATAGAGCCGCAACACCGGGCGCTCTAATTTGGTAATGAGTTCAGTCCTATCGCTGGTATAATCACTAGATACCTTTATCCATAACTTACCCTGTGTATCTATAGAAATCATATTACCAGTATCAGAATCAAATAACACATATATCACCCCAGTATTATTAGGAACAGGTTTCCATATCCCAGTAATATCAATTGTTCCATCGCCGGTAGGCGCTTTTAAATAAAGCTGATTATCATATCCAACACCTAATAGAGTGGCTAGTTCAGGTGCGAGTGTTATCATTCGCAAAGGAATAGTATCATTAGGGAGAGAATTATCTAGCGGACCTTGCCACATAGTATTTTGAATTGTATCTTTTCGATAGAGACGACCATCATTAAATACTGCTAGAATAGAACCATCAATTAATTTAATAATATGCACTGGGAAATTGAATTTAACAAATGATTGACCGTCAACCGTACAAATATTATTAGTAGGTGTAGGAGTGAGGTTGCAAATGAGTCGCGGATAATTGGCAAATACAGTTTGAATAGCGCTTTCGTATATAGTATTAGATGCTGTATTAGATGCTAGAGATGTTAGAGATGTTAGAGATGCTGCAGTAGAAGTAGGATTTTCAAAACATTCAAATTTGGTTATCTGTTTGCCACTAAAGAAATACCAATATATAACAACTGCTAAACCTATGAATAATGCAACGGTTCCAAAATTTATTATCGTGGATAAAGTTTTATCTAGCTTCGGTTTGGCGGCGGGATTATTCGAATTCATTCTAGATTCGGGAGACTTGCTTTGCTACTATCTATCTAGATATTTATCATTCATCAACATATCAAAATTATTTTTTATCTATGTTTAGTATAAGAATAATCAACTATCTAGAAATAAAAAAGAAAACGAAAAATGCCCTTAAGACAAATTCGTAAGCATAAGAATTCTAAGTCTAAGTCTAAATCTCATTCACGCAATCGTAAGACTAAAAGCCAGCATCAGCGTGGTGGCGATCCCGGTCGGGTTGCCTTGCCAATGGCCTATTTTTCCAAGAATAACACCTCGGGATATTATGCAGACGGCTCTGATGCCCTGCAAGGATGTGCTCGTCAAAAAGCCGTTAGCCATGGTGTAATATGGCCAGGTGGCAATAGGGCTGGTCCTAATCTATATCCCCAGCTAGGGGGTCGTCGTCGTCGTGTATCTCAACGAGGTGGTTCTTGTGGATGCCGTGGTTCTCGTCGTGGCAAGCGTAAAACCCAAATCCGCAAGGATTAAATGTTCTCCTAATTATTTTTCATTATTTTCTTAGTATTTTATAGATTTAGATTTAGATTTATATTCTAGTTCCAGACATTCAAAATGTTAAGGACACCATATCATACAACATCTAGTTCTATACATAAAACATATCGATGCACCAATAAATATAGTTTAGGTCAAGGTCAATATTCAGGTTGGGGTTCAACACCATCTACAATAACGGAAACTGATTTATTGAAATATGAAGATTTAAATATGGATTTGAAAGAATTAAATACTCTATTCAAAGATTTAACTGAAAAGCAAACAAAAAAAATAAAATATCTTGAAAAATTAAAAAGTCCATCATTTGGATGGTTTGGAAAGAAAAAAAAAAATAATAGCAACAAAAAAACAAAACGTAATTCTATTGAGAGGGCTTTTAAAGAAAAAGAAGCTGAGTTTGCAAAAAATATTAAGAAAATTCTATCAATAAAACTTCGTGCAAAAGTATTGCAACGTCTAGATAGATTAATTAAAAATCCCAAAGCAGAACGATTAAATAAAGTTGCATGTGCATTATCAGCATTAATAGACGTTTTGAAATCTTGTGGTGTTTCTACTAGTTATGATGACTTAATAAGAAAATTCCAAGATAAAATTTCTACCACAGTTACAGTTCCTACCACAGCTTCAGATTTAAAGAGTGCTGCAACCGAGTTTTTAAATGATATATTAGAAAAAAAGGATATCGGTCTAAAAGATTTTATTGCCAAACAATCAATTCATAAAAAACAATTAGGAGAAATATTAAAGACTACTATAAACGGACTACCAAATTGTAGTGCCTAATCAAACATTTGAACCGGGCATATCACAGATCACAGATATCCAATCTTCCATAGCAATCCAATAGAATAGAAGTATCCGAGATACCTATCATTTTCAAATAGTCTTCTAGTAATTGTTTTTTATCTATTTTTACTAATCTTGCTGATCTTGGCTTACTAAAATATCTCATAGTACGTTGCACATTATACACAACATCAAACCCGTTGCTGCCATTTTCGCAGAAACCAATCAGGCTATCAAATTCGGTATCCCATCCTATAACGAATGAATATCCCATTCCTAGATAAATACCAAATAATGGTATAAATTTATGTCTAGCAGAATAATATTTATATGTTTTGTTAAAATCCTCAATCTTAGCGGAATCACCTTCTAGAACCATCTCTAGAAAGATATGTATACTAGGTTTGCTAATACCCTTACTAGATTTAAAATAACCACAATTATAAAGAATCAAAACCAACTTGACAAATGCCGGTATTTCATAAGTAAATATATAATATTTCTCAATAGCTTCTAGCTGCTTCGCGTATGTCTCATTTGAAAATTCACTAGTATCTAGAATAGTTTCAAATCGGGTTATTAAATCAAGCGTATTCTCATCATCTGACATAAGTGGTTGCTTTTTATAATTTGTCTCTAGCTGGTTGAAATACGTTGCAATTAGTTTAATAGGTTCGATAACAGAATTATCTTTGACTATCGCTGGGGATCTTACTCTACCGTTATTAGTCTTATTTTGCTTTCGTGGTGGGTGTGGGTGTGAAGGTATAAAATGCTTCAACCAGCTAGATTGTCGGTAATACTTCATATAAGTATCCTTATTTAATAGATACTTGATTGTGCTATTATCTTCCTTAATATCTTTCATTTCTTTCATATTAGAATTACTTATTTTACGACGTTTGTTATTATTTCTATCAGCGGTTTCATATTGTTTTGAAAATGCTAGATAGTTAGAGATAATTTTATGTGGGTTTGCTAGATATATCTTATCGATTATTTCTAGTGGTAATGTCGCCATATTTAAATTTTATGCTAAATGTTATGTTAAATTTATAGTATGAAATAAAAAATCAATTTTTCCGTATCCTATTTAACCGTTCAAAGATTCTTAAAATCATCTTTTCCGGTTATCCGTTATCCATTATTCATAAAACACCTATTGACGTTTAAGGGGGGATAACAATTGATGGGATAGATATGTTCACATTCCGGTGAAAATAAATATCTATAAATCATAGTAATATACTATCTAGAAGATACTATAATGAATTGTAATATATGGGCGATAGTGATAATTCTCCTTATTATTATCATAATAGGTTTAATTGTTTTTAGTCAGAAACATACAAAACAAGATATATTAGAGAATTTTGTTATTGCAAATCAATCACCAATCTATGATCCGGTACAAAATTCCAATATTATAGCAAGGAATAATGATATTATTACAAATCTTATAAACCAAATACAAAATGCTAATCCACAAATAAAATTAGCTAATTATGAACCTATGAATTCCTATAATGATTTGTCTTCAAGCTTATCATCAAATATTAGTGTGATTAATACATCACTGAGCAATTTATATAATACTACTATTGGTTCAGGTAGTTCTACTTCTAATCAACTCGCAAAATTAGAAAACACAATTACTGATCTTGAAAATATGACCAACAATCTAACCAATGAACTTATAAAGACAAAACAATTTACTCGGATTAAATCATTGGATAATGGATTGGAAATGAATCTTGTAAGTACACCGAATACATATTTCCAAGATGCTCGTACTGGTTCTAACATTGCGGCGTATATGGTCGGTGTAAATAATGGATGTTTATCTGTTGGTGCCAATGATTATGATGTATTTGCGTGTAATGACCGCAACCCAAAACAATATTTTAAGATGGAACAAATATTGAATGAAACTGCCTATCAAAATAATATTGATAGTGCATTACCTTTCGATAACATTGATAAATCACGTATTAATTACCCTTTTGTAATGATGCGATCGATTAATAATGAAAATTGCCTTACTAATAATCATGGCACCCTAACGGTTCAACCATGCTATTCTTATGTTGCTCAACGTTGGATGCCACTATAAATCAATCTCGAGCTTGTTTAGTTAATTTTTATAAATGGATTTTTCGGAATTTTATATATTTCTAATTAGTAGATAACATTTCCTGCCTAGAAATAAGAAATGGAAACCACAAAACTTCGTCGTATTATAGATAAATACAAATTTACTAATATATTGAAAATTATCACTGTTTTAATAGTATTAGTATTACTTGCTAGGACATTTCTACCTTCTTTTGCGATGTCTTCTAGTACAACTACCATATCTAGACCATCTTTAGGAATAATAGATGTGGATAATATGAAAATCACTAATGGCAAAGGTCTAGAAGCTGGTGCGGGTGCTGGTCACGTGGAAGGATTTACTAATATGTCATATGCTTATTACGGTAATCAAGTCACTCTACAAGATCCCACTAATAAACCAATTTATCGTGGTAATACTTGCACTTTTAATCTTGATGGTATGTATCGTTTAGAAGCATTAACTATTATATTCAACGAACAAAAAAATATGAGCACCAATTCTAGTGTTTTGCCATTTAAGAATAATAATAATTTACCAGTATATATTCAATATCAGGATGGTAATGGTAATCTAAGATATATTCAATCATCTAATAATACTGGCGGTATACCCAATTTCAATAACAACACGGATTTAACATCAACTAGCACATCATCAAGCACATCAACCCAAACATATCAGATTAGTAAAAATAAATTGGTTGATGAAAATAATCTAGCCATTTATACATCTAGTATTGTTATTACTGTAGGTGATACTTCTAATAAGATAGATAGTTATCAAGATGTATGTGACAATGGATATATTAGTAAATTTGGTTTTTGGGGTTCTACCCGCGATATGCTTTCCAAGACTGAATTCGAACAATTGGCACCTTCACTAGGCACCCATACTTTTATTGCTAGTCCAAATAATGCCAATAGTTTTAATCAGGCTACCAATTCCGACACATATACTTTTACAAATAGTAACGATTTTCTAACCTATGGATTAGCACTAACTTATACTACCGCGCAGTTATCACCTACAAGCACGACTACTACGACTACTACACCCAATACTGCATCTTCGTGTTCCACACCACCATTAAATACCGACGGACCTTTCAAACTATCGATTACCTATGATAATGGGCTTTATCCAGGTAATAATTTTAAGATTAATCAGACTTACATTGTTCGCAATGATCCCCTAGCGCTATCCAATCCTACATCTAAAAGTTATATCCAATTTTCACAACCACTCATTGCTAAGGCAATCACAATAACGGTTCCACGTGCTAATATAATGGACGGATCCGCACGTACTGTTAAATTAAATATAACTGGATTAGGTGCATATGGGGTGACACCATCTAATACCGATATTGCCAATTATCAAAAAAATGTAAATCTAGCACTGACTTCCGGACAGTCCAGCAAAAATCAAGATGTTTGCCCTAGTATGGATGAATTAGTTTCAAAACAGAACCAAGCACAAGCAGTTTGTGATAATCTAGAATACCAAGATAAAATAAAAGCCGAGAAAATCAGACTAGAGAAAAATAAGCAATATCTTCTCAAATTGCAACAACAACAACAACAAATCGACCAACTTAATACTGTGATCCAAACTTTAGACACTAAGCGACAAGCTCGCGCAACTGCAAACGACCAAGCCCGGGTATTACAATATCAACAACAACGCGGAACTGCTAGCACCATCCGAGATCTTGCCAATCAACGATTGCAATCACAAGCAGCCAATCAATTGTATATGGACGTAAATATAAATACTGCTTAATTGATTTATATTTTGTCTTTTGTTTGTCTTTTGTTTGTCTTTTGTTTGTCTTTTGTTTGTATTTTTTTACTTTTTTGTTAATTATTTATGTACTAGATGCAGCTAGATAGTCATAGAACAAGAACAAGAACAAAAACAAGAAAAAGAACAATGAAAAAATATATATATTTTTAATAGATAGACAATCCGAAACTATTATGGATAAGTTATCTAGCAATCAGAAAAAAATATTATTGCTAGTTATAATTATAATACTAGGTATTCTAATATATAAGATATATACCCAAACCAAACAAACCAAACAAAGTGATAATGCTAAAGAGGGTTTCACTAGCACTAGTGGAATAGCAACCGATTTATTAACAAAGCTCAAATCATATGAAGCACAATCTACTAATGCAACTAATCCAGCAGATTTAGAACTAAGTATTTATCCATGGACCACCAAATTATATAACTTACAATCACAAAATCAAGTGAAAGCTATTGGACTCTATAAACCCCATTTGTCAATAAATGGAACTCAATATGCTAAATTGGGTGATATGTTAAGCGAGCACTCAGATTATACTCCACCTGATAATAAAGAAACTACATTATTGATTTCTAAAGTGGGTAGTGATATAAAGGCACCGACTGATTATACGAAGATTATTAGCATGGGTGATTCCAATTTACCTAATTATTACTATCAATTGAATAATTTAATTACACCAAATCTTGCAATTTCAACAGTAGCTAATAATCTTCAAGATTGTATAAATTTTCTAGGTAATTTAAATACTTTACTGCAAAATAATAATCAAGCTATATTAGATGGAATTAAGAATAAAGTAGGTAATAGTGCTTATTTACAAATTGGTAATACAACACCAATCACATTGGCAACACTAAGTTCTATGCCACAAAAAGCTAATGGAATTATTGCGGTTCCTATAACAGATAAAACAAATATTATTTTACCGATAGGTGTCGGCTGCTCAATAATGGCAAATAATAATGGCATATCAACAAAACTAGCGGATATTAATTTTGGTGAGGGTATGAATTTTTCACAAATGCAAACTGCTAATTCTGTATTGCAAGCATTAGGTGATATTTCATTACAAAATTTATCTACAGAAAATATAATTATTAATACATATACAATAAATGTGTTTTCATATGTTAATCCACAAAATATAATAGATTATTTGAATAATTTATGCAATAATATAAGTTCTATATTAAGTCTTCCTGGTTTATCGCAAGATTTTATGAATTATTTCAAGCTTGCAGATTCTATTGACGGTGTTACAACTGTTATGGCAGCTTTATCTACATTAACACCCTCAAATGCGACTGATAGTAATGGGAATAAAGTTAATATAATTGCTGGCAATAGTGTTCTAA
>Ga0214921_10010014_pt1 | contig 11822 bp, 6 predicted proteins | sample LL1505_MetaG_FD_177992 | JGI IMG/M metagenome (GOLD analysis project Ga0214921, IMG submission 177992) | Freshwater microbial communities from Lake Lanier, Atlanta, Georgia, United States - LL-1505 | ecosystem: Environmental > Aquatic > Freshwater > Lake | place: USA: Georgia | collected 2015-05-28
AGCAATGGCCGCTAGAGAATTCACTGAATGCACTAGTTGTGGCGACTCTTTCGACACACAGTTTATGTTCATCACGCCGTCGGCGGGCTACTGCATTGATTGCATGTGCGCAATTATAGAAGTACAGACTACTTCTGTGGAGTTCGGCAATCAAGACGGCAAAATTATCAACCCCACAACAGCAGCCCCCAATCGGACCCCCTTCGATGACAACGCGCTCATGAAATATCTCTGCACCCACGGTAAAGAGGACACTTACAAGATGTGGGTTGATGCGCGCATCCGTGTCGCGTACGACAATGGTCACAAAGCCGGATTTGGAGACGCAAAGAAAACTCTCGAATCCGTCGGCGGCGAAGATTTGAACGCCAAACATCGGCAACTCTTGCAGTTCCGCCAGATGCTCGAAGACGCATGCAACCGGTGCTGCCCCGAATGCAAACAAGTTGTTGGGGGCTGGAGTGGCTGTAATGCCGTGACGTGCACGTGCGGAACCATATTCTGCGGCTTGTGCTTTGACAAGCAGGCGGACAACCCAACCGCGCATGTTCACGCCACCAAATGCATCTGGGGCAACCAGCGCGGTTTCTTTAGCTCGGCAAAGGAGATTGAAGAAAACAATGCACGCATCAAGCTGTTGCAGTTATTGCGTTGCATGTTCGATAAGGTCCCTGTCAACCAGTGGGAAGACGCCATGGGCGTTCTTGGGGCCGAGTTTGGAGTGACCTCCAGTGTTGTCGCAAAACTCGCGGAGATCCATAAGCGGTTGGTGACAAAGTCGGACGATGGGATTACCGTCGGGCCGGACCTCAAAGAATACATCCTCTGGCGGTTAAAGGTAGCCTTGCGGCGCCCCACGCCTCTCGCCAACAGCGAAAAGGAATTCGCATTCGCGCAGATTTGGCAATATGTCATGGAACACTTGCTCGAGCAGCTCCCCGAGCTCAACGGCGCGACGCTCGCGGCATTGCGCACTGCGTTCATGGGCGAAACGGGCGCGGTGCACGCACTCCCGCCGAAAGGGCTCCCAGTTATCTTAAATTGGCTCGACTATGTGTGCGAAAACATCCAAGCTCACCACAAATTCTGGACCGGCGGCTACTTCAATCTCTGTAGCGAGCAGCATGCAACAAAATGTCTAATCGAGAATTGGGCACAACCGGCGCGCTATACCGTAGTCCGTGGTCCTGCCTTTATACGGCTGATGAGCATCATCAATGGGCCTGGTTATGCTATCTACGTTGTCCTTCGCATTTACGGCAAAGTAATATACCGCAAATATGTATTTGTGGTAGGCAAGGACGGCCTCTGTTCGGCCGCGTCCTATCCCTTCGAGTCGGACGAGTATTACTCGCGGATTGGAGATGCGCTTTGGAGGGGCGTCGCGATGGCAAATGCGGCGGGCGCCGATGCAGCCGCTGACGCAGCAGTGCCCGCTGATGCTGAAGCGGGCGCTGCGGGAGCAGCTGCGCCCGCTGCGGTGGCGCCTGCAGGGTTGACGCACCATATCGTAGACAGAGGAGACGCTCTCGTTAATGTAGGCATTGTCAAGAACGTCGACGGCTTCTACGTCTTCGAAGTGGCGGCTGGTTCGCGCGCCCATGGATTACTTGTTCGCCCGGACAAGCGGCAGGATGTGTTGCAGGAGCTCGCGCGCGCCGGCATCTTCAAGACGAACACCGAAATACATACCTTAGTGGTCGGACCCGACGGCTTCGAAACTACGGTCCGTGTGTATGCGCGCCTAGTAAGCGATTTCGGCGACGTCGTCTGGACCCATATGCGAAACAACCGGCCGATCAAGCCCTGTCCGCTGGCTGAACTGATCGATCGCATGTTTGAAAGTGGACATACACACGTCATGCAGAGAGGGGTCTTATTGGGGCCCAGTGGGGTCGTGGAGAAATACAGTCCGTCTTGTCTCACACAAGTGGATCTGTGAGCGAATCTTCGCCGCTCGCCGCGGCCTCAATTCAAAGAATTGAAGTAAGCAAAAACGATGCCATTTTTTGCAACTTCAATTCCCAATTTCAAAGAAATTGAAAATTGGGATTGCAATTCACCGCGACTTCATTTTCAAAGAAAATGAGGAATTGAAGGGGACAAATCTGTAAGCGAAAACGATATCATTTATGCCGCTCGCCGCGGCGGGGCGCTAACTCAATTCGAAAAATTGGATTTACGCCCCGCCGCGGCGAGCGGCATAAATGAATTGTTTTAATCGGATTTATTATGGCAACCCAAACCTGCTATATTTGTCTTGACGTTCAAGAAGACCCGCAGCTCGTCCGAGACGGCTACTGCGACGCGTGCCTGGCCGCCAGCGTGCGCGCCCAGGTCGGCGAGGCCGGGTCGGCCGACTTTGCGCAGTTCGCCGCGCGGGGCGGCGCCGTCTTGAACGTCAAGTCGCAGGTCTTCTTCGACGACTTCGCGCTCGCGCGCCGCCTCGACGAGGCCACGTTCAACCTGTTGGCGGCCGCGCGCCTCCGCGTCGCGCGCGACGCGGGGCACGCAGCGGGGCGCGCGGAGGGCCTCGCCGAGGGCCGCGCGGCGAGCGTAAAGTCACTCTTCGGCGACGTCGGGCAGGAGATCGTCGGGCAGGAGATCGTCGGGCAGGAGATCGTCGACCACCGCAAGGCGCTCGAGGCCGCGCTCAACCGGTACTGCCCTAACTGCAGCGCGCCCGTCCTGGACTGGGACGCCTGCAGCCTCGTGACGTGCAGCTGCCAGACAAAGTTCTGCGGCTGGTGCTTCAAGCCGCAGGCAAACCGGGATGTCGGCCACCGGCACGTCGGTGAGTGCACCTGGAGCCTCACGCCCGGCAACATCTACCCGGGCAAGCCCGCGCTCGAGCGCGTCCACAACGCTATCCGCGGCCTGCAGTTCTGGCACTACTTGTACGATAAGGTCCCAGCGCACCTGTGGGGGGTCGCCGCGGGCCGCCTCGGGGCCGACTTCGGTGCGACCCGTGAGCTGATTGCGGCGGACTCGGCGAACAAGCAGAAGCTGGAGGCGGCCGCCGCCGATGGGCTCGCGTGGGGGCCGCAGATCGAGGCGTACTTCGTCCGCGTGTTTGACGCGACCGCGCAGTGCCCCGGGCGCCCTCTCGCGGCCGCCGAGCTGGTGTTCATCCGCGAGCAGCTGTGGGTCCTGATTGCGCCCACCATCGAGCAGGTCGGGGTCGTCTGTGCGCAGGTGCGCCGGGCCGAGTTCCTGCGGGGCGCCGGCCCGCAGTACACGATCCCCGCCACAGGCATCTCTGCGTTCCTGCGCTGGTTCGATGGGGTGCGCGAGTGCATCGGCGCGCTCCGCGACTACTGGAGCGCGGGCCTGTTCCACCTCTGCAGCGAGGCGGAGTCGCGGCGGCTGCTGCTCGAGAACTGGCGGCAGCCGCCCGTGGCCGCCGGCGACGCCCGTGGCCCCTTCATGCTGCGCCTGTCGAGCATCCGGCAGGCGCAGGCGACGGTCGTCTTCGCCAACGTCTGCCGCGTCGACGGCGCCATCGTGTACCGCAAATGCCTGCTCGAGCGCTCGCTGGCGACGCCCGCGGCTGCGGGCGGCTGGGGGGCCCAGGTCGCCGACGCCCTGTCGGGCCCGTTCGCGAGCGCGGCCGATGCTCTCGCCGACGTAGAGCGCGGCGAGGCTGCGGGTGCGCCAGTCGCGGCGGCGGCCGCGCCAGTCGCGGCCGCCGCCGAAGCCGCAGTCGCGCCGACCCGCTACGTGATCGCAAGCCCCGAGCCATGCGGCGCCATCGAGCTGCATGAAAGGCAGTGGTGGTACGGTGGGGCAGACGGCGCGACCGCTGGCCCGTGCGAGTCGCTGGCCGAGATCGCCGGCTTGCTCGAGGCGGCGGCTATTATCACGGCGGCGACGCTGGTGACCGCCGAGTGGGCAAACGCCAGCGGATTCGCTTTCACGCGCCGGGTGCAAGCTTCGAGTGCAAATGCAGTCTCGAATGCGGTCTCGGCCACAGTCAGCTGGGTCCACACGTGCACCGCATGGCTCGGGCCGTACGCGAAGCTGGCTGAGCTGATCGAGGCCGTAGAGGGCGGCGCAAACGACATGGTCTTGCTGTTCGATCACGCCTCCTACAAGGTCGTCAACCGGGGCGCCTCGCTCGCGCGGCTGTAAGCGCAAGTCGCTTACTTTTTTACTGTTTTTGACGCTCGCCATGGCAAAAACAGTTGCCGCTCGCCTCGGCAACTGTGAAAAAAAGCGACTTGCGCTTACTTGCGGAACTGCTCGTAGGGGCCCGAGAGATCGTCTTCGACTCGGGGTAATACGGCCGCGGCCTGCGGCGTGGCCTGCGGCGCCAACCGAGCGATCTGCGCAGCTTCGTGCACTTTTATGGCCGTCTGCAGGCCGCGCGCGGTGGCGCCGAGCTGGCGCGCGGTTGCGGCCAGGGCCTCGAAGCTGTTTGCTAGAGGCGCCTGCGCTGTCGCGGCGACGGCCGCTGTCGCGCCGCCCGCCGCTGCGCCGTCAGTGGCGGCAGCAGCGGTGGCGCCTGCGCCAGCGGTGGCCGCTTCTGCCGCGGCAGCGCCATCGGTGGCCGCTTCTGCCGCGGCTTCGGCAGCCCAGTCCACTTGCGTGAGATTATTGGTCCAGGTTTGGCCGAGAGGCTGAAATCTGGCACGGATGCATCCTTCGAGGGTCGGCCAGACTCGCTGGTTAAATTCGGGAACGGTGCAGAAGCCGCCCGGCGAGCCCAGCGCGGGCGCGCGCCCGTAGATGACGAGGTGATTGACCGGTTGCGCCCAGGTTATGTGGCAGGTCGACGTCGTCATCATGAGGACGCCCTCTCGCAGCAAGCGGAGGATTTCTACAGCAGGCTTGTCCCGCCACCGGAGCCCAAACTTGTCGTTATAGGCGGCGAGCCGCACCAGTTCCTTCTCGAGGGACTCGCGGGACCGCTGCGTGAATCCGGGAAAGTGTGCCATGCAGACAGCGCACGCCCAGAAGTCGTTGGCGTCCGACGTGTAGCCGGGGTTCACGCAGACAGCGCACGTCGTGGCGCGGTCGAGTTTGCACTGCGCGCACTCGGCGCGGTAAACGCTGCGGCCAAAGGCGTCTTTGCAGGCTTGGCAGTTTCTCGGGCAGGCGCACCTTGTGCAGGCGGGGCAGCGGCACCCCACCGGGATCTGGAGCGCCAAGAAACGCAAGACTTCTTCAATGACTTCATCAGCGTTTGCAGCCATGATTGACAGATATACAAAAGAATACTGTTATTCAGTTTTGCGAATCACCGCAAAACTGAATAACAGTATTCTTTTGTATATCTGTCAATACTGTTGTCCAGTAATGAGCTTGTTCATTGATCGCAAAAACAATTACTGTTTGCGCGCAGCCCGCGCTACCCTCGCACCAGCGAGTGCAGCCCACGCAGTGGAGTTGACCCTCATTGTCGACTGGTCCGGGTCGATGAACGACAACCACAAGGCGGCGCAGGTCCTCGCGATCATCGCCTACCTCCTCGGCGCCTTGCCGCCGGGGTCGTCGGCGTTTGTCTACATGTACAACCACGGTTGCTGGCTCGAGCGCGCATTTACCGCCGAAGAGCTCACCGCGGAAGCAATTGCCGCCCTGATCGCCTCGATGCGGAGCAAGCGCCCCATTGGGGACACGAACACGCTGCTGGCGCTGCAAACCGTGCTGAGACAGCCCCATCTCGCCGCGCCCGGCGCCGAGGACGCCTCGCTGGTGCTGCTGTTCACCGACGGCATCGACGCGCCGCTGGCGCGCTCGCGCCGGTGGCTGCTGGCGAACCCACTGTTCGCAGGCCCCCACTGCGGGTTCAGGCACCGCCTCGGCGTCGTCGGCGTCGGCGCCCGCGCGGGCGGCCTCACGACCCACTCCGTCGACCTGGCGCCGGCCACGGACCTGACGAACATGGACCAGTGGGCGCAGTTCGTGGGCCCCTTCCTCGCACTGTACCACCGCTTGTTGTCTCTGCGAGTGGCGAAACTGACGCGAGCGGACGGCCAAGTCGTCAGCGTTAGCTGTGTCGTCGACGGCACCGCCGAAGACACAGCAGTCTGCGACATGCTAGACGGGCCGGCCCCAGTCGTGTCGGTGTCTGTCGGCGCCGGCGCGGCTGCCGCCAAAGTCGCCGTCGAGCGCGTCGACGCGCTCGCGCCGGAGGACGAGGCCGCCGCCGCCGCGGCGGCCGCGATCCGGCGCGCCACCGCCGCAGGGGCAGACATCGAGGGCGCGCTCGCGCTGATTGGCGCGCTCCCGTCGCCGGCGCGCGAGCTCGCGGCCTTCGATCTGGTCTTCAAGTTAGGGGACATCGGCGCGGCCGCCGAGCTCGCGTCCGAAGCTGCGCTCAGAGCTCTGAACACGGCCGAGGCGGTCGCCGAACTCGCGGCGCGGCGGGCGGCGGTTGCCGCCGCCGCTGTTGAGGGCTCGATGAGCGGCCCACCGATGCTGTTCAGGGTATCGGCGGCGGTAGTCGAAGAAAGCTATGGAAGACTCGTGCGCAAGTAAATGTTGCCGCTTGCCGCGGCGGGACGCAAGCTCAATTTTTAATTTTGCCGCTCGCCGCGGCGGGGCGCGAATCTTGCCGGTAAGCGAAAACGATATCATTTTTTGCAATCCATTACTTTGGATTGCAAAAATGATATCGTTTTCGCTTACATTTTTGTCCCCATAAGTGTCGCGGTGAATCGCAAATTTCAAAGAAATTAAAAATTCACCGCAAAGAATTGAGAGACAAATTTGCCGCTCGCCGCGGCGGGGCGCTAATTCAATTCGAAGAATTGGAGTAAGCGAAAACGATATCATTTTTTGCAATCTAATACTTTAGATTGCAAAAATGATATCGTTTTCGCTTATAAATTTGTCCCCTTCAATTCTTCGAATTGAGGTCGCGGTGAATTGCAAAATTGGTAAGCAAAAAAGATGCCATTTTTGCACAGCCCTTGCACTTGTGAGCATTTCGCAAAACGTGCTATAACCGTTTGGCATTAGCGCACTTGCACCGGCAAGCATATTTGACTACTTTTTTCGCAATCCATTAACCTAGATTGCGAAAAAAGTAGTCAAATATGCTTGCCGGTGAGAATGGACCATTGCTGATCTGTTATAGCAATTTTGCCGCTCGCCGCGGCGGGGCGCCAATTCAATTCTTTCAGAATTGGGAAAACGATATCTTCAATCCAATACTTTGGATTGAAGATATCGTTTTCGCTTACAATTTTGTCCCCATAAGTGTCGCGGTGAATCGCAAATTTTGCGAAGTTAATGGGCAGTGATTTTTTGCTTACTTCAATTCTTCGAATTGAATTTGCGCCCGCCGCGGCGAGCGGCAAAATTAAAAATTGAGCTCGCTTATTCGACTAGGCACCGCAGCCGCGGCGCCAGCGCGGCGAGCATAGTCGAGCCCAAAAAGCTCGAGCTGATGATGCCAAGCCTTGCCAGCCGTCTGTCCGCAATCGCGGCCGCGCGCTCGAGCGGCCCGGGGCTCCGGGCGCGCGCGGCGGCCGCTTTTGGGAGCTGCGCGAGCGGCGGCGCGAGGCCGCACAGCGCCCGGAAGCTGTCGCCGCGCGCCACGCTGACGACCTGCAGCGGCGCGGCGGCGAGCGCCGCCGCAATTGCGGCGGCAACTGCGTCTGCAGAGTCTGCCGCCGCCAGCTCTAATCCGAGTGCCGCCGCGAAGCACCCGCGGATGTCGAGCGCGCGCAGGCTTGTGAAATCCGCGAGCGCGCGCGGCGTGAGGGCCGCGCAGCCGGCGACGCCCAGCACCTCCAGCCGCGCGGGCGCCCCCAGCTGGAGGTCGGCGTCGGTGACCGGCCAGCCGTCGAGGAGGAGGCCGCGCACGTGCGCGGCCTCGTTGACGACGGCCGCGAGCAGCGCGCGGGCGGCGAAAGCCGCGCCCAGGTTTCGCAGGTCGACCCACACGAGGTGGCGCGCCGCGGGCGCCGCCTGCGCCAGGCAGGCAGCGTCGGCGCACGGCAGCCACCCCGCGGCGGCGCAGCGCTCGCAGAGTTCGCAAGCGAAGTCGCTTGCGCCTGGTGCGTCTTTTGCGACCTTGCTCGCAAAGTCGCACCGGGCGCACCCGCACGGCGCCCGGGTGGGCTGCCCGAGTGCGTCTTCTTGATCTTGTTCTTGATTTTGATCAAAATCAAGAACGTGATCAAGAACAAACTCTGGTAAAAGCTCGAGCGACGCGCGCAGCCGCGGGGCAGGCGCCAAAATCGCGCCCGCGGCTGCGCGAGCGCTTTGCGAAGGCGCGATTTGCGAAGGCGCGCTTTGAGAAGGCGCATTCGGCTGCCGCACGCGCCTTATTAGCTCGGCAAGCATGCTCATTATAGTCTTTTGAAATAGAATTAAAAGTCTATAATTGCAATTCACCGCGACTTCATTTTCTTTGAAAATGAGGAATTGAAGGGGACAAATCCGTAAGCAAAAACGATGCCTTTTTTTGCAATCCAATACTTTCAATTCCCAATTTCTTTGAAATTGGGAATTGAGTTGGCGCCCAGCCGCGGCGAGCGGCAATAATTGCCGCTCGCCGCTGAAAAAAGAAAGTGCAAACGTCTTAGAACGTGATCTCAATCAGCTTAGCAATAGCGGCAATGGTTACCGCGTCGGCTTCGGGCGCGCGTGCGCGCGCCCACTCGTCCACCCTGGCGAACAAACGGGCGTACGATGCGCGATCGGCCGGCGCGCAGGCGTCGAGGGCGGCCTTGATAGCGGCCAGGGCGAAGATCGCCTGCGCTTGCTCGGGCGAAAGGCCGGCCAGCAGCGCTTTGGATTGATCAAATCTTCGAAATTTAGCCAGCCCATCTGCGGGCGCCTCGCTGAACGTCGTCATATCAAAGATGGGTACTTCGACAATTGGCCGAGCCGGTGCTGGTGCTGGAGCTTGTAATAGCACCCCAAATGTCGGCGATGGCGACCCGCCGCGGCAGGCATCGTTGACGTCAAATTCGTCGTCATCGCCAAAGCCGCGGGGGTTGCCGAAGCTTTCAATGCCACAATAGTCGCTGTGAAACTGTGGGGCAATCTTCTGCTCGAAAACTTCTTGTGGCGAGAGCTGCCAGCCATGGCGCCCAATGGTGGGCGCAGCGCCGCCGTTGATGCCAATGATGAGCATGTTCGAGTCGAGGTCGCCTGCGTGCACAACTGGCAATTCGATTTCCTCGGCGCCCGAAGCTGCCACCACCCGCACTGCAGTCACCTTGCCGTTGACAGGCTGCGCGCAGTACACGCTGGCGCAATAACCCCAGAACGTCACATCTCTGTCTTCTATACTGCCGTGACTATTGACCAACTGCAGGTGCGCCTCGTAGGCAGTAGCCCGTTTGTCGAGGCGCTCGAGGAACAGCATCGTCGGCCCGCCGAGGATCCTCGATTGGTCGACGACAATGTAATTGGGGCCGAACAGCCCGAAGAGCTGCTGGTTGTCAATGATCGACTCGTCCCCGATGACAACAGCAGACAGGCGCTTGTCGCGCAGAAACTGCAGGTCTTTTTCGGTGAGCCGCGCGTACTCATCTGGGCTCCCGTCGGTGAACACAGTGATTTGCGAGCCCGGGCATTCGGCGCACAGCTGCCGGACAGCCGCGTTGAGGTTGGTCTCGCCACTCGGCTTGATTTTGACCAGTTTGCTCATGACCGACTCCAGCTGCTCCGCGGGGGTGCCCAGCGCGGCGTCGCCGGGCGCGAAGATGATTTTTTCATTCCGGAGCTCTTTATCGTAGAACCGGATGCACACCGACTTGTTCGGGTTCATTGTCAGGAGCATGTACAGCAGGTGGCAGATTGCCTGGAATCGCGAGATCCCCTTCTTATTGAGCGGCTTGGACGCCACAAACGCGTCGCTGGAGTTGCCTGTGCGCCGTGACTCGTACAGATCACTTGGGATCACATGGCGGCTCGGCGGAAAGTGCTGCAAGATTTCAATCCAACGCGTGATAAGATCCCGATACGTCAGCACCAACGCCATCGACTGCGAAGCATCGACAAGCAAAGTGTCGGGCACAGTCTTCAAACCGGGCTCGGCGGAAAGCGCTGCGCCCGCACCTTTGCGCGCACTCAGCACAGTCGCCGGCACGGAGAGCACGATGCGGTTGCCATAACTGGGCTCTTTGTTGTAGATGAATTCGTCGCCATCCCAGTCGCCAACTGGCCGGTAGCCAAACAGCAGGTCGTCGAAGTTGCCGCACTGCACCGCAACAGGCCAGTTGGCCGTGGCCTGGATGGGCGGGGTGTCGCCGGCCGGGAAATAGCGCGTTTCTTCGGGGCTCCCGGGCGCCCTGACAGGCGCGCCGCTGAGTGCCTGGACAGGCTCGCCGCCGGGCGCTTCGAACACGGCGGTCATGGTGACCGCGACGCCGAGCGGTTCGTTCCCGCGCTCGATGGACTTGGTCCCCACGAACTCGATAACAACAATCTTATCGGTGGGGTTCTCCAGGATCACATTTTTGCCCTCCACGGAGACCTTACACGCGTGGATGCTGGCCTCCGGCGCCGGCTTGCGGACGCCGGAGGCTGCAGCGTCGTCGAGGGCCTGGTCGATCGGCTGGAAAGACGCCGACAACACATCCACGCCCAGAAGATTTAGATGTTTTTTGCTCTTTGCTGGCATCGTCACCTTGCAATTCGCGACAAGGACTTTGTCGACTACGACACACGTGACAAAGAGTCTATCATCGATGTCGACAATTTTGGGGCTCATCGAGAGGCCGAGCTGCGGCGCAAATGTGCCAGGCGGAATGTCGCCGGCAGCAGGGTTTTCAAACAGTTCTTCGTTGCTCATTGTGCAGTGTGACGATGGGTTATAAAATTCAATTTTTGCAATCCAATACTTTCAATTCTTTGCGGTGAATTGCAACATTGCACAAAAAGAAATCGTACCGTTACGGCTCGCTCGGCGCCGCAAGGCGCGCGCACTGGCGCGCGAAGTGGGCGCCGGGCGTCTGCCGCGCCCACTCGCCGAGGTCGGCCGGCGCCCCGACCTCAGATACTGGGCGGCCGGCAAACGCCGCCTGGTAGAGCTCGGCGAAGCCCCGCCCGAGGCAATCGATCTGCGCCGCGCGGGGGCAGCCCTGCGCGCGGCGCGCGTCCATGTGGGTGGCGCAGATCGCTGCAGAATGCAGCACCCGTAAGTGCGCGCTGGTAAACTCCCCGGCGATCTGCGCGTAGAGCTCGTCCTGCCGGGCCGCGAGCGCCCGCAAGAGGGCTAGCGCGACTTCGGCGAGCGCTTCATTCGCTGCTTTTGCTTCATTAGCTTTATTAGCTTTATTAGCTTTATTAGCATTCGCTTCATTAGCATTCGCTTCATTAGCATTCGCTTCATTAGCATTCGCTAATGAAGCTAATGAAGCTAATAAAGCCCGCGCCACCTGCAGCGCCGCCTTGAGCAGCGGCGCGTCGCCCGGAGGCAGCCGCGCCGGGTGCGCGGCGGCTGCGGCCGCGCACACGTCGACGTGGAACGGCTTGTGCGCGCGCCAGTCGGCCTTCTGGCACGCACTGTCGCAGTAGGCGGCGGCGCGGCAGGTGCACTCGAGGATTCTGACGGTTAAGCGCTGCCCACACCCGTCGCAGGAGCGGGGGCGGTCTCGCTCGCCGGTGTCGACAATGAGGGGGCGGGCCGCCCCATCATTAGGGCGGGCCGCTTCTACGACTAAGCTGCCAGCTTCACCGCGGAAGCCGCCCGCCCGCAGGTCGGCGATTATCTGTTGTGCGAGGGTTTGCGCCGCCTCCGGGGGCTGGCGCTTCTTGGCAATCTTGGCTGGCGCGCTGGCGGCCGCTGCTAGCTCGCGCCACTGCCGAATCTCAGCAAGCAGGGTGCCGGCGACGGCATGGCCGTCGAGGTTTGC
>Ga0214921_10010015_pt1 | contig 11821 bp, 11 predicted proteins | sample LL1505_MetaG_FD_177992 | JGI IMG/M metagenome (GOLD analysis project Ga0214921, IMG submission 177992) | Freshwater microbial communities from Lake Lanier, Atlanta, Georgia, United States - LL-1505 | ecosystem: Environmental > Aquatic > Freshwater > Lake | place: USA: Georgia | collected...
ATTATTAAATCATTATTTGATATATTTATATATTTTTTAACCAGTTTAATACATTGTTTTACTACAGATGGTTTTGTATAATATTTATCAATTGTATTCCTGTTTAATCCTTTTTTTTGTGTAAATATATCTACCATTATTTTATTGATTATTTTATTTATATAATAATCATTATTTAATTCATTTTTTTTAATCGTCTAATTCGTTTTCATTATTAAGTGTAAAAATATATACAATTGTTTCAATTCAACTATTTAAATTTATGATATAGACTAACAATATCTTTAGATAATGTATTTTTGTTCTCATTAAAATATTGATAAAAAAATTGAAATTTGAAGTATATACTGGTGTTTTTATATATATGCTTAGTACCAGTCTATAACTAGCAACAATCACGACTACCTCGTCATGTGTACACAACTATCAAATGCTCTCCGCGGTTTATACCGCATGATTATGCAGTTCATCTGCACAATCACTGTCTCCGGACGTGTGTCGGATTTTCCGTCCTACTCCGAGTTGCCCGTTGGGGCTCCCAACTTTGAGGGCGACACTAACGATATCATTCTGGATGATCGCAATGTCCTCTCTACCGTTCCTGCTGCCACTCTTGCCACTCGTGCTGGCAATTGTGTTGCCGATCCCGTTCATGTGACAGCTGTCGCTGCCACTCTTCCCATGGTGCCTTTGAATACTAAAGCACCTGCTTTCGTCCCCGATGCTCTCGCCCCCGGTGCAGCTGTCGTTCCTCCTGCCGCTGTCGTTCCTGCTGCCGCTGTCGTTCCTGCTGCAGCTGTCGTTCGTACAGTAGGAAAAAAAGACTTTTTTGAGGGTGTTCCCGAAGCGATCATAATAATGATCGTGAAAAAACTCCCTTTGAACTCCCTTCGCCTTTTTCTCCAGTGCTCAGTAAAGTTGCTCGGTACGTGTTACCACCATTCCAATTGGTCATCCCGACTCCCACTTTGCTTCCACTCGCTGGCGAGTAAGGAAAACCACCGCCTTCTTCTACGCCGTTGGTGCGATTATTCCACAGTGTATGTGACAAGGCCGGAGCCAAAGGGTGAGAAGCCTGACGCACGCTTTTTGCACAGGGTGGTGCGCCTCGGCAATATATTGTGCGTCTTTGGTGGAAAATCAGGAATTGCCGCCTATAATGATTGTTGGTCGTTCGACCTTAAGACCAAGGAGTGGAAACAACTGGTCTTGGGCACTGCAGTGGCCCCCGAAGCCCGATACGGGGCGACGCTGACGTTGGTGAATGGGAAGAGCTACCTCTACGGTGGGCGCACACAGTGGGAGTTTCTCACAGACATGTGGCAATTTGAATTGATCAACGGTGAAGCTCACTGGACCGAGCTCGCGCCGACGGGAAACCCAACAGGTCGGTACGGTCACACAGCTGTTGCGATAGGCGACAAACAATTCGTCATGTTTGGTGGCGCCGCACCAGGACTTTCCTATTGTTATTGTTGTAACGATTGTTGGTTGTTCGACACGGCACGTTGTAAGTGGACCGAATGCGAGCAAAGCGTTATTAAGCCAGATAGGCGCTCAGGGCACTCGATGGTGCGCGTCGACGATAAAATGGCCATGTTGTTCGGTGGGAACAATACAAGAGAAACACACAACGATGTGTGGTTATTCCACCTTGAACCCACAAACTCAAAGGCATGCTGGACAAAGCTTAACCATGCGTCGAAGACCGCACCATCGGGCCGCGCCGGACATGCGATGGTCTTACTTGCCGACAAACTCATCATCACTGGCGGACGAGACACTAAAAGAAAAACGTTTGACCCCGGTGTGTGGATTCTGGATGTCAAGAAACAGAAGTGGTGCACTCGGAGTCTGACAAACTACAATTTACTCGCGCGCACTGGTCATTCGGCTATCCAGGACCACGACGGCTCGATTCTGATCTTTGGAGGGTTGGACCCTCGTGGCAACTTCCTCAATGACATGCTCCGGCTGTGCCTCGTTAGTGCCGACCTCACTCATTGCAATCATTCCTGATGGCAATAAATGCCCCCACGCATTGTGACAAGCAACCCGTGTGAGAACTCGTGTGAAACCTCTAACCGTTTGATGTGCCTGCAGAGCACTTCTCCCAAGTAACTACCGTTATCGGATGGTTTACAAGGGCGGTGTTTCGTTTTGTTTCGTTTGTTTCATTAGTTTTCCCCCTTACATCCGTGTGGTTAACCTATCCAGTTGAATAAGTGAAGTTGCAATCAAGTCTTTTTGCGAGTGCCTTCGCGATAGTTGATAAGTCAAAAAAAATAATTTTATTTTTTTAATCGTCTAATTCGTTTTCATTATTAAGTGTAAATATATATGCAATTGTTTCAATTTTCTTTTTAATTTGTATTCTTAATTCACTTTCTAATTTTGCCAATTGTTTGAATTGATGGTATTGACTGACTGTATCTTCAGATAATGTATCTTTTTTCTCATTAAAATATTTACCAAAAATTTTTAAACTATAATCACACAATTCATCTAATAATTCATTTTTATTTATTGCTTTCCATTTATTTTGGTCATAACAAAAGCCAATTTTAGATCGGTCACTTTTAATTTTAATATTATGATTCTCTTTATGATTTGAATTAAATTTAATATTTTCAATTAATTTTGGTAATGGAACATTATATTTTTCATTATCTAATAAATTCTTAAATAAATTATCTTTGAATCTATCACTTATATATTCAAGATTATCATTTTTATAATTATTTATTATAATAGTTTTATTATTACAGTTAGTATTATTACAGTTAGTATTATTTGTTGTTGTATTATTTATTATTGTATTGTTAGTTATTTCAACAGTCTCACCTAATGTTTTATTAATAGTCTCATTAGTGGTATCTTTTATAATTGGTGTATTTTTGCATGATTTTTGATGATAATATTTATTTTGTTTATTATCAAATGATTTATTACATACTTTACAAATATATTCTTTAATTTTAGGTTTTTTTATATGAAATGTTTTATTATGATTCCATAATGATTTATATGATTTATATTGTTTTTTACATTCATTACAATAAAAATTAGTTGTTTGTTTTTCTTCCATTACTATAATAAATAAAATATCTTTAAATTAATATACAATAACATTATTACTATTATCTACTTTTTTTATTACTATACTCAATATTTATTATTACTATAAATAAGTGGAATATATAGCATCATATATGTTTTTTATTACTTGATATACATATTACCAAAATTCTCGTGTGTATATCAATATAAAAAAATATATCTATAATTTTATAAGATTTCTATAATAAAGCAAAGTTTTATAAACATATTTTTATTTAATATTATATATCATATCATTAATATGATCTGCTAAATCTAAAGCAGTTAGATTAGTTAATTCTATATCATTTTCATTAGTATTGTCTGTTAAATCTAAAGCAGTTAGATTAGTTAGATGTGTTAAAGATGATGTTAATATTTTGCAACCCATAATTTTTAAATCATTTAATCCTAGATCAAGAGTTGTTATTTTTGTAAGTGTTTTGAGTATAGGTGCCAATAATGTAGCACCGTATAAACCAATATTATTTTGTCTAAGGTGTAATGTTTTTAGTTGTGGCATATGTGTACATGTATTTGCTAAAGTTTGTATAGCAAACGGGCCAAATTTATTATAATTAAGATTAAGTTCTGTTAGTTGTGTCATTGTTTCAAATGCAGGGACTAGAATTGTTGCTTCTGACTGATTTAAAAAATTCCATGCCAAATTAAGTTTTATTATTCCTGTTGGTTTAATTTTTAAATTATCTGTAGATAATCCTACAATAAAATCAGTATGAGTTTTTAATATATTTGCTAAAGATGTTAATCCTGCAACACCAATACAAATTGATTCTAAAGATAATGATGTTAAATGTTTCATATTAACTAGTGGTTTTGCCAATTGTGCCATACCAAAATCTCCTATATAATTACCACCAATATTTAATTCTTTTACATGTTCCATCATAGGAAGTTTATCAGTTAAAAATTTTATACAATTTGGACTAAGACCTATACTCGTCAGATCAAGACTAACAAGTTGTTTTAATGATATAGTTATTTCTTGTTTTAATCTTATAATATCATATCTATTAGATATTATATGATCAATTATATGATTATTTTTTATAGATAAGTTAATACCCATATTTTCAGGGATTACTTTAATAATATTTAATAATAATATATTATTAATCTTATTACATTTATTAATTATAACTAATGATATTGTATGTGATAATTGTTTATTTAATTTTTTAATCATATATTCAATACAAGATAAACATAATTCATTAGAAGGAATATATATTGTCCGTTTTGACGGATAATTATCTTTTGCTAAAAGATACTGAAATATATTATACATATCTTTACATGTTTCTGCAAGCTTTCGCCATTCAAAATCATGTAAGTAATTATTATGAATAAATCTTTCCCAAACAATCAATGGAAGAGGTATCATGGAAATGTTAAAATAATGTAATATATTAATGTATTAATATATTAATTCAATTTTTTAATTAGTTATTCTGCAGTTATCTATTACAGTTAAATGATTAATCTATGTCTATACTTGAACAATAATTGTCTTGTTGTTTTATCTATATTATTATTACTAAGATCTAAATTTAATTGCGGCATTATTTTAAGATATGATACAATATCTATAATACCATTAATTCCAATATTATTATTACTAAAATTTATTTCTTTTATATTTGGTAATTTTGCAATAGTACTCATTATCATTAGTGCTTCTGATTTACCAATTTTATTATATGATACTGTTAATGATTGTAAATTTTTCATATTTTCAAAAAATGAAGGGATTTTTGAAAAATAAATATCAGTACTACTAAGATCAAGTATTGTTATTCCAGGCATTGTATCAAGCCACATATATAGGATTCTTTTGCATTTATCAAGCGGATTCCTTGCAAGTTCAAGTATTTTTAATTTAGGTAATCTAATAGATGCTAATAATTCAATACCACATTTCTTCATCCTAGTAGCTTCCAAATTAAGAGCTGTAAGTTGTGTCAGTTTAGCAATACTAGCTACTAATAATCTCATATCTGATCTTTCTGTGTCAATATTATTATTTCCCAGATTAAGCAATTGTAATTGTGTAAAATTAGATATACAGTGCGCGAGTGTCTCAATATTGCGGCCTAACAAATTCCCAGAAAGATTTAATGATGTTAATTCTGTCATTCCGGAGATAGATTGTAGAAGTGATGCCGCATATGGCAAACCAATTAATCTAACAGAACCTAAATTTAATCTAACAGAACTTAAATTTAGCGTTGATACGCGTTTTGAAACTATATTAAATATTTCTTCAAGTTGTTTTATATTATCATCACTGTTGCAATTTGGTTCGCCGTTAAGAGAAATAATAATATCAAATATAGGTGATGTTCTTATTATTAGTTCTCCAATAGAATATCCACTACTCATTTTACCACCACGGTCATGAATATATGCTATCCATTGATGAAATAATTTAAATCTATCATTTTTTTTAATTGTTTTAGATATACTATATAAATTTTTTGAGACTTGTGATAATTTACAAAACATTTCCCACACTTCACCATCAGGTAAATATAATAGGAAATTATACCAGCAAAGTTCCGGAATTAGGTGCAACATGGAATTGTGTTAAATTGTAAATTAATTAATTATTATTATAATATTTCAATTTTTATAAAATATTATATCATTAATCACTATCACTAGAAATATCATTTATATTTGTAATAAATTTCCTATTTAATTTTTTATTATTTTCTTCTGCTATAACTTTTTGTGTTTCTGGGTCATCCAATAACATTGTCATAAATTCTTCATCACTTTCATAATCATATTTTTTATTATTGGAATTTGTCCAAGTATTTTGTATTAGTTCTCTATTATTGTATGATATTAAATTAAGTTTGCGGATCATTTCTCCCATAATTTTACTGGAAAAACTATTTTCTTTTATTTTTTTCAGACTACTAATATTATCTTCAATCTGTTTCTGTTTAATTAAATTAAATTTGTTTTTGAAGGAACTGTATAATATTTCATGATTCTCAATACTTTTACATATTACTTCTTCAAAAAAATACCGTTTTCTTTCCTTGTTAATAGAATTAGTGTCAGTATTATAGAAAGATAAATATGGACTGTCTAAATTAGTGCTACAAAAGGAGTGATTATCTGGTGTATTCTCATTAAAATTAACTAGTTCAATTAATTTAATAACACTAGATATTTCATTATCAAATATAATACTTACATCTTCATAATTTAATAAATTAATATTTTCAGCACCAGTTTTATTAATGATTATATTATTATTAATGTTATTGTTAATATTATTTATATTACCATTAATTCTTGTTTTATTATTTGTTTTATTTTCTAATTTATCAACCTTTTGCTTTAATATATCTAATTCATGACTATGATTATTTATAATTATTTCATTCTGTTGTTTCTTTTGACATTTTTGCTCATGGCGCCACTTGCCTTGTTTATATTTGAATAATTTATTACAATATTTGCATGAAAATTTATTAATTAAATTAATAGCTATATTACATGTAACGCTTGATGGCTCTACTTTCTTATTATTAGATCCTTGACTAGCTATCGGGTTACTTTCGGATGACTCCATTGATGACTTTGGGTTACTATTGATTATCAAGCATTTATGATATTTTTTGTTGTGTATCCATAGGCTTTGGTATGATGCATATTGTCTTTTACATACGTTGCATATATATTCCATCTAGCTAAATTGTTATATAGTATATATAGATATTTATATTCTTATATGATTTACGGCTATATATCTCGGCTATATATTCTGACTAAATTTTAGAGAGAGGCCGGGTGAACTTTTTCACAAAATGTTAAAATAATGTATTAATTTAATTTTTTAATTAGTTATTCTGCAGTTATCTAATAAAGTTAAATTAGTTAATCGTTGAATATCACCGCACAATAATGTACTATTGTTAAAATCGTGATATCCAATATTAAGACTTGTTAATTGTGTTAATTTTTGAATCATATCACTCATTATTGAAACATTTTCTATATTATTATTATCAATCTTTAATGTTCTTAATTGTATCATACTTATAAATGTAGATGCTAAAAAGCTTATACCTTGATTTCCTAATTTATTATAACTTAGATTAAGTGATTTTAGTTGTGGAACCTTTGTTAATAAATCTTTTAATACTACTGCATCAGTTAGGAAAAGCCAGGCCAAATTAAGTTCAGTAAGATTAATTAATAATGGAAAAACATTAGATAATAAGGCAAGTCCAATAGGTGTAATTAGTGTTGCTTCTAGTTCAAGTGATGTTAGTTGTGTCATATATTTTAGCGGCTCTATCAATAGTTCTAGTCCTACATCTGTAATATCATTACCACTAATATTTAATTTTTTTAGACATGTCATTTGTGGAAGTATATTAACAACTCGTGATATACAATTTGTATTAATATCTATATGCCACATATTAAGACTAACTAGTTGATCTGATACTAAACATAATTCTTGTTCTAATTGTGCTATACCCGAGTGTTTATTCATATCAATTAATGCAAAACTTCTACTAGTCTCAATTGACAAGTCAATAAGCATATTTTTTGGGATTAATTTAATAATATCAATCAAAGGAATCCGTAGAGATGATATACCGTGAGTAATTATTTTATTTATTTTATTTACAATTAATAGTAGTGTCCATCTATGAGATAAACAAGTGCTCAGTTTATCTAACATATATTTTATACAAGATAAACATAATTCATAAGGATTTGTATTACAAGATACACAAAAATTAGATACATCTCTTGGTATTTCATCATACGGATCATAACACGGTATCTGTATTATCCGTTTTGATGGATAATTATCTTTTGCTAAAAGATATTGAAATATATTATACATATCTTTACATGTTTCTGCAAGCTTTCGCCAGTGAGAATCTCGTAAGTAATTATTATGAATAAATCTTTCCCACACAATCAATGGAAGAGGTATCATGGAAATGTTAAAAATGATCTAATATATTAATGCATTAATATATTAATTCAATTTTTCTATGTAATAAATATAAAAAATTGAAATTATTATATTATAAAAATTATTAATATCTTATATTAAAGTGTTCAATGACACGAACAGACACAACAACGTCAACAGACACAAGAACGTCTATGCCAGGCCCTGACGCTGTTTTCACGGCATTTTTGTATGCACCTGATAAAGTTAAAGATGCAATTCTTGCTATATTAACACGCAATGGCTATTGTAGTATATGTTATGATCCTATTGATAATAGAGAATGTTTCTCATGGTATTTGCCGTATGAGAGGAATAATGATCCTCTCATTTTAGAGTGCATTAATAATATAATAGAATTTACAAATGAGAATCCACTAGGAGCACCGTTTCTTAACAAGTATTATACATGCGTAGGAAACTTGGAAGAAGCAGAAAAATGGATATTATCACCTAACTAGATTATTTTATAAATTAAAAATTGAATTAATAATGTTTAATTTATATTATATTATAATATTATAATATGAATTATTTACTTACACACATCAAATTAATACCCATTAATGAAACATTAAATTCTTTATTTTCATATATAAATAAATATAAATCATTGAATAAAATGAGAGTATTAGAAATAGGTATTGGTAATGGTAGTAGTAGTATACCAATGTCGGCAAAATTTAAATCCTATTATGGAATTGAACCTTCATCAGATGTGTATGATGTATTTATTAAGTCTTGTAAAAAACATAATTGTAGCATAAAATCTTATAATATGGATTTAGAAAAATTTGTAAATACAACCAATAAAAAATTTGATCTAATCATTTTACGAAATGTTATTCAATTTATTGGACACGATGAATTAATTAAACAATGTAAGAAAATAGTCAAAAAAAATGCATTCATAATTATTCAAAATGCAAAAGCAGAGCCAGTTAATTGGGGTAATAAAGAATTAAATAAAGACTCTGCAGAATTTAATGAAATAAAATGGTTAAAATGTAAAAATCTATTAGAAACACATTACAGTTCTTTATTAACTAGTAAATATTTTGATAAATTTAAAAAAGATGATAAATATGTGTTTTATGTATTAAAAATGGAATAATTTATAAATAATTATCATCAAAATTATTTTTATTTACAAATTCAATAACACCTTCTATGCATTCTTTTATAACATATTCACTTGAATATTTAACAAAACCATAAATTAAATCATCTAATTCATCTAAAGTCCATTTTTCTTCATTACCATTTTGAACATCAAATACAATATAATTATCTCTAAAACCAGATATATCACTATAAAATGGTCTAAATCGGATTTGTTTATTTATTATATTATTATAACCAATTCCACCTTCAGAACAATCTAAATATGGTAAATTACAAATTGATTCAGTTTTACACATTGTTAGCCATTCTTTAACAATTTCATCATTTGCATTATTATATTCACATTCTCTCTTTAGCGCATTCCAAATATCTATATATGGTTTAGTAATATACGCATCAATTTTAAATACTAAACGAACATAATGTGTATCTGGAATATTCATTTATTATATAAGAAAATAAAATTATTTTCTTATATAATAAATATGACTATAATATAAATTAAAATGTAATAAAACTTATTATAGTTAATATACAAAAAATTGAAATAGTAAATTTTTATTGATTCTTTATTTATAATTAAAGTTAAAAGTAGGTAAAATGTGCTCTATCTACACGCGTTCGTGTAAGAATATGAGATGCAAATGATACACTCGCAACTATACTGGCTCGCCTCAGACTTACTGAGCAAGAATATCGCGAGCATTACAACGAATTCAAGCCCCTATTTAATGGCGGCATTGTCCTATCAGAACTGGTGGCCTTGTGCCAACAAGTGTTAGAATCTGACATGCGTGCTATTGCACTTTGCAAAGAAGATATTGCAGCTGCACAGAGAGCCATCGATGATTGCAAAGCAGCACGCGGCATGCATCTGCGCGAATGCTGGGAATCTCTCTGCGTGCAAGAGTTGCAGAGTATGACAAAGAAAAGAGATATGAGAGTGTGCAACAGAAAGAGGTCGCTTGAGTAGTCATAAAGAAAACACACACGTTTGTCTTGAAATGCATGAAAATAATTTTATTTTCTATATATTTATTATATTTATTATACTTTTTAGATTTAATTAATCCAAATTAAATATTGTATTATATAATTTATTATATTTTTCTATTAATATATTTAAATCAATACCTGTCTCATTTTGTTTATAATAAGATAAGTGTGATACATAAAAGTCAGTATATAATATATTTTTAAAATTTCTATTATTAACATAATTAACTGTTAAATTATATTCATCATCAATATAACAATCTCGTATTTTATGCCAATTCCTTCCTTTAAAAGCAAAAAAATTTATACTAAATCTCGATGTAATTTGTATTATTTCATTATTGTATTCATAATTTAAAAATTTTTTATAATTTTCAATAAAATAGTTATGTAAATTTTCTGCTTTTTTACCATTTTCCCATAATGAACCACACTCTCCATTTCTTGGATATTCTAAGTTCATTAACTCATTAGGTATTAAATTATATTTATTTTGTTGATAATAAGCTGCAACACCATTATTAATTGTATTTGCAAATACCAGAGCATACTCATTATATAAAACAATAATAGGAAATTCACCATATATAAGAACAAAGAATTATATGTCTATATTATATGTCTATATTATTATTTTATACTTATAAGTATGTATCATTATAATAAATATATAAAATATAAAAATAAATATATAGGTTTAAAAAATTTAATTGGTGGAACTACTAATAAGAAACTATTTGATGAGTTAATTGATATCCTTGTTAAATTATACAAAAAATCACACCATGATAAATCACTATTACCGCCGCAAACAGATGCACATACACCGATTAAAGAAGAATGGAAACAAGTAGGTGATGCAATGCCTGTTGTTGATAATAAATCACAAATAAAAGGGCATTTAGTGACAATAAAAGAACCAATTAAAATATCATCATATCATTTACAGTTTGATGATGAACTAATTAAAAAAATTGAAAATGGAGAAATTATTGTTAACTTTAATTTCTCAGATACACAAAATTGTATATTTCCAAATTTCTGGAAAACACATACAAAAGATGATGCCGCACAATATACCACTCATATATATATACCTGTTGAAGGTAATCCATATGCTTACCATAGTGATACATATAAAGAACCTGGAAATTTTTATCGTATCATAGCAAGAGCATTCACGACAAAAATTGATGAAGGTGAATGGACATCTCGGAATTTATCTATTGATAAATTTAATGACATGGTAGAAAGATATGATTTTAATCAAGCATATGTACCAATTAGAATAGTATATGTTTAAAAGTAAAACAACTTTAATTTTTATTAGAAAACCAAAATTCACTGTCAGAATCACTATCACTATCAGATTCACTATTAGAGTCAGAGTCGCTATCTGAATCTGATTCAACAGTATTTGTAATTTCTGTAATTCTCTTTTGAAATGTTTCCGCTATATCATTAGGTGATATACTATCATCATTCACTAATTCATCCCACGTTTTAATAATTAAATTTTTTTTATTATATGCCAACATATTTAACTGGCTAAAGTATTCTTTTTTTCCTTGTTTAAGAAATATAAAA
>Ga0214921_10010016_pt1 | contig 11820 bp, 11 predicted proteins | sample LL1505_MetaG_FD_177992 | JGI IMG/M metagenome (GOLD analysis project Ga0214921, IMG submission 177992) | Freshwater microbial communities from Lake Lanier, Atlanta, Georgia, United States - LL-1505 | ecosystem: Environmental > Aquatic > Freshwater > Lake | place: USA: Georgia | collected...
TTCCTCCTTCTCCACCGCCAAATCTTTCCAATCGTGAGATCCATCTCCATTTAAATCTTTTAGCCACTCATTTTGAGCACTTTTTTCGGGTGCAAAAGTTTTTCGTAGGAATGCTCTGCGATCTTCCACCGTCTGTAAACCGATGGATTCCGTCATCCAATCCCGATGACCACGAATGTCGAATTCCGAATTTTTTTGTCGGTTTGTTCTGGTCAAAAATACTGCGCCTTGATCATCGATGTCCATGGAAACTGGATCGATGGCTAGAGAATCAGAAGCCCAACGCGTTATTTTAAAACCTGGGGCTATTTTAATGGGGATTTTTTCGCGGGCTGCTTGCGCTTTTTCAGCGATGTTATCTTGGTCCTCTACGATTACTTGGTAGGTGTCTTTTTCCAATTTATTCATACAAGAATATAGGAAAATAGGTCCGGCACAGGCTAATAGTAACAATTGTTTTTTCATGGTTTTAGTTTTCTTCGTCCATCATACTGCGGCGTTGTTTGGCAGCTTGTTTGGTGGTTTTAAATCGATAATTAAAAGTAAAATTAAATTGGGTTAAGCGTCCTTGCATTTCTGCTTCTGTAAAAAAGCCAACTCCTTTTGTTTCAGAACGCATAATGCGAGAACTGAAAACGTCTAAAATATTTAAAGTGACGGTTCCGTTTCCATCCATAATATCTTTGCTCGCAGATAAATCCATCCACGACATATAGCCTCTAGACCCTTGTGGCGTTTTCTGTGGTGCTTCGTAGTTCGCCCTGATTTGCGCATCGATTCCCGCTCCTAATTTCAACCGAGACGTATGTCTTACAAACCATGAATAGGTATCGCTATAAAAGCTAGCATCTAAATTTCGTGCATCTGTGATGGCTCTAAATAAGTTTAAGCTTAAATCTGCTTTCCAGGCTTTAGTTAAATTATTCGAACTCGTAAACTCAGCACCCATGGATTGCATGTTGGAGAAGTTCAATGGCAACCTTTTGGAATATCCGTTGGCATCCACGGTTCTAATCTGTTCTATTTTTCCGTTCGTATTTCGATAATAGAGGGAAGCACTCATTGTCCCATTTTCTACATATTTTAAACCTCCCAAATCATAAGAATCAGTAAATTCCGGATTTAAATCTGGGTTTCCAGAAAAGTAATTCCGATTGTCTGAATACGTCACAAAAGGACTTAATTCATTGTATGTAGGACGCCTTACTCGACGCGAGTACCCTAATTGGAATGATTTTTCTGGTGATACGGTATAAGTAAAATGCATGCTTGGAAATAAGTTTGCATAATTCCGTGGATTCTTTTCTGCTGTTCTTTCTAATTCGGTTTGTATGTCGGTCATCTCTCCCCGGAGGCCCAATTGGTAGGAAAACTTATTTATTTTATCCCCAAAAATCGCATAGGCCGCTGAGATGTTTTCTTTGTAATTGAACTTGTTTAAGAAACCCGGCATGACGGTAAATAGTCCATTGGATTGTTTTTCAGTCACAATATAATCGTTAATCATATCTCGAAAACTTGTCCTTAAACCTGTCTCGATTTTAGCATCTTTTCCAATCGGGTTGACATAGTCAGCCGTTAAAATCCATTGGTGCTCGAATTCATCATTGACGGCTCTTTGTATTTTTGAATTCTCGGGCCATGCGGTGCCATCGGCTTTTTTACTGACCTGCGTATAGGTTTGATCTGATTTTTCCCAATAATCAAGGTAACGAAGATCTGCGGTAAAATCTTTTCCTTTCTTGGCAAAAGACTTCTTAAAAGTTGCGGCATATTCCGCGTTGGGTTCCGCTTCATTTTCGACTTGTTGGCGATCTGTTACGGCAAATAAATTATTTAGTGATTTTTGATAATCATCATAGTGGAAATCTGAAACCCGGTCCGTATTCATTCTTCTGAAGATGTAAGAACCTGTTAAAATCGTTTTTTCATTGAAGAAATAATCGGCCCCTCCACGTATATTATTAACTGTACCTGTTACGTTATTTTTATTGTTTTGGCGCGTGTAATTGGTTTGTCCGGGAATATAAACTTCTTGGTATATATTGCTTCTACCAGGTGAACGTCTATATAACATGCCATAGTTGATGAAAAAATTCAATTTATCCTTTCTATAATTTAGGATAGCGGTACCCCCGAAATTTTCTGGATAGCCTAAGGTAGTTTCAAAAGCAGCATTAAATCCTTGATTCGTATTTTTCTTTAAGACAATATTGATGATACCCGCCATTCCTTCTGCTTCGTAGCGTGCAGATGGGTTGGTGATGATTTCCACCTTGTCGATCAGGTTCCCCTGTAAACCAGCCAATCCGCCGCCACTCATTCCTACCATAGTCGATGGTTTTCCGTCTACCAAAATACGAACATTTTCACTCCCTCTTAGTCGTACGCCACCTTCTCCATCTACTTGGACCGAGGGCAAATTGCCTAAAATTTCAGCGGCAGTCGCTCCTTTATTAGCTAAATCGGTTCCTACATTAAATATCCGTTTATCCAATGCGAGTTCCATACTAGCTTTCTGACCCTTTACGGTCACTTCTGCTAAGGTCTTGGTACTCGATTTGATTTTAATGGTCCCTAAATTAACCGTGGGGTTTTCTTTTGTTAAGTTTTGATTTTTTAAGGTGATAGGCTCAAAACCTACGCTTTCAATGATCAAATCATACGTTCCATAGGCTGCTTCTACTACAAAATCTCCTTTTTCATTCCCAATGGCCCCAGCCATTGCTTTTTGTGGGTTTCCACTCATTAATCTAATGCTAGAAAATGGAATGATTTCTTGGGTCGCTTCGTCGATGGTCTTTCCGGTAAGTTTTCCCTTTGCTCCTGTTTGAGCAATGGACGTATTGAAAGTGAGTAGGCTTAAGGCAACCCAATAGAATAAAGAATTTTTCAAATTAATCTGATTTAAATTAAGCTACAAACTTAAAAAGACTAATTCATATTATTTACACTGACATATAAGTTTATGTGGCAGGATTTAAGGCTTTGGTCGAAAATGTTACGAAATTTTTTATTCTGAATTTTTTAAGCCTACCACCATCTCGAAAATAAAAGAAGGAATTTGAGTTTAATTGGTAATTTTTAGAACTAGGATTACATAAAGCTAGGGACTTTTAGTTCCTAGCTTTATTATTTTAATGGGCTATTGCGTTCTTTTTTCAATGAATTATAGACCAAAGTATCCATCAACCCATTCATCCATTTATTTAAAAAAATGGTCAATTTACCCTGAAAAGTCATAATTAATGTCTTTTTCTTTTGTTGGTATGCGCGAATAATTTTTTTAGCCACTTCATCTGCCGACATCATTTTTTCTTCTTCTCTCATGGATTCCCCGGTTATATTTCCTTCCGAGTTAAGCGATGAGTTTCTAATGTTAGAAGCAGTAAAGCCTGGACAAGCGATTAGCACATGTACTCCGGAATGTAGTAATTCAGTTCTTAATGCTTCTAAAAACCCATTCATCGCAAATTTGGAGGCCGAATATCCACTTCGAACTGGTAATCCCCGATAACCTGCGATGGATGAAATGCCAATAATTCCACCCTTTGATTCTTTTAAATAAGGTAAGGCCGCTTGGGTTGCATAAACAGTCCCCCAGAAATTGATGTCCATGACCGTTTTTAATACGTCTACGCTAACGTCTTCAAACATTGACCTCATCGATATTCCTGCATTGTTGACCAATAAGTCAATATGTCCAAATTGATCAACCACTTTTTTTATCATCGATTGGGTTTCTTTTTCTGAACTGCTGTCACATGGAAGTCCAATGATCGAAATCCCTGATTGTTTTAATTCGTCTGTGGTTGTTTGTAGTTTCTCTTGGTTTCTACCGGTGATAACGACGTGGGCGCCTAATCGTCCAAATTCTAAGGCTAAAGCTTTTCCTATTCCTGAGGAACCCCCTGTAATGATAATAACCTTGTTATTCATGTGAAAAAATTTAGAACGAAGTTAATAGTTTTGATTGGCTTGCACATATAAAGCCGTATTTTCGTCAATATTTTAATGTAAATGAGTAAAAAGAAAGAAAGAATTCCAGTTGTCTTAGAACAAATATCCATTTTAGACTTTGCTGCAGAAGCCAAATGTATCGCAAAAATTAATGATGAAATTATTTTTGTACAAGGGCCAGTGGCGCCTGGTGACATAGCCGATTTACGGATTTTAAAGTCCAAAAAAAAGTTTAAACAAGCGCAGGCCATTAATATTCAAGCCCTTTCAACTCATAGAGTTGAGGCTCCCTGTTCTCATTTTGGGGTATGCGGGGGGTGTAAATGGCAACATGTTTCTTACGAATCCCAATTAGCTTTTAAATCTCGTCAGGTTTCAGATAATTTAACAAGAATCGCTAAGGTTTCACTTCCTGAGTTTATGCCTATTTTAGGTTCTGATGAGGCATATTACTATCGGAACAAACTTGAATTTACGTTTTCGTCGGCGCGTTGGCTAACCAACGATGAAATAGGTTCTGAGGATTTAGGTTTTTTGCATGCTTTAGGATTTCACGTTCCAGGCCGATTTGATAAAATATTAGCAGTAGACCATTGCTATCTTCAACCCGATCCTTCCAATGCTATTCGAAATAGTGTTTTCGAATTTGCAGAAAAAAACAATATTTCATTTTACGAATTGAAATTTCAAAAGGAAGGTGCTTTACGAAATTTGATCATTCGGAATACGAGTATTGGTCAATGGATGGTTACGGTTCAATTTGCCTATGCTGAGCCACAAGAAATAGAATCTGTCATGGCTTTTTTAAAAGCTGAATTCCCTATAATTACCTCATTAAATTACGTAATTAATCAAAAAGGAAACGATACTTTTCATGATTTAGAAGTTATATGTTTCCATGGAAAACCTTTTATAGAGGAAAAAATGGAGGATTTAGTCTTTCAAATTGGGCCAAAATCCTTTTTTCAAACCAATTCAAAACAAGCGATTCGTTTGTACCAATTGGTTCGCGAATACGCGGGTCTAACAGGATCCGAAATCGTATATGATTTATATTCAGGTACGGGTACAATAGGTTTGTTTTTGGCCAATCAAGCCTCCAAAATAGTGGGTCTGGAATATGTGGAAATGGCGGTGGCAGATGCACATATTAATGCCAAATTAAATAATATCGTGCATGCTTCATTCTTCGCAGGTGATATGAAACGCGTATTAACGGAGGAATTTATTTCCATGCATGGGAAACCTGATGTGATTATTACGGATCCTCCTCGGGCTGGAATGGATGAAGAGGTTATCGTTCAAATATTAAAGGTATTACCGAAAACAATTATCTACGTAAGTTGTAATCCAGCCACTCAAGCTAGAGATTTAGCTTTATTGGACGTTGCTTATTCGGTTGACATCGTACATCCTGTCGATATGTTTCCTCAAACACATCATGTAGAAAATATAGTCAGATTGCGATTGAAATCATGATGATGTGAGATTTAATATAAATAAAAAAGACGTGCAGTTTGCACGTCTTTTTTGATTATCATGTTATTTTTTAGAAAGGCGTATTTAATGGATCATAATCTTCAGGAGGTAAATTCATTTTACTTGATTTGAAGACGGATGATTCATTTTTTTGTTGCTCAAAACTAGACGTCTGATCTCCTAAAGCACTTAATACATGATTTTGAGAACCCTCTTGATTGCCAAAAGGTTGGAAATCCAAATCACAATATTTGGTGAATTTACCGATAAACTTCAACCATACATTTTCTAATGAACCGGAACGGTTTTTAGCCATGATGATTTCACCCATGCCAACTAACGAATTCCCCTGATCATCTTGCGTAATTTGGTAATATTCGGGTCGGTAAATAAACATTACCTGATCCGCATCTTGCTCAATGGCACCAGATTCACGAAGGTCAGAAAGCTGAGGTTTCTTGTTTCCTCCTCGGGTCTCCGTAGAACGATTTAATTGTGATAGGGCGATTACAGGCACATCTAATTCTTTTGCCAATTGCTTTAAGGCCCTTGAGATTTGCGCAATTTCTTGCTCTCTGTTTCCTGAAGGTCCTTTTCCGGATGAGTCCCCAGTCATTAATTGCAAGTAATCAATCACAATTAATTCGATGTTTTTTTGCGCTTTTAAACGTCTACATTTCGCTCTTAACTCCAAAATGGATAAAGCTGGGGTATCGTCAATAAATATTTTGGCGTCAAATAAGGTCTTTATTTTTGAGTGTAATTGTTGCCACTCATGGGCTTCTAATTTCCCTTTTCTAATTTTTTCTGCTTCTATTTCTGCTTCTGCAGAGATAATTCTGTTGACCAATTGGACCGCCGACATTTCAAGTGAAAATAAGGCGACCGAATGCCCGAAATCCACTGCTGCATTTCGACAGGCTGAAACGACAAAGGCCGTTTTTCCCATACCGGGTCTTGCGGCGATAATGATTAATTCTTGTTTTTGCCAGCCAGATGTCAATCGGTCTAAATCAGTAAAACCTGACGGAATACCTGTTAGGCCACTTTTTTGCAATTGTTTCTTCTCTAATTCTTCAACGGCCTTCTTCAAAATGTCCGACATACTTTCGTAATTTTTACGAATATTTGACTCGGCTATCGTGAATAATTCTTGCTCCATTCGATCCAAAATCATAAAAACATCGGATGTGTCTTCATAGGATTGTCTTTGGATTTCAGATGAAATATGAATTAATTGTCTTTTGATGTATTGCTCGATAATGATACGCGCATGGAATTCAACATTGGAGGTCGAACTTACCCTGGAAGTCAGTTGGGCTAAATAACTAGTCCCTCCTGCTTTTTCTAATTCACCATTTGATTTTAACTGATTGTTGACCGTCAGCAAATCGACAGGCTGTGAAGCTTGGAATAAAGCTTGAATCGCCCCAAATATTTTTTGATGTGCTTCTTTATAAAATGTATCAGGTTTCAATAACTCGATCACATTGGCTAAAGGTTCTTTCTCCAGCATGAGTGCCCCCAAAAGTGCTTCCTCTAAATCTAAGGCTTGCGGAGGTAATTTCCCCAAACCCATATCACTAAGCCTTTGAGGCATATTCGTTCGATTAGCCGTATTTGCTTGCTGATTTCCCTTTTTGAAAATGGAGGATGGTGTGTTGGATTCCATAGGTACAATTTTACGATAATTTATCAAAAATATCATCTTCTCATTCTATTAAAATTTCAATTATTTTATATTTTAGTGTTTTCATTCATCATTAAATTAATTCTTCTTGTTAGAAAAAATTATTTCTTTAGCCGACATCTCCTTAATTGATTTTTTGGGGGTATCAAACGCAAATCTTCAAGCATTAATGAATGCTTTTCCTCAAACTAAGATTATAGCCAGAGGTGAACAACTTACGATTCGAGGTTCTGATGATCAAATTTCTTTAGTAGAAGCTATTGTTAATCAATGCATTGCACATTTAGAATCTCATAGTTCCCTGAGCGTTAAGCACATGACTTTATTTATTGACGGTGTGTTAAATCCAACTGGAGAAGAAAAGGTCATGCCTTGGGTGGATGATAAGGATGTATTGCTTTTCGGAAATAAAGGAATTGTGATTAAGGTAAAAACACCTAATCAAAGGAAATTAGTCGAGTCGGCTTCCAAAAATGATATTGTTTTTGCCATCGGACCAGCGGGTACCGGTAAGACCTATACAGCGGTAGCTTTAGCGGTAAAAGCCTTGAAAAATAAAGAAGTAAAGAAAATAATTATCACCCGACCTGCCGTAGAAGCCGGTGAAAATTTAGGTTTCTTACCCGGTGATTTAAAGGAAAAAATTGACCCCTATTTACGTCCAATCTATGATGCGTTGGATGATATGATTCCCCAAGAAAAGCTTAAATTTTATTTGGAAAATAGGACCATCGAAATCGCGCCTTTAGCCTATATGCGTGGGAGAACGTTAAATAAGGCCTTTATATTATTGGACGAAGCGCAAAATACGACTTCGATGCAAATGAAAATGTTTCTAACGAGAATGGGTATTCAATCCAAAACCATCATAACGGGCGATAAATCGCAGGTCGACCTACCCAAAAATCAAACTTCTGGTTTAGGAGATGCGGAACGAATTCTTGCCGGAATAGAAGGAATTGCCTTTGTGGAATTGGATGGTTCTGATGTAGTGCGACATCGATTAGTTCGTGAGATTATTGAAGCTTACGGAAAGCAATCGAAATAATGATGTCCAACATTAAAATAATTCAAGCCGATAATTCAGCCTTAATTGACCAAGTATTTGCCATTCGAACCGAAGTATTCGTTCACGAACAAAAATGTTTGCCCTCAGAGGAATTTGACGAATTAGATGCTGTTGCGCAGCATTACTTATTATTCGATAATGAATTGGCCGTTTCCACAGGGCGTTTTCGCAAAACAGATAAAGGCATTAAAATAGAACGTATCGCTACACTTGGTCAATACCGGGGAAAAGGCTATGCGACTGTTCTCTTAAATCATTTGATGGAGGTTGCTCAGAACACGTATGGGGAGGCCAATTGTTTTTATTTACATGCCCAAGTCAGTGTAAAACCACTTTATGAAAAATTAGGATTTACAGCGTATGGAAATACTTTTATTGAAGCAGATATCGTACATCAAGCGATGGAGAAGACCATCAATCGGTAAAAAATAATCAGTCACTGAATTTTTCGAAAACTCAATGACTGATTATTTGATTATTGGGATCTTAAAAAGGCAAATCATCGCCACTTTCTGTGGCTAATGGAGGAAATTGATAACCTCCCGCTGGACTTGGCTCCACATTCGGGGGAACGCTTGGGCTTGACCCAGTACGATCTAATTTATACGCTCTAATTTCCGTATACCAGCGATCATTGTATTCTCTGGATTCTACGTTAAATTGAACTTTAACTATTTCACCCTCTTGTACGGGAGTTAAATCTTGGGTTTTATCTCCCCATACCGACATGCATACTTTTTTAGGGTATTGGTCTTGAGTTTCAAGTACAAATTCTTGTTTGATCCAATTTGTACCATTTTTACCTGTTCCTGTGACCTCAGGTAATTTTTTGATTAATTTTCCGCTTAGTTCTAAAGCCATCTTATTAATTAATTTTGAGTATTTCGAATTCTTGGCAAGTAAGTAAATTATTGGTAATTTTGCTAACCGTTTTGGCGATGTGGTGAAATTGGTAGACACGCTACCTTGAGGTGGTAGTGCCGTTAAGGTTTGGGAGTTCGAATCTCCCCATCGTCACTTTTGTTTAATCTGTAAATCATGTTGAAGATGAAACCTTACAGTGTATTGCTTTATTATAACTATACCCCTATTACTGATCCAGAATCATATAGGGAGAAACATCACCTGTTTTGCATCGAGAACCGTATTTTAGGTAGGATTATCGTGGCAAGTGAAGGCTTAAATGGGGCCGTTTCCGGTACGCATTCGGATTGTCAAAATTACATGCAATGGCTTAAAGAAGATCCGATTTTTCAAGGTACCGAATTTGATTTCAAAATTGAAAAGCATGATTCGCATACCTTTGCCAAATTGCATGTACGTGTTAAAGATGAAATCGTTCATTCAGAATTACCCGTTAATCCCTTAGAACGTACGGGTAAACATCTCAAACCTGCCGAGTTCAAAAACATGCTTAAGAATGATCCAGATGTCGTTTTGGTCGACATGCGATCAAACTATGAACATGAATTGGGCCGCTTTAAAGGCGCTTATACCTTTGATATGGAAAATCTTCGAGATCTTCCGGATCATGTGCACGAAATTGAGCACCTTAAGAATAAAAAGGTGATTACGTATTGTACCGGTGGAATTAAATGTGAAAAAGCGTCAGCTTATTTGTTAGAAAAGGGATTTACGAATGTATACCAATTGCATGGAGGAATTATTAAGTATGGGTTAGAAGAAGGTGGTGAAGACTTTGACGGTTCTTGTTATGTATTTGACAACCGAGTATCCACCCTAGTTAATTCCGTAAATCCTGAAGTAATCTCAACATGCCATGTTTGTGACTCTTTATCAGACCACATGGTTAATTGCGCTAATCCAGAATGCAATGAACATCTAGCTATTTGTCCTACTTGTTTAAAAGAAATGGATGGTGCCTGTTCTCAATCGTGTAAAGAACATCCTCGCAAGCGTTCATACAATGAAAAAGGGTACTATTCAAAGCAATCTGTGGGTTATTCACCGGAATTAGGTTTCAAGTCTTTTGGACGCAATCTAAAAATTGAGAAAAGGAAAATCAATTAATTTGACTTACTAATCACCTCTTTGACTCTAAATTCGACGATTTGTTTGATTAAATCGATGGGAATGGGTTGACTATAAAGGAATTTTATAGATCCTTTGGCGCCTTCATAAATCGATAGTTGCTCCTGAAATGCCCGAATCCCACTTGGAGTTGGATAAAATCCAAGGTGATTATTCCATGCCGCAAAATGCACCAAGTTTTTTTTGTATTTAAATGTAGGCATGCCATAGGCCAATAATTCCTCTGTTCCTTCTGGAGCAACGCTTCGTATGGCTTCACAAACTTCAATCAAGATCTTTTGGGTATTTTCAGGAAACGATGCAATATATTCTTCCATGCTTAAATTTGATTGACGTATTTACTACGGACGAATAAAAATAGTGGAAATGCAAAGGCATATCCAATGAGTATTGTCAGCAAGACATAAAGGTAGTGGTATTTTATTTTTAATCTTCTCCCCTCGCTTAAGATAAAAAATGTACCTGCGATAGCGCCCGTCCAAAAATCCAACGTTAAACTCTTCGCATAATCATTTTGAATCCATGTGCTTTGAACAAATTCGAGTACATCAAAATTCCCTTGGTGAAAAGCAACTCCTTTCATAGCAAAATAAAATGTAAAACCTCCTCCAATGATGGATAATAATAGGTAAAAATACGATTCGTTTTTCATAGTAATTGATTGATTTTAAGTGTTTTGCCTCTAAATTCTAATTCGTCTCCTACCCTTTTTCCTTTCAATAATTGGCCTATCGGAGAATCAAGGGAAATCGCATAAATGATCTCTGAATTGATTTCAACCTTTCCTAAGCCGATCGATAAATAATAAATGCCTTGGTCTGTTTCGATTAAACCACCTAAATCAACGATTGGATAGGCACGATTAAGATTAATCTTTGACAATAGGTTTAAATGATTTTTATGCTGATCCAGGGTCGCACTTATTTTATCCATTTCCCTTTGCATCATTTCCCTACCGGTCTCAAATTTGTCTCCCGCGCTACTTTTTGTATCTGAATCACGCGACTCTTTCGCTAATTCATAATCCCTTGTGGCTTGAAGGATGGAATTAGTCAATAATTTTAAAATGGTTTCGTGTATTTCTACTTTTGAAATTTGCATAATTTTAATTCTTTAGAAAATTATCAATAAATTCGCGGATGACCTATTTTTCACCCACAGACCTCATCATTAATCCGGACGGAAGTACGTATCATTTACATATTCGACCAGATCAATTGCCTCATAAAATAATTATGGTGGGTGATCCTGAACGAGTCCCTTTTGTTTCTAAGTATTTTGATAAAATTGACTATAAGATTCATAAGAGGGAATTTGTTAGCCATATTGGCCAATTTCGAAATCAGTCGATTGGTGTGATTTCCTCCGGCATTGGAGCCGACAATGTAGAAATTGTCATGAATGAATTAGACGCCTTGGTTAATATTGACTTTGAAACTCGGTATGTGAAGGATCAAAAAATATCCTTAGAATTGATTCGAATAGGTACTTCCGGAAGCATTCAAGAAGATGTTTCAGTGGACTCGTTTTTGGTGTCCAAAGCGGCTATTGGTTTTGATAATTTGGCCCA
>Ga0214921_10010017_pt1 | contig 11819 bp, 19 predicted proteins | sample LL1505_MetaG_FD_177992 | JGI IMG/M metagenome (GOLD analysis project Ga0214921, IMG submission 177992) | Freshwater microbial communities from Lake Lanier, Atlanta, Georgia, United States - LL-1505 | ecosystem: Environmental > Aquatic > Freshwater > Lake | place: USA: Georgia | collected...
GCCTTCACAGCCTTGAGGATTAAGCTTCTCGAATGTTTGACATGTGTATGGCCCCTTCGTTTGATTAGCTTTACGCTCCGTGTTCTCCGGTGAGTACTCAGGGTGTGCTTCGGATATTTTATGAATGGCTTCATCTCTATCTACGCAGACTGCCGCTACCGACAAGCCTGCTCTCCATAGTGGTTCTTCAATTGTGTCTTGGTTTATTGCAATGTTCTCAAGCTGAGCACATCCCTGCCCATTCATGGTTTTAATCATGATGGTTTTAAATCGGCTTTGCTTATTACCTAATAAAGATAACGCAGACTCGCTGTACTGCCGAGGCATCCAGTCAGGCGCAACTAAAACGCCTATGGTTTGTTTGACATATTCGTAGTCTATTTCGGGCTGTATAGCCAAAATTGTTACATGTAACGGAGGATCTTCTTTAAAATTAAGAGTCTCTGGTACACGTAAAATAGATGCGTTATCTGCGGTCCTGGATGGATCAGCAGCAAAGTCATGCTCTTCACAAAGAGCTTTAAGGCGTTCAGCTACAGGCTTCCACTGTAAACGATCAACTACAGTTTTTAATCTCCAATAAGCATGTATACCTCGCCCTGAATCAACCACAGATGGCAAAGGCATATTAATCTTCTTACAAAAAGATTTAAGTGCATTTAATCCTTCTGTTTGATTTTCATAGGGTTTACCCTCACCACAGTCAATATCTAGCCAAAAGGCTTTAATCATACCCGTATTGGGTTGGATCCTACCCTCTTTGGGGTCTTTATATTTAGCGCAAGCAAAGTACACATTGCACTTATCTTGTAACAGCACATCAATTTGTGCTTCTACCTCCACGAGAGTTGCGTGGAATGTTTGCACAGGGGGTTTTGACCCGTCCTGCCGTAAGCCAACTATGCAGTACCACCCTTCTCCTTCGGGTGCCAGTACTGCGGTCAATAGATCTGTTGTTGCCATAGTTCCTCAACACCGAAAAAATAAGGACAGCAAGGGATTCGGCAATATCCCGATTCGCTCCGTCGAGCTAGCTGTCCCCGTAGACGTTAACTGCTTAGTATTTTCTCTATTAGTTCAATCTTGTCTTTGCGTGGGGTACCACTACCCGTAAACCATGTGTACATGGTCATACGAGAGACGCCAAATTTTTTAGCCATCTGTGTTACTGGTATACCCTTTGCGATGCAATGTTTGCCAAGGCGAACCCCCGGGTGCCGAGGGTTGCCAGCTTTTATTGCTTCAACAAGACGGAGACTATAACCTCTTAGACTCATGCTTCTTCGTCAGTGGACCATCCGCTCATCACGGCTTTCAAGTCTCGTTTAGCAGTCGGCTCAGCCTTTTTCTCTTCACGCTTCTTAGGCTCAGGGATCGACTCCGCTTCAACTTCGACTTTGGCTACCTCTGCCTTTGCTGTTGGTGCAGCTAGCTTAGGTTTAATACCGTCCGCTTGTGCAATTGTCATAGTAACTGCGCTCTTAGCAGCTTGAGTTTCACCAAGTTTCTTGGCTTGCTCCCATTCATGGCGCTCTAAGAATCGCACCGGTTTAAAGAACAACTTACCAACTGTTGAGTCTTCATCAAAGCGCATCTCAGTAACCAAGCTATTTAAGTTGTAGCCTTGTGAGCCAACGTATTTAGCGTATTGGTTAAATGGCATGTGCTCTAAATCACCGGGGTCTTTCATGTCATAGAAAATAGACTTGGATTGCAATGTCATTTGATAAACATCGCCATCTAAATCAGACGCCAAAGCTACTGCAATACGGCGGTTCTTACGACATGCTTTGGTATTGCCTTGACCTGACCCATTAATATCTTGTGGGCAGTTAGCACATGCAGATGATTGAGGTGCTTTAACAGACGCATCAGGTTTTTCTCCATCATTAGACCAGCAATCAGGAGGTGCAGCATCAGCTTTTGGATCCCATGCTTTAGCATAGAAAGTCCTTGAGATATGCTTAGAAGCGTTAACAATAACAACTTCTAACTTGCTAGTGTTGGTCTTGGATACTTCTGTGCCATCAACTTTAAGCACAAACTTATTATTGCCAAGCGCAATGCGCTTAACTTGTGACCCACCACCGCCCGATAAGGCTTTAGTTACATCATCAAGTTCGACTTCCTTAAGATAGTCAGGCAGTTGGTTGTTAAACAAAGCGACGTTACTCATTTGCTTCTCCTTACAGTAATAGCGTATGTGCGATCCACATTTAAACCGGCGGGATGCAAGTCCGGATTCTCTTCCAAAAACTGCTTCATATTGGTTTGATGAATTCTTTTCTCAAGCAAATCGGGAGCTTCATGCTCATGCAAGAACTTATAGAAGTTCTCCCAATCGTTTGTCCAAAATCTGCTTTTAACCGACCGCATAGCAAGACCATGTTTAGTCTTAATGCTATCGGCATTAGTTTGTTTGCAGACTTCAAGTATTTCTTGTTCTATCAGAGATAGCTGCTCATTAAGATCAGACTCTTTCTCTTCTAGTTCACGACGTATTTGGTCACGGGCGTCACGTATTTTGATATAGATCTTGACCAATTTGTCCATATCGGCGACGGGTTGTACTACCGCTTCGGCATCGTTCATTTTAATTTCCTTGTTAAATATTGGGTCTACGCCCATTAATTAATACTACACTTATTACTTTACTATGTCAACTCTTTATTGTTAACTTCTTGCCTGTACAAATCAATTATTTTTGTATGTACATCAAGTTTATTTTGCAGCATATGATACAACTTAGTCTCTACGGGACTACCCTTAATATGCACAATAGTCATTGCATTCTTTTGTCCCTGCCTATCAATACGTGCATTTGCCTGCAAGTATGTCTCTATAGATGTTACTGGTGCATACCAAATGATGGTATCGGCAGCGGTTAGTGTGACTCCGTGTGCAGCAGCCTGAGGTTGTATGATAAGTACCTTAGGATCTGTCTCTTCTTGAAACCTTTTAAATATCTCGGTTCGTTTATTTACGGGAACCTGCCCATTGATAACCTCGCAGGTAATGCCCGCCCCTCTCAAATGTGTCTTGAGTAATTCTATTGTATGCGTGAATGGAACAAAAACAAGAACTTTGTGGCTGGCTTCTTCAATTACTTCTTCAATAACACGTAGCCGATTACTAACATCAAACTCAACGACAGCGCCGGTATCAGAGTAGACAGCTCCACCTGATATTTGTAAGAGTTTATTAATCTTAACCGCAGCATTAACAGCGCTAACTTCTTCGCCATCCGCTGCCATAAGGTATTCGTCTCTGAGCGTTTTGTAATATTTCGTCTGTTGCGCAGTAAGGGGGGCGTCCCGAAAAACATGTGTAACCTCCGGTAGGTCTAGGCAATCTTCTTTCTTAAATCGGATTGCGGGTTGCAGTGCATCAAATACAGTTGTGCTTGCGTCAGGTTTTGGTAGCCATTTAAACTTGGTAATCTGTACCATGGTCTGATCACGGAAAGCACTAAAAAATCTAGGCACATTGTCAGGCACAAGCATCTTTGCTAGACCAAACGCATCAGTAGGAGTTTGTGCTGCTGGTGTACCAGTCATCATCCATATCCATGTGCGTGGGGTTATGATGTGGTTAAGCGTCTTCCAACGTTTAGTAGTAATAGTCTTGTAAGCGTTTGCTTCGTCAATAATTACTAAATCAAAGTTTTGTTTTGCAATGGTGTCGGCTACGATGTCTACGCCGTCGTAGTTGATGATTACAAACTGAGCGTCACTTTCAATCACTGCTTTTCTTTTATCTCTGTCGCCATAAGCAACACCAACCTTGCGATGCATAGCAAACTTAAACAGATCTGCCTGCCATGCAGATTGCATAATAGATAGAGGGCAAATAATTAATACTTTGTAGACTTTTTTCTGTTCTATTAAATAATCTGCAGCCCATATAGCTGATGCGGTTTTACCTGTGCCTTGTTCGTTAAAACAAAACGCACGTTTGTTAAGAGTTAAAAAGTTAGCCGTTTCTTTTTGATGCTCCATGGGTTTATAAAGCCCAGGCCACTTGTAATCTCTTTGAATTGGGGATGGTACGTTTTTAATTTTAAGTTTTGATAACGCTTGTGCTTCGTCTAAACCCCACCGAACAGCAACCTTATGTAGGTCGCCGTTAGTTTCAATAATTTCACTTTTGGGTATACATTCAGTTACAAGATTAGGGCGTCTTGTAGTAACTACTATTGCTTTGTTATTTACTATTTCCATGTTTAGTTTTTATCGAGTGATCTGAGTTTCTTTCGTACGAGCGATTACTCTTTGCAGTTTTAATCGTAAGATTGCTGCGTACCGTTTTTCCGCCTTTAGATAAAGGGACTTTGTGGTCAACATCTTTGCCATCGCCTTTGTAGGCAAGCCCAGCTTTTTCCATAATTCGACGAGCTTTGTTACGTTGCGCCCGTTTCTTTTTAACCGCCGGCGTACCATCATACTGTTCATATTCCTTTTTGTAAGGGCGGGGTTTGTTCACATAAGGCATATCGTTGCTCCTCTTTACGGTAAAAATACACGGCGCCATCGCCTAATACTATGTATTTTGGCATGTTTTCAAAGTCTGTTCCAGTTAATAATTTAAGGGTTTTGTCTATGTCGTCACTTACGTCTACCCAGCCTACAAAAGGGATTGGTTCAATCATCATTTCTGAATCCTATTCCATAAGTCAGACAACGACATGCCTTTGATCTCTTTCCAGCCAATGTGTATACAGGCATACATAATGAACAGGAAAAAGCTAAATACCACCATAAATATCAGTACTGCACAAGTAGCGACAAATAAAGCAAATAAGTTAAGTATCGTAACAATCAAAATGGTGCCTCCCCTAAACTAGATAAATCAATCTTCTTTTTGCAATGTAATAGTTTGTACGTCCACCCAGCTCTCCCATTGACGATTTGGTTTGCTTCTTCTTTTCTTGAGACCTTGCGCATCAGCTCTTGGTTCTCGTCGTAAATTAGGTACATATTCAAACTTGTCATCTCCAAACTTTGGTACATAATATTTTGGTTTTGGTAATAACTTTAATGTTTCGTCAAGCACTTCGACTATATGCAATCTACAATTGAGCCGCATATTACACAAACTTTTATAGTGCCATCAGGGTTAGTAACTGTGTATGTTTTACATGCATAAGCCGTACTACTAAAAAGTATTACAAAAGCAACAATTAATTTTTTCATTTTCTTCTCCTTGTTTTGACTGCAACAATCCCTACTTCAGGTTCTTTTTTGTACTTTGTTTCAATCATTAAGTCAGCGGCATCCCAGCATTGTTTTGCACTTTCTTCAGTCAATCCAATACCTTTCATAAATAACCCCATCATTGCAAACATCGCAAAGCAATCCCTTAAATCATCATCACCAATCATACGACCCCCTTCAACTCTTCATAGCCGCAAGTCTCATCCCAATATAAGAAAGTATTTCCTTTATGTTGGAGCATGTTAAGCACTGGTTTACAACCTGCTTCGCAATCAAAATGTATCCGTAACCCTTGGCGTCTTGCGCTAGGATTCATAGTAAAGTCTTTGTCTACTTCAACTTTAGAGTGCCCTGAAACCACGTGTAAGCAAGTGCCAGTCATATCTTCGCCACAGTCAAACACTTCAATTTTTCCTTGGTGTAGATATACGTTATTGCAAGTTGGGCATTCAAGTTCTTCCCCATAAGTCCATTCTTCTTTTTTAATTTTTATAGTCATCTGTAATGTCCTTTTCCATTGTGTTCACAATCTTTTACTGGGCAGAACTTCTTGCATGTGAAGTTCGGCTTTGCGTTCCATACGTTGTTATCATGCGCTGCAGCTAACTTATCTGTTTCTTGAACCCAAGTAAGCCATTTCTCTGGTGAGTCGTGTTTGATGTAATGGGCTCGCACGAAGTCCTCGCATACTACAAAAGCCAGTCCTGCTTTGACCCGCTCAACCAACGGGAAGTGTTTAAATACGCACAGTGCCATGAGTTCAAGTTGTTTAGTGTCGGCATACTGACTGCTCTTGCCTGTCTTGTAGTCAACAATGTGTGCCAAGTTATCCTGAATAATGACTAAGTCGGCTACACCCCTGAACCAAACGTTCTTATCAAAGAACCCGCATGGTTCCAAATCCTCAGTCAAACCCATCTTGTGTTCACAAAGCTTTCGGCCGGGTATGTCCTTAAGCACATCCAATACTGGTGTAAGGAATGAGAACTTCTCCGGTACGGGCTCACCATCTCTGATGTGTTTCTCAGCCGCTTCATGCACCATCTTGCCGTAGGTCAAATGCTCAGTCTCAGGCTCAACAATATCCTTAATCACCCGCAAGTGATAATACTTTTTAGGGCACTGTTGGAACAGTCCAAGAGACGAGTAAGACCAAGTAAAGTCAGGCACGTTTTTTACCTATGGAATCAATTAAATACTTAGCCAACTTGACACGAATCTCATCAGCGTCTTCCCAAAGATAGCTTGTTCTTGTGTAGTGAACAGGCTTAACTTTTAACTTTTCAAGAATAAATTTACTTGTCAACATAAGTCCTATTTCTTTGTTGATTTCGCTGGTAGTTAAGCAAGGTAGCTTTTTCATTCTTCCTCCACAGGTATCCATGTTCTGACTGCACCGCTCATCAATTTGATCTCGGCTTGTGCATTTAGGCAATGGTCATACGCTTGTTGAAACTTGTTTGCCACTAACGCATCATGAGCCGCTTTAATCTCTTTAGCTGCATGTAAATAAAAATTTGAATACTCCACTTTGCCGTCCATTAAATGTTCCATTTCTCAATAGATTGCTTTTTACTGCAATCCCCGTAGCTCTTACCCATACCCAATTCGCAAGCAAGAGGCAAAGTAGTAGCCCAAGAGGGTCGCCAACGCATACACTCATTGATATACAACAATGCTTCTTTTTCTTGCCCTTCAGGTACAACCGCCATTACAGCATCATGCACCGTTAATGCTACACGATAACGCTTTGCAATGCGTAACATTTGTTCGCCAATAATACAACGAGCCAACGCTTGGCACATATTCTCAATAACTTTACCACCATAAATCTTTATACGACCACGTCGGCTTGCATACGAGTATTGCTCGTCTTCATCTTTTTGTAAATCAGGATAATTTAAATACAACCCGCTTGGGAGTAAAAATCCATTTTGCGTAAGGGTAAGTGCCTGCGCTTGACACCCAACCTGTACAGTCTTTTTAGTTCTGAGGGCATCAAGGGAACTGTTAGCTTCCTTCCAAAGTTTAGGTATGTAGGGGTATGTGTCACGGTAAACTTGTATAATTCGAGTCGCTTCCGCATCATCAATTTCCACCCCAAAAGTTTTGAGTTGTATCCCAAACTTGGTAGAACCCATGCCATACCCCGCACCGAGGATTGTTGTCTTACCCACGAACCGCTCACCATCCGTGATTTCATCTTGCGTCTTTCCATAGATAGACGATGCCATGATTTTGTATACATCCTGTTTCTCCTCAAAGGCTGTCACTAAGTCGTTCTGCCCTGATAGCCATGCGACTGTCCTTGCTTCAATCTGCGACGAGTCGGCATCAATCAATACATATCCGTCAGGGGCTACGATTGCTTCTTTAAGCAATGATTTTCTTGGAAGGTTTTGAAGGTTAAGCTTATCGTCACCACCCCAACGCCCCGTATGGGCGGCATAATACCTAAGTGGTACTGGCATTCTGCCTCTCTTAGAGATCGCAATAAAACGCTCTGTTCGGGTTTCTTCAAGAGTAGACTTCGTGCCCAAGCGAGCAGCAACAATTGCCTGTACTCGTTCATCAGGGTGCTCGGCGAGTTCTTTAAATCCTTCGTCATTTTTGGCAAAGGCATATGTTTGTTTACCATTGGCAGGGCTTTCCTTCATTGGCGGTTCGACCCCAAGACTAATAAGTAAATCGGCTAACTTAGGGTTACTCATCAGCGTATCTTTATCTGCTACACAAGCAGCAAGTAGTTTGTCCTTGCGGGCTTTGACTTGCATCAAATGTTGCTCAAGCAAGGGTGTGTTTAAAAACAACACAGGGTCGTAGAACATCTTGAGTGTCAAATCAATCAGCTTTAACTCATGCAGGCTAAACCGAGGTAGTAGGGTCTGAAATAAATCATAGGTTAAAGCCACGTCGTTTTTGCAATACTCACCATATTTATCTAATTGATTAGGGCTGAAGTCGGCTCTGCGTAAGCCTTTGGCTTCGACTACCTCACTGCCTTTGATCCCCAAGTTATACCTTTGGGCTAACTTTGCAAGGCTATTGCCAGCGTCTAAACCATCTGATGCTCGTGCCATAGATAGGGTATCAAACCAAGCTCTCGGCTTAATACCAAATGTCCAACTGAGAATTGCTGAATCGAACATGGCATTGTGGGCTAGGGCGAAACTGTTGTCCCAGTCAAACTGATTTAACCACTCTTTGGTCTCTTGTTTTGTCCCGCTAAACCATTGGGGCTCGCCATCGTTTTCTTTGACGGCTACGCCTATCACCTCGAAGCGATCATCACGCACATACTCTTCAGTCGTAAACTTGGTCAACGAGAAGTCAACTGCGTAGTATGTCTCGAAGTCTATGGTTAGTATGTTCATGTTAACTGCTTGTTCCGTAGGCTTTTTTTACTGCTTGATGCAACACTTCTTGGTGCAGTTTGATATGTTCAAGGGTGCTTACGGGTGTCCCAAGCACAGGTTGATTTGAAGTCGAGTAATAGCGTTTGGTTTTTGTTTCTTCTTTGAATACAAGCGTCTCAAGTATTGCGTCATATGTTTCTTGACGCTCGATATTTTTTATTATTTTTGTAAATTTTTGACGAATTAAATACTGCTCAACTTTGGTAAAGGTATTAAACCTTGAACGATTTGGCATAAACTCATCCCATTTACCCTCCACTATGGCAAATTCTTCGGGGTTGGTATCCATCCGCTCAAGCAAAATTTTTACTTGGTCATGGCAGAATTTTTTAAGCATGGGCTAATCCTTCTTTGTTGGAACGGTCATCGGGGGCAAGCATTTAGCCCCGCCCATCTTCATCAAAAGACGCAAAATATAATTTCAAGTCGTCAATCGTATCTTCGTTAACCATAAAGGACTGACCACCCGCTCGCCTTATCCGTAGTAGTTCTCGTTCTTGCAACGCAGTTAGTTTGCCCTTGATGGTCTTGCACTCGACGGCAATAAACGCACCCATGTAGCAACATATAATATCGGGAACACCGCTACGACCATAGCCGTGGGTGGCAGGGAAGAAATAATAGACACCGTAGTCCTTGAGTATCTTGACTACCGATGCCTTAACTTTCGCTTCAGGCGTCATTTGTTTTCCTTGTTTATTTACTACTTATTGACACAGTATAGTATGTTGCCAAAGAAAAGCAAGTGGTATTTGTAAATTATTTTATTAGTGTTTACCCGCATAGGGGACAGATCGGATTCAATCCGTTTTGTCCCAATAAAAAAGCCCCTCCGAAGAGGGGCTCCAAACGAAAGGTATTACTATGACTATTAAGTCTTGTAGGCTAAAGCAGATTACGCATCCTACTTGCGTTCACGAGATGCTCACCTTGCGGTGACGCCAATGAGTTCCACATCTGCTAGGCAAAACTCACGGCATTTCAAACGAACTAAACAAGGAGAATAGTTCGCTAAATAGTATATCAGGACTCCATCTTTAGTTCACCACTTACGATGAAATACATGTCCGCCTTGACCATACAACCAAATGCAACATTTACTTCTTCCATTTGCATGACCTTGAACATGGGTAGTCGGATTATTATGTCGCTAGGTAATTCTTCCGTAGTCTTATACTTCTTTATGCTGTTGTTGCTAAAGTTATATACCGCATAAGAACCATTTGAAAAAGTTTGTACACCATACCCTTGCTTCTTGGCAATCATGTCATGCAAGGCTTGCACTTCAATATACCCAGCAATTTCTTTATCAAGTTCTTTTCTACGACTATACTTCTTCTCGTTAGCAGGTAGCACCACGCTATCCATCCCATTGTTTCTTGCGTGATATGCAAGAAGGGCATAGTCTAACGCTAATTCCTCTTGCTCAATCCCCCACTTGATATGATTTTTAGCATGATGAATAAGACTATGGATTGAGTTAGCCACACTATCTTTAATAAGATCGGCTAACTCGGTGTAGTCCCTACCTACCATCAACTTCTTGACATTACGCAAGGCAACCTTCAAGTGCTTGGTTGTTGTCTCATCACCTCTACCTCGTGACTTGTTAATACGAAACGAACCCACACCAAACACATCTTCGTTAGCACCATTGCGATACTGTCTGACGATAGACAAGAACCCGATGGTTTCGCCATCTTCTCTGACATTGACACGATATATCTGCTTGTAGTCCTGAGTGTTGCCTGAGTCGTCCCTTCGCCAACCCGTCTGCACACACTCGTCATTTACGAAAAAGTCGCAGGTCGGTTTGATTAGTGCGACCTCAGTCACATACGCAGAAAGGTTTGGGTGCATCTCCGCATCCTTATGCTTTTGTTTGAGATTTGTTTTGTCAATATATACCATGTTAGAAACTCATCTTGTTAAGGATTGCGTCTACTTGTGCCTTGGCATCTGTGCGTGCAGTAAACGATTCACGCAAAGTCTCGGCATCATACTTGTCTAGCACATGCTTGAGATCCCGCCTTGCCTGTTCCATCATTGGATCTTTGGTCAGGTTCAAGTGTTGCAACATATCAACCAATTCCTTGGCGTTCTCCACAAGACTATCCCGAAACACACGGAACTCATGACTCGGTGTGCCATCTGCACCATGCACCACATCAACAACCAAGCGATCACTCATGCGGGTCAGGCAGTCCTGCAACCTTTCCCAAGCATCACGCATTGCGTTATTAAGCCTGTCTTCGTAAGCCTTGTTGCAGTTCGCAATGATCTCGGCTTTGGCTTCTTCGTTGATGTCAATACGAAAGTCTCCTGCGTTGGGAACAGGGGAGAAGGTATAGCCAAATGCAAAGCGTTGCTTAAGCGTATGGATCTGAGGATATTCTGTTCTCTCGAATAGATCACCCAATTGAAACGCAGCGGCAGTAATGAGATTTGGATACGCATCAATAAACTTATCGACTAATGCGTTGTAGCCTTCTTCCATCTTGCCCAACTGATCTTTGTATACCATGAAGTTAGACATAGGCAATAAGCGTGAGCCGTTGTCAGTCCATGGTAGCGTCTGCGAAATGTGCCATGCTCGTGCATTGGCTGCATACTTAATGATCTTGTCAAGCACACCTGTGCCTGCCATCAAGTTCTTGTTCGCATTGACCACCGAGGTCTTGGTGTTCTTAGCCACATCAATCTCGGCAGATACACTCTTGTCCAACTTGCGACCTGTCCAACTACGGATACTGAGTTCTACCAACATGGCTGATGAGCCGATACTAATTGAGTTATTCATTTGCTTCTCCTTGTGTGTGCACATTTAAAGACTGAGCCTTTATTTGTGCGTTGATTAAATGTTGTATTGCTTGAGCATAGGTTAGGGGGAAACCTAGTTCCCCAGATAGCCTATCCCGCACTTCTCTTAGTGAGTCCATTGTCTCTTGGTTAATTGAGACATTTACCCTTTTCTGATTACTCAACATGCACCACCTTTCCTATTACTTTGCCATCATTGAATTGACGATTACCTTTGACACACCACAACACAGGCATATTGATATTCCAATTGCTTGGCTCTTGGTCAGGGATATAACCATCGGTTAACATAAGCAAGCACTCGCCTTTCATGTCATGCTTGTGAATATACTTAGGCACGCAGGCAGGCTCAGTTCCACAACCACCCGCA
>Ga0214921_10010018_pt1 | contig 11816 bp, 15 predicted proteins | sample LL1505_MetaG_FD_177992 | JGI IMG/M metagenome (GOLD analysis project Ga0214921, IMG submission 177992) | Freshwater microbial communities from Lake Lanier, Atlanta, Georgia, United States - LL-1505 | ecosystem: Environmental > Aquatic > Freshwater > Lake | place: USA: Georgia | collected...
TACGCACATAATATGTTTTTATCATTCTATTTTTAATATTGTAAACACTATGAAATTTTTACTAGTAGCACCTGGATATACTGTCATTCCACCCAAAGCATGGGGTGCCATTGAAAGTATCGTATGGGACTATTATACTGAATTAACGCATCAAGGTCATCAAGTGATCATTGTCAACCGCACCAATGACATTATAAAAGAATGTAACCGACATACTGGTTGTATCGTACACATCATGTACGATGATCACATTTCTATTGTACCCCATCTAACTGCAAAACGTATTTTGTACACGTCCCATTTTGCTTACCTTACGAATCCATCGTTTGAACACATTGCACCCCGATACTACCATGACATTTTCAAAAAAGTAATAGAGTATCAGTCACGCATCACTCTACATGCACTCAGTAAAGAAATAGAAGACGTTTACAAAAAACATGGATTTCATGGAAAGTCCGTCGTCCTGAGAAATGGAGCACGCCCGTTTCGCACCACACTCACACCTCAAAAGGCAAATCGTAGCCTCTACCTTGGTAAGATTGAGTTTCGTAAATCACAGTATATCTATCAAACCATACCTTCTATTGATTTTGTAGGGAATTATCAAGATACAGACTTTCATTCTCCTCATGTAGAATTGGATAAACTTACCCTACAGGATTCTCTTACGGACTACGGTAATCTAGTTTTATTAAGTAAAGGAGAAGCCGACCCCCTCGTTGTAAAAGAAGCGTTGATGGCTGGATTAGGTCTAGTTCTCAGTAAATGTTCCTGTGCCAATCTAGATTCCAAAGAATTCATTACGGTAATACCAGATGATAAACTGGAGGATCTAGCATACGTTTCTGCCCAGTTAGACAAAAATAGAGAGTATAGTGTAAGCCATCGTCAAGATATTTTGGACTATGCCAAACATTTCTCATGGAATACCATAATAAAGGAATATGTATCTTTACTAGTATGATTGTATTGGTTGGACCTGGTATCATGCCAATTCCACCACCTGGATGGGGTGCCGTTGAAATCGTCCTATGGGATTACTACCAAGAATTGACTAAACAAGGACACGAAGTAGTGATTGTCAATCCGCTACGTACATCTCCCTATGATCAACAACCCAATACGCCGTACAGTAGAGCGTTGATTCAAGAAATCAATGCCCTTTCAGCCGACATTGTTCACATTCATTATGATTGTCTTCATTACATACTTCCGTTTTTGACATGTCCTCGCCTCTACATCACCAGTCACTATCCCTACATTGGAAATACAGAAAAGTATGGCGAATATCATGAAGTATTTCATGCCCTCTGTCACAATGAACGCCATTCTATCATGGCCATTTCTACGAAAGATTATCACATGTTTAAAGCGTACGCGCTTCATCCTGAAAAAGTATACTATACACCCAATGGATCTTCTCCCATTCCACCTTTGGATAGACCTGGGCTACATCTGAATAAAAGTATGTATGTAGCCAAAGTAGAACCTAGAAAGAAACAACACGTGTATGCAAGTATACCGCTAGATTTTTATGGAAAATGTGACGATGGGTTTCGTGAATTATCCTGTTACAAAGGAGAAAAAGAGCACGGTGAAATGGTACTGTTGATGCGTGAATACGGTAGTTTAGTGTTGTTAAGTGACGGTGAATCAGATCCTTTGGTGATCAAAGAAGCATTGATGGCAGGTATACCCGTAGTCACCAACCGACACAGTGGTATGGAATCCATGCCCTTTGTAGATATTATTCCAGACGAACGACTCCATGACATGGCCTATGTAGCGGACGTGATTGAAAAAAGTCGTGATAAGGATCGCACCGGTATACGAGAGTATGCTTCGCGGTACTCATGGGAAAAGGTGGTGCGTGACTATAGTAAAATAATCTGTCTCTAATGTATGAAGACACGAAAGCAAAAGCAACCCTATACCTTGGTGTTTTTACGTATCTTGGACATTATCAAGTTATTTCACTGGAATACCAAGGATTATTCCAAACACAAGGCAACCTGTTCCCTTCATGAAACATTAAGCAAATTAGTAGATTCGTATGTAGAGCAGCGGTTTGGTGAACAGGGACGCGTTGTTGTTCATGAAACCGTACGGTATGATACCCTTACGGATGATGCCTTTCTCAAGGAACTTGCCCAGTTCAAGAACTATTTAATTCATATGCAAAACCCCACTACGGACCTTTCTAACAAACGTGATGAAATGTTAGGCGAAGTGAATCAGTTTCTTTACCTTTGGACGCTTCGTTAATCCTCCTGTTCGTTGTCTTTTTGTTAATTCTCTAGAAGCATAACGCTTTGCCTGTGGAGAACCAACAATTCCACTACAACTCGCATCTATAATAAGTGGATTTCTTACACCTTCTTTATGAAGATAGCGTAGTAACGATTTTCTAGAGTTTACATCCGTTAGTACACCAATCGGGAAATCAGGATGTTCACTATAAAGAATAAGTACCTCATTCAATTCCATGGATGGATCTGGATCTTCATGATAGTATTTATTTACGTAATCGGTTGTACATTCAACCATCTCCCATCCTTGATTACGTCTAAATGCAGCTATTTCTTCTTTGGAAGCAATATCTGAAAAATCCACTTTGTTCAAAAAATTTTGTTTTTCCTTTCTAAAAACACGTTGACATTCTTGAGCAAACTGTTTTGTAGGTTCAGTTAAATGAATCGTGATCATCATTTTTACCATATTTTTCCAATACCCAGCAAAGGATAAACTGCCTACACCACATGGGGTAGCTTCTAAAAAGGTTGCCTTCATACCTTCAGGCATGGGTAAGATTTCACACGTTTTTATATCAGTCTTGGTTAAACTAGTACCACCATGAAGATTTATTAATAGAATCGTATCGTAGGTTGGCGGCGGAGGCGGAGGCGTCCTTCCAAATAACCATGAAAACATACTACTACCGTTTATTTTTACGTGTTTTACGTTTTCCACCAAGAATAAATCCACGTGTTTTTAAATTTGTTTCCCATATTTCTTTTGCTCTGGATGTGGTGTAGTATAAACAACCCACGTCCACAAACAATGGTCGTTTACCAAAAGGTAACGCTCTTCGTACTATTTCCGTTTTTGTTAATTTTGTTCTACTTCCAGGTCTCATTTCTCGGTGTGTTAATAAAGAAACCACCCCCTCTGCATTTTGTAATAATAAATGTCCACTATTTTTTTTGGATCTTTCATAAAAATTCCAATCTCTTTCATAATATTGACTTGTACTTGTACTAATTTGAACGGTTGATTTTAAAAACTCTTCTCCCTCAGCCGCATCATCTTTATGAAGATATTTCTTGAAACTGGTTTCTCTTAATTCTGTATTCAATAAAATGGCGACATCCATAGGCGTAAGAGATTTATTTTTTTTTATTTTTTTGATTAACGTAGGAATCATTGTATCGGATACTAAACAATAGGTACTTACGGCTGAACCAATAATCGTCACTACTTGTAAATCAGGTGATATATCACGATAGTTTTTTAAATGAGAAACACGTTCATCTATATCGGAATGACCATCTACATAAATAATACAATCCCATTGAAAATCATCATGTGCAGCCTTTTCCAAATCTGGAACACCTATTTCTAGAGATGATTGAATACCTGGTTCTGCTCTTGCACGTAATAAGGTCTCTACTCTATCTTTTCTTCGTTTTTTTTGTTTATTTATTTCTTCTATTTCGTAGGATGAAGGATGTACATACCGTTCTGTCAAGGGGATTACATATTTATCTGCGCGTTGTTCACCTATTTCTTCAACCAACTGAAGATATTCTTCTTCTGTGATGATTCCTTTTTCTATCTGGTCTGCTATTTCTAATCCATACAACTCATCCATTACTATATAAACCTATTTTCTTTAGGAATACTATGGCAGACCTCTACACCATGTTCCCCATTCAGGATATGGATGCATGGACCATGTACAAAAAGCAAGTAGATTGCTTTTGGCGTGTAGAAGAGGTGGATCTTTCCAAAGACATGGTTCATTGGAAACAGCTTACTGAATCCGAGCAACATTTTCTTTCTATGATTCTTGCCTTTTTTGCATCCAGTGACGGCATTGTCTTGGAAAATCTAGCCTTGCGTTTCATGGCCGATGTTCAGTCTTCCGAAGCACGCGCCTTTTACGGGTTTCAAATTGCCATGGAAAACATTCATTCGGAAATGTACAGTGTGTTGATTGATACCTACGTAGAGCAGCAAAAGAAAAGTTCGTTGTTTCGTGCCATTGAAACCTTTCCTTGTATTCAGAAAAAGGCAGAGTGGGCCTTGAAATGGATTGGCGATGCCTCTTCCTTTGCAACACGCCTAGTCGGCTTTGCTTGCGTAGAAGGCATTTTCTTTTCGGGTGCCTTTTGCAGCATTTACTGGATGAAGAAGCGTGGATTAATGCCCGGTCTCACCTTTAGTAATGAATTGATTAGTAGAGACGAATCCATGCATACGGACTTTGCTGTCTTGTTGTACAAGAGACAGGAGCCGTTATCCGTAGAAGTATTGCACGCCATTGTCAAGGAAGCAGTGGCGATTGAAAAGGAATTCATCGTAGACTCGTTACCTTGTAAATTGATTGGTATGAACTCGGATTCCATGAGTCAATACATTGAATTTGTAGCCGATCGGTTATGTACCCAGTTGGGGTATCCCAAGATCTTTCAGGCAACCAATCCCTTTTCCTGGATGGAGATGATTTCACTAGAGGGAAAGACCAATTTCTTTGAAAAAAGAGTGGGAGAGTATGCCTTGGCCAATACGGAAAAGACGGATGACATGTTTAGCGCGGATTTTTAGAGAGTATAAGTATGAGTCGTGCAAGTGAGTCAAGTATTACATTTGATCCGGATGAAAGTGAACGTTCCTTTGATAGTGACAGTGAGTCATCCTTTGATCCTCAAGAGCATCAGAAAGTGATGTTTCATTGGATGAACGTGTACCGAATAGCGTAAGTACAGGTATGCTTCCACCACCAGCTAAATCAAGGTCAGAAATGGTATTAAGTAGAGAATTGAATCAATTAGAAAAAAGGGCGATCATTACCAAATACTTAGAATTAAACGCTACAGAAGAAAATCTGCGTAGATATAACAGAAAAATCATTCTAGAGAATCGTGCATTAAGAGAGGAAACAGAAATCATGCGTGAAGATATAGATAAAAAAGATATACAAATAGAAGTTTTAAAAATGACAAAAGAAAGATCAGAAAAAGCAGAAAAAGTGATAGATCAACTACAAAGAAAGAATGCCGTTTTAATACAAAGAGTTGCCGATTTAACCGGTAAACGTGTCCTACAAGGCGGTACACGTAAACGTAGGAAATAAATACATATAGTATGAAAGGTGGCGTGATTCTTACAAGAGGTGGTACCTTAGTAGATGGCGTTTTACATATGATAGTACACGGAACACTATCTCTTTTAACCAATGAATCTTATTATGGTACTATTTTTAGGATAGATTGTCAGGATACACCATTTTATGGTATGGATCATCAACCCATTCCATCTATTTGTTTAAAATTATGTGTTTTAGATGACCATGATACGGTTAGAACCATTGGTGGAAATGAAAAACATAGCGTATCTATACACGAGTTTGTCCATGAAGTGAAACTTCAACAAGATATTTTTTTAGCCGTATCCACTACCTCGGATGAAAAAGTGTGTCCTGGTATCATTACAGCGATGATAGATGAACAAATACCTACCCCACCTCTTCAACCCACTTTTTTTCAAAGAATGTTACATCGTTTCGGTATTCAATCTATTCCAAAAATTAATAAAACATTGTTAGAATCATTGCAAGGTCATGCTTTGGTTCAAGAACTAATACAAACACGATTACCTATTGGAATCATTGCGATGGAAATGATACCCGATTCAGTACCATTGAATAGACATCCTTCACCAAATTATGAACAATATATATCCGCGATTGCTAAATTAGTCAGAATCTTTTTTAGAAGAGATAAACGTGGTGTAGTAGGAACAGTTCATTGTGATTGTCATCGTGGAAATATATTAGCCATGGAAGATAGTGCAATTATCATTGATTTTGGTAGGACAGTAGATAGATATACACCTTTTACAGCTGAACAACAGGCAACCTTTCAAGCAAACTGGGGTGAACCATTAAGAACGGTGTATGACAGATGTTGTGCATTTGATGAAATTTTATTTCATCCAAGAACAAGAGGTACAGACAATGGGTTAGAACAATTAGCAGAGTTATTCAATTTTTTCATTTTTATGGATTCTCTAAAAAATCAAACTATGGGACGACCGGTCATTCAAATGAATGGTCTATTAAGTCGCTTTGTACCAGAAGGTAATGTAAATGTATTTGAGATGCAAGAGTTTTCTCTTCCTTTATGCAAAGATATTCTAGCGGAATGTAGAAGGAGACGTAGAATAGTCCGTCCTCATAGTTATGAGGTAATTCGTACATTACAAAAAGAGGAGCGTTTGTTTACAGGAGAACCAACAAAAAGACTTCGTGGAGAACCTTTATCAGGAAAATTATCTTTACCAGATACAGGAAGAGATCGTTCCCTTGATCCTATGAGTGAAGATGACAAGCACGTTTTATTTACTCAATTGACAGAAATGTATGGCTTAACGGATGAAAAGGCACGCGAAATCGTAGATTTAAATCCTACTAGTTTATATGATGTAATTGTAGAGGCCCTACAAGATCCTTCCAATAGAAGAGGAGGAAATAATAAACATATAAAGAATGTATCCCAGCGTTCAACCGCATCACACCACTATGCTACACGTAGACACGCTTCCCAACGGAAAAAAAGTGGAACTCTACGTAGAGTGCAGCGGTAACCCAAAGGGTATTCCCGTTATTTATTTACATGGAGGACCAGGTGATCACATTACACCTCGTCATCGTCGGTGGTATGACCCTAAAGCCTACCACATTATTTTATGGGATCAGCGCGGTGCTGGTCAATCCAAACCAACCAATCATACCGAACGCAACACGACCAAACTATTAATCAGTGACATGGAAAAGATTCGTGAATATGTAGGTGTAGAGACGTGGATGGTTGCTGGTGGTAGTTGGGGGTCTTCGTTGGCCATGATGTACGCCCAGGCACATCCGAAACGTGTTCGTGCGCTCCTTTTACGTGGTATTTACGATTTATCTAAACACGACGTGTTGGATCAAATGTGGCCGGAACAAACGGACCAGTTACACAAAGTATTGGGGATCAAATCCAAACGTCAAGAACAACCGGCCATGAACAAAACCCTTTCTAGAAAAACGAGAAAGAGACACAAATTGATTGAATGGATGAAAAATGATGACGTCATGACCGTGTTTACACCTCCTAAAAAGATGGGATACAAAGAAACGGAAACCATGACCGTGATAGGAAATCATTATGATGCGAACAATTACTTTGTACCGAAGAATACCATTTATAAAAATATGCACAAAATCAAGCATATTCCAACCGTGATGGTAGAGGGACGATACGATATGGTAACACCGATGGAAATGGCGTATAAATTATCTAAACAGTTTGACCATTGTAAACTGATGGTGGTAAGGGGTGGACATGCCACGATGGAAGAGTCTATTACGAAAGGTCTGGTTGAAGCATCCGACTACTTTAAACACAAGGTATAGTATGGAACCAATACTGTCTTTAGGAGATAATGATTATAAACATGGACAACAAATTAAATACAGAGGGTTGAACGGATATCAGACGAGGTTTCAAGGAAAAATGATTGATTTGAACGACAGAAATGTAACTGGGTTAAATCCTGCATACCCAGCTACATTAGAGTATAGTAAAGGTGATTGGATGACTAAACCAGGATGGATCATAAAAACAAGTACAAATAAGATCCCTTTAAATACAGTGAATGTGTTAAATACGAAACCATATTCTGCAAATATATTTAATGTTCAACTTGAAGAAAGTACCTTTTTAACGGACAGAACGCGTCCACTAAAAGAAGCAAAAGAACTCAAAAAAAAGCAAGAAGCAGAGGCAGCCCTACAAGAACAACAACGTAAAGTCACAGAAGAACAGCAACGAATTGCACAAGAAGATCAAGCTGCAGAAACAAACTATATACCCATACCATGTTCACAAACGCCAATCAATCTCAAAGATAGAGTTTCCTATGCAGGTAAAGAAGGGATAGTAACCGGGTTTGAAATTACGTACACGGATCAAACCACACAAACTGTACGATGTGACGAGAAACTGTTATCTATTACTGCGGGTATTGAAAAAAATAAGAGTGACTTATTTACAAAGAGAAACCCTGGTGTTGTCTATGCGCAGGTTGTCGCTGGTAGTCGCAAAAGAAAAAATAGAAAAACTAGATATGGAATGGAAAAAAGAACATGAATCTATTTTAGCCAATTGGTGTGATACTGCACAATGTTACCGTTGGCTTTGTTTTTCTTCCCATGAAAAATATTCCAAGTTACAGTACATGTTTTCTATTCCTACCATTATCATGTCCACCGTCATCGGTGCGGCTTCGTTTACGACCATTGCTACCTCTACACAATTTGGTGCCTATATGCCTCTTATCATAGGTACGGTTAACATTACCATTGGTATTTTGAATACAGTTCAACAATATTTCAAAATATCAGAATACAATGAACATTATCGTATTTGTGGTTTAGCCTGGGCCAAACTAGAAAGAACGATTGAATTTGAATTATCCAAGTCGCGTGAGGAACGAGGACCTGCATCTCCCTTTCTACGTAAAGCAAGTGAAGATTTAGAACGACTCATGGAAACAACACCCCTTTTTCCAAAAGAAATTATTTGTATCTTGGCCATAAAACTAGAATCGGATCAATTTAGAAATGTAAGAACCCCTTCTGTATTAACTGAATTTCATCCATCTATAAACTATATCAGTTCATGGCATCTAAAAAACGATTCAGAAATCAATTCTATACTGTAAACGTAGTGAGAGTATCGGGCCGAATTTCTTTTTGAAACAAGTTCGTGTACTCTTCCGTTTCTTTTGCATTGGTGTACCATTGGGGATGATCGCGTTCCCATTGTTGTTTCATGACATCATTGGTTTGAACCATGGTCGCGTTTATTTTATTCATGTCATGTTCCCATACATTTTCATGTTTGATACATAATTGTTTTTCTTCAAAGCAATGAACGGGTCTCTTGTACATGCCCAACTCTTCAATACCATCACAAATGGTTTTTGTGATGTTGGTAGAGTGAGGAAGAGATTTGATAAAATCATTCCAATTGACGGCATCTTTACAAGTTTCATTTAAAAACACTTGAATGTTAATGACGTTGCCGATTCTGGGAATGAGTTCATTCAATTGTTTTTGTTGTTGTTTGATTTGATCTATTAACTTTTCTTTCTCTTTTTGACTTTCTTCTCTTTCTTTTTGGTTTTCTTCTTGTTGTTTTACTATCACGTGGGCTAATTCTGCGGTTACTTCTATTGCTTTTTGAAGTGACTGGGGTTTTGCAACTTTACACTCTTTATCATGTTTCCAATATCCAGATCTTGATTTAAAATCCTTATCACACTTCGTGCAATGAAACGCTGCAACTTTTTTTGTTTCCGTTTCGGAAACATTATGTTTCAGTGTCAAAAGATGTTTATCATAACTACTTTTTCTACTAGTAACATAGTCACACTTTTTACATTCAAAAGTTTGGTGCAACTTTTTTGTTTCCATAATTGAACAAGAAAAGTTGCATTTAAGTTCTTTCGTTTTTGGGGACTTTTATAAAAAAATATTTTTTTAATATTTCACATTTTTCATGAAAAAAACGTGAATTTACACGTTTTTGAATCGCTTCCATTTTTATTTTCAATGTCAAATTGAACATTCTTTTACAGGCACTTCTTATCATAACTCGTGCAAGTAAATGGGTCGCTTCCAATTATTTCCATTTGGAAATATTATTTTTTACGTACCAACTTGCATTGATCGCTATTAAATTTCTACTTGGTACAAAGGTGCAAATTTTACACACAAAACAATCGCTCCCGTTTTGGAGGACTTTTTTTCATGAAAAAAAAACGTACATTTACACGTTTTTTTCATTTGCAACATTTTTATATTCAGTAACAAATGTTACATCGGGTAGATACTTTCTTACATCATTTTCGTGCAAAATACCAGCGCACCTTTTTTGTTTCCAAAATGGAAACCGTTGGACGTCAGTGTCAAAATAGAAATCTTCTAGTTATATTTCTGCTAGTACCACCGTAACAGTTTTATAATCATATTTTGGCGCAACTTATTTTGTTTCCAAATGGAAACGAAAAAACGTGCAATTCAGAAATGGGCATTTTGGAGACTTTTTGAAAAAAAATATTTTTTAATGTTTCCCATTTTTCATTAAAAAACGTACATTTACATATTTTTTTATTATACCATTAAAATAGTAACTTTTAACGCATTCCTCCTACTATGAATCTCTGTTGATATACCACTATACGCGATAGCTCTTTATTTTCATCTATTAATTTTTGCATAACATCTGGCTCTGCTACTTTACATGTTTTCTCATGCTTCCAATTTCCTGATTGTGTTTTATACTCCTTACCACACTTCGTACAAGAAAAATCCTCCTTGCGTTTTATTCCTAAAATGGAATTTTTATGTTTAGTTGTCAACACATGTTTATCATAATTAAATTTCTTATTCGTTACATAGTCACACGTTTTGCATTCAAAAATCTCAGGGCTACTTTTTAATTCCATTATATAATTAAAAATATATTTTTTAAGTTACTTTTTTGCTAAACATTTAAATTTGTCCAAGAAACAGAATGCGATGTTTTTGTCGGATACAAATGAAAATGGCACGTTTATAGTCTAGTGGTAACCGAAAGAGATGTTTCACGAGGTCACCTACCGCCAGAATCCATTCATGTATTTCATTGTGTGGATCAAACGATTGAATATGTATATGTACGTCGCGTAAATCATGTAATCTACGTAAGATTTTCTTAATTTTTCCCATGAATCGGTGCATGTACCCCGCCTCGGACACTCTTACTTTTGTATACACCACATCCTGTACTTCCACGATACCCATGACACGTCTGGTCAAGCAAGTGACTTCCTCTGAAGTAAACTTTTGAATATAAGGCCCACTATCTTCCTCTACGACTTTCATTTTTAACCATCAAGGTTCATTTTGCATTCAATTTTTGTAGGGGTTCCACCCCTACGACCACGTTATTATGAAATATTATTCACACCATTCAGTTGGGTTATGTGTTCTGGTGTATCATACAACATCTCCACTACAGTGTCACCCTGCATGTAAACCGTGTAAATGGTGTCACCCTTGTATCGTACATCTTTGAATTGTCCAACTGATTGTTGTTCTTGATAAGTAGTGAGATAGTTGTTTGCGGCCTTTATTTGTTCATCCGACGCACAAGTCCAAGGAGATCTGCAGCGCGTGTACCATTCAGAACCTGTAATGACTGAATTCGTGTTTTCCATTTTGCAAGTAAAGAATAATATGGATTTCAATTTTTGTAGGTCCACCCTACAACCCCGATATAATTGGTTGTAGGCGTAGCCTACCCGGTGAAGCTGGAAGCTTCAAGGGAGGTGCGGAGAAGCTTCCAGCTTCACCGGGTTATAGGGGCGAGCCCCTATGCCGTAGGTTCTGCCTACATGGACCGTATTTTACTCATGATGTAGGCGCGATCTTCTTCATTTTTTTTTGCTTTTTGTTGTGGTGTCAGCTTCTCTTTTTTTTTCATGTAAAGGATCCCTGCTAA
>Ga0214921_10010020_pt1 | contig 11813 bp, 8 predicted proteins | sample LL1505_MetaG_FD_177992 | JGI IMG/M metagenome (GOLD analysis project Ga0214921, IMG submission 177992) | Freshwater microbial communities from Lake Lanier, Atlanta, Georgia, United States - LL-1505 | ecosystem: Environmental > Aquatic > Freshwater > Lake | place: USA: Georgia | collected 2015-05-28
GCATCACCGGCCCGTCGGGAGACGGGCCCTCCGGTTCACCGCATTCCATGAAATCGCACTATCAACGCCGAATATCGATCCGGAGGGCCTGTGTCCTCACAGGCCGGTGATGCACGAACGTTTCGTCGCGGGTTCCGGCCCGTCAGGAGACGGGCCCTCCGGTTCATCGCATTCCATGCATCATTATCACCAACGCCGAACATCGATCCGGGGGCCCGGATCCCCACGGGCCGGAACCCGCAAAAGACCTTGATGAGGAACCACTTCTAGAGACTCTATACTGTTGGGGAAGAAGAATCGTGGTGGACCTGCAGAGATTCGAACTCTGGACCCCCAGCTTGCAAGGCTGGTGCTCTACCAACTGAGCTACAGGCCCACGATTGTTTGGTGCGCAGTATAGTATGGAGACTGCTCTACAAAGTCCATCCTTCGACCTCAACTATTTGAGGCTTTTGGAGGATTTGGTGGGCCTGGGTAGACTCGAACTACCGACCTCACGCTTATCAGGCGTGTACTCTAACCAGCTGAGCTACAGGCCCGTCTCCGCTGCGAGTTGGGAAGGTAAATGCTACACGCCGAAGTGTCAAGCTAAGGGGGCATCCTTCCTTTCATTTTTCAGATACCTCCCTACCTTTGCTCTCACACCAACAAAAAACCCTCTTCTCGGACTGCGCATCTTAAGAGAGAGGGGGTACCAGAAACATCCGTTTCAACAGAAGCTAAGTATCCGATTACACTAAGCTCCTAGGTGATTCTCCTTGCGGAATCCAGGCGCGACCCGGATACTTAGATACAGGTACATCCACGTGAAAGGTGATTAACGACAGACCCGTTTAACCATGGCCTCTGTACTACTTCTCAGCGCTACCTACGAACCTCTCAAGGTTATCTCCTGGCAGAACGCCGTCGGGCTCTTTTTTCTCGGAAAGGTCGAGATCATAGAGGAGTACGATCACCACATTCGATCGGTCTCGATGGCAATCAAGGCCCCAGCGGTCGTTCGGTTACTCCGGTTTTTCCGAGTAGGACGTCGTTCCCCTCCCCTTTCTCGGGCGAACGTGTTGGCGAGAGACGGCTTTCGATGTCAGTATTGCAGCCTTGAGATGACCACCAAGGAAGCGACCCTCGACCACGTGGTACCACGCAGTCAGGGTGGCAAGACGACCTGGGAAAATATCGTGTGCGCCTGCGCGACATGTAACCGGCGAAAGGGTGGCAGAACTCCGAAGGAAGCTCACATGAAGCTCCTCTCGAAACCGGGCAAGCCCGATTGGCTCCCCGTACTGAATGTGAAGTTCCATGGAAACGTACCCGAAGCCTGGCACATGTTCCTCCAGCCATCAGCGAAGTCGAATTGACGCTGAGGTACACCTGCGCCAACTTATCGACCGGGAGCCCCTCAAAACTCTGATCTCCGCCCTCTCCCCCGCACAGCTCTACCTCGTAGGAGGTTCCGTACGAGACGCGTTCCTCACCACCGCCGACACCGATCTCGACCTCGCAACATCACTGACCGCTCTTGAGGTGAAGGAGCGCTGCGACGCGCGCGGCATACGTATCTTTGAAACGGGGATCCAACACGGCACCGTTTTGGCGGTCATCGATGAGACTCATATCGAAGTAACGACATTCCGTGTTCCGAGTTCTCGAGACGCGCATACTACCGCGCGGGACATCACCACCGATCTCTCAGGACGTGATTTCACCATCAACGCTTTCGCCTTCGATGTCGCGAGCCATCAGGTCATCGATCCCTTCAACGGACTCTCGGATCTTGAGCACTCGATCGTGCGGGGTGTTGGGTCTGCAGGTGAGCGCTTTATTGAGGATCCCTTGCGCATCCTCCGAATGGTTCGCTTTGGCCCAGCTCAGGGGCGCACAATCGAGGAATCGACCCTTGCTGCCGCCACCAAAAATATCGCGCTCCTCGCGAATGTAAGTTGCGAACGGATCAAGGGTGAGCTCGACAAGATCCTCATCTCGCCCTTCCCTCACCTCGGGCTCCGCGCGATCCAAGAGATCGGGGCGCTCCCCTACACTATCCCTGAACTCATCCCCTCAGTCGGCTTTGAGCAAAATAAATTTCACATCCACGACGTCTTCGAGCACACCCTATGGGTTGTTGAACGAACACCGGCAGATCTTATCCTGCGATGGGCAGCGATATTCCACGATATCGGCAAACCGCACACACTGTCAGTCGATCCTGACGGGAGTCGACACTTCTACTCTCACGAAACCGTAAGCGAGGATCTCTCAAAGAAGCGAATGAAGGAACTTCGGTTCTCGACCGATGACTCACGCGCCATCGCTTCGATCGTGCGTCACCATATGCGACCACTCGACTGCGGAGCGCCCGGCGTTCGTCGAATCATTCGGGATCTCGGACCGCAACTCAACCAGTGGCGACAGTTCAAAGCAGCCGATTCCCCCCCTACCTTCTCGGAGGAGGAGTTCCTCTCCGTCGCGCACCGTTTTGACCAACTCCTCTCGACAGAGCTCGCCAAGATGTCAGGTCCTTCGTACGGCAAACTCGCGGTGACAGGAGAGGATCTCAAAGTGCTTGGTATGAAGGCCGGACCCGAGATGGGCAAGTTGATCAAGGAGCTGGAGGAGTTGGTAATTGAGGATCCCTCAGTGAACTCAAAGGAGACCCTCTTGGCCGAGGCCAAAAAGCGTATCGGGTAGATAACACACCGTTCCAACACCACTTTTATCCCCTACAACTATTTGACCTCCTGAACCGAGGTCACTATTCTACACCGAATGAAGTTCGCACGTGTGATCCTCTCAAAGTCGACCCTGGTAGCTATTGTGGCGAGCGCCGCGCTGATCGCGTTCAACACCCTCTCCTATAACCTTGAAAGCGAGCAACTCGCCTCGTTCAATGAGTGGTACCCACGCGCCGCAAGCACGTTGGAGAGTGACAACCCGGAAGACGCAAGCAGGTCGAAGCTTCAGGTTACGGTCCGCATCAACGGAGGACTCAGTAGCTCCACATGGAGCTTCCCTTCACGTACCTTGGCGGATACGAACGATCGTGAACAGACTTCGCGGGTGCTCCAGCTTCTCAAAGAGTCCAAGGTCTTCGGTATCCCCCAATCCTCCGCAAAGAGTGATTCGCAGGTCACCATTACCGTCAGTGACGAATCAGGCTCCTTCTCAACGACGATCGATAGCGACGCGGTACAGGACAACATCCAGCTTCAAAATCTTTTAAAGCTTCTTGAGGTGTATGCGGCGACACCTCAACAACCGGTTAACCCAGCGCAACTGTAGGTAAGTATGAAAACCAGAGATGAGGCGCTCGCGCTCCTCCACGAGTACACAAAATCCCAAAGCCTGATCAATCACGCTCACAGCGTTGAGGCGTGTATGCGATGGTATGGAGAATACTTCGCCAAGCAAGGCGAGTCTGTTGATATGGAGTTGTGGGGAAACACTGCGCTCCTGCACGATTTTGATTACGAGATGTTTCCTGAGCCGGTAAGCCCGAACGGACACCCCTTTAAGGGGTGCGCTATCCTGGCCGAGCTTGGATATCCGGAGTCGATGCAACGCGCGATCCTCGGGCATGCGCTCTACTCAAACGTTCCTCGCGATACCCTCATGGCGAGGGTTCTCTTCGCAGTCGATGAATTGTCAGGTCTCATCACCGCGAGCGTGCTCGTCCGTCCCGACAAGTCGATCTTCAACCTTGAAGTAAAATCGGTGATGAAGAAATTTAAGGACAAAGCGTTCGCTCGCGGATGCAATAGAGACGATATCCGCCTCGGCTCCGAGGAGCTCGGCATTCCCCTTGAGCAACATACCGCAAACTGCATTGAGGCGATGAAGCCGTTAGCGCTGCAGTTGTTTGGGGTTGCAGCGTAGCTCGTTGCTCCTCAACCGTCTGGAACACGACCGGCTTTGCTCGGTGTTCAAGGCCGACATCGGTACCCAGAGACATGCTTTCGGCCATGCCCGTTTGGCAGAGTGGTGATCTTCAAGAGGTTACATCTCCTCTCAATCAACTCTTTCATCTCCCCTATCTCCCCCCGGTAGCCGTGATCCCAGACGGACCAGAGGCGAAAAGGTGTCTTATGCTTTCGGTTCAACCTTCTAAGTTCTTTTTCAAACAGCAGAACATTCCTTTCCGGGGACCTAAAACGATAGTGGCCAACGAGGGCTAGTCGAGGAATCCGCACATCGTTAGTGTAGTGTTTAAACAGGAACGCCGCTCCGTAATACACCACAACCTCATCGGAGGGATCGTAGGCGGGAAGAAATACCTCTCTCACCGCTCGAGAGAATGCAAAAGCGGATCCCTGCCTCGGTGAGACGACGGGCTTACAGATTACGAGCAGATAGGGGGTGAAGTACATACAAGCAACGAGCACTCCAAAAAATGTCCAGACATCTCCTTTGCGGGTCAATCCCGCCAATCGATGCCGTGTGCTTGCCCTCTGCCCCTCGCTGACTCGTAGGGTCGCCCACGAAGGTCCGATGTTGGAACGTGTAGGCTTTGCACCGTAGGCCACGAGAAAGACCCAAAAGGGGTAGGCAAACAAGAGGAGGCGAGGTCCAAGGGGATACATTTTGAACAAGCTCGCGCCTATCGGAGCAACAAGCGCACTGGTGACGAAAACGGCGTAATATGAATCATCCCGAAAAAGGTGATACATGCCCCTGATAGCTACTACGCACGACAGGACCACTACGCAGGAAAACATCGTGGCAGGCAGCATACTCCGGACAACCTCTGCCAAAAGCTCGAATAATCTGACTACCGTACCCCATAGGGTCGGCCTGATTGGGAAATATGCGCTCCAGTACGTAAAAAGGGACTGCACGCTCGGCTTCACGACGTAGCGGTCGTAGAGGATAAAAAGCAGCACACTTAGAGCTATAACAACGAGTGGCGGTATCGCAGCCCGTTGTCGAGTGAAAAGGTATCCGAGCAGTAATGCGGCGATGCTGCAAGCCAGGGACAGCGAGCTAACGAACGAAAGGAGCGGCAGCGGAAGGACCAACAGAGCATACCATGTCGCCGTTTTTACTTTGCCCCTCCTTACCGCAGAGAACACGTAGTGAACTATTATTAGTAGTGCAGCAGAAACTAGGCAGTCTGTCGTGTAGTGCTTAACTTGAAACGCATAGCGCAGCGCACCAGGCCCATAGAGCAAGAGCGTGAGCGCCACCAAGGCTGCGGCTCTACTTACAGTCACTCGAAGGATGAGATACGCAACAAGTAGTGCCGTCGCCAGATGTGCGAACGCGGGAAAGAGTCGGAGCGAGAGATCTGAGTACCCACAGATCTGAGTTATCCAACGCTCGATTATCAGGAACAGGGGTGGAACGATCCGAGAGTGAGACTCGTACAATATCATCTCCCTGGTCGTGGGTGCGGCGATCATATTCGCCACCCATCCCTCGTCATGCCAAAGGTCGTTTTTATGAAGCCTCTCGGGAATAGCCACCACAAATGGAGCCACTACGACCAAGAGGGAGAGAAGAAAGACGAGGTGGCCTCGCCACATCGATATCGAGACCTGCCGTGTTGTGTCGTTTTGCTGCATTTCCCTGGTACCGGCGAGATCGGCAGCAGCAGACCAACGAGCGCGTCTACTGGCCACTGGGCCACTAGCCAGCCGTCGAACGATATCTACCCCGAGTAGTTAATTCGTGTCCGGAGGTTTACACCAGCAAGGTACTCGATCCGATGGGGCTTATCGAGAGGCTTTAAAAAGCGGCCCCCTACTCTCTCACCGGACAGGTCGTATCGGGACGTTCATACGGGTCGACGTGAGGCTCCTCCACCGGCTCCCGACGCGGAATCGTATTGGGCTCTCGCTCAGGTTCGACAGGGGGGCGTTCCGGGACGACCTCAGGATCTTTCGTCGGCGCGACGGCGGGCTCAGCGCTGCGCACGGGTCCACCCCGAAAATTCGGCATCGACAATGAGTCCAGACCGGATACCTCAAACCCACGTGTCACAATCATACGAGCCTCCTGTAGATACGGGCCTCTAAGGATACAAAATGCGAGGACAGTTATTCGGTGCGAAGCGGGATACGATGTGCTGATCCCACAACGCCTCTATTCGCTCATTCCGTTCGACGGGCTCAGGCACCACCTCACCTGGGCGATGACGCCCCCCAAGCATAGGGATCTTCCTTCCATCGGGGAACACCACCATCATATCAGCGCCCGATAGGTAGGGGGTTCCCTCCTGCCGAAGGAAAAGTCGGGTGTACTGAAGCTCCAGACGGATGTCGAGCTCCTTCCTACTTCGTTCCCCCCGGTACGCACCAGAATCGAGGAGCTGATTACGAAGCTGCAGAAAGTGATCCAACATGCGGTTGCGAAGGCGTCGAGGAGCGGAATAAAATTCATCACTACTATCCTGTGCGGAACCGACGCTCTGTGGCGCAGAGGATTGTGCGCCATATGACTCACGTTGGGGTGGAGCTTCCTCCCTTGCTGGGGCCTCATCAACGTTCGCGTACCCTTTCGCCCACGCCTCCTCCATCGTTAAAAACGATGAGTGGAGATCGAGGAAGAAATTGACCATGACCTTGATCCGGTCATGCTCAACCCGACCGGCGACCATCGCCTCTCCGACCGGTACGGTGAGGTTCTCCGAATAGGCCTCCCCCGCAAATCCCCGGTGGATGTGCCGTGGAGACTGCCACCGCGAGTAGGCAAAGGTATTGTATGCTTCCCAACGAAAGGCAGGCCCCCTTCCGTGTGGCCACGCGTTCGCGAAGCTCGCCCACCGACAGCACGAGGTGCCTACGTCAAAGATCGGAAGGTGAAGGGCGTCGGCCTCCTCCGCCAATCCCTCCGGTGTAAGGTCCAGGGTATTGATGTCCACCCCGTTTTCTATGGCCCACATAATTTTACGGTGAAAAACGCGTTCGGGAACGAGCCACATCCTCACCTCGGGCAAGAGATCGTTGTGAAAGTGATCGCTAAAAATTATCGCCGTATAGGGTTCACCGTCGTACGACCCCTTCGTCGCCCACTCCTTGGAGAGAGGTTGCGCAGCCGCGTCGAGGGTTCGAGCGATCGACTTGAAGCCTCGGGTAAAGTGATACTCCACCTCGCCCCCGGCCTTAAGCGACGCCGCGATCCATGGGCAGATCTTCATCCATCGCTGCCGCGCTGCCCGCGTCGAGAGATCGATTGCATTTCGAATATCGAGTCCACACATTCGGGCCCCCGAGCCGGGATAGGCCTCGATATCTTTATACCGATATCGAGCGAACTCACCTTTGAGCTCCTCAGCCATGTGTTCCAGAAGCCACTTATTGGAGTCATGTAGGGTGCGAGTGTACCCCTTCCTCACGTTCAAACCGTATCGAGCCGTGGCTATCAAACGAAACGCCAACGCGGTTTCGAGGAGTGGCTTCTCTATGATCGGAGAACCATCAGGGCCTGGAGGGTTATCGACCCCATAAATTTCCGAATAGAACGCACGGGCTTCTCTGGAGCCTTGTCCGAAAAGATTGATCTCCCGAAAGAACTGCTCCTCCTCGGCGTAAAAGGGTTGCGCGGCAAAGTACTCCCGAAACGACACCACGTAAGCGCCGATCCGAATATCGCGAGTGTCTGCATCCTTGATAGCACCCAAAGAGGTTAATCGCTGAGCGAAGTATCGCCACGAATACGGGGAATCAGGCAGCGTCACGGATAATGTATGCACAGCCAGGGGCCCACCCAACTCAAATCGCTTGGCAGCATCAGGGTGCACCTTAATCGCTCCAATCAGAGCGGGGCGTCCGATCGGGTCAGGAACACGTATCTCATCAACCCGCGAGGAGCACACGGAAGAATGGGCGAACCACTTCCACAGATCGATCACTTTGTCCCGCAACGTTTGTTTTTCGATACGGATGAAGGTTTCACTGATCGTAGCGCACACATTAGCGGGCATGTTGTGCTCGATCAGAAGTCGAAGATTTCTCACAACAACCTCATCCGTGCGGTACAGGAAACGGATGTCACTCGGGCTACGCTCTCCATCTCCGGGCAGCTGCTGACGTGAGCGCTCAAAAGCGATCACACGATCGATAAACGACGGCGCGTTCTTCAGAAATATCTTGAGCTCCGAGATAGCGTTGGTTGAGGGTTCGAGCGGAACGGAGAGGATATCCTTGAGGCACGGAAGGGCGATCTGCACTCGTAAACTTTCGTCCACATTCGATCGGCGGGGTAGCGTAAGGAGTTCACTCACGAGCTCGGCAACCGCGAGTCGCTCGACGATCTTAGAACCTGTAAAGCCCTTTCTAAACTCGAGCTCTTGAACAGCGTTCGCGTTGCCGGTATTGACGATGTTGTAAAAGATGGAGCCTAAACTTTGGACGCAGCCATCAAAAGCGTCTCGGGGAAGATTCAACGCACGAAGGTTCTCAACACACTCCTCGTACGCATGAACGATCGGGGCGGATCCCACATTACTGCGTACACACGCCCCAATCAGGAGATCCCTGGCCTCCTTTCCAAACTGATTGGAGTTAGGTTCATGCGAAGACAACATAGAGCGCTCCCATCCTTACGGAGAGAGCATCGCATGACGGATTAAGAGGGCAAGAGATTAATTTCGTAGCCTTACGCAGCCTATGGTCTGGCGCACCAGCCCCCATACGAGGGCTGCTTCCGGCGCTTCTGAATTCTCGTTCGGTTTCCTACCCCTGAGGCAGCACGTTCACCAACCGTGGGATCTTGGTTCCGGTATTGAACACGGTGATAAAGCGGTCACCCGTTCCCACCTTGTAAGCAGTGCCGGCCATCGCCTCGATAACCTTCACCTTAAGGTCGGCCTCATTGATCGACGGGGAAACCTCAACAGTGGCTCGCTTCTTACCACCGATCTGGATCACCACCGTTACAACATCATCCTGCACGAGGGCCGGATCAAAGGTCGGCCACGGAGAGAGGCTCACGGCCTTCGAATGCCCCAAGCGCTCCCACAACTCTTCAGCGAGGTGTGGAGCAAAAGGACAGAGCACAGCCACGAACTTCTCAAGGGTGTCCTTCGAGACCGGCTTGTCACCAACGGTGTTAAGGAACTCCATCATGGTTGAAATCGGGGTGTTGAAGCGCAAGCCCTCAAGGTCCTCACCGATCTTCTTCACAACCTTGTGAATAGCTCGGCGGTTCTCTTCCACCTCTGCCTCAACGGCAACCGTCTCGCGAACTCCCGTCTCAGCGCCACCGGTCACGAAGGTGAACGCGCGGCGAAGGAATCGGTGATTACCGTTGATAGCCTTTGAATCCCACGGACGCGATGCCTCAAGGGGCCCCATGAACATGAGGTACGTACGCAGGGTGTCAGCACCGAACTGCTTTACAACCTCATCAGGGTTGATCACGTTCTTAAGGGACTTCGACATCTTCGCAACGATGCGCTCCAGATTCTCACCGGTCTGCGTATGCGTGAAGGAACCATCAGCCTCCTCTTTCACGAGATCGACCGACACCAGCGCGCCACGTTTATCCTTAAACGCATGCGACTGAATCATCCCCTGGTTAAAGAGCTTCTTGAATGGCTCCCTGGTGGAGACCTGTCCAAGATCAAAGAGCACCTTGTGCCAGAATCGTGAGTAGAGAAGGTGCAATACCGCGTGCTCAGCGCCACCTACGTAGAGATCGACCGGCATCCACTTCTTTTCAAGAGCTGGATCCCACGCGGCGTTCGGGTTCTTCGGATCGATAAACCGGAGGTAGTACCAACACGAACCGGCCCACTGCGGCATCGTGTTCGTCTCGCGCTTACCCTTTTTGCCGGTCTTCGGATCGGTGACGTAGAGCCACTCGGTAGCCTTCGCGAGCGGGGACTCTCCACCCTCTGATGGCTTGTAATCCTCAACCTTCGGCAAGAGGAGGGGCAATTCGCTCGGCGAGAGCGAGGTCGATGTTCCATCCTCCCAATGAATGACAGGGATCGGCTCCCCCCAGTAACGCTGACGGGAGAAGAGCCAGTCGCGGAGTTTGTAGTTCACCACTTTGCGACCGAAGGAGTTCTTGGCGAGCCATGAGACGATTCGCTCAGCGGCCTCCTCGTTTGCGACACCTTCAAGTTTAAGCTCTTGAGCTACTGAGTGTGCGTTTGGAAGCATCACACCAGCTTCAGTCCATGAGACCTCCCCTTCCTTGACCGCGGCGACAACCTTCTCAGCTGCCTGGGCTGGAACGAGCACCGGAACGATCGGAAGATTAAAGGTGCGCGCGAACTCGAAGTCACGCTCGTCGTGCGCTGGAACGCCCATTACCGCGCCCGTTCCGAACGTCGCCAACACGTAGTCGCCAACGTACACTGGGACCTTTTCGCCGGTGATCGAATTCTTCACGTAGCCTCCGGTGAAAACACCGGTCTTCTTGCGGTTCTCGAAGGTACGATCAAAGTCGCTCATACGAGCGGCCTTCTCTCGGTACGCCGCAACGCTATCACGGCAGGCGTCGGTCGTTACCTCATCAACGAGGGGATGCTCAGGAGCGATAACGAAGAAGGTCACACCAAAAAGGGTATCTGGCCGGGTCGTAAAGGCGATGAGCTCCTTATCCGTTCCCTCAACCTTGAAGTGGATCTCAGCGCCGGTCTTTCGGCCGATCCAGTTTCGCTGTTGCTCCTTAATAGCCTCTGGCCAATCAACCTCCTCAAGTTCAGAGAGGAGACGCTCGGAGTACTTGGTAATCCGCATCATCCACTGCTTCATCGGCTTACGGACAACGTCGTGGCTTCCACGCTCAGACTTACCGTCGATAACCTCTTCGTTCGCGAGAACCGTTCCAAGCGCTGGACACCAGTTCACCATCGCGTCAGCGTAGTACGCGAGGCGATACTCAGCTTGGTACGCTTGAACGGCGACCTCACCCTGTTTCGCGATATCAACTGGGATCGGAAGCTCCTCGATCGGGCGAGCCTTCTGCTCCTTCTCATCGAAGTATGAATTGTAGAGCAGTACGAAGATCCACTGGGTCCACTTGTAGTAGTCCTCGTTCGTTGTGGATATCTCTCGGTCCCAATCGTACGAGAAGCCAAGCTCCTTCATCTGACGCGCGAAGGTCTGGCAGTTCTTCGCGGTAATGATCGCGGGATGCTCTCCGGTGTTGACCGCGTGTTGCTCAGCGGGGAGCCCGAATGCGTCCCATCCCATCGGATGAAGAACCTCGAACCCCTTCATGCGCTTGTAGCGAGAGTAGATATCGGTGGCGGTATAGCCGAGAGGATGACCGATATGGAGGCCAGACCCCGACGGATACGGGAACATGTCGAGGACGTAGACCTTCTCCTTCCCCGTCTCTCCGGTCTTGAAGGTATTGTGCTTCGCCCAATATGACTGCCATTTGGGTTCGATACTTGAAGGTGAATATTCGGCCACGTGAAACCTCGTCCGTTACTAAAAGATGGGGGGGGGTCAAACGCCCGTCCAACCCACCGAAAGCGAGCTAAGTGTAAAATAACTTTAGGGAGTTGTCGAAGCGTAGAGCATTCAGATCCCCTCTAATCGAGCACCTAACCCCCTCGTTTCCCGATCGATCGCCCCCCGAGATATCATATTGATGTAAAAGACCTTCCCCGAAATCTTTACTTTGATTTCGTTTTTAGGTACTTATCCACCCACTGTTCACACAGTATGCGGAGCCGTAGTTCAGTTGGTTAGAACGCTCGCCTGTCACGTGAGAGGTCGCGGGTTCGAGTCCCGTCGGCTCCGCCACTTTTGGCCCTTCAGGGCCAAAAATATCGAATCCCACGAAAATCGAAGTCGCGAACTCTCGGGTGACCTTGGTCACGCGAGAGGAGGTGCCGCAGCCGTGAGCCCCGAAGG
>Ga0214921_10010021_pt1 | contig 11812 bp, 5 predicted proteins | sample LL1505_MetaG_FD_177992 | JGI IMG/M metagenome (GOLD analysis project Ga0214921, IMG submission 177992) | Freshwater microbial communities from Lake Lanier, Atlanta, Georgia, United States - LL-1505 | ecosystem: Environmental > Aquatic > Freshwater > Lake | place: USA: Georgia | collected 2015-05-28
GCACGGATCCGATGGTTCGCCCGTAACTCTTGCATTAGGAGCCCATACCTACGACCGGACGCTGAACCATCCGCGACTTCAAAGGAAAAAGCAGGAAAACATTAGGAACCAGCGGTCAAACAGTCCGCAAGGATTGGATCAGCGAAGTACAAATCATCGATGAAAGAATAATCCCCAAGGCACCCCCTAGGAGCAAGGGAAAAAACTCACAACCCACGTATGTTCCCCTCGCCCCCCACCCCCCCTCTCCTTTATTCTCTAATAGAATGAACGACCGGATTTGCCCCACTCTTCTCACCTTATCCCTTCTCCTGCTCCTTCCCGCTCTACCCCTGCACGCGGAAGACGCCGCCGATGCCACTAAAAAAATTGTCGAGGCGTACGACAACTCCCGATTTGAAGAAGCCGCCAAATTAGCCCAAGCCTTCATTCAAAATTTTGCCCAATCTCCAAACCTGCCCAGCGCCTACCTTCTTCTCGCTCGATCCCAATACAATCTGAGTCAGTGGACCCCTGCCATCACCGCCTACCGAAAATTACAAACCCTCTCCAAGGAAAAAGATGTTCTCGAAGAGGCCTCCTACTACATCCTCCAATCCCTCGTCGCTCAAGGCAACGCCTCCCCCGAGAAATCGGCCGAGCGAAAAAAGAACCTCTCCGAAGCTCTCACCCTGATCGCTGCTTTCCCAAAGGAATTTCCAGACTCCAAATCCTTGGCGGAAATCCGCCTTCTCCAAGCTCGTATCCATATCCAAGAAGGTGCCTTTGCCGAAGCGAGCCAGGATCTGGATGCCGCACGCACCGCCGATAAGGAAAAAGAGTTGGCCGAAGATATTGATTACCTCCAAGGCTATGCCGAGGCCCAGCGCGCCCGCCAACTTCTGGCCGATTTTAAAAAAGCGGATGGAGAAGCCGCCTTGGCACGCGCAGGCCAGATTTACGCCCGCATCGCCAACGGAACAAACCCTGCCCTTGCCCTCGAAGCCAATCTTCAGCTCGCCAGCCTCGACCTAGCCGCTGGTCGCATGCCCGAGGCCATAACCCGCCTTCGCTCTATCCCAGGCAAAGAAGAACTCATCTCCCTACTCGAAGCCAAACTCGCACCCCTGCGGGCTCAAATCACGGGACAAGGAACTCCCTCCCCCGAAAAACTCCGTCGCGTTCAAAAAGCCCAACAAAAGATCGAAGAGGTTCGAAATCGACCTGATCTTTCAGGCCAAGCCCTCTTACAACTAGGGCAAGCCTACCTGCAAACACGCGGGTACGATGAAGGCCGTATCGTCTTCCGCCAAGTCGCCCGATTCGGATCACCCGACCTGGTTCCCACCGCCGAACAGCAGATTATCCTAACGTACGCCCTTCAAGGTCGCACCTCGGATGCAGACCGGCTCGTCGCCGAATATCAGAAAAAATATCCCGATCAGAAAGGAGTCGCGGGCTTGGTCGACTACCTCGTCGGCTTCGCCCTGCTGGAAGACGGCAAATACGATGACTCCATCAAGCGCCTCAAAGCCGCCCAGGAAAAAGGAGTTGATCCCCGCTACGCAGACGAAATTCCGCGCTTCATCGCCTCCGCATACCAGAAGAACGGGCAAGGGGCCGAAGCCATCAAATACTACGAATCTTTCTTGTCGGATGTGAAAGCGGGGAAAATCAAAGTTTCCGATGAGAGCAAAGAGCAGACCCAACTCGCGTACGCCAGTGCACTCATCAGCGAAAAGAAGTTCCCAGAGGGCGTCACGCAGTTCACCCAACTCTCCACGAGTGCCACGACTCCCTCCATTAAGGAGGACGCCTCCCTGCGCCTCGCCTATGCTTTACGGAGCTCGAAAAAACTACCCGAAGCAACTGCCGCATTCGCCAAGTTTGCCACCGACTACCCGAAATCCAGCAATCTGGGCAACGCTCTCCTCACCCGTGGCGATACTCTTCTCGAGGACAAAAAACCCGAGGAGGCCTTGGCAGCCTGGAAGACGACCGCCACCCAACTGACAGGAGCCCCCGCTGGATTGGACGCCTACGAACGCATCTGGCGCTTCTACGCTAAGGATAAGAAAAAAGATCTAATGCTGGCTGCGCAAGAGGATCAATTCCGCGCCTACCCGAAAGATCCACGCAACATCGGTGCCTACCTCACTCGCGGCGCATCCTTTGCCGAAGAGAAGGACGAAAGCCAAGCCGTTCAAGCTTATCGGAGGGCCTTTGAGCTCTTTAAGGAGCTATTCCCCGACCCCAAGGTCTCCCCTCCGCCCGTCGTCATCTCCGATCTCGCCTACTCTGCCTTGGAAAAATCCTCCGACCTCGAACTAGCCTCCGCAAAAGCCTTGGGAAACTACGCCTCACTTGCCGACGACGCAAAAAAGAAGTGGAAAGAGTCCATTCAGCGCTCCATCGATTTCCTTCGCCAATCGATTCTTGGAATCTCCTCCGCGAAGGTCTCTCCCGTTCTCTCAAAACTGGTCTCTCTTTCCCTCTACCGATTTCAATCTGGGGAAGCCCCCGTGGAGGAGTGTCTTCAACCCTTTCGCGATCTAGCCGGTGAGGCCAGCGCTCAACCTGGACTTGTGGCACAAATTCTCTTCGCCCAAGCCAGCGTTCCATTTGAGGCAGGCCAAACCACTCTCGCTCTTCGGCTCTATCAGGAGGCCTACAAGCAGTCTCTCGCCACCAAGGTCTCGCTGGACTGGAGAGATCTCCAGCGCTTCGCCAACGCCCTTCTTGCCGCAGGCCAAGGAGAGGAGGCACGTCCCGTCTTTGAGCGAATCCGTAAGGAGTTCCCCGCCAAGGTCGGCACCAAGGATCCCCGGCAACACGCCCAAGCCGCCGCTCTGTTCGGTCTGGGTCAGATCGATTTCCAAGCCAATCGAAAGGCAGAAGCGGAAAAGTACTTTGCCGAACTTACCCGTGACTACCCCTGGTCTGATAAAGTTCAGGAAGCCAACTACCTGCGGGCCCAAGCCTTAGCCGAAGCCGGGAAGTATGACGGCACCAAGAAAGATCCCGCCGCATTTGAACTCTGGATTGGCATCATTGAAAGCGGTTCGGCGACAAACGAAATGAAGGCGAAGTCGATGCTCGCCTTTGGCCATGCCCTGGAAAGTCTTGCAGCTAAAAAACTCACATCTCCTCAGCTCGAACAGGGTGTAGGGAAACCTCCGCTCGATCCTCTGGATCTCGCTGTCTCCTACTACCAGAAGATCGACCTCTACTACGACAACCTGCCCGAACTTTCCGGGCAGGGCCTGCTTCGTGCGGCCAAGATTCGCCGTGCCCAGCAAAAGAACGACGATGCCCGAAAAATCGTGACCTCTCTTCTTTCAAAATATCCCACCTCCTCCGTCACGTCGGAGGCCAGTGAGCTTCTCCAATCTCTTCCTGCCGCCTCGGCCTCACCCGCCCCGTGACCCCTTCCCCGGCTCTGCGTCGCCGAGCCACTCAAATCCTCATCATCCTGAAGCGGACGTATCCCGACGCCCACTGCGCTCTGCATTTCACAACTCCGCTTGAACTTCTCATTGCCACAATTCTCTCTGCTCAGTGTACCGATGAGCGGGTGAATCAGGTCACTCCTGCCCTCTTTGCGCGCTGTCCAGATGCCGCATCCTTGGCTGCGATTTCACAGAGTGAGTTGGAGAAAATCATCCACTCGACAGGATTCTATCGCGCGAAAGCACGATCCCTTCGCTCCTGTGCCGCCTCTCTTGTGGCAGACCATCAAGGAAAAGTGCCGAGAACGATGGAGGCACTTCACAAACTAGCTGGGGTTGGACGGAAAACTGCAAATGTGGTTTTAGGGAACGCATTTGGACTAGCGGAGGGAGTTGTGGTGGATACCCATGTGGGCCGCCTTTCACGTCGGATGGGACTGACGCGCCATCTCGACCCTGTGAAAGTGGAGAGCGCACTTGTCCGACTCATTCTGAAGGAGGATTGGACACTGGTCTCCCACCTTCTGATTGCTCACGGCAGAAAGCGGTGCAACGCCCGCAAACCCGACTGCGCCCATTGCGAAGTGAAAAAGCTGTGCCCTCAACGGGGTGTTTGATTCTTGATTCACTAGTCGGGCGAGTTGTCCCTAACCCGCCTCGCACAATTCACAACGAAGAACCCATCACCGGTAGGGAAGCGTATCCTTACGCGTCCATGCCTACGCCAAAGCGCCCAAGCTACCACATGGACGAATAAGGGTATTCGTCCAAACCAATCCATAAACAAAAAGGGCTGGAAGCTTTTAGCCTCCAGCCCTTCTTCAACCTTTAAGGTAAACCAACTAAGGAGCCAACGTCGCCTTCAGTCGCAAAAACATCTTATTTTGCGCCATTCCGTGCCAATAAATAAATCTCTTTCTTTCACACCCGGTGGGAACATTGAGTTGGGAGATACCTAGGGACGTGCCCTCCACCGTCCATCTCCCCGTGGAGCTAAATCCAGCGCTGAGATCCGTTGACGCCTCCGCTAGGAACGAAAGTTTGCTGTCATCCGTTCGTACGATCGCCTCTATGTAGGTATAGTGGTTCGGGACGATAAATCCCTTGCCGACCGTGGGTGCTTCTCCTTGGGCGTTAGGGCCGCTGGCTCCACCGATCGCATACTTAGCGAGGTTTTCCGAATTGAGATCTGCCCCATTGCTCCAGCCTGTAAACGTGCTGCCCGCTGGGGCACTCACCTCAATCGTGACTGTTGCCGTGGTGCTTCCCGTCCCGTTGGTTGCCGTCACTGTATAATCGGCTGAAGAGGCAGCCGCTGAAGGCGTACCACTGATCACTCCCGAGGATGTATCAAGAGAGAGTCCGAAAGGCAGGGCTGGGCTGACCGAATAAGATGTTACCGTGCCCGTCACCGTCGGCATCAAGCTGCTGATCGGCGTCCCCACCGTTCCGCTTGCCGATGAAGGCGTGTAGGATAGGCCGCTGGGTGGCAAGTCTCCTACTCGGGTCAAGGATACGCTGTTCAACACCTCATCCAGTTCGAAAGCATATCTTCCTGGAGTAACGCTCGCCGTGGCGTTGTTGCCTGCACCGAACACTCCACCTTGACCCCACTTATAAGGGCTATCCCAACCTTGAGCCGCTCCTGCCGCATTTCCAACGATTTTGTACTCAATCGAGCTCGCACTGGTAAAATCGTAAAGGAACTTCCACTTGAAATTGGCAACCAAGGTCATTGAGTTTCCCTGATCTCCATTAGGCGCCCAAGCAATGAAATTCCCAGGAACCGCCACGCTGGCGAAACGACTGGCAAAGCCAGCCGTTGAGTCATACACGACCACTGTGCGTGTTTTGGTGACGGCCGCATTGCCCGCCACATCTGTTGCGCTGTATGTAATGGTGTAAGTCCCCACCGTGGCAGTGTCGACCGAGCCTGAGGAATTGACCGTGACGCTGCTGTCCACGTTGTCCGTGGCCGTAGCCCCAGCATCGTTGTAAGTCCCATTCAGAGCCACGCCCACCAAGGCGTTGCCGTTCAGAGTGATTACGGGCCCAAGGGCATCATTGGCCCGGGTTGGATCCGTGTTGGCAGTGAACTCCGCCCCGTTGGTGATGCCGTCGCTGTCATCATCCGCCGCCTGATCCCCCATCAATCCATAAGCTGCCGCGTAAGCCGCAAAATCAGAAAAGACTGTGCGAACGATGCTATAAGTAAGCGCGTCATGGTTGAAGGATAAGGTGTGAAAACCCGTGGCGCTGGGGCCATAAGCGATATTTCCAGCTGTAGTGGAAGCGACCCCAGCCGAACCACCCCAATTGTTTGCCCAAGAGTTGGCCACAAATTTAAAATTCACAGTGGTGGTCGCTCGGAAATTATAGTTGAGGGTGTAGCCAAATTCCTGACCGCTTACCCACGTCATAGTGTTGGCCGTAGTGGGCGCGTCACTCCAAGAAGGCGTGAGGAAATCCCCAGCCACCATGAGAGTGGCATAGTTCTTCTTAAGCGGGTTGGTCACCCGAGCTAGGGCAGAAGTTCCGTTGACCTCAGATCCATCGTTAAATCCGTCATCATCGCTGTCAGCATCGAGCGGATTGGTCCCCGTGTTGGTGGCACTTACAAAAGTTCCGTTATTGGTTTCATGCACGTTGGCCAAACCATCCCCATCGATGTCTGGGTCTTGGCTATCGGGAATCCCATCGCCGTCCATGTCAGCAACGGCAGTGATGGGAATAGAAAGCGTCTGTTCACCACTGAGGTTTTGAAGGTTTAAAGACTTGATGGAACCGAACAATGGATCAGCTGTAGGCAAGCAACCAAGAAATTGATTAGGCGCATAGTCGGATCCTCCATTCGCGATGAGAGCCACAATTTTGACGTTTGTATTGTTAGCAAGCGCTACCCCCATCTTCACAAGATCGAGTTGGACCTCAAAGCCAGTTGAGGAGTCGGCAAACGCGCCGGTCACCTCATTCCAGGAAGCCCGCGCAGCAGAGATAAAAGAATTGGAAATTGTCGTATCACCCGAATTGCCAGCATATGAGACATTTGAACCCGACTGTAAATCACAAATGGTTACGTATGCGTTTGGACCGTCACCATAAATACGCAACATATAATCAGCCGTGAAGCCAGTTTCAAAAACAAAGGGACTCAAAAACCCTCCAAAATTGTTCACCTGATAGTTGTCGCCACCGGAGCTAAGGGTGTTCGATGCAAGGGAGGTTAGTCCGCCAGATTTTGAGTCTATAAAAATCACCATTGCGTTTCCCCATACCCGACCACCTAAAAAAAGATTCAATTTAGAACCCTCCTGCAGTGCGAAGCAGTTGGCTAAAGTATTGTTTCCACCCCATGTGGAGGCATGAACCTGAACAGATATAGGAGCGGTTCCATAATCCGCATCTCTTGTCCCGTCGACCGTGACCGCAGAATATGCGCTGTAATTGAAAAACGGAGTTAGTCCAACGAGCACGCAGAAAATTGCAAAACGGTTGGGCACTTTTTTCATTAATTAACCTCCTCAACATTTAGGCAATTTGCCATCATGTATTCAGTAGTATTGCTTACGAAGTTAAGATTTGCAACTACGACTAGTTATGAACTGTTTTAATATCTAAATATCAGTTACTTGTATATGAGAATTCGCCCCTGATTTCGGGAGATTATCAATGTTTACCTCTAACCCCGTATCTCCTCAAAACAGGAGGAGACAAGTAGCAAAGATTTCTAGAAAAACTCAACGCCAGCTAAACACGTCGTCGCACGTTTTTGTAACTTTTTTGTCCGGATCCTCTTGGGTTTTGTTTTTACCTAGGCTCACGGCAATCACCGTGAGCCGGATATTTTCTTGGTTGCCTGAGGAACCATAATACTCCAACCCACCCGACTCGTTCGTATCCATCTTCACGCAGTACTGATTTCCCCAAAGATCCTGAAAGGTGCCGTCATTCTTAGCACCCTCCAAAAAGCGTACCCCCTTTGGATTCATCGTTTGCCCGTCTTTCTGCACTGTCGTATCCCCCGATAATATTTTCATCAGGTCTTTCGATTCGCTTTCCGTGGTCGGCGGGCCGTACCACGAGCTATACTCATCCGCCACCGAATCCATTTTGGATTTAGCGACTGGCCACTGTCCGTACTCCTGCTTGTACGCCTTCACCGCTGCCACAATCGCCGTCAGCTCACCTTTTACCTTTGCTTTTTTCCCCGCCTCCATTGCCCTCGGAATCGCCACTGTCATCAACCCCGCAAGCAAACCCACGATTGAAATCACCACCAGCAACTCCACTAACGTAAAACCCGCTTGTCCCGACCGTGCTCCATTTTTTCTAAAAATTCTTTCCATGAATTCAACATATCACTTTTCTCTTCTCTCGCGATGAAATATTCCAGACTCTCTATCTCGCTCGCTCTTCTTGCTAAATAATAGTAAAGATTTCTTCCCCCATGCGGCCCACCCCCACACCCCCCATCCGAACCCCTCGCCCCAATCCTCCCACCGACCCTAAAAGTCAGAAAAAAAAGTGGCTCGCCATCACCGCCCTCCTTACCTCCACCCCCTTTCTCATCGCCATCGCCGTCCACGTCCTTGCCCTAATCGGCCTCGGTAGCGTTGTCATTTTCAAAGGCGGAAATCCTCTCTCCATCTTCACTAGCGAAAATGTCGAATCGGCTGACTCCGGCCCCGAATCCTCCGCCCCACCCTCGACCGACGACTCTCCCCCCGAAGATTCCGCCCCCGCTATGGCCGAAACCACACCCACTGAAATCGATAACAGCACTGAAATTCTCGCTCTCTCCACCCCCACCACCGCACCGACCTTCGCTCCCCCCACACCTGCCAAACTTTCCACTCCCACCACCTCCGTCGGCCAAGGCTCCGCAGGCACCGGCACCAAAAGCGGAGGCGGCGGAAGTGGCGGAGGCAAAGGCCGACGCACCTCCAAATCCACTCTCTTCGGTTTTTCCGAAACCACAGAAGACGACCTCGTCGGTACGATGTACGACCTCAAACTCGATTCCACCGGCCGCAAACCCACCGACATCGGCACCAAGGACACCGACTTTTATGGCGCTGTCCGCGGAATCCTCTCCGGCAACCGCGTGAACCCCGCCGCTCTACGAAAATATTTTGCCGTTCCAAAGAAACTTGGAGCTACCCAAATCTTTATGCCCATGGGCCAAGCTTCCGAAGCCCCAAAAATCTTTGGTGTCGCCGATAAGGTCAAGCCCAACTACTGGATCATTCATTATCGTGGCCGCTGTGCCGCCCCCACCTCGGGTCAGTTCCGTTTTGTCGGTAAAGCCGACGACCTCCTCTGGGTTGCCGTCAACGGTCGCACGGTTCTGGAAGCGCACTGGGACACCTCCCAATCACTCTCCGGATGGAAACCCAAAGACCATGTCGACGAATACTCCATCGTCGATTTTATGGAGGGCAATACCGACGAGGACAGAGCCAAAGCCCACCTCGTTTACGGCGACTGGATGAATTGGGAGGCAGGCAAACCTCAGGAGATCGAACTCCTCCTCGGCGAATACGGAGGTGGCCGCTTCTTCGGACTTCTTCTCATCGAACAGAAAGAAAAGGAAACTAAACTCGGCAAAAATAAAGAACGTCCTGTTCTTCCTCTCTTTGTCACCGCAGAACCCGACGCCGAACAGAAAAATACCGCCCGCCGCTCCAAACTCGAATTCCCTAAAGAAACCCCCGTCTTCGCCGTCAGCAGTTCCGCCGCAGCAAACTCCTCCTCCACCGCCCCCGCACCTTCGCCCTCCACCCCGGCCAAATCATCCACATCCTCCGCAAAGTCTGACTCCGCCTCCGACCCCACCTACGGCTCCGATTGGAAAAACGAATCCACCGCCGGCTCAGGATTCGGACCTTGGCAACTCCTCACCAACGCCGATCCGAATCAAAAAACCTTCGCAGGCTTCTATCTCGCAGAAGAAAAAGACAAGCCCAACATCACTCCCGTCGCCTCGAACGGTCGTGCTTGGGGTCTCTTCGCCAACGGCGAGAACTTCCCCAAGGCCTGCGCCTTCCGCCCTCTTTCCCAACCCCTCGCCCTTGGCCAATCCCTCTCACTAGACATCCTCCGCTCCCCCTTTCCCCAAGCCACCGCAAAAGGAGGCTCCGTTGGCCTCACCCTCCGCCAAGGCACCACCGCCTCCTCCCCCGACGACTACAACAAAAACTCCCGCTTCGAACTGTGTGCTCTCCAAGACAAACCCACTCTCCAACTCTTCGACGGCGAAAAAGACTCCTCCACCTCTTTCCCCACCTCCACACTCGCCCTCCGCATCACGCTCCTACTGAAAACCTCCGACACCTACGACCTCAAATTGGAACCTCTCCCTCTCGGCCAAGGCTCTCCCGTCGAACTAAAAAACCGCAAACTCAGCGGCAACGCAGGTTCCCCCATCGAGAGCCTCGTCCTCTTCAACCGCAACGGCCAAGCAGACTCTTGGTGTAACAATCTCCAAATCTCCACTCCCTAACGTCCTCTCCCTTCTTCACCCTTTGCGGCCTCTTTTATGGAACAGTTCGAACCAGCTTTCGGATGCTTTCCTTGCACACTTCGAAAAGGTAAAAATTTTCTATGATTCGCCTGAACATATTTCGTCTCTCATTTTTCCTTCTACTCGTCTGGATCTGCCCCATCTCGGCCCAGCCGCTCACGATTGAACTTCTCCCCTCCAAAAACCCCTCCTCTCTCCTTCTCCGTTTCCCGGGTCTCACTCTCGAAAATCCTGATCACGGCCTCCTCCTCGCCACCGCTTCAGGTTTCGACGGATCCGCTCTTGTCCCCTTCCAAAAATCCACCACTGGCTCCTCTCTCTTTCTTCCATTTCAAGCCGATCACCTCCTGCTTCTCCGTGGCCCCACCCCCGCTCTCTCCTCCCGCTCCTGGAACGGATTCGGACTCGCCCCTTTCACCAACCCACCCGCTGAAGTCAAAATCCTCTCCAGTAAAACCGGCCCGCTCGAACTCGAAATCCCACGCTCCTGGGCCACCCCTCAAGGAAAACTCCAGATCGTCGCCGCCCTCAAAAATATCCCGGCTGAAAACGGCTGGGGCCAACTCCTCCGCTCCTCCGATCCCTACCTTCTCCCTGGATCTGGCGACCGCTCTCTCACCCACTTCCTCTCCTTCTCTATCGAAAGCCCTTCCACCCCTGCAGCTTTTGTCCCACGAGCGGGAGGAAAAATCCGAATCTACCAACTCTTCCCCCGCCTCTTCGGCAACACCAACTCGGCTCGCATCCCTAATGGCACCCTCGAACAAAACGGCTGCGGAAAATTTGCCGATCTCAACGACGCCGCTCTCGCATCCCTCCAACAACTCGGCTTCGATGCCATCTGGGTCACGGGCATCTACCGGCAAGCCACTACTCGCGACTACTCCTCCCTTAAACTCCCCCCCGACGATCCCGACCTCCTTAAAGGCATCGCGGGTAGCCCCTACGCCATTCGCGACTACTACGATGTCTGCCCCGACTACGCCGTAGACCCCGCCCACCGACTCGACGAATTCAAAGCTCTCCTCGCCCGCGCCAAAAAGAAAAACCTTCGCATCTTTATCGATTTTGTACCGAACCACGTTGCCCGTAGCTACGCATCGGCTGTTCACCCCGAGCGGGACTTCGGCAAAGACGACCAAGCCACTGAATTCTTTTCTGGGGACGACTTCTACTACCTCAAGCCCGGATCGGACGGCCCCCCTCTTCAACTCTCCACATTCGATTCTAAGAAAAAACAGCCTACCACCCCGACCACTCGCGTCATCTGGGATGATAAAGACAATCGCTTTCCAGGACTAAAAGAGAAGATTGATGGCCTCTTTCCCCCCGAGCAGAAACGGGGCCGCGTTACAGGCGATAATCAGAACACCTGGCGCCCCAGCCAAGACTGCTGGTACGAGACCTGCAAACTTAACTACGGCTACGACTTCAGCCAAGGCGCCAAAGGAAAACGAAAACATCCCACCGTTCTCCAACCCGAAATGCCCGTTCCCAATCTCTGGAAAAAGATGGATGCCATCCTCACCTACTGGCAAGAGATCGGCGTCGACGGCTTTCGATGTGATGTCTCTCATATCATCCCCTCCGAATTCTGGCACTGGGCTCTCGCTCGCGCCCGCACCCGCAATCCCAATACCTACTTTTATGCCGAATGCTACGAAGGCGATACCCGACTCGAGGTCCCCGATGCCAACCCCGATCTCGCCTCCTACCACTCCAACCCGCTCAGCTTGATCGAAGCAGGCTTCAGCTCCGTCTATGGACACGATGTATACAAAGGCCTGATGAAAATCTATGAAGAGTCAGGGTGGGCAAACGATCTCGACTCCCTGACCCGCCCGGGTTTTGTCGGCGACAA
>Ga0214921_10010022_pt1 | contig 11812 bp, 11 predicted proteins | sample LL1505_MetaG_FD_177992 | JGI IMG/M metagenome (GOLD analysis project Ga0214921, IMG submission 177992) | Freshwater microbial communities from Lake Lanier, Atlanta, Georgia, United States - LL-1505 | ecosystem: Environmental > Aquatic > Freshwater > Lake | place: USA: Georgia | collected...
ACGACGGGAAAGAGTGCGACGGCTGGGATGCCCAACTGCCGGGCCTCGTCGGCCGCCTTGACCACGCCGTCGATCGAGAGCCGTTCCACGCCCGGCAGGCTCGGCACGGGCATGCTCGCCTCGTGGTCATGAACGAAAAGCGGCCAGACCAGGTCGGCCGGCGCGAGCGTGGTTTCGCAGACCATCCGCCGGAGCCAGGGGTGCTGACGATTCCGGCGGAGTCGGGTCTCAGGAAAGGAGGCGGCGGGTGTCATGGGCTCGGTTCATTCCTGGTCATCGATCGTAGCGTTCATCGATCAGCACGGCCGATGCGAGCGCCAGACCGAGCCCACCGGCATCGCCCGTCAGGCTGGCCACGGCGCACGATTCGTCGGTCTCCCAGACGGCCACCCTGCGGGCCGTCACGCTCAGGTCGCCGAGCACGCCGGGGGCCACGACCTCGAGCAGGTAGCGGGCCATGTTCTCAGCCGTCGGGTTGTAGGGCATCACGAAATACTTCGTCGGCTCGACCATGCGGATCGCTGCGAGGGCGTTGGAATCCTCTTCGAAGATCAGGAAGGCATGGTCCCAGTTGGCGTCGAGCCAGGAGAGCATCCGCTGCTTGATCAGGGAGAAGTCGACGATTCGGCCGACGCTGTCGACCTCGACCCCGCCACCCGCGGCCACCACCTCGATGTCGACCCGGTAGTTGTGGCCGTGGAAGAAGGCGCATTTGCTCTCATGGCGATAGAGACGGTGCCCCGCACAGAACTTGAGCTGCCGGATCAATGAGAGCTGCGTGACGGCGGGATCGTGCATGGCTCGACTCCTGGCTCATCCTGGAGAGCGGTCGGAAGATGTGATCAGACGGAGACCGGTTCGCGAGGGAGCGTCTCCACCCGGATCGGCTGGATGTCGAACTTGGGATTCTGGCCGAGAAACCGGCAGGGATTGTTGTGAAACACTTCGATCGCCTCCTGCAGCGAGTGGCCGCGGCGGCGATATTCGAGAATGCATTCCTGCAGCGTGAAGGGATCGCTCGGCCCCCAGTCGGCCGAGGAGTTCACGAGGATACGGTCGGTGCCATATTTTTCCAGCATGTCGACGGCCCGCTTCGGCGAGCACTTGGTGATGGGATAGAGCGTGAAGCCAACCCAGTAGCCCGCATCGAGGCAGGGGCGGATCGTCTGTTCCTCGACGTGGTCGATCCAGATCCGCTCGCGGTCGACGTTCATCCCGGCCAGCACCTCGAGCACCCGCTTCGTGCCGTGGGCCTTGTCGGCCAGATGCGGCGTGTGGATGAGCACGAGCTGACCGTGCTTCATCGCGATGTCGACGTGGGCCTCGAGTGAATCGCATTCATTTTTCGTCGACTTGTGCAGGCCGGTCTCACCAACGCCGAGCACCGTGGGCTTCGCAAAGAAATCGGGAAAGTGCTTGAGCACTTCGCGGGTGAGCGTAGGGTTCTCGGCCTCCTTGGGATTCACCGCCACCCAGCTGAAGTGACGGATGCCATACTGCGCCGCGCGGGTCGGCTCAAACTCGCTGATCTGCCGGAAGTAGTCGATGAATGTCTCCGGATACAAGCGGTCGAACCCGGCCCAGAAGGCAGGCTCCGCGACGGCCACGACGCCGCTCATCGCCATCCGCTCGTAGTCCTGCGCCGTGCGGGCGATCGCGTGGTAATGAGGCTGGATGATCTGCATGGTGGTGCTGCTCCTCGAGTCCTGCGAAGCGTTTGTGCGGGGAATTCAGTCCTTGGCAAACAGTTCGAGCATCGTCACGGTTCGCTCGCGGTCGGCGTGCGGTGCAGCGAGGATCGCAACCGCTTCACGAAGCCGGGCCATGCTGCCGGCCCCGCCCTGTCCGGCTGAAGCCCGGCCGTTTCCTGCACCGCCGGACTCGCGGGCCATCGCGGCGTCGTAGCGATCGAAATGGGCGGCGATCTCGAGAAGCATGTGGCGGCTCTCGAGAAAATAGGTTTCCGCGACCTGGGCTGCTGAAAGCATGTTCCGGAACAACCGTGGGGAAGGGGAGGACGTACCAAGGGAGCGACCCTGTCATCATAGCCTCTGGCAGAGTGGCTCACAGGCACGCGACCGCACCACCTCTCCAACCGGTGTGACCCATGCAACCGGCACGATTCTTGACAAGCGGCCCACAACCGGTAGCGTTGGAGTTTCGGTGCCCTCCAGGCCATGTCCTCTCGTCGCGACGGAAACGATCGACCGATGATTCTTGTCACCGGCGGTGCCGGATTCATCGGCAGCAACTTCGTCCTCGATTGGCTGGCTGAGCACGACGAACCGGTCGTCAACCTCGACACGCTCACCTACGCCGGCAACCTTCGGAATCTCGATTCCCTGGCGAGCGACCGGAGGCACCAGTTCGTCCGCGGCGACATCGGCGACACCGCCCTGGTGGCGGGCCTGCTGGCCGAGCACCCCATCCGCGCGGTCGTGCACTTCGCCGCGGAGAGCCATGTCGACCGCTCCATCCATGGTCCAGACGCGTTCATCCAGACCAACATCGTGGGCACGTTCCGGCTCCTCGAGGCGACCCGGACCCATTGGGCCACCCTGGCTCCGGATCACCGGGAACAGTTTCGGTTCGTGCAGGTGTCGACGGACGAGGTGTATGGAACACTCGAGCCTGACGCCCCCGCATTCACTGAGGTGCATCGCTACGAGCCCAACAGCCCCTACTCGGCCAGCAAGGCGGCCGCCGACCATTTGGTCCGCAGCTACCACCACACCTACGGCCTTCCGGTGCTCACGACCAACTGTTCGAACAACTACGGCCCCTTCCACTTTCCCGAAAAACTGATCCCGCTGTGCATCTTGAACGCGCTCTCGGGGAAACCGCTGCCGATCTACGGCGACGGCCGCCAGGTGCGCGACTGGCTCTACGTGAAGGATCACTGCAGTGCGATTCGGCGAGTGCTTGAGGCGGGCCGGCCCGGGGAAACCTACAACATCGGCGGCTGGAACGAGCAGGCGAACATCGACGTGGTCCGGATGCTCTGCGGCATCCTCGACGAAGAGCGGCCGCGGGCCGACGGCCGCAGCTATGCCGAACAGATCGAGTTCGTGAAGGACCGCCCCGGCCATGACCGTCGCTATGCGATCGACGCCCGCAAACTGGAGCGCGAACTCGGCTGGCGGCCGGCCGAAACCTTCGCCACCGGCATCCGCAAGACGGTGCGTTGGTATCTCGACAACCAGGCCTGGGTCGCCGATGTGACAAGCGGCGGCTACCGGGAGTGGATCGAGAGGCACTACGCGTCATCAGGATTGGCACCATGAAGATCGTCCTGTTCGGACGAGGCGGCCAGGTGGGCCGCGAACTCGAGCAGGTGCTGCCGTCGCTGGGGCAACTGGCGGCGTTCGGCCGCGACCATGCCGACCTGGAACGCCCAGACGCCATACAGGCACTGCTCCGCCGTGAGTCGCCCGACATGGTCGTCAACGCCGCCGCCTACACCGCCGTCGACAAAGCCGAGTCGGAGCCCGAGCGTGCCCGACAGATCAACGCCGACAGCGTAGGCGTCATCGCCACCGAGACGGCGAGGCTCGGTGGATGGCTCGTGCACTACTCGACTGATTACGTCTTCGACGGGGCGAAGTCCGACAGCTACGTCGAAACCGATCCCACGGGGCCGCTGGGCGTCTACGGCGCCACGAAGCTCGCCGGCGAGCAGCTCGTCGCGGCGAGCGGCTGCCGGCATCTGGTCTTTCGCACCAGCTGGGTCTACGCTGCCCACGGCTCGAACTTCGTCCGCACCATCCTGCGGCTCGGGCAGGAACGCGAGGAACTCTCCATCGTGGATGACCAGATCGGTGCTCCGACGAGCGCTGCCCGGATCGCCGCCGTGACCGTCGCCGCGATCCGCAGACTGGCAGGCGGAGAGGGCGACCTGCCCGTGAGCGGGATCTATCACCTCGCAGCCGCCGGCGCGACGTCCTGGCACGGGCTTGCGAAGCTCAGCGTCGCCGCGGCCCACGCGGGCGGCCTGCCGCTCCGGGTTGACCCCGACCGCATCCGCCCCATCCCGTCGTCCGCCTGGCCGCAGGTGGCACGCCGGCCGGCCAACTCCCGACTCGACACCGCAAAACTGCAACGTACGTTTGATCTGATCCTGCCTCCCTGGCAGGACGACGTGCGCGAGGTGGTCGCCGCCCTTCTTCATCGAGCCACGCACGCATGAACCGCAGAGGCATCATTCTCGCCGGTGGATCCGGCACCCGGCTCCACCCCGTGACACGGACCGTCTCGAAGCAGCTGCTGCCGGTCTATGACAAGCCGATGATCTACTACCCGCTGAGCACGCTCATGCTGGCGGGTGTTCGGGAGGTGCTGATCATCTCCACGCCCGACGACACGCCCCGGTTTCAATCCCTGCTCGGCGACGGTGGCGACTGGGGCATGCGGATCGAGTATGCCGTCCAACCGCGGCCCGAGGGTCTGGCCCAGGCATTTATCATCGGCGCCGACTTCGTGGGCGACGGCCCGTCGGTGCTCGTGCTCGGTGACAACATCTTCTACGGGCACGGGCTGGCGGAGCGGCTGAAATCTGCCGACGCCCGAACGGACGGCTCGACCGTGTTCGCCTATCCGGTGGCCGATCCCGCGCGGTATGGCGTGGTCGAATTCGACGCCGCCGGCAGGGCCAAGACGCTCGAGGAGAAGCCGGCACGTCCACGAAGCCGCTACGCGGTCACGGGACTCTACTTTTATGATCGGCAGGTCGTAGAGATCGCCAGGCAGATCCGCCCCTCGCCGCGAGGGGAACTCGAGATCACTGACGTCAACCGGGTCTACCTCGACCGCAGCCAGCTCCACGTCGAGATCCTCGGCCGCGGCGACGCCTGGCTTGACACTGGCACCCACGACAGCCTGCTCGAGGCTGGTCAGTTCATCCAGTCGCTCGAAAAGCGACAGGGACTGAAGATCTGCTGCCCTGAGGAGATTGCCTGGCGGAGCGGCTGGATCGACGACGCCCAACTCACGTCCCTTGCCGAAGTGTGCCGGAAGAGCGGCTACGGCGAGTATCTGCTGGGCATCATGCAGGACAAGGTCTATTGAAGACACGCGCAGCACGGCCATGAACGTCACCCCCACCGCCATTCCCGACGTGTTGCTGTTGGAGCCGAAGGTGTTCGGCGACAGCCGCGGCTTCTTCTTCGAGAGCTTCAACCAGCGGGCGTTCGAGGCTGCGATCGGGTGTCCGGCGCACTTTGTCCAGGACAACCACAGCCTCAGCAGCCGCGGCGTGCTCCGCGGCCTGCACTATCAGGTCGAGCAGCCGCAGGGAAAGCTCGTCCGGGCGGTGGCCGGCGCGGTATTCGACGTGGCCGTAGACATCCGGCCGAGTTCACCCACCTTTGGCCGCTGGGTGGGCGTGGAGCTGACAGCCGACAACAAGCGGCAACTCTGGATTCCGCCAGGCCTGGCCCACGGGTTTCTCGTGCTCTCCGATACCGCGGAATTCCTTTACAAGACCACCGATTATTACGCGCCTGCGCACGAGCGATGCATCCTCTGGAACGATCCTTCGCTCGACATTCGGTGGCCACTCGCGGCACCACCGATCCTCTCCATCAAGGACGCTGCCGGCCTGTCCTTGGCCGTCGCCGTGGCCGGCTGATACCCGCTGGGCCAGGTGCACGGGCACTGCAGGCCTCGACTGGGAGCCTACCGGGCTCGCTATGTGTCCTATCCGGTCGTCTCGCGGATTGGATGGGCTTCCGCTCGGCAAAAAGTCCGGTTTTGCCGTTTTTTACGCTCATAGGGGCATGGTCCTCTGCTCTGTCACAAACAGGCCCAGGCCCATTCCTGCCATCCCCTTGTTTGCCCATCTTCTCCAACCTATTCTCATCGCAGCTTTTTCCGTGACCCGCGGACCGTTCCGCACCATAGTGAAAGCCGAGTCGCACGCGGTAACCGGGCTTCCGACATGCTGGCGCAAACGACGGGCACTACAGCCAAACAGAGGGATACCGGTGGCCGAAGTCGGGCGGTCGCTCGACTCGAGACTGCATCGGCGTCGTCGCCCGATCCGGCGGGCCCGCTGGCGCCGGTCACGGTTGTGATCGTCAACCACAATGCCGGCCACGTGCTCATCGATTGCCTCGAGTCGGCGCTCGGCCAAGCCAACGAGGTCGTGCTCGTCGACAACGCCTCCCGTCCGGATCGCTTCGAGCCTCTGATCGCGGATCTTGAGTCGCATCCGCGGCTGCATGTGATCCGCTCGGCGGAGAATCGGGGGTTTGCCGTTGGCTGTAACGTGGGGGCGGAGCTTTCGACCCAGCCGCTGGTGCTCTTCCTCAACCCGGACTGCGCAATCGGCGCGGGCTCGCTGGCCCGCTTGTGCGAAGCGATCCAGCACCATCCCCGCGCCGGAATGGCGGGTGGTCTTCTCACCTACCCCGATGGTTGCGAGCAGGGTGGGGGCCGCCGCGCCGTCCCCACGCCATGGCGGTCATTCGTGCGGGCCTTCGGCCTGGCACGGCTGTCTCGCCGCTGGCCACACCTGTTCAATGACTTCCATCTGCACTACCAGCCGCTCCCACAAGCACCGATCCAGGTTGAGGCCATCTCCGGCGCCTGCATGCTCGTCAAACGCGATGCTATTGATGACTTCGGCCTCATGGACGAAGGCTATTTCCTGCACTGCGAGGATCTTGACCTCTGCATGCGGGCCCGAGCCCATGGCTGGCAGATCCTGTTCGTGCCCGATGCGCCGATCGTGCATCACAAGGGTGGCTGCAGCCAGGAACGGCCCATCTTCGTGGAGTGGCACAAGCACAGGGGCATGGTCCGTTTCTACAGGAAGCACTTCCGCCACCAGTATCCAGCTGGTCTCATGGAACTCGTGACCCTCGGTGTGTGGCTTCGGTTTGCGGCGATCGCATCACGGATACAGACCGCCCTCCTCTGGCAACGGGCTCGGGCACCGAGCACACGAGCCGTTCGGACCACCAGAGCGGCAGTCGATCAGATGCCGCTCGACAATGCCGTCATGCCGATCATCGTCTCGAACCGGCCGCTCACGTCCTAATCCTCCCGCTGGCGATGCACCGCGAACCCCACACGGCACGGAGCAGTGGTGCCGTCGAGGCGGCGGGAGTCCTCGGCGCCACGAGCTTTGTCGGGCAGTCGGCGCTCGCACGGCTCCAGAGATCCGGGCTGCAGACATCAGCACTCGACGGGCCTGGCTCGACGACCGCCGACAGCCGGGGGGCTCCGGTATTTGCCTTTTCCCGCGCCGCCGTGCCGCCGGTCGCGAGGAGCGTTTCGGCCGACATCCGCTGGCACCAATTGCCCGTCAGCCCCAACGCGTGGCGGGCTTCGATCCCGCACTGGATCGCTGTCTGTCCGCTCTGGGCTGTGCCCGAGCACTTCCCCCTGCTGGAAGCCGCGGGGGCCAGGCGGCTCGTCGCCCTGTCGTCGACGAGCCGCTTCACCAAACGCGACTCGTCCGCCGCGACCGAGCGGGCGATCGCCGCACGACTGGCGGCGGCCGAGGATGAGGTGCTCGACTGGGCGCGTGCCCGTGGCATCACGGCCACCATTCTGCGCCCCACGATGATCTACGACGGCATCCACGACCAGAATGTCGCCCGCATTGCCCGGTTCATCCGGCGGGTCGGCTTCTACCCGGTGGCGGGTGCTGCAGGTGGCCTGCGGCAGCCCATCCATGCCGACGACGTCGCCGCGGCCTGCCTGGCGGCCGTTCGGTGCGACCGGCTCCACGACGCCTACGACCTCTCGGGCGGCGAGACGCTCACCTACCGCGACATGGTCCGGCGGATTTTTACGTGGCTCGCCCGCCCCCCCCGACTGGCCACGATCCCGCTCCCGCTGGTGCGGGCCGCCGCGCCACTGGTAAGCCTCCTGCCGGGGCTGGAGTCCCTGCCGACGATGGCCGCCCGCATGAACGAGGATCTCGTCTTCGACCACGCTGCCGCCGCGCAGGATTTTGGTTTCCAGCCACGGGCTTTTTCGCTTCCCTTTCGACCCGATTCGAATCATGCTGCAGGCAGACCCGACCGGATCCGCACGCCCTGAATAGCCTGCCCGCCATGCCTGCCACCGCCGCCACGAACCCGCTCGGCACCACCGCCGCCACGGCCACGCCCCCGGTGGTCCGCCAGACGGTGTTTCTGGCGTTCTTCGGCTTCCTGCTCGTCGTCCTCAATTGTCTCGTCGACGATGCCGCCATCGACGTGACCCTGATCCCCCGGCTGTTGGCCGTGCTGATCTTCCTGCTCGTGTCGGTCGTTGTCGTCAGCGTGCCGCGAATCGGCCGACTGCTCGACTTCTCCGTGCTCGGCGAGCCGATCGTCACGCTCTTTGCCGGCTTCGCACTCGTCACCTGCGGGTCGCTCCTGGTCGCGGCCAACGTCTCCGCCGGATTCACGGATGTCTTCCGCACGCTGGCGACCTTTCTCACGCTCTGCCTCTCCTGCCTCATCCTGCCAATCGTGCCGCGGTGGCAGGAGCAGCTGTTGCGGGTCGTCGTCGTGGCCGGGCTCGTCGGCGTCGGCGTGGGAGTCTACGAGATCGTCACGGAGCTTGGCCTGGGCATTCACGGCCGCAGGGCGATGGAACAGATCACCGGGCTGATGTCGAGCGTGAATCTCTACGCCGGAATCCTCGTCCTGATGCTCCCGTGGTGCCTGTGTGGCGCGGTGCTCCTTCGCAGGACGTGGTGGTGGCTGGCAGCCGTGGCCGCCACCGCGATCCTCGCGATCATCCTGCTCTTGCAGTCGCGGGCCGCCTGGCTGGCGGTGCTCGCCGGGACTGCGTCCGCCGTCGGCGTGCTGCTCCTCGCGCCGGCGCGATTCAACCTGTCGCGGCGGGCCCGCAATGGCCTGGCCGCCGTGTGCTTGGGCGGACTCGTCGCACTCGCAGGCGGCATCGCCACCGCTCCGGCCGACAACTTTTTCGCCCAGCGATTCCGTAGCATCTTCATGGAACCCACCAACCCCGCCGCCCTGCCGCGGGAGGGTGGCCGGCTGATGATCTGGGGGATCACCTCACGGATGATCGCCGACCACCCGCTCACCGGCGTGGGAGCTGGCAACTTCACGGTCCGGCTCCACGAATACTTCGGTGACGACGACCTCGACTTCTCCAACGTGCATACCAACTGGGTGCAGCCTCACAACGATTTCCTTTGGGTATTCGTGGAGAAAGGCGTGCTCGGCATCGTGCTGTTCGTAGGCTGCTTCGTCGCCGCCTTTGCCGCCATCCGCACGATCCTGCGGAGCGACGCAGCCCTCGGTGACCGCTGGCTCGCGCTGGCAGCAGTCATGGGTCTCGTCTCCTACATCACCCTCTCGAGCTTCGATTTCCCGCTCGAACGCATCAACCATCAGGTCTTTCTCGCCCTGCTCCTGGCGGTCGTCACCGTGCTCAAGCATGCCGTCTGTCCGGCGGCCGGGGGCTTCCCGGCCAGCGGGACCGCCCGGCTCGGACGCCTGGTGGCCGTGCCTCTGGTGCTGGTGGCTCTCGGGCTGGGCATTGTCTACTCGCTCGCGGCGGTCCGGCAGGAGAAGGACGTGATCGTGGCGCGGAAAGCCTGTGCAGAGGGCAAGTGGGAAGAGATGCTCGCAGCCGCAAAGCGGGCCCGCACCCCCTGGAAAACGCTTGATCCGCTCGTGAGCCCGGTGGCCTTCCTCGAGGGCATGGCCCACGTGCAGTTGGGCCATGTGCCGGAGGGAATCGAGTGCCTGGAGCAGGCGAGGATCGATAATCCCAACCGCATGTATGTCATCAACAACCTGGGCATTCTCTATGCCAGCACCGGTCGCTTCGACGAGGCGATCGAGTGCTTCAGCCTGGCGGCCAACCGCTATCCCCACCGGATCGAGCCGTTCAACAATCTGGCCAGTTGCCTGCTGGAAACGGGCCACCCCGCCGAGGCGGTGGAACTCCTCGAGCAGATCCCGGACGAACTCCTGAACGACGGCATCCGCCGCAATCTCGAAACAGCCCGCGCGCAGGCCGCGGCACAGCCGGACGAAGACGAGCAAGCCAGCCCGGCACCGTGAAGCCAAGCCCGCTCTCCATCCAAGCCCGCAGCGCAAGCAAGGAATACGGGTGGCTTCACGCCCCGGCCTTTTCGCAACGCGGATTCCTCGCGCTCGCGCTTCGGGCTTGCATGGGGGGCGCGGGACGTCGCACTTTCATACAAGCCCTGAGCGTCAGCGACGGGATCACAACTGCGTCGGATTCGGGGCGTCGCCGTAGACCGCCTTGGGATCGAAGGCCTTCTCGTGCTCGGTGAATTCGAGCGTCGTGCCCTGCGTGCGTTCCGCGCCCACTGGCACCCGGCGGTAGAAGCAGGAGCGATAGCCGACGTGGCAGCTGGCGCCACCGGCGATCTCGACCCGCAGCCAGACGCAGTCCTGATCGTCATCGATCCGCATCTCGACCACCTTCTGCACCAGTCCGCTGGTGGCGCCCTTGTGCCAGAGCTGCTGACGGCTGCGACTCCAGTAGTGGGCCTCGCCCGTCTCGATCGTCCTGGCGAGGGCCTCGCGGTTCATCACGGCCACCATCAGCACCTCGCCGGAAGCATGGTCGGTGGTCACGCATGGAATCAGGCCGCTGCCGTCGAACTTCGGAGCCAGTTCATGCCCCTCCTCCACCTGCTCGACGGAGATTCTCTGGCCGAACGGGGACCCTGGGACGGGCGAAGCGGATGCGGACACGGTGGAGAGGCTCCTCGGATGCGGGTCAGGAATACGGTTTGGGCGTGACGGCCTCCTCTATTCAATCGGTTGACCGGGCGGTTATCCAGCCCCTACCCTTCCCGCTGGAGTCCGCCCACTTGAGGAGCCTTTTTCCATGGTCACGGTCGACATGTCTCATGCATTGGTGTTGCGTCGTTCTGCCCGTCGTATCGCGGGTGGATGGTGCGGCGTGATGGGAACACTTCTGGTGCTGGCGGCCCCGCTCGTGCCAGCAACCGCCACTGCCGCCGACTGGCCCACGTTTCGCGGTGCAGACCGGACCGCTGTCGCCCCCGACACCGACCTCCTGGAGACCTGGCCGGCCACGGGTCCCCGGCTCATCTGGGAAGCCGCCGGCGCGGGCCGGGGCTATGCCAGTCCGGCGATCGCAGGCGATCGTATCTACACCCTCGGCGACGGCCTCTCCACCGCCGCCGACAAAGACGAATACCTCTCCTGCTTCGACCGGGAGACGGGCAAGCAGCTCTGGAAGACGAAGACCGGCCAGCCGTGGAACGAGGGTGCCGAGTCGTGGCAGGGTTCGCGGAGCACGCCCACGGTCGATGGCGACATGGTCTACGTGATCACGCCCCACGGCCAGCTCGTGGCCTGTGCGACGGCCGACGGCAAGGAGCGGTTCCGTGTCGATCTCAAGGCCCAGTTCGGCGGCAAGAAGGATGATTCGTGGGGCTATAGCGAGTCGCCGCTTGTCGATGACAACCGGCTCGTCTGCACGCCCGGCGGCGAGCAGGCCACGCTTGTGGCGCTCGACAAGAAGACGGGCCAGTTGATCTGGTCGTGCCCGATGAAGGGCGATCGCGGCGCCGGCCATTCCTCGATCGTGATCAGCCGGCCACTATCCAACCAGACTGGGGGCCGGAAGGTCTACATCCAGACGACCGGGGCCGGCACCTTCGCGGTGGATGCCCAGACAGGCAAGTTCCAGTGGGCCTACCCGATCGACAAAACGACCGCCGTGATCCCCACGCCGATCGTCCGCGGCGATCTGATCTTCTTTTCCGCCGGCTACAAGCGGGGGGGCGCTCTCCTGCGGCAGGTGCCGGGGGCCGATGGCGGCGTGTCGGAAGGAG
>Ga0214921_10010023_pt1 | contig 11811 bp, 13 predicted proteins | sample LL1505_MetaG_FD_177992 | JGI IMG/M metagenome (GOLD analysis project Ga0214921, IMG submission 177992) | Freshwater microbial communities from Lake Lanier, Atlanta, Georgia, United States - LL-1505 | ecosystem: Environmental > Aquatic > Freshwater > Lake | place: USA: Georgia | collected...
GCACAACGCGTGCGCAAAAAAGTTCGCAAGAACGTTGCCGATGGCATTGCACACGTGCACGCCTCGTTCAACAACACCATCATCACCATCACAGACCGCCAAGGCAATGCTTTGTCATGGGCGTCTTCTGGTGGTCAAGGTTTCAAAGGTTCACGTAAATCCACACCGTTTGCAGCTCAGGTTGCTTCCGAAGTGGCTGGCCGTGCTGCCATTGAACAAGGCATCAAGAACTTAGACGTCGAGATCAAAGGCCCCGGCCCAGGTCGCGAATCTTCAGTTCGTGCATTGGGCGCCTTGGGCATCCGCATCACTTCGATTGCAGATGTCACACCCATGCCGCACAACGGTTGCCGCCCTCAAAAGCGTCGTCGTATTTAATTTGCAAAGCCCACCGCCATTGCCGTGCTGGCAATGGCTCCCGCATGTCTCATGCGGTAGTTGACAGAAAAGGAAGATCAAGTGGCACGTTACCTAGGCCCCAAGGCCAAATTATCCCGCCGTGAAGGCACTGACCTGTTCTTGAAGAGCGCTCGTCGCTCTATCGCGGACAAGTCAAAATTTGACACCAAGCCCGGCCAACACGGTCGCACTTCGGGTCAGCGCACATCCGACTACGGTCTGCAGTTGCGTGAAAAGCAAAAAGTGAAGCGCATGTACGGCGTGCTCGAGAAGCAATTCCGCCGCTATTTCACTGAAGCCGATCGCCGCAAAGGCAACACAGGCTCCAACCTGTTGAGCTTGCTGGAGTCACGTTTGGACAACGTCGTTTACCGCATGGGCTTTGGCTCTACACGCGCTGAATCACGCCAATTGGTGTCACACAAAGCGGTCACAGTCAATGGTCACCCCGTGAACATTCCTTCCTACCTCGTCAAAGCTGGCGATGTGGTGGCGGTGCGTGAAAAATCCAAAAAACAAATTCGTGTTTTGGAAGCACTTCAATTGGCTCAACAAGTTGGCATGCCAGCTTGGGTTGAAGTCAACATCGAAAAAGTAGAGGGTGTCTTTAAGAAGGCGCCTGATCGTGATGAGTTTGCGGCAGACATCAACGAATCTTTGATCGTTGAATTGTATTCACGCTAAACCCATCTTGTTTCAATCGTTCCCTTACCGCGATGCATGCGGTTTGGGTGCTTCATCAGCCTTACCGGTGTAACGGACCGGGGGTATTGAGAGGAAGTCTGAATGCAAACCAATCTGTTGAAACCAAAAGCTATCCAGGTCGAACAACTCGGCCCCAACCGCGCCAAGGTCACCCTTGAGCCCTTCGAGCGTGGCTACGGCCACACTTTGGGCAATGCGCTGCGCCGCGTTTTGTTGTCTTCCATGGTGGGTTATTCCGCCACTGAAGTCACTATAGCGGGTGTTGTTCACGAATACTCTTCTATTGACGGCGTGCAAGAAGATGTCGTCAACATTTTGTTGAACCTCAAAGGTTTGGTCTTCAAATTGCACAACCGCGACGAAGTCACTTTGAGCTTGCGCAAAGATGGCGAAGGCCCTGTCACAGCGGCTGACATCCAAACACCGCATGACGTCGAAGTCATCAACCCCGAGCACATCATTGCCAACCTGTCACATGGCGGCAAACTCGACATGCAAATCAAGGTTGAAAAAGGCCGTGGCTATGTGCCAGGTTCTATGCGCCGTTTTGCCGATGAGCCCACTAAATCTGTTGGCCGCATTGTGCTCGACGCATCTTTCTCACCCGTCAAGCGTGTGAGCTACATTGTTGAAAGCGCTCGCGTAGAACAGCGTACCGACCTCGACAAATTGGTCATCGAGATGGAAACCAACGGTGCCATCAGCGCTGAAGACGCAGTGCGTTCTTCTGCCAAAATCTTGGTCGAGCAATTGGCTGTGTTCGCACAGCTTGAAGGCAGCGAGTTGTCTGCCTTTGACGCACCCGCACAACGCGGCGGCGCCAGCAGCTTCGATCCTATTTTGCTGCGCCCAGTGGACGAGCTCGAACTCACTGTTCGTTCTGCCAATTGCCTCAAAGCAGAAAACATTTACTACATCGGTGACCTCATTCAGCGTACCGAAAACGAATTGCTCAAGACCCCTAACTTGGGTCGCAAGTCACTCAACGAGATCAAAGAAGTTTTGGCCTCACGTGGTTTGACATTGGGCATGAAGCTCGAAAGCTGGCCACCAGCCGGTTTGGAAAAGCGTTAATTGAAACGCAGCTCGAACTGCGTTTAAAAAAGTCCCACCTGCACCAAAGAGGTGGGCAGTGCACGGGCAGTACCTGATACGGCTGCCTGATTAATAAAGAAAGGATTAGCACCATGCGTCACGGACACGGACTACGTAAACTCAACCGCACAAGCTCACACCGCTTGGCAATGCTTCAAAACATGATGAACTCCATCATTGAGCATGAAGTCATCAAAACCACAGTGCCTAAGGCCAAAGAATTGCGCCGCGTCATTGAGCCCATGATCACATTGGCCAAAGTTGACACAGTGGCCAACCGCCGCTTGGCCTTCAATCGCCTGCGCGATCGCGACAGCGTCACCAAGCTGTTCACAGACCTCGGCCCTCGCTTTAACGCACGCCCCGGTGGTTACACACGCATCTTGAAAATGGGTTACCGCGTTGGCGACAATGCACCCATGGCTTTGGTCGAATTGGTTGATCGTCCCGATGTGGCCGATCAAGCACCTGAAGCTTAATCACCCAGTCATTCAGCTTTAAATTTAAATTCTTAAGTATTAAAGCTGGCTAACAAGGTATACTCTCTTACTTACCGCGGGGTGGAGCAGTCTGGTAGCTCGTTGGGCTCATAACCCAAAGGTCGTTGGTTCAAATCCGGCCCCCGCAACCAAATTAAAACAAGACACTGTCTTGTTGTAAATTGAAAAAATACTCACTTAGGTGGGTATTTTTTTGCCTGTCGTTTCTAATAACTTTCCCACTAATTTTTCCACTAACTCAGTGAGGTGAGCCAGCGCCAATTCGGCCGTTGCATCACGAACCTCAGATCGCGTACCTTCAAATTGCCGAAGCAAGGTCTCACTGTGCAGGACTTGCTTCGAGTCACGCCACGCCCAAGCCAACCAAACAGTGCCCACCGGCTTGGCATCAGTACCGCCAGTCGGGCCCGCAATGCCCGTTACGGCCACACTGATGTGGGCAGGTGAATGGGCTAAAGCACCCAATGCCATGGCTTTGGCAACTTCCTCACTCACAGCACCCTGCGCCTCAATGAGAGAAGCGGGCACGCCCAGCAACTCAGATTTGGCTGCATTGGAATAGGTGACAAAGCCACGTTCAAACCAAGCACTGGACCCTGACAATTGGGTGCAACTGGCGGCAATCAAGCCACCCGTGCAGCTCTCGGCTGTCACCATACTGAGCTTGCGAGCTATCAACACTTGGGCAAGTGCTGTACAAAGTGTTTCGAGGCGGGGTGTCACCATGATCTCCAAATTGCAAAACACAGCAGCGTACAAAATGCCGCCACAAAATCATCGAAGAAAATTCCAAACGCACCGTGCCAACCAAAGCCTTTGAACAATTGGTCGGCCCATGCCACGGGGCCTGGCTTGGCTGCGTCAAAAAATCTGAACAAGGCAAATGCCATCAGTTGGGTTGAAAAATCGGCGGGTGAAAGCACCAGCAGCACCAACCAAAAAGCCACCACCTCGTCCCAGACGATGGCACCAGGGTCGGAAACGCCCAAATTGTGGGCGGTGACTTTGCAGGCCCAAATGCCGACCAAGCTAGACAAAAAAATGATGGCAGCCTGTTCACCCACAGAGAAATAATCTTGAAACGCCCACCAGCAGAGCCAAGCCCAGAGTGTGCCCATGGTGCCAGGTGCCTTGGGCGAAAGTCCAGAGCCAAAACCCAAAGCAATCCAGTGCGCAGGATGGCGAACCATGAAGCTGGCATCAGGTCTCATGGTGTTTTGAAGTGGTCAAAAGATTCAAACGAATGGGGCAGGGACTGGCCATTGTTGTCAAGCAAACTCAAATCTGGATGAGCGGTAATTTTGCCAATGCGAGTAACCGGGGTGGCCGAACTTGTGCTCGCAGAAGCAATGGCTTGACGTTGGTTTTCAGGCGCGGTGAAAACCAACTCGTAATCATCGCCACCGGCCAAAGTCAAACGCAGCAAATCCTCTGGCTTTAAACCTGAACGCTGCCCACACGCCATGGTGCTCAGCACTTGCTGCGTGTCAATTTCTGCGCCCACGCCGCTGGCTTTTAAGATGTGTTGCAAATCGCCCAGCAAGCCATCGCTGACATCGACCGCTGAGTGGGCAAGCCCGCGCAGCGCCAAACCAAGTTCGACCCTGGGCGTGGGTTTGTCCATGCGCAGACGCGCGGCTTCAAACACAGCTTGCGGCACACTCAAAGTGCCCCGAAAAACTTCCAGAGCCAAACGCGCATCGCCCAAATGACCACTGACATAAATGTCATCGCCTGCTTTGGCGCCGCCCCGAAGCAAAGCCATCGCTTGCGGCACCTCTCCCAAGACGGTGATGCAAATGTTCAAGGGCCCGCGTGTGGTGTCGCCGCCAATGAGGTCGCAATGGTGGGCGTCGGCCAATGCCCACATGCCTTTTGAAAACTCAGACAGCCACTGCGGCACCACTTGGGGCAAAGCCAACGACAGTAAGAAGGCCTTGGGCTGAGCACCACAAGCGGCTAAATCGCTTAAGTTAACGGCCAAAGCTTTGTGCCCCAAATACGCAGGGTTCACGGTCGGTAAAAAGTGCCTGCCTTCAACCAACATGTCGCTTGAAATGGCAAGTTGCTGGCCCGACTTCACGGCCAGCAAGGCGCAATCGTCTCCAACCCCCAGCACGGCATGGCGCGGGGGGCGCTTGAAGTAGGTTTCGATCAGATCAAACTCGCCCATAAACCCAAGCATAACCTCAAGCCCCGCCCAAAATGCGACAATTCGGTCATGACCACCTACCGCATTGCCCCCTCGCTGTTGTCTGCCGATTTTGCCCGCTTGGGCGAAGAAGTGCGCAACGTCATTGCCGCCGGCGCCGACTGGATTCACTACGACGTGATGGACAACCATTACGTGCCCAACCTTACTTTCGGCCCCATGATTTGTCAGGCGCTCAAGCCGCATGCCAAAACACCCGATGGCAAAGACGTGCCGATTGATGTGCACCTCATGGTGCAGCCCGTAGATGCCTTGGCCGCCGCCTTTGCCGATGCAGGCGCCGACCTCATCAGTTTTCACCCCGATGCGTCCACCCATGTCCACCGCAGTGTGCAAGCCATCAAGTCCAAGGGCTGCAAGGCCGGCGTGGTGTTCAACCCCGCCGAGTCTCTGGACGTATTAGAGTGGGTCATCGAAGACATTGACCTCATTTTGATCATGTCGGTTAACCCGGGCTTTGGTGGTCAGAGTTTCATCGAGAGCGCATTGCGCAAAATTGAGCTCGCCCGCAAATGGATTGAGGCCTCCGGAAAAGACATCCGTCTTGAAGTCGATGGCGGCGTGAAGGTGGACAACATTCGCCGTGTAGCCGATGCGGGTGCCGACACTTTTGTAGCGGGCAGTGCTATTTTTGGCAAACCCGATTACGCCGCCGTCATTCAGGCCATGCGCAAGGAGCTGAGCGGCGGCCAGAGCTTTGGTACACTGTAACCCTCATGATTTTGTTTCATTCATTCTTTGCAGTCCAGCTGCCGGCCGTTTTGAGCCGGGGAGCCTGGTCTTGGCGTCAGCCAATCTAAATTTGCTTAGAACCGGCAGCATTTTGGCTGCCAAAGTGGGGTTCGTTTTTTGACCCTAACCCCTTGAATGAACCGGCTAAACATACGGAGCCCCAATCGTGATCACCGAACTAGAATTTAAAAGCCTCGCCCAACAAGGCTTCAACCGCATTCCTCTGATGCTAGAGGCCTTTGCCGATTTAGAAACCCCGCTCTCGCTGTACCTGAAGTTAGCCCACCATAAAGATGGCGGCAAATACAGTTTCTTGCTTGAGTCCGTGGTGGGCGGCGAGCGCTTTGGCCGCTACAGCTTCATCGGCTTGCCAGCACGTACTTTTTTACAAGCCCGAGGCTTTGCCAACGATGCCCGCACAGAAGTTGTGACCGATGGCGTGGTCATTGAAACCGCTGCCGGCAACCCACTCGACTTCATTGAGCAATATCAAAAGCGATTCAAAGTGGCTCTCAGGCCAGGCATGCCACGCTTTTGTGGCGGCTTGGCCGGTTACTTTGGCTATGACGCCGTGCGGTACATCGAGAAAAAACTCGAAAACTCATGCCCGCCCGATACCTTGGGCACGCCCGAAATTTTGCTGCTGCAATGCGAAGAGTTGGCTGTGATTGACAACTTGTCAGGCAAACTTTATTTGATGGTCTATGCAGACCCAGGCATGCCCGAGGCTTATTCCAAAGCCAAAAAACGTTTGCGTGATTTGAAAGAGCAATTGAAGTATTCAGTCAGCGCACCGGTCGTCAACTCAACTCAAACGTATCCGGCAGAACGTGATTTCAAAAAAGAAGATTATTTGAAGGCGGTGTTGGAAGCCAAGGAGCTGATTGCGGCTGGCGACTTCATGCAAGTGCAAGTGGGACAGCGCATTAAAAAGCGCTACACCGAGAGTCCCTTGTCTTTGTACCGTGCGCTCAGGTCACTCAACCCCAGCCCCTACATGTACTTCTACAACTTTGGTGACTTCCACGTCGTGGGCGCCAGCCCAGAAATTTTGGTGCGCCAAGAGCAAACCGAAGAAGGTGTGAAGGTCACCATTCGACCTTTGGCTGGCACAAGACCACGCGGCGCAACACCCGAAAAAGACAAATCAGCAGAGCTCGAATTGGTCAACGATCCCAAAGAGCGCGCCGAGCACGTCATGCTGATTGACTTGGCCCGCAACGACATTGGCCGCATTGCCAAAATAGGCTCTGTGAAAGTGACCGAAGCCTTTGCGATAGAGCGCTACAGCCATGTGATGCACATCGTGAGCAATGTCGAAGCCATTTTGAAAGAGGGCATGACCAACATGGATGTGCTCAAGGCCACGTTTCCAGCGGGCACACTCACGGGCGCACCCAAGGTTCATGCCATGGAACTGATCGACAAACTCGAACCCACCAAGCGCGGTGTGTATGGCGGTGCTTGTGGTTACCTCAGCTACGCAGGCGACATGGATGTGGCCATTGCCATTCGCACTGGCATCATCAAAGACCAAGTGTTGTACGTGCAAGCTGCGGCTGGTGTGGTGGCCGACTCTGTGCCCGAGCTGGAGTGGAAGGAAACCGAACACAAAGCGCGCGCCTTGTTGCGTGCCAGTGAGTTGGTGGAAGAAGGCTTGGAGTAATCAACATGAAAAAAATCAAATTGTTGATGGTCGACAACTACGACTCCTTCACTTACAACATCGTTCAATACTTTGGTGAACTGGGCGCCGACATTGAAGTGTTTCGCAACGACGAAATTGACCTTGAGGGCATTGCAGCCAGAAAGCCAGAGCGCTTGGTCATCTCGCCTGGGCCTTGCTCACCCGCAGAGGCCGGTATTTCTGTGGCAGCCATTCAGCACTTTGCCGGTAAGCTGCCTATTTTGGGTGTGTGTTTGGGCCATCAAAGCATTGGCGCTGCATTTGGCGGCAAGATAGTGCGAGCACAAGAACTAATGCACGGCAAAACCAGTGTCATTCAAACCACGCAGCAAGGCGTGTTTAGAAACTTGCCCGAAAAATTCACTGTCAATCGCTACCACTCATTGGCCATTGAACGAACAAGTTGCCCTGCAGATTTAGAAATCACGGCTTGGACCGATGATGGTGAAATCATGGGCGTGCGACATCGCAGCTTGGCCATTGAAGGGGTTCAGTTCCACCCCGAATCTATTCTCACGGAGCATGGTCATGCCATGCTGAAAAATTTCTTGGAAGACCACTGACATGAACACCACCACTTCTTCTTCAGCGCGCGTCGATCTTCGAAGCGACACCGTCACACGGCCAACCGCTGGCATGCGTGAAGCCATGGCCCAAGCTTTGGTGGGCGACGATGTGTTTGGCGATGACCCCAGTGTGAATGAGCTGCAGGAAAAAATTGCCAAGATGTTGGGCTTTGAGGCGGCCCTCTTCATGTCCACAGGCACGCAAAGCAACTTGTGCGGCATCTTGTCGCATTGCCAGCGTGGCGATGAGTACATTGCGGGACAGATGGCGCACTGCTACAGGTGGGAAGGAGGCGGTGCAGCGGTGTTTGGCAGCGTTCAGCCGCAGCCACTGACCCAACAAGCCGATGGCAGTTTGGCATTGCAAGACATTGAAGCCGCTATCAAACCCGATGACGCCCACTTTGCAAAAACCAAAATGGTGGCCTTGGAAAATACATGGGGTGGCAAAGTGTTGCCCCAAAGTTATTTGAACGACTACAGCAGCTTTGCTCAAGAAAAAGGTTTGGCTCGCCATCTAGATGGTGCGCGCTTGTTCAATGCAGCGGTGGCGCAAGCGACAGCACTGGGCACTTCACCTTACGATGAAGTCAAAAACATCACCCAATGTTTTGACAGTGTCTCTGTTTGCTTTAGCAAAGGCTTGGGTGCTCCCATGGGCTCTGCTTTGTGCGGCTCCAAAGAATACATCGCCAAAGCGCACCGCCTGCGAAAAATGGCCGGTGGTGGCTTGCGTCAAGCGGGCTTCATGGCGGCCGCCGTTTCCTACGCTTTAGACCATCACGTGACAAGAATGGCCGAAGACCATCAACTCATGGCGCATTTGGCGCAAGGCTTGGCAGGCATTCCCGGCCTGCAATTTGAAACACCTCAAACCAATATTTTGTTTGTTGATTTGGTGGGTGAAGCCAAAGACCGCGGTGCGGCCTTGCAAGCCCATTTGAAAAGTGAAGGCATTGACATGACCGGTTTGTACCGCCTGCGATTTGTCACGCACTTGGATGTTGACCGTGCCGGCGTTGACCGCACCATTGCGGCCATGCGCCAGTTCTTTGGCGCTTGATTGCCAAGGCTGAGGCACCATTGCCATTTTCATGAATTTAAAAACAGAGACCATCATGCCCATCACGCCACAAGAAGCCTTACAAAGAACCATCGAGCACCGTGAAATTTTTCACGATGAAATGTTGCACATCATGCGCGTGATCATGAATGGTGAGTTGTCGCCCGTCATGACAGCTGCACTCATCACAGGTTTGCGCGTGAAGAAAGAAACCATTGGCGAAATCACTGCTGCCGCACAAGTGATGCGAGAGTTTTCAACCAAGGTCAACGTGCCTGACACGCGTCACTTGGTGGACATTGTGGGCACCGGCGGTGATGGCTCGCACACCTTCAATATTTCAACCTGCTCTATGTTTGTGGCTGCTGCTGCAGGCGCCAAAACAGCCAAGCATGGCGGTCGCAGTGTGAGCAGCAAATCGGGCAGTGCCGATGTGCTTGAAAGCTTGGGTGCCAACATCAATTTGTCACCAGAGAAAATTGCGCAGTGTGTACAAGAGGTAGGCATTGGTTTTATGTTTGCGCCCAACCACCATCCCGCCATGAAAAATGTAGCGGCTTTGCGCAAGGAGTTGGGCGTCAGAACCATCTTCAATATCTTGGGGCCGCTGACCAATCCCGCGGGTGCGCCCAACATCTTGATGGGTGTGTTTCACTCTGACTTGGTGGGCATTCAAATCCGCGCCTTACAACGCTTGGGTGCCGAGCATGCGCTGGTGGTGTACGGCCGCGATGGCATGGACGAAGTGAGCTTGGGCGCAGCCACCTTGGTGGGTGAATTGAAAGATGGCCATCTCTCTGAATATGAAATTCACCCCGAAGACTTTGGCATGGCCATGGCCAGTCACCGCGCGCTTCGCGTCGAAACGCCTGAAGAATCGCAAGCGGTTTTGCGCGGTGTTTTGAACAACGAGGCTGGCGCAGCGCGCGACATCGTCATTTTGAATGCGGGTGCGGCTTTGTATGCCGCAAACGTCACGGCTTCCATCAAGGACGGTATTGCTTTAGCGCGGCAAGTCATTGAGTCTGGCGCAGCCAAACAAAAGCTAGAACAATTTATTGCATTCACCCAAAAATCAGGCAGCGCAGCATGAGTGACATTCTGAAAAAAATTGTGGCTGTCAAGCATGAAGAAATTGCTTTGGCCTCCCAAATGAAATCTTTTCAAGCGGTTCGTGCAGATGCTGAAAGCCGCGTTCTCACGCGTGATTTCTTGGGCGCCATTCAACGAAAAATAGCCAATCAAGAAGCCGCAGTCATCGCTGAAATTAAAAAAGCCAGCCCATCTAAGGGCGTGTTGCGTGCTGACTTTGTACCCGCTGACATTGCGCAAAGTTATGCAGAGCATGGTGCGGCATGTTTGTCTGTTCTCACTGACGTTCAATTTTTTCAAGGCAGCAGCGATTATTTGAAACAAGCCAGAGCCAGTTGCGATTTGCCTGTGCTGCGCAAAGACTTCATGGTCGATGCCTATCAAATTTACGAATCGCGAGCCATGGGCGCCGACTGTATTTTGCTCATTGCAGCCTGCTTAGACGATGTCCAAATGAAGGACTTGGAGGCCATTGCCCGCAGTTTGGACATGGCGGTCTTGGTGGAAGTGCATGACGCAGAAGAATTAAGCCGCGCTTTGAAACTCAAGACGCCTTTGGTGGGCATCAACAACCGCAACCTTCGGACTTTTGAGGTGAGCTTGGACGCCACCTTGGGCATGTTGAAAGATGTGCCCGCCGACCGAATCTTGATCACGGAAAGCGGCATTTTGTCCACAGCAGATGTCCAAAAAATGCGTGATGCGCAGGTCAATGCCTTCTTGGTGGGCGAAGCTTTTATGCGTGCGGCCGATCCTGGCCAAGCGCTGGCCGATCTGTTTCATTGAAAGCAGCCAGCCAAAATGAGGCTGAATCAAACCGACTTGTTCAGTGGTCATGGCGCTCCATTGGCGGCGTCGCTGCCCTCGAATCAGTTGCGTGCGTCCGATTGGCCGCCTTCCATAGAGCCGCTCACAGTAGCCTGGCGCGATCTGCTCAGTGAATTTTGGGGCAGCCCAGAGGGGCTTGTTTTGGACCACAAGTTGCGCGCCGGCTTGGCGGCAGGCACAGTGATCTTTCCGAATTCGCCTTACCGGGCTTTGGCGCTCACGCCCTTTGAAAAAGTTCAAGTGGTGGTGTTGGGGCAAGACCCCTATCACGGCCCTGATCAAGCACAGGGTTTGGCTTTTTCTGTGGCAGCGGGTCAGAAAATTCCGCCCAGTTTGCGCAACATCTTCAAAGAAATTCAGCGTGACTTGGGTGCGCCCATTCCTTCGGGTGCCGATGCAGGCAGCTTGGTGCGCTGGGCTGAACAAGGCGTTTTGCTGCTCAACACGGCACTGACAGTAGAACAATCAATCCCTGCCAGCCATAGCGATTGGGGTTGGGAAGTGCTTACTGACAAAATCATACAAACACTTTCCGCACACCCAAAGCCCAAAGCGTTTTTGTTGTGGGGTGCCCATGCCCAAAGCAAAGCCAGCCAGATTGAGGCTTTGAACGACCAGGGCCGACACCTGGTTTTGAAGGCCAACCACCCATCGCCCTTGTCTGCTTTGCGGCCACCCACTCCGTTCATGGGTTGTGGTCATTTTGGCCATGTGAACCGCTGGCTTGAGGGGCAAAAGAAAAAGCCAATCCTTTGGTAATTTCACCCTTGAAGCTTGCTGAAGCCTGAAAAAAAGTGGCATAATCCGAGATTCGCTGAGGAGGGGTGCCCGAGTGGCTAAAGGGGGCAGACTGTAAATCTGTTGGCTTACGCCTACACTGGTTCGAATCCAGTCTCCTCCACCAGCAAAACTTGCTTTGTAACTGACTTGGT
>Ga0214921_10010024_pt1 | contig 11811 bp, 12 predicted proteins | sample LL1505_MetaG_FD_177992 | JGI IMG/M metagenome (GOLD analysis project Ga0214921, IMG submission 177992) | Freshwater microbial communities from Lake Lanier, Atlanta, Georgia, United States - LL-1505 | ecosystem: Environmental > Aquatic > Freshwater > Lake | place: USA: Georgia | collected...
CCAGCACAATTCATAACCTACTTGGCAGATGATGACCTATTCTTACCGCACCATGTCCAGTACATGGTGGAAAACTTAGAAGGCAGAGACTTCGCAAATCAGAGACCGACATTCATCAATCGACACGACCATATTTGGTGCATGCCAACAGATATATCTCTTGAGTCCAGTCGCACCTGGCATCTTGGACAGCAAGTTCGGAATTCGATTAGTCTCAGCGGAGTGATGCATACAAAAGATTCTTACCTTCGACTCGCAGAGGGATGGGCTCCCACACCTATGAGTTTTCCTTGGACAGATCTCTACATGTGGCAAAAATTCTTGCGCCGAGAAGATTTTAACTTCATAACCACTCCCAGATGTACAGTTTTAAAGTTTCTTGGTGGCTCTAATCGGTACGACGAGCAGAAAATCGAGCAAAATCAAAGATGGTTTGGGGAGATGCAAGATCCAGACTGGGTCCAAAAATGGGATCGAAAGGTTGAGCGAAAGCATCAGATTGCCTCGGCTGAAGCTTTTGTGCAACTCACCGATTCCCAGGCAAAAAACTGTTCCTCACTGCGGACGAGGTAAGGTGTTAAAGCCTTCAGGAGTTCAAATCTCCTCGCCGCCGCCAGGTTTTGGCTAGAAATTTCTGACTTTCTTACCCAAATTTGATAATTCTTAATTAGAAATTCGTAATGACCATCAAATAGTTCAAGCTAACAGTCCATTCCAATTTTAGGATTATTCAAAGTTCTTGAATGTATTTGCCATTCGTAGTCATCAAAAGCAAGAATCCCGCCCACTTTTAATCTTGCAAATCCATTAATACCGTCGACAAGAACTTGGGTACTCGTATGCGCACCGTCGATGTAAACAAAGTCGAATCTCTCCATTTGCACACTATTGGAGAAATACATATCCCTTGTCATTTTTATTTTTACTCGAGAATCGCCAGAAAATTTCTTGTCGTAAACTTCTTCCACGGTGCCGAAAGCAATATTTAGCTCGGGATGTTCCATGTAACCTTCCCATGTATCTACATCAATAATTTACTTAACACTTCCATTTTGAAGGATGTATTCTGTACAATCAGCTTTATAAGCACCAATTTGTAAAACAAGAAACCCAATTTTGTCTGGCAAAAGAACAAAATTATGTTTAATATATTCAAACCAGTTCGGCAAAATCGTACTCATAACATCTAGATTTTTAGCGACTCTTATTGGGAAATCTCAGGATACGCTATTTCATTGTCTTCATTTCAGTCCACCCCTACTTTTTTGTAGAAACATACTTAATCTTACTTTCCATTAGTTTGCATTTGGCCAAGAAACCCTACGACCTTGCTTAGGAGCTCCTTATTTCTGATTTCTGACAGATGACAACCATCCTCGGTGTCTTTCAAGGTGATAGCACCTGTTGGGTAACCAGCAATCTGAGAGATAAAGTTTTCACCACCAGCAAGTTGTAATAGTTTTTGAGTAAAACGGTTGTGGATGTCAATTCTTTCTGCAAGAAGTCCACGTTGAGGGAAATTAGGGTCGCTCGAGACCACAACACTTTGACATACCGTTTCAATGAATAAAGGTTCTGGAGAAATTTTACTAGCACTCTCAAAGTATCTTTCGGCGCAAACTTCTGGATTCCCTTGGATAGCAAGATGACACCTAACATCGATCTCACCTAGGTAGTAAATGTTGACATCAGACGACCTAATTCTATTTTGAATATCTATGTCCAGTTTTTCAAGTACTAATTCAGAGAGAGAATAGGCTTATTGGGAACCTAGGAAATAAAAGTCACAAGCGAAACTCTTAAAATCTAACTCATACCTAGTTTGATAATTCGAACCACAAAGAAAGGAAGTGTGTGAATTTCCAACAATAGAAATCCTCATTACTAATGTGTGTCACCCTTCCACAAGTTAATTGAATGAGTCAGGTTCCAAACCCTACCTAAAAATTAGATTCGAATAATCCTAAACAACCTAAAGACCTCAAGCAATCACGAGCTCAGCCTAATTTTGCTTAATTGCTCATCAATGAGTCAAGATTTTATCCAGACTGTGGGGGATACCACCTGGACCCCATTTGATGAGATGTGTTTGGCCAACCTCTTTCGTTGTTTGCAACAAACATTTTGTCCCAGTGGATAATTCTCTGCAAGAAGAGTTCTGGCGAATGCGGATCGCAGGGGCGATTCAAGATTTCCACCTGATACTTAATTTGTTGTTGCTCCTGATGGGCTATACTGTAATTCGATTTATTGAGGAATGTTAGTTCTACTACATCTGGCAATAAGAGATTGCCGACAATTAAAGAATTTCCATTATTGTTCGGATGGGCATTGAAAAGGTAAAAAGAATTGTGCAGGCGCTCGAGAACGGATTCAAACAAATGAAAGTCTTCATCTAAGTCTATTTTCATTAAATTGTGAACTTCTAACACTATCTGACGGAAATTCAATAGGAGGTCCGTTGATTCATTCAACAGTCTCCACTCACTTCCCTCGATATCCATTTTTAAAACGCTTGGCGATTGATTTGGGGCTCTTGAAATAGTCTCTTGTAACGAAATGCCATCATTCGCATCAACTTTTTCCCGATAAAATACGAACTTATCATCTACTTCAGGCAATGAATCAACAGTGTGATCATAAAGGTGGACGCCTGCAACTTTCTTTGCGACGGACTTTTCGAAGGTAACATCACTTCCAACACCCATAGAAATCATGAAGTCTGAGTTGTTAAGATCATCGCAGATTACATACCCTCCATCGTGAGGAGATCCAAATCTCTTTGGGAGCGCTTCTGCAATAGGACTAGGTGCTAGCAAAGATAATATTCTTATGGCCCTTTGATGTAACATGAGAACTCCAATTCGGAAATTAACAACACAGTTAAAGCACACAAATTACCGCTAAATGCCGATTATGGTGAGTTTTCCCAAAAAGTGTCAAGAAAAGATCTTGTCTTATTATAAGCCCGTCGGTACATAGATCGTCTATCGTCATAGGAGTCAAGTCTAAGTGCGTCAACGCTCTCAGTATCCAGTTTCCCCTCAATATCATAATCATCATCTGAAGTAATTGGATTATGAAGATAGATCTCTATGTTATGGTAATTAAAATAAGTGCTCAGTACAATGTCATCACTTCTGATCAGGTCCCCGTCGCTCGACACGTACTCTAATAACTTTAGGAGGTCTTTTTTAATTATGTTTGAAGGATAAAGAACTCCACCAAAGCCCTCAAGAAAATTCGCACGTCCGGACCCAAACCAGTTATTGAAATCACCTGTATCGCTTAATGCGCCGCCGTATCGAGTGATGATCCTAGGATGATCACTCGATACATGCATTAACTTCTGTAGTGTATCCCGCGGGTAAGCAAAATCATCATCTAGTGAAAAAACATAGTCATCTGTGTTCCCGGAGATTCTGAGCAATGTCGGAGCTACTTTAGTTATTGCACCATAATCTGGAGTCCTAAATAATTTAACTCTGGAGTCTTCAACTTTGAAAAGTGAGAGATCATATTCTTCCGCGGTCCGCTTACAGATGTAGGGGACATTCAAGTGTAACTCATCGACCGGGTATGACTGATTCAAGATTGCTTCGATTACTCGAGGTAGTGTCTCCACGCGTTTGGGAATGGTAGTCAAACTTGCGATAATCATGCGTAATCCAGCCGATACTGACCTACGTCACCATCCTTTTGAATTCTATACATTGATCCCCATCATCCAGAGTCCGGCACCCTTGGCACTCAACAATCAAACAAATTAAATCATATTTTCCATGAAAAGTCGGGATTCAAATCACCCTTGCAATTATTTCATGTTCTGGATCGCGCTTTCCGTTAGCCATTTAGAATTTGATTAGACAAACCTGGGGCTTACACCTTTAGAAGTAACGCCTTTTCAATCACTCATGAATTGCCAGAGATTATGACAACTTATAGTAATATACGAATATTTGAGTTTTGGATTGTCGAATTATCTAATGCTTCAGATGTCCATAGCGAAACATTTGAGTGAAATTCTGGTTTTAAAGCATAACCTTCGAAACTCCTATCTTCAAAGAGTTGTCTATCAATAGGACTATGTATTAGATTGTTTGCCACATTCAACATTTTCAATGCACCTTTTCGCGACCAAAGAATGGCCGGTATATGGACTTCGGCATAGTTTTTACAAACTAACCCCTCTGAAAACTCATGAATAGATGGATCAAAAAGATATCTCCAATTTTCAGCTACATATAAGTTTAGAAAATCCCAGCCGCACGGAATACCTCCCTCCCATATTTCAATGCAATTACATAGGACATCACCCTCTAAATTGAGCCAAACATCGCTCTCTAGAAGTAAACACGTATCCGAATCCGAGGTTGATTTATCAAGGAATTCCTTCAATGCCAGGACGTTGGAAATCCACACACCAATCTCACCTGGGAGCCATCCAGGAGGGGGATTTCGAAGCCCACGCTTATTAACGAAATTGAAGATGACATCCTCAACTCTGAAGTCATCGAAATCCTGCTCACTGTTAATTATTACAGTTTCAGATCTCAATTGGGTGGCAAACTTTTCCAGAGCTGCATTGATTGCATTCGTATTAGATTCTCTAAAACTTGCATCATACCCAAACTTATGGTGTACCTTAAAAAAAAGACTCATAGAATAAGCCTTACACAGATGAGATAAAAATTGCAAGTCCTACTGAACTTTCTTAACCTGTATGTTGCATATAAGCAATAAAGACAGCACCCTTTTCAATATGATAGGAACAAGATCTATGTATATCGAAAATTTCGGACCTCATTGATCGCGACATTGAGGTTTAACATTGGAGGCTTTAACTCTCGGTGAGTCGACCAAACTCGGTCGGTATCTTTAATGAATCTTTTGGCAATTTCATATATTTTTTCCCTCTCCTGCATTGCCACCTCTCCACTATATGAAGAGCCATCTGGATGCCGCAGGGTGAAACTGCGGTCACGTATATTTACCAACTCCAATGATTCAATAATTATCTTTAAAATCTCCATTAAACCGAAACCTACTTTTGGTTCAAATGTATCTTGCACAGAATTAAAAAAATTAAAAAAGCTTATAAATTGAAGGATTGCTTGCCTTTCGATGTAAGTTACAATTAGATCATTACATTGAACAATTGATAATGGTAATTCTTGATCAAAATAAAGATTTGGAATTTTTCCAATATGAAAAAACTCATGCGTTAAAGTTGGTGAAAAAGTTCCAAGGCACTTCAAAGCCAAAACACTTTTAGAGTAAATAAAAAACTCATTCCATTCATTCGAAACAACATCGGCTGTAACAAAGAACATATAGTCACTGGATTGATCGAAACTTCTACACGCTGCTTCGAATTGGCGAAAGAAAGAAATTGGTAGCCCATTCATCCACCCATCTCTGTGCACATCGGTTGTATTTAGAACCGTAGTTTTGTAATTTGCTGCGAGGCAGGACTTTTCAATAATTTCAATATTGTCCCAAGTTGAATACCAATGAGAAATAAAGGCATGAACTTTGAGAATACTATTTTCCTCAACCAGATTTGATACAAACAATTCAGATGCATTCGAATCATGGGAAATCGTTAAATTAAGCAAATCCTCAGACGCGACGATATCTAGCCATAAGTATGGTCGCCCTGTTGCATTTTCTGTTACAGTGAGGATGGATATTTCAAGAGCTTTAATCATTTCATCAAAACGAACTAGTGGGTTACTTATTATAATCGGTAGGAATTTCAAGCAAGCACTGCGTGAAAAAATGAACGCTAACTTTGATATTTCTGTGGTTGTGTAAACTTCCGAGCTTCCTTTGAGGGGTTGATCGGTAAGGGGCGGAACCGGCCATAAAGAGATAGCTGCCACTGGCTCTTTCATGCTTTCCACAGAACGTAAAACTAATTCTTCAAATGAGTCGGGAAGATAGAGACTTGAGTTTAAGATAGTCAGATGATAACTATTGCTTTCTAGGAATCGTTCCACGGTTCGTCTCAACCAATCAATAAAAATAAGCTCTTGATTAGGAAAGATCCCATTTTGATTAGCAGTTAACTTGATAATGTCATTGGATCTCAAGAATTTTGCTTGAACATTTATCCATCGCCATCGAACTGACAAATTGTTAATTTTCTCTCCATATGCAAAATCAGAATTTAGTTGCTGATCAAAGCCAACCTCTCGTCTATAAACAGCGAATGCAATAGGAAAATCGCTGCCCTTATCTTGCATTTTGTAGGCCGACTTTCTAGGAAATCAACAAACTATTTAGGTAAGCTGCGAATGGTGATGAATTGTAAGAGTTAGCACGTATTGTCAATTCTTGATCAGTAATCCAACCGTTACGCCAAGCAATTTCTTCTAGACAAGAGATTTTATGCCGGTGACGTTTTTCAACAACTTGCATAAAAATAGATGCATCAATCAGAGAATCAAATGTTCCAGCATCAAGCCAGACTGTGCCTCTTTCGAGGGGGGTCACATCGAGTTTTCCTGCGCGTAGATAGACTTCATTCACTGAAGTTATCTCCAGTTCACCACGCTTACTAGGCTTAATGCTTTTTGTAATCTCGACAATATCTTTGTCATAGAAATAGAGCCCTGGAATCGCAAAATTTGATTTTGGTCTTAGTGGTTTTTCTTCGATTGATATAGCTTTCCCATTAGGGTCGAACTCAATGACACCGTATCTTTCGGGATCTGTAACTTCGTAGGCAAATACGTGTGCTCCAGCACCAGCTTGAATTGTTTGTAGTTGAGAACCCAAACCAATACCATAAAAAATATTGTCACCTAAAATAAGTGCACAAGGTTCATTACTTATAAATGATTCCCCGATAAGAAATGCCTGTGCAATTCCATCTGGGTTATCTTGTATCGCGTAGGTAAAGGAAACTCCAAGTTCGCTTCCCGTACCGAGAAGATTTTGAAATGATTCTTGATCCTGTTCTGTTGTGATAATTAGAATTTCTCGAATCCCAGCCAGCATAAGGGTGGCTATTGGATAATGGATCATGGGCTTGTCGTAGACAGGCAGTAATTGTTTTGAAGCGCCCCAAGTTACTGGCCATAACCTAGAACCGGTTCCTCCAGCCAGAACAATGCCTTTCATTCGCATTAAGATACCCTATACACACTCCATGAACTCGATTCTTTACCGTGAAGGGATCCACTAAATTGCGCCTACTTGTAACTGGCGGTGCCGGGTTCATTGGCTCCAACTTCGTAAGAATGATTAGTCGCGGAGAGCTAGTTGGGGTAAGTCACGTAACAGTTTTGGACAAACTTACCTATGCAGGACTACGGGAAAACCTGCCACAAGCATCGAGCGGTTCAGGACTCTCATTTCACCATGGCGATATTTGTGATGCGCAATTGGTCGCATCTTTACTTACGGATGTAGATGCTGTCATTAACTTTGCGGCGGAATCACATGTTGATCGTTCTATTTCAGTTGCGGCTGATTTGATCCAAGCCAATATTGTTGGCGTGCAAGTGTTACTAGATGCCATTAAAGCGTCGGGTCGAGACATTAGATTTTTACAGATTTCAACTGATGAAGTTTATGGTTCGATCGAGACGGGTTCATGGACGGAGGATTGGCCACTTCAACCAAATTCTCCTTACTCTGCTAGTAAGGCAGGTGGGGAATTATTAGCTGGTTCTTACTTCAAAACTCACGAGTTGGATGTTGTGATTACTCGCTGCAGTAATAACTATGGAACCCATCATTTTCCTGAAAAACTTATACCTCTTTTTATCACAAACCTTTTGGAGGGCAAAAAAGTCCCGGTTTACGGGACAGGAAAAAATGTGCGCGACTGGCTACATGTTGACGATCATTGCCGAGGAATCTTTAAAGTACTAGTGAATGGTAAGGCTGGTCAGGTATATAACATTGGCGGGGGTCAAGAGCTTACAAACATAGATATCACTAACTTACTTCTTGAAGCCATGGGCGCAGATGAGTCTTCAATTGAATTTGTTGAAGACAGAAAAGGCCACGATCTTCGCTATAGCGTTGACTGGAAAAAGATCAAAAGTGAGCTGGGGTATGAACCACAGGTTATTTTTGAAGATGGCTTAAAAGACACAATTCAGTGGTATCGGGATAATCAAGCGTGGTGGAAACCACTAAAGAGTCGTTAACCAAATCATGAGTTGGTTGATAGCGGGGGGAACGGGCCAGTTAGGGCTTGCACTTTCTCAAGAGCTGAACAATCGCGGCATACCTTTCAACGCCTGTGGCTCTAAAGATTTGGACATAACTCAAGGCAATTTAGTAAATGATTTTGTGGTTCAACTTGCACCCAGCGTGATTGTTAATTGCGCAACCTGGACCGATGTAGATGGCGCAGAAAGCAATGAGGAGCTAGCCTCTCGCATCAACAGCGATGGCGCCGAGAACTTAGCTATTGCAGCAAAGAGTTCTGGGGCAAAATTACTGCATATCTCTACAGATTATGTTTTTTCAGGTAGGAAACAACAATCTTGGCAAGAGAATGATATGAAAAATCCTCAATCCTCATATGGCCGAACAAAAGCTGAGGGTGAAGATCGTGTGTTGCAGGCTTATTCAGAGGGCTCATTAATCATTCGAACCGCATGGCTCTATAGCCCTTGGGGTAAAAACTTTGCAAAAACAATGACCAGATTAGCCCTGGATGGCAAGAGTGAAGTTCGGGTTGTCAACGATCAAATCGGACAGCCAACTTCAGTAATAGATCTAGCACATCAGATTATTTCTCTAGCTTTGTCGCAAACAGTTAGTGGCATTTTTCATGGGACTAATAGCGGTGAGGCGACATGGTTTGATTTTGCACAAGAGATATTCAATTGCACGGGTGAAGATATAAATCGGTTGATCCCAGTTTCATCAGATGAATATCCACAAAAGGCTAAAAGACCTGAATATTCAGTCTTGGGCCATGATGCTTGGAACAAAACGGGGATGACGCCTATGAGGGATTGGCGACACGCGTTAACCGATGTCATACCTGAAATCATTTCTAGCGTTAAAACCTTAGGCTAATCAAATGAAGGTAACCCCACTTGAAATAAATGGCGCTTGGTTAATTGAATCTCCCGTCTTCCGTGATGAGAGAGGACTTTTTCGAGAGTGGTTTAAATCAGAAGCAGCAAAAGAATTTACTGGCAGTAAATTTGATATAGCCCAGGCAAATGTTTCACTTTCATCTAAAGGAACGCTGCGTGGTATTCACTACAGTATGGCTCCAAAAGGCCAGGCAAAATGGGTCACTTGCGTAGCAGGTTCGATAAAGGATGTAATTGTTGATATTCGTCCGCGCTCGTCAACTTTTGGTGAATGGATTGAGGTAGAGCTATCTGGTGATACCGGGAAAGCAGTATTTATAAGTGAAGCGCTTGGCCACGGTTTCCTGGCTCTTGAAGACAACACAGTTGTTAGCTATTTAGAATCTACTTCATTTTCTGCAAAAGATGAGTATGAAATAAACCCTTTAGATCAAAAAATTGGAATAAATTGGGGTATCACATCTGAATTAATGAAGATTTCTGAGAAGGATCGAATGGCCCCAACTCTTTCAGAGCAGTTAGAACTTGGAAACTTGCCCAAAAAAGTAATCACTTAAAGATTCTTTAGTAATTCTTTCATGTAGGTAGTTGTGGTGTTTTCTTAAATTCAGTAAGTGCGTTTGAGCGTAAGCTCAGAAAAGTTGCCTTAGTAGTGGCATACGAATTCTTATCAAGCAGGCAAATCTACTTTTTTGCTGATAACTCAACAACTTACTTATCCCATCGATGCGCTGTTAAATTCTTAAACATCAAAACTTCTTTAAAGTAAAGATCACCTGCGTATGGGTAATAACGAATCTCCTCTACCAACTCAAAATCCTTTAGTCTGTTGTGGAAAACAGTGCTTTTCAAATCAAGGGTTCGCCAACCCCCTGTATCAACATCTAAATTATTTCTACCGTCGTCACCACATTTATCATTTTGGAAAATTAGATACTTAAATTTTGAGAGTTGTAATAACAGGTAGTCCATATCTCGATTTGACAAGTGCTGAAGCACATCTTTGCAAAGAAGAAGTTCGAAATTTTGCAATGAAGCTGTTAAGGAGCTAAGAATAAAAGTTCGATTACCGTTGCTGTGTTTTTCAGTATTGAGCTTGATAAGTTCCTCAACGACGTCTACACCGGTGTAATTAGTGTTTTCAAATTTATAATCACGCCACATTTCCCAGTCTCCGCACCCAACATCTAGAACAGAACTGATATCGAGTGAGTGGATGGCATTCGACACAAATTCCACGTAAGGTTTGGCTATATCTGGATTGGACCCCGTGCCGGATCTTGGATTTCCAGGATCCCCGCTGCCCCATACATGATTCTGGTAAATGTTAGAAAAAACCTCTTCATTATTAGCTTCCATTTACAAAACCTATTCCAAGATGCAAGTGAAGTCAACAATTACATCAGTCACACTATAGGTCAAGAAAATTTGCGCCCATGCAATTCAGGCCCCAACAAAACATCAGAGAGGAAATGGAACATGTATTGCGTTAGCAGTTTAGGCTTACCCCCCAGAAACCTTATTAACACGACTGAACCCTTTGGGTAAGATATTGAACCACGGACATGTCATCTTTATGCATAGTTAATTCTGACTCGAGTACGTATAGGTAGACTAGAAGCATAAAACTTACAGATTACTAGGGGTCCATTTGGCAATATTTAAGGTCGCAATTGTTGGGGCAGGACCCGCTGGATACTTTGCTGCTCAAGCATTACAAAACCTAGCCAACGATGATCGAGTATTTGAAATCGACATGATCGAACGCTTGCCAACCCCATGGGGATTAGTCCGAAGTGGTGTGGCACCAGATCACCCAAAGATTAAGACTGTTTCAAAGGTATTTGAAAAGATCGCATCACAAGAAACCTTTAGATTATTTGCAAATGTCGAAATCGGTAGCGATATTTCTGTTGCTCAGCTGCAAGAAAAGTATGACGCAGTCATTATTGCTACTGGGTCTTCACACGGTAAGACACTTGGTATTCCTGGAGAAAACCTACGTGGATCCTTATCAGCAGCAACCTTTGTGCCTTGGTATAACGCACACCCTGATTTTGTCGGAGTTGATACTCCACTAGATACTGACACCGCTGTTGTCATCGGTGCAGGAAATGTCGCGATGGATGTTGCGCGCATGTTAGCGCTAGAGCCAAGTGAATTAGACCCAACCGACACAGCAGATCATGCAATTGATGCCTTTAAGAAGAGCAATATCCGCAAGGTCTATATCAGTGCTCGCCGCGGACCAGAGCATGCAGCTTTTACTTCACCTGAATTGCGAGAACTGCCAAAGTTGGAGCACACCAATGTCATTATGAACAAGGCTGATATTGAAGCTGCGATTGTTCGTGCTGGAGATGCTCCTGAAAAAGATGTGAAAAGCAATTTGGATGCGATGTTGTTAATCGCCCAAAACCCAAAGACCGAGCATGAACGGACTATGCAATTTCTATTCCAACACACCCCGAAAGAGATTCTGGGCACAGATCGCGTTGAAGGGGTTGTGTATTCAACACCTAACAGTGATGTGACTATTAAGTGTGGACTTGTGATTACTGCCATCGGGTATCAAGCCCATGGCATCGAAGGCGTTCCCTATGAAAACGGCAAAGTTGTTAACAATGATGGCCGTGTAAAAGAGAATTTGTATGTTGTTGGATGGGCAAAACGCGGGCCATCAGGTGTCATTGGTACGAATAAATCAGATGCAGCAGCGGTTATAGAGCTCTTAGTCTCT
>Ga0214921_10010025_pt1 | contig 11811 bp, 9 predicted proteins | sample LL1505_MetaG_FD_177992 | JGI IMG/M metagenome (GOLD analysis project Ga0214921, IMG submission 177992) | Freshwater microbial communities from Lake Lanier, Atlanta, Georgia, United States - LL-1505 | ecosystem: Environmental > Aquatic > Freshwater > Lake | place: USA: Georgia | collected 2015-05-28
GCTGGCCGAAGCCGACTTCACCTTCGAGTTCAAAGAGCCGGCCAACCTGCCCAACCCCATGCTGTCGATGCAAAACGTCTACTTCGGCTACCCGGCCCCTGAAGACGCACCTGACAGCACACCGCCCACGGTCATCGTGCAAAACGTCAGCAAGTCGGTGCTGGCCGGTCAGCGCATCGGCATTCTGGGCGCCAACGGTCAGGGCAAGTCCACCGTGGTCAAAACAGTGGCCCGCGCGCTGGCCCCGATTGAGGGCGAGATGCTCGAAGGCAAGGGCCTGAACATCGGCTACTTTGCCCAGCAAGAGCTCGACGTGCTGCGCCCCGCCGACAACCCGCTTGAGCACATGATTCGGCTGGTCAAAGAAGTTACTGCGGCGGGCAAGATCAGCGGCCAGCAAACGCGCGAACAGGATCTGCGCAGCTTTTTAGGCCAGTTCAACTTTGGCGGCGACATGGTCAAGCAGTCCGTGGGCAGCATGAGCGGCGGCGAAAAAGCCAGGTTGGTGCTGTGCATGATCGTCTGGCAACGCCCTAACCTGTTGCTGCTGGACGAGCCGACCAACCACCTGGACCTGGCCACCCGCGAAGCACTGTCCATGGCGCTCAATGAGTTTGAAGGCACCGTCATGCTGGTCAGCCACGACCGGGCGCTGCTGCGCGCCGTGTGCGACGAATTCTGGATGGTGTCGCACGGCGGCGTGGCACCGTTTGACGGCGACCTGGACGACTACCAGCGCTACCTGTTAGACGAAGCCAAACGCCAGCGCGAAGAAGCCAAAAAAGCCAGCAACACCCCGGCCCCCAAAGCTGTGGCTGCAGCGGCCAAAACACCGGCTCCCAAACCCGACCTCAAGCCCTTGAAAAAAGAGCTCGACAAAGTCGATGCGCAAATGAAAACACTCAGCACAGAGCGCCAGTCCCTACAAGCCAAGCTGGCGGCTACCGTCGCCCCGGCCGAAATGGCCAAGGATGGCAAACGCCTCAAAGCTGTGGACGCTGAACTGCAAGCGCTGGAAGAGCGCTGGCTCGAACTCACCGACCAAATAGAGACCGCCACAGCCTAAGCCGGACAAAGCGGGGCGTCACCCCGCTTCAGGCCGACTGCATTCAGCCCGCAATGGCTCGGCCGTTTTGCGGCTGCACCGGCCTGGCGTTTTTCTTGAAGGGAAAAGCTTCGACCTGTTCTCTGGAAATATTCACCAGAGACTTCAGAATAAAAAACCGCACGCCTTCGGTACAGGGCGGGGTGGTCAAGGAGCCTTCGTAACTGTAGAACTCGTACTCTCGCGGCAGCAGATTGGCCGGGTTGAAGCTAACGCCTTCAGGTGAGACTTCAGGGCCTTCTTTGGTCGGCGCATGGGTCCAAAGCGTTTTGATGCCGGGGTTTTCATTGCCCTCTCTGAGCATCACACCCAGCACAGCCAGACGCCCTTCGCTGTTTTTGTGTACAAAGTGAACCACCATGGCCGAGGGTTTACCGTTAATCAGCTCTTCGCTGGGGCGGTGAAAGTGAAACTGCACCAACTCAAAAGGCTGACTGTCAATGCGCAGTTTGCTGCCGGGCGGCACATTGACCTGAATAGTGTGGCCGTTGTTGATGATTTTGAGCGGCCCGTTTTTGTAGTCAGGCGACACACTGAACAAGGCTTTTTCAAACGGGCCTCTGATGTCCAGCGGTGCCTGCGACTTGCCACGGGCGCAGGTCGGAAACTCATTGCCCCAGGATTCAGGGCCCATGGCGCCTTCGTAGCCCCAGTGCACAGCATGCTTGTCATCACCTGCTTTGCTGCTGTGCCCGCCAGTTTTCGCGCCCGACCCTTTTTCAGTCGGTTGGCCTGAACCTTCGCACTCTGACAAAACATTGACTTTTTCACCTGCCGCTGCAAGTGCATTCTGGGCGGCGCAAATAACTTGTTTGCGGCCCGACCAGTCGGCGCTCTCCAGCGCCTTTTTAAAGGCCTCGACAGTGGCCGGGTCCTTGCTACCTTTGGTCAGTAGTCGCACCGCACCCAGACCCACCAGGCGATCGGGGGAGAGTGTTTTTTCTTTCTTGTAGGCGGACTCCAAGTCTTTCAGTGTTTCGCCACTCGACATGGCGGTGCGAACGGCATCGAGCTCCAGCGACTTGGTTTTAAGTGGGTCGATTTGCTTGGCAGTCTCAGCCAAAGCCTCAGCCAAGGCCTCTTCAGCGGCTTTCAGCTTTTTGCCGGACTCCTCGACCTGCGTTGTCAGCTCGGCCACCTGACCACCATTGGCCGTGTTGCCCTTCCAATTGGTCCAGCCAAAGAAGGCCGCAGCGCCCAGCGCCAATACGAGCAACACCTCAGCAAGAATTCTTTTCATCGGTCAGTCCTGCAAAGCCAGCCCGAAAAGCCGCCCGCTGTTGATAGTTTCATCCGCCCCACAATCGTGCGCACGCGATCTGAAGAGGATATCAGTAAAGAAATCGGTCTCATCACAGCAAACTTGAGGCCGGCAAAGGCTCTGAGCGTCGGCTGGCGCACTTGTTTGACGACATTATCCAATGCTTGGCCTCACCAAAGGCGGCTCGGGCCCTTCAGTTCCGGCCCGGCCCTACCCAGCCGGCCTGCAACCAGTGCCAGTAACGCGGCTTGAAAGCCCAGGCCAGGTTCTGCACGGCTGTTGAGGCTGGAAACACGGCGTCGGTGAGATGGTCTAACCACTGGCCATGCGGGCGGGCAGCGGCCAGCCAGGCGGTATCTGGCTGACTCGCTGTCCCAGAACTCTGGCTGGCACCGCTCATTTCCATGCGCGACGCCGGAAAGTCATGCCCGGAGCTCAGCCCTTTGGCGGGGCCGGACAGCAGGTCATGCACACTGCCCCATTCGCGTCCCTGCAAGTGGCGCCTAATTTGCGTCAAATGATGTGCGGCAAAGTGCTGTGGATCCTGCCCCCTGGGTGCATGAAAGCGCAGTTGCCCCAGCACATTGTCAAAAAACACACAGGCTTGCGGATAGGCTTGTAAAAGTCGGGGCAACTCGGTCAGTGCGTCAGCACTTTGGTATTGCCAGTGCACGCCGCCGGCCAGAAGAGCCGCGCCGTGACGCCGAGCAAACAGCCAGGGTGCCAGCGGGTCCAGGTCAATGGCATGAATGTAATCAAAGCGCAGCAGCCAGTCAGATGGCAGCATCCAGCCGGCGCTGGGCCCGAGCAAAATCAACTGTTTCGACTTGGGCTGCGTCTGCGTTAGCCAAGCGGCCAATTGCCCGCAGGTTGGCGACCACAAAGACTTCGAGCGCCAGGCCCGAAAGTGCCATTGCAAGCCGCCCGATGGGTTCATCTCAACGGGACTGAAAATTAAACTGTAAAACGCCTAAATCGTCCATTTGCCGCTGTTCGCGACGCTTGGTATGGGCATTGAATGCCAACAAATCCTGGTCCACCAGTGACTGCATTTTCAATCGCTCGCGTTCGGCTTCGTTCAAGCGCGCACGGCATTGCGTCAAGGCCGTTTCGGTTTGCGCCAGGTCATGCTGGACACGGTCCATCAGCGTCAACAGCTGTGAGCTGAATTGCCGTTGGTTCATGGTTCCCTGCATACCGGCGCTGGCGTCCGAATTAGCGGGTACTTTTTGGTAGTCCTCATACAGCTTTTGCAGTCGCTCACGGCTGGCCTGCAAAGACAACAAGCGAGCCCTGCCCTGCGCCATTTCAGCCTGGACCAGGCTGACCTGGTCTTGCGCTTTCTGGGCCAGAACAGTCCAACAAGCTCTGGGTGCATTCATAGTTTGGCTCCGGTCAACATATTAAAGGGTCAAAAAATAGGGTGAACAAGTCACATCATTCGGTGAAAAGGCGGCGCAATCCCTCGCGGGTGCTCACCTCGACTTCGCCAATGTGCATGTCTTGCCTTAAAAAAGTTTCCATGTCGGCGCGCAAGCGAATAGCTTCGTCCACCTCGGGGTTGGAACCGGCCTCGTAAGCGCCGACCTGAATCAAGTCAACGTTTTGCTGGTACAGCGACCACAGCCGTCTGAAGCGGTTGGCCAGTTTCATGTCTTCCGGACTGAGCAAGGTTTGCGACAAACGGGAAATAGAACCGGTCAAGTCAATCGCCGGATAGTGCGCAGCGTCGGCCAGCTTTCGGGAGAGCATCACCTGTCCGTCCAGCGAAGCGCGGGCGATGTCCACAATCGGGTCGTTGGCGTCATCGCCCTCGGCCAGCACGGTGTAAATGGCCGTGATAGAGCCGTGGCCGTTGCGCCCGACACCGGCACGTTCAATCAAATTGGGCAGCAGCGCAAAGACCGAAGGCGGGTAGCCCTTGGCCGTTGGCGGCTCGCCAATGGCCAGACCGATCTCGCGCTGGGCATGGGCCACGCGAGTCAGGCTGTCCACCAGCATCAATACATCTTTGCCCTGGTCGCGAAAGTATTCGGCAATCAGGTGCGTCATGTGGGCGGCTTTCAGGCGCAGCACCGGCGACACGTTGGCCGGTGCAGCCACCACCACCGACTTGGCCAGGCCTTCTTCGCCCAGGGACTCGCGGATAAATGCCTGCACTTCGCGGCCCCGCTCACCCACCAGACCAATCACCACCACATCGGCTTTGGTAAAGCGGGTCAACATGCCCAAGAGCACACTTTTGCCCACGCCGGAACCGGCCACCAAACCAATGCGCTGACCGCGCCCCAGTGTGAGCAAGCCGTTGATAGCCTTGACGCCGACGTCGAGCACACGGTCAATCGGTCCACGCTCCATGGGGTTGATCGGCAGGCCGTGCAGGCTCAGACGTGTCGCGCCTTGCGGTTTGGGTTTGCCATCTAAGGGATCACCCCGACCGTCAATCACGCGACCCAGCAGTTCAGGCCCCAGGGTGGCAAAGCCGGTGTCAGGCAGTGCCCGCACCAGCGAGCCAGGGCCTATGCCGGTGGGCTCCGTAAAGGGCATCAGGTAAAGAGTTTTGTCGCTAAAGCCCACAATCTCGGCTTCGATGCGCTGACCGCCCTCGCCAATGACTTCGCAACAGGTGCCAATGGGCGCCATGATGCCGCGCGCTTCAAGGCGCATACCCACCAGCCGCACCAGCGTACCGGAGCGCTCTGGCCGTGGCCCGCGAATCTGCGCCATGCTGCGCTGTACTTCCTGCGCAAAATCAGACATCACGCTTATCCGCTTCAGGGTTTAAATCATCGAATTGACCGTTATCCAGCTCAGCATCCGGCATTTGGTTTTTCCAGTCGGCCTGCGCGTCGATTCCGTCCAGGTTGAGGTCGGGTAAATCCATCGAGGAGAGGTCCAGATCGTCAAAAGTCTCAGGCGCCTCTGAACCAGCGTCACTTTGCGACAGCTCATCGGCTCGGCTATCAACAGCCCTGTCGTCTATGTCTTGCAGATCTTGCGGCATCGGTGCGGCAAATGAGCGGGTCGGTGCTGGCGCGGGTGACATGCGCGGCTGCGCGTCCACCACTTCGCGCTCACCGGACATGCGTGCGGCCATGCGTGAGGGCTGAAAGGCCGATTGGGCCATACCGCGCGTGCTGTCCAATAACAAACCGCGGGCCAGTACTTCCAGCCGGTGTTCAATCAAGTCACTGACCACGGCATCGCTGGCGCTGGCGCGTACGCTGCCGGGCAACAAGTCGTCGCTGGCCTGCAAATGCCATGGCCATTGCGGAGCCGTTGGCTTGGCGGGAGCGCCATCGTTCTTGGTCGATGTGTTGTTTTCGCTGGCGTTGCCGGCGCTCATATTGTTAGACGCTGCGCTTGCAACCGGCATGGCTTGCAGCACAGCCAGATCGGCCGGATTGAGCTCAACGGTGATGGGCGCAAGCCGCTGCGGCGCCAGCTCATCCACACAGCGGCGCACCAGCCGTTCAATGGCTTGTGGGGACAGCGTCAACTCAGCCAGCACCAATTGCTCAGCCAAATGCAAGGCCAGGCGTTTGATGGGTTCGTAGAGTTTGTCCGGCGTGTCAATGACGCGGCGCACTGCAGCGTCCAGCTCGAGCATGATGGATTCACTGTTCGAACGGGTTTTTTTCTTTTCGGTATTCCATTCTTCGCGTACCTGACGACGGCCTTCCTCCAGGCCTTTTTCAAAAGCACCCTGACGCTCTGCCTCCAGGGCGTCTTCAGTCAGCGCCAGTGTGGCCGCTGCAGCATCGGCCGGCGAGAGTGCGGCATTGGCCAACACATCCTCATCGCCGAGCTTGTCAAGGGCTTGCGCGTCGAAGCCGTCCAGTCCGGTCGGGGACCAGGTCTTGACCACGTGGGTGGCAAACGCCTGCTTGGGCGCGTCTGACCAGGACTTGCGCACAAAAGCGCTGCTGCCGCTGCCCGACTGTAAAAGGTCAAGCGCCTGCCAAACGCGTGCAGTGCGCTCACGTGGCGCCCGCAATGCAGCAAGGTCAGACAAAGTCTTCGCCTCCGCCCAGCACCAGGTCGCCGGCATCGGACAGCTTACGGGCTATGCGCATGATGGTTTTTTGAGCTTCCTCAACGTCGGCAATGCGCAGCGGGCCTTTGGCCTCCATGTCATCGCGGAACATACCCCGCGCACGTTCAGACATATTGCCAAAGAATTTGTCCTTGACGGGATCGCCGGCACCCTTCATGGCAATCATCAGCAAGTCGGGCTCGACATTGCGCATCAGCACCTGAATACCGCGGTTGTCCACGCTCACCAGGTTGTCGAAGGTGAACATATTGTCTTGAATTTTTTGCATCAAGTCGGGGTCAAGCTCACCCAGGCTGGTCATGACCGAGGCTTCCAGCGCAGTCTTGGTGAAGTTCATGATCTTGGCCGCTGCCTTGATACCACCAAAACTCGAGGACTGTGCCGACGAATTGTTGGAGAACTGCTTTTTCATAATGGCTTCCAGCTCCTCCATCGCTGAAGGCTGAACCACCTCGAGGCTGGCCACGCGCTGAATAATTTCTGCACGGCTTTCCGGCGGCAGGAAGGCCAGCACGTCGGCGGCCACGGAGTTTTCCAGCACCGACAAAATAATGGCACTGACCTGCGGGTGTTCGCCGCGAATCATCTCGGCAATCGAGCGGGCGTCCATCCAGCTCAAAATATCCAGTCCCTTGCTGCTCTGGCCCGGCATGATGCGGCCCAGCACCGAGGCAGCTTTGTCGTCGCCCAGCGCACGTTTGAGCACTTTTTCTACGTAATCGGTGGTGCCCAGGCCCAAGCTGGTTTGCTTTTTGATGGTCGTGACAAATTCATCCAGAACAGAATTCACCGCCTCTTGGGACAAGTCAGCCACAGAGACCATAGCGCCGCCCAGCGCTTGGACTTCTTTGGGATTCAAAAAGCGGATGATCTCCGCGGCCTGCTGCTCACCGAGCAAGAGCATGAGAACGGCGGCACGTTTGGTGCCGGACATCTCACTGAGTTCTTTTTGCAGCTTCTCTGCCGCTTCAATTTCTTCAGCGGTGAGTTGCTTGGTATCTTCTTTTTCGGCCATTTTGTAGTCCTTGTCAGCCTCAGCCGGCCTTGATCATGTTTTTCAGCACACTGGCAACGCGGGCGGAATCTTCGGCCACGATCATGCGCACCAAAGCCACTTTGTCGTCGTAGGAGTTGGCAGTGTCGAGCATCTCCATTGAAATGCTTGATTTTTTCGGTTTGAGCTTGGCTTTGAGCTGTTCCAGGGTCTCGCCCTCGCCCAGCTGGATGGCGCTCATGTCTTCCGCGCTCAGCTCGCCGTCGCCCAGCGGTACAGCTTTGGTCAGCGCCAGGGCGGCTGCAGCGTCTTTTTCGGCTTGTTCGCGGCCCAGCATGTGCATCACAGCCGGTCTAACCACCAACAGCAAGAAGACAACAAACAACAGACCGAGCACACCGCTCTTGATCTGGTCCATGATGGTTTCATCCTTGTACCAAGCCACGCTCAGGTCGATCACGGGTTCGGGTTCAAAACGGGCGGGGATCACGGTGATCACGTCACCACGGGCTTCATTGAAACCCACCACGCTGCGAACCAGGCTTTGCATGCGCTCAATCTCTTCTGGCTTGTACGGGTTGGGCTGGGGCTCAGGTACAACGCCCTTGTCGTCCTTGGGCTGCACTGTAGGCGCACGCTCTTTGATCACCACTGCCACGCTCAAACGCTCCACCGTGCCGGTCGCGCTCTTAACATGGCGCACCGAACGGTCTAACTCATAGTTGCGGGTGCTGCGAGCGGTGATGTTATTACGCTCGTCACCGGCCTTGGAGGCACCGGCAGCCGTCACCGGTGTAGCCGAAGGCGCCACAGGCGGTGTGTTGGACAGTGCGCCCGGCACACCGCTCGAATCTTTGATGGTGCTACGGTCTTCACTGAGTACCTCAGAGCGTGTCTTCGGACCTTTTTCACGGGTGTCATAGTCTTCGGTGGTCACTTCGGTCTGGCTGAAGTCCAGCGACAAATTGACTTGCGATGTCACATTGGACTCGCCAGCAATAGGCATCAGGATCTGGTTGATTCGCAGACGGTACATCTCTTCCATTTTTTGCTTGTGCTGGGTCTGCGCGGCGGTCAAGCCAAGCGCTGCGTCATTCGAAGAATCAGTGATCAGTTTGCCCATGTTGTCCACCACCGACACATTGTCGGGGGTGAGTAACGGCACGCTGGAAGCCACCAGATGCACCACGGCCTGCACTTGCGTGGGCGACATGGCGCGGCCTGGCTGCGGCGTCACCACCACAGAGGCTTTAGGCGGCGTGCGGTCGCGCACAAAAGCCGATTGTTTGGCCAGCGCCAGGTGCACGCGGGCTGCAGAAATAGAGTCAATTTGCAAAATACTGCGCACCAGTTCTTGCTCGATGGCAGCGGTGTAACGCACCTGCTCCATGAACTGGCTGGTGGTCATAGAGGACTGGTCTTTGAGCGAGTCCAGACCCACCTGCCCCGTCTTGGGCAAACCCTTGGACGCCAGGAATATACGGGCCTCGTGGTAGCGCTTGGCCGGCACAGTGATCTGTCCGCTAGCGGCGTCCAGCACCGGCTTGAAATCGCCTGCTTTCAAAGCGTCAAAGGCCGCCTGCTGGTCAGCTTCGGTCATGCCGGCAACAATCGGGCGGTAATTGGGGGTGTTGACTGCCGAATACACCGCCACGAACAGCAGCAGCATCAAGGCCATCAAGAGAAATGGCAGTAATTTCCTCATCGTCGGCTGGTCCAACACCTGGCGAACTGACCCCAATGGGCCGGCGATGGTGGTCAGCATACCCCCTGGGCTGCCAGCAGCATTGCCAGCGTCGCCCGGATTGGCGCGCACAGCGCCGCCTGTGCCGCTGACCGCAGGCAGTGAGCCCGCAGAAGATCCACCCGGGCCAAAAGCGCCGGGCGCAAGGGTTGCAGTTGAACTAGTAGCCATGGTCAATGTCTTTCAGGCTGGTCTCAAACCGGCATGTTGATGATGTCTTCATACGCCCTGAGCACTTTGTTGCGCACCTGCAAGGTGGCCTCAAAGGACAGCGATGACTTTTGCATGCCCAGCACCACGTCGGTCAGGGGAATGTCTTCGCCGCGCTCGTAAGCCTCAATTTGGTTGCGCGAACTCTGCTGCGATTCATTGACCTGATTAAACAAGGACTTCACGGCGTCGGAGAATCCTGTTTTTTCGGGGCCGTCGCTGCCCAGTCCTGCGACACCGCCGGCCGCCTGGCTCTGGTGAGTGCGCAGGGTCTGCAGCATGGACTGGATATTCGCGCTGGAAGTGGCTTTTTCAATCATGGTGTGTCTCTCGTGTTCAGTCTGGTTAAAACGCGGTCAGTCATTGGCCAGGGCCATGCCGGCACCCGGGCTGTTGACCTTGAGTTTGGCGAGCTTGTAGCGCAAAGTACGCGGGCTGATGCCCAGCTTGTGCGCAGCTTCCATGCGGCTGAAAGTGGTCTGGATGGCGGCCATGATCAGCTGGTGTTCGTTGGACTTGACGGCTTCCTGCAAGCTGGCGCCGTCTTCGGTATTCAGGCTGGCGGCGGGGGTTGCGGCTGGCCAAAACGCGCCAGCGGGCGCAGGCTCTGGCAAGGGCTCGGCAAACAGTCGCTCAGTCGAGGGCGCTGCGGCTGCAATCGCTTGAACAGGCGTTGCGACTTCGGCCACACGCAAAGCAGGTGTCGGGGCTTCGTCAAACATCAGGTGCTCAAGGGTGATCGTGTTGTCTGAGCACATCACCAGCGAGCGCAGCACCACGTTTTCGAGTTCGCGCACATTGCCGGGCCAGCTGTAGGCCTGCAGCGCCGCTTGGGCCTGGGCGTTCACACTGAGCACACGGTCTGCGGGCGCATGCCGTGCCAGCAAACGCGCCACCAGCGGCAAAATGTCGCCCGGGCGCTCGCGCAGCGCAGGCACGCGCAGCTTGAAGGTGCTGATACGAAAGTAAAGGTCTTCACGGAACTCGCGCGCCACAATCGCTGCGCGCAAGTCTTTGTTGGTGGCCACCACCACGCGCACATCGATGTCGATGATGCGGTCGCCACCCAAACGGATAATTTGGCGCTCTTGCAATATGCGCAGCAGCTTGGCTTGCAGGTTCAGCGGCATTTCCCCGACTTCATCTAAAAACAGCGTTCCGCCCTGGGCTTGCTCAAACATGCCATGATGCTCTTTCACAGCGCCGGTGAAAGCGCCCTTCTCGTGGCCGAACAGCATGTCTTCAATCAAGTGCTCAGGCAATGCAGCGCAATTGAGCGCCACAAACGGGCCTTTGGCGCGGGCTGAAGACTCATGCAGCACACGGGCCAGCACTTCCTTGCCGGCGCCGGTCGGGCCTTCAATCAAGGCTGTCACATTGGCCAGGGCCACACGCTGGGCCAGTGCCAGCAAATGCCGGCTGGCCGGGTCCACATACACCACGCTGCGCGGTGCGCGAATGGCTTTGGCTGTAGGTTTGGCGCTCACAGTGTGTGACTCGCGAATCGTGGTGACCACCTGCCAGGCAGCCGGTGACCATTCGTCGGCCGGCAAAACATGCAAGGCGCCGTGGCGCATGGCGTCCACCACCAGCTCCAGGTGTCTGCGGTCAACGCGGCAAACTATCGGTACGCTAAAGCCCAAGGTGGTGGTCAGTGCTTGTAACTCTTGCAGCAGCTCGATGTTGCCGCCCAGGCGCACCACCAGCAGGTCTGCCCGGTCCAGGCGCAGCTGAAGTTCTTGCAGGGTTGACACGGGGACTGCATGCAGACCGCCTTCTGCCAGTTGCGCCTGCGCGTCATCGGCCAGCGGCTGGAACGGGTCCAGCCACAGGGCTTGTTGCGGGGTCAAAGATTGGCTCATTGCGTTCATCGCCTCATTTACAAATATGAGGTGATTTAGCAAAGGTCATGCCATGTTAATTTGAGTACCTAGATACTATTTAAAACAAATACTTTAGAATCTAATTAGTTCCAAATTATTGCTATAAAAAACCTAACGACGGAAAGCCGACAGGTAAGTTGACGGGTTTGCCTGCACTGCGGGCCCCGCTGCCACTGCTGGCCGCTGGGCCTTGACTGTAAAACCCTGGCAGGGCTTGCCGTCAGCGCGAATGATCTCCAAGGCCGGCAAGCTGCGCGACTTGAAACCCATGAGCCTACACAAGTAGGGCATCTTAGGGTCCCAACTGACGCTGAAGTGCTGGCACTTCCAGCAGTCCGGCCTCTTGCTGTCCACCGTGTTGGCAGGCAATTCTGGCATTTTCGAGTGCCGGTTACAAAAGTTTCAAACCTTTTACTGGAGCAGCTTGAGCACCGTCTGCTGGCTGGTGTTGGCCTGGGCCAGCACGGCGGTTGCAGCTTGCTGCATGATCTGCGTGCGTGACAGCTCGGTGCTGGCAATGGCGTAGTCAGCGTCTTCAATCTGGCTGCGCGAGGCTT
>Ga0214921_10010027_pt1 | contig 11808 bp, 8 predicted proteins | sample LL1505_MetaG_FD_177992 | JGI IMG/M metagenome (GOLD analysis project Ga0214921, IMG submission 177992) | Freshwater microbial communities from Lake Lanier, Atlanta, Georgia, United States - LL-1505 | ecosystem: Environmental > Aquatic > Freshwater > Lake | place: USA: Georgia | collected 2015-05-28
TCCATTTTCGAAACGGGGGGGAAAAAGTCCCCACGATGTCCACATCGGGCTGGATCTGCCGGCACGCTTCGCTCAACTGACGCAAGCAGGTTTCGGTTCCTCCGAAAAAGAAATGTTTCCACGGCCGTGGAAGTCCCCGGATCGCTTCCTGCATGAAATACGGGCCGTAGACCCTATCTTTCAGGTCCGCCCCCTTCCGCCGCATGGACCACACCAACGGCATCCCGTCTGGTAACAGCACATTGAACTTCTGCAGCACCGCACGAAAGTCCGGCCGTTGCCTCGCCAACGCGATGAGATGGGTGTTGCACGCCGCCACGGCTCCGGGACGACCGCTCTTGGTCAGCTGGATAAGCCCGGCAATTCCGCTCTCATAGTCCATCGAGGCCAAGAGCATGCCCAAAACTGGAAACCTGCCTTTCAACGATCCCATATGAGCAGGTTGCGCAGCCGGCGCACGCTCTTCCAGCCGAATGGCCCCGGCGGCTAGACTCGCCCAGGAACATCTTCCGGCAACAACCGGAAATTATTTTTTCATGCCCACATAGAGGAGCCCAACCCCGAAGGGAAATTGCATTCGGGATTTTCCCAGCGAAACGAAAAGAAAGCGCAGGAGCGCATTCAGAGCCAGGGGAGGCACCCAATCCTCCGCCCGGGTGCGAGTTCCCAAGCCCATCGAGCGCACCCGGCGAACCAACCAAATGGCGGGCACGGCCAAGACATTGATGTAGGCGGCATGGATGCAACGCATCACCGAGACATCCATCAGCGGCAGCAGGTTGTTCTTGAGATACCTTCGTTGGTGATGGAGGGAGACGTCCCAATCACTCCAAAGGCTCATAAGCGCCGGGACGGTCAGGACCAGAATGCCTCCTGGCTTGAGCACCCGGATCATCTCCGCAACTGCCTTGCGATCGTCGGGAATATGCTCCAACACATCGAGAGCTGTTACAATGTCGAAGGAGTCCTCCGGAAAGGGAATTTGGGTGCATCCTCCCCTCACCACCCCCCCCGGGGGGAGGGAGGCCCGCAACAGCTCCAGGGATTCCTCATGATCATCCATTGCCGTGACCCGCAGATCGGCCGACATCTCGGAGGCAAAAGCCCCTCCGCCCGCACCACAATCAAGTAATGTGAGGTTCCTTGATTTTGGCAGGTGCTTCCATATCCAGTAACGAACGATTTCCCGCTTCCCCGAGTAGAACCAGTGCCGCTTTTCAATCTGGCTTAATTTTGAGTATTCCTCCGGGCTCACGGGTGGTGATGATGTTCCGAGGTGACGAAATGAGGTCTGCGTTTTACCTCCTGAAAAACCTTGGATAAGTAAGATCCGACCAGCCCCAAGGACAACAACTGGATCCCGCCCAAACAGAAGATGGCCACCGAAAGAGTGGTGAAACCCATAACTTGGATATCCGGAAAGAATCCAAAGAGCTGCAAAAGTCGAATTCCCATGAGAATGGCTGCGTAGCCGAATCCCAGCATGGAAACCACAAAGCCGACCAAGGAGATCAGTTGAAGGGGCATCGTGCTGAAACTGGTGATTCCCTCCCAAGCATAAGAAAATAATTTCCAATACGATTGCTTGGGCGAATCCGGACGAGCAGCCCGTTCATAGGGCAGGATGGCGCTGGAAAAACCCAACCACCCCCGCATGGCAGGCAGAAACAGCCCCCTCTCCGGCATCGCTTTCAATTCGTCCACCAAGCGACGATCCATCAAGCCGAAGGTACCGCTATTTTTGGGAATGACCCCCCGGGTGAGAAAATGAAATAGTTCGTGAAAGGCATGAATCAAAAAGCCCCGCACACCGCCCTCCGGCCGGGAACGGCGTTGCCCCACAATGAGCAGATTCCCCCGAGACCACAAATTCAGCATTTCGGGGATCAACCCGGGAGGGTCCTGTAAATCCGCATCCAGAAAAACCACCGCCTCGCCTCGGGCCACCTCCAGCCCGGCTCGATAAGCCGCTTGTTGGCCAAAATTACGGCTTAGCCGGACGATTTGCCAACTGGGCGCCGTGGTGATTGCGGTCTGGATCATCGGGAACGTTTTATCGTGGCTGCCGTCATCCACCGCAACCCACTCCCAAGCCGAGGGACAGTCTCGATTTAAGGCCTGATCCAAGGCGTGGGCCAGCCTGGGAATGCCCGCCTCCTCATTGAAAAGCGGAGTGACAACAGAGACCTTGGGTTTCAAGAGCTCGCTCCGACAAATCCCATCCCAAGACAAGGGCCGGGATGTTGCCAGCCCCAGGAGTTGCGAAAGTCCCGGCTTCCCTCATGGTTTTTCATGGTGACACGACATATTGCCTTAGAAACATGAAAGGTCGAGACTGCGACATGCGGCTTTCCAGCCACTCGTTTCGCCCCTGGTGGATCCTGGCACTCTGGCTGGCTCTTGCACCTTTTTGGATTCAAAAAGAGAGCCTGTGGATTGACGAGGCGGTGAGCGCCATCGTCACATTGTCCCCTTCCCTCGGCGGTGTCTGGTCCGAAATTTCCCGCATCCATGCCACGGAAATGCACCTGCCCGCCTATCATTATTATCTTTGGTTGGTGGCCCGAGGATGGGGCCACCACGAAGCCATCCTGCGTGCCGCCAACTTGCCTTGGATGCTGTTGGGGTTTGTGTCCTTGATTTTGGCCATCCGGACACGGAGTGCATCAAAAGCCGACTGTTGGATGGCTCTCTTTCTCGTCACGAACCCTTTTCTTTTTTATTACGCCAACGAGGTCAGGCCTTATGCCATGCAGTTTGGCTTGGCCTCCTTGGCCTTCGCCGGAATCACGAGGATCTGGTCGGGCCCAGACCATGCCGGAAATCTCTGGTCCTGGATGATGGCCTGGGGAACCGTTCTCTTGGCTTGGACCACCATCTACGGCTTGGCTTGGTGGGTATTGAATCTTTTTGTCTGGATGCGGGCTTCCAACCCAAAAAGCCGAACCCGGACGGCAGTGACCACGTTTCTCGTGACAGGCGGTTTGGCGGCCATCCTCTTTCATGGGTGGGTGATCCTTATGGGAGCCAAGGCCTCCGCGGTGGGCGCCACCAACCTCAAATCCCTGGCCTATGCCGTCTGCGAATGGACTGGATCATCCGGCTTTTTACCCGGAAGGTCGCTGTTGCGTGCCGGCACAACCCCGGGCATGCAAGCCTGCCTGGAGGCCTTGGTCGTCCTTGGGCTGACCGTTTCACTCTGGTTGGCAGGCCTCAGAAATAGCCTGGCCATTCCGGGACAGAGCTGGTGGCCGTTTGCCTGGTCGTTGCCGGGTTGGGGAATTCTGGCCTCGGGGATCTGGAGAAGTTTCCGGGTGGTCGGTCGCCATTTTACGCCCATTGCCCCCTCTTTTTTTTGGTTCCTCTCCCTGGGACCAAGAGATGCCCCTCCCCGGCATTGGACCCGTTGGGTCGGGGCGACCCTGCTCGTCCTTTGGATTTGGAGCGATGTGCGGTTGGCCACTCTCCCCGAACACCGCAAGGACGACTACCGGGCGGCGGCCCACTACGTCCAAAACAACCGCCGGCCGGGCGAAACCACCTGGTGGGCCGCCGATGACGCGGCCGCCCGGTTCTACGGAATCCAGCCATTCACCCCCGTCCCGAACTTAACCCGGGAAAGCCTCGCCTCCCTTCCTCCGCCAGATTGGGTCGTATTATCCAAACCAGACATCTATGACGGACAAGGCGCTTTGCGGGATTTCCTAGACCGGAAACGCGCAACTCCCGTGGCTACCTATCAAGCGTTCGTGATTTATCGGCTGCCTTAAATACGGGATTCCATGAACCGGGCTGTTTATCTTTGGCTTCTGTATAGCGCGGCCTCGGCTGGCAGCGGATGGATCCTCAGCTGGCTGCATGCATTGAACCCCATGGGTTATCTTTTCGTTCACGGGATTTTTTTTACGGCGATTCTTTGGCGAATTCATGGGAAACCGGGCCTGGCAAGGAGGTTGCTTCCCAAGCTACGGAAGCGATTTTTCCCCAAACGCCTGGCCCACGAGCCTTCCCTTTCTTGGCGTCGGTTCCTGCCTTTTTGTTTTTTGACCTTGGCCAGCCTGGGTTTCCTGGCCGGCCTTTTCCACGCCCCCAATAATTACGATGCCTTAACCTACAGAATTCCCCGCGTGATGCATTGGCTACAGGCTCAAGGATGGCACTGGATTCACACCGACAATGTCCGCATGAACACGCGGGCCGCGGGCTTCGAATGGCTGATGGCCCCGCACTTGGCGATGCTCAAATCCGATCGCTTTGTTTTTTTGATCAATTGGTTCTCCTACCTTTTGCTGCCGGGATTGCTGTTTGCTTTTCTCCGAGCCCTCGGAACCGCCCGACAGGCGGCCTGGGTTTGGATGTGGGTTTTCCCCATGGGGCTGGGGTACGTTTTACAGGCTTCCGGCATCGCCAATGATGCCTTTGCCACCCCCTACGGCTTGGCGGCGTTGGTCAGCGGGATGAATTTCTTTCGCACGGGCAGGCAAAGAGATTTTTATTTTGCCTGCTTGGCCGCGGCGCTGCTCACCGGGACCAAAGCCAGCAACCTGCCTTGGCTTCTGCCCATTGGAGCCGTGGTGCTAGGGGGAATGGTTCGGCAGGCCAAGAAAATGCCCTCTTTTCTTCCAGGGGCTGTTCCCTTGTTGCTTTTTACCGCCCTGATCTCTTTTTTGCCCTCGGCATGGATGAATGATCGCCACTGCGGGGATTGGACCGGCACCTCCCTGGAGGATGCCCGCTTGGTGAAATCCCCGTGGGTGGGATGGGTCGGAAACGGCTTGCAGATTTTGGCCCAAAACTTCTCCCCGCCTGTTCTTCCGCAAGCCAGTGCGTTGGAGCAATCCTTGGTGGAGCATCTTCCCCATACTCTCCTCGTTTCACTGCAAAAAAATTTCGAGTCGGCCTTTCGGTTGGGATTGGGGGAACTCCCCACGGAAGGCAGTGGCTTGGGCTTGGGTCTGTCCCTGTGCCTTCTTTATGCGGCCTTGCAGGGTGGATTTTGCTCCGGCTTCCACCGAACCCGCCTTTCCGGCCCCCCGAGGCTGATTTTGTGGCTAGGCCCTTTGGCTCTCTTGTGGTTTTTGAGCAAATCCGCGCTCGCGGGGGTTTCCCGAGTGATCCTGCCATACTTTCCCTTGGCGACGGCTCCCATCATGGTCCGCTCGGGAGGGGATCGGTTGCGGCAAAGCAGAATTTTTCGGGGGCTGGTCGTTTTTTCATTTCTCAGCGCGCTGGGAGCCGTGATCCTTGATCCCTCCAAGCCTCTTTGGCCGGCCACGCAAATTCTAGCCACCCCGAGTGCTCATCCTTCCTTGGAAAAAATTCGGCAGCGCGCTTACGCGGTTTATCAAAATTACGGCCAGCGGGCGGAGGTCTATCGGCCTGCCCGAGCCCTGCTTCCAGCAGGCACTACGCGCTTGGGTTTTTTTAACGGAACGGACGATCCGGTTGCCAGCCTGTGGAAACCCTACGGAACCTTGCGGGTGGAGGAGGTCACCTCTTCCGAGGGTTTGGCGGACCTTCAAAAACGGAAACTAACTTTAATCTTGGCGGGAGAAAGGGGAATTCGGGAGCGCCGCGGCCAAACCCTTGAGGAATGGCGAAGCTCCCTGGGTGCTAGCCAAACCCGGAAAGTGACGTTGCAGCCTGCGGTTCAGCGGGGAAACGAGATTTGGGTTCTCCTTGCCATTCCCTCAGGTCCTGACGATGTTGAGCCACGATGAGCCCGGGGGAGACGCAGTTAACGATCTTGATGCCTTGCCTCAACGAGGCCGAGACGTTGGCCGTTTGCATCCGTAAGGCTCAAACTTCCCTTCATTCCCTGGGTATTCCCGGCGAGGTCCTGATCGCCGATAACGGCAGTCGGGATGGCTCCCAGGAGATTGCCGAAAAGCTTGGGGCCCGGGTGGTTCCCGTGGTCGAGAAAGGCTATGGCCAGGCCCTGCGTGGGGGCGTGGCCGCCGCGCGGGGTCGCTGGATCATTATGGGGGATGCGGATGACTCCTATGATTTTTCCTCTCTCGGCCCCTTCGTGGAAAAGTTGCGGGCCGGCGACGATCTGGTCATGGGCTGCCGGATGCCTTGGGGCGGAGGAACTGTTCTTCCGGGAGCCATGCCCTGGAAACACCGGTGGATTGGGAACCCGGTTCTGAGTTTCATCGGACGACTTTTTTTTCGCTGCCCCGTAACGGACTTTCACTGTGGCCTCCGTGGATTTCGGAAAGATGCGTATGAAAAGATGGACCTGAAAACCACCGGGATGGAATTCGCATCGGAAATGGTGATCAAGGCCACCTTAAAAAACATGAAAGTTAGTGAAGTGCCCATTACGCTTCACCCGGACGGCCGCTCCCGCCCACCCCACTTGCGCAGTTGGCGCGACGGCTGGAGGCATCTGCGCTTTATGATGCTTTTTTGCCCCCGCTGGCTTTTTCTGATTCCCGGCATGTTGTTGACGACGGCCGGGGGAATATTGCTCTTGCTCCTGGCGTTTGGGCCGGTGTTTCTCGGCCGGGTTCGGCTGGATATTAACTCCATGTTGGTCGCCGCCATGATGCTCTTGATCGGTTTTCAACTTTTATATTCCGCGGTTTTTCTTCGCATCTACGGGTTCACCCAGGGATTTCTGCCCGATCAGCCGGATCTTCGGCGCCTCTTGCGGAAAATTACCCTAGAAAAAGGCGTGGTTGTGGGGCTTTTGGTCGGGGCGGTCGGTTTTTTTCTGCTCCTTTCTGCTTTGGGGTCCTGGATAAAAACCGGCTTTGGCGCCCTGGATCCCGTGGCCAGCGCCCGGCAGGTGGTTCCTGCGGTGACCCTGCTGGCTCTGGGAGTTCAGGTGGTGTTCGGAAGCTTCTTCCTCAGCTCTCTGGGAATTAATCGCCCCGTTGATTAAGCCGCCGGCCACTCCCGCAAAGCAATCCGGTTGGAGAAGATGGGGTCCGGGTCCTGATGGAGCAGGCTGATCAGGCTGTCGCTTTGAAAGGGAACAGGCAGGTGGAGACGCTCCGCGAGGCGCAATCCCGATAAGACGGGCCACACGGGGAGGGGGAGAAAATGCGGGTTTTTATCCTGGAGGCGGGCCAGAGTTTCCAGAATTTTCCGGAATGGAAATAGTTGGGGGAAGGCGGTGACGATTGCCCCGGCGGGAGGAGGGTCTTCGCCACAACAAAATGTTTCCAGGCCCTCGGCAAGATCCTCCGCGTGGCTAAAAGCAAGCTTCTGGCGGCCCCCCCCAAAGATCGGTAGCACCGGCAACCGCCCGACCATTTGGCTCAAGCGCTGATAGATGCCCCCGGGCTCGGAGGACCAAAGCAACCCGGGCCGGACGCAAAAGACTCCCCGCGAGAGGCAAAACTGCTCCACTTCCAGCTTGAGTTTGCCGTACATGGAGATGCACCCCGGAAACGCGCTCATGGTCGAAATAAAAACGAGCCGGGGAACTTTGGCCGCCTGCGCCGCTGCGAATAGTTTTTGGGCGCCAAGGCTATTGATTCGGCGGGCTTCTTGCCACCGGGTGAGCTGAAAATCATGAGCACAGTGAATCAGTGCTTCTACCCCCTCCAGGGAGGAGACAGGAACGTCTTCACCCAAAACAAACCTGCATCCTTGGGCCCAGGCGCCCGATCGCGTCCACGGCTCGGTTTCCCAATTTCTGGCCTGAAAGACCCTCATCAGAATGGAACCCAAATATCCACCCGCCCCGGTAATAATCACCTTCGGCTTCATGGCTTCATGAAGCCGGCCTCCGCGGCGATTCGATGGGCGTTGGCCATGGCCGTCAGCGTGATGGTGGTCGCCGGAATGGACGGGAAAATGCTGGAATCCACCACGTGCACCCTTTGAAGCCCGAAGGGTCTTCCCCAGAGATCCGAGGCGACCTCTTTCCCCTGGGCCGAGCCCCGCATGGGCAGGCTGCCACCGCTATGGAAACCCCTGCCTGGCGACCCCACCTGCAGCATGGGCCATATGGGCAGAAATCCCGTCTGCCACGCGTGGCGACTGAGCTTGGCGAGAACCGACCGAATCACCCTGCGGGATCGTGGATTGAGGTGTGCGGACACGGAAATTTGCCCCGGTCCACCCCCTTCGGGATGCCATGTCATTTCCATCGTGCCGGAGTCATCGGAATGAAGATACCCCTGCAAAAAAGCCAGGCGTCCCTCCGCTCTTTCGATGAATGAGCCCAACCCATGCGGCAGGAGGCCAAGCTTCCGCTCCATCAGGCGACGGATCATGTCACTGTAGGTGTAAACCTGCAGATGGATGAGCCGGGAGCTGATCGGCCCGGGAAGAATCTCCAGGAAAAGCTGGGCCAAGGTGTGCAATGGCTCGTTCCTGACGTGACGGGTGGAATCCAGAAGAAAAAGAGGGATGGTAAAATATTGGCTGTCGAGAAAGCGGGCGGTCTTTGTCGGACAGGCGGGCGAACCCAGAACCAAGGCCGTTGATCCGAGGGTGCCGGCCGCCAAAAAAAGCTTTTGTGTCTCAATTCTCCAGGGTTGCCGATCCTTTCGATTCCTTCCCCAAACCTCCACCCGGTCCGGCCTTTCGTGAAATCCCTCCACTTTGATTCCCGGTTGATAACGGATTCTCCCGTTCTGCACCCACTTGAGGATCGATTTTCGCGAGGAATAAATTAGGTCGTAAGGGCACCCATACATGCACATTCCGCAATGAACGCAGCATTGCGCCTGGGAGGGGGGCTGGGCCGGGTGGTAGGAGAGCCGATTGACCGAGCTGTTTTTTTCGCCGGCCCGGACCATCAAGCGGCTGCGACCCCACCGAAATCCCGCCCGTGCAAGCTTTTCCGCACCCCGCTCCATCCGCTGACGGATATTTTTTGCCTGCTTGGATTCCGCCAGCACTCCCGGTTCGGGGTGATGCAAGGGGAGCAATTCCTCCAAAGAGTCTCGCACCCCCGCCAAGCCCGTCTCCTGAAGAATGGCCTGATAATGGGGGCCCCAAGTGTCTGCAGAAACAGGCCATTCTCCAATTTCCGGTTCCCAGCAAGGCAGGGCACTGGCGCCCCAAACCGTGCTCAAACCCCCAAAGGCAAACGAAGGCTGATACCCGGCATGAAGATTCCAAAAGGGTCCCTCGGGATCCGATCGGTACGCTACCCCGGAGCCGAAATAAAGTTTGGCCGCAACCCCGGCCGTCGTGGGGGTCATGGTGGAGCGCAACCAATCCACATCCTCCTGGGTCCACGTTCCGGGATCTGCCTGGCCCATGGAGGCGGCCCGCTCCGCCAGGGGCAATTCCAGCTGTTCCCCTGCATCGACCACCAAAGCTCCCGGCAAAGCCTGAGCCGCGGCGGCCGCCGCGGGACCCGATCCAAGAATTAGGTGCTTCTCCATTCTAGAATAAATTACCCATCATTGAGTTCCATCCCCCGGGCAAATCTTGCCGCCACCGAAACCAGATATCCTCTCGGTTGGTTGGATCAACATAGGGTAAAACTGCCACTTGCCACCAATGAGAGATATGGCACGTCCTCCACGAGGAGAGCCACCCTATTTTTTCCTGGTGGAAGCTCATCTTTCGTCATTCTCCATTTGGATTCTTTTCTTTGATCTGCCTGTTAGCATTCTTCCGTGAACTCGCTCTTCCAAAGGCTATGGCAAGCCTCCCCCTCCTCGATGACCCGAGCGCTTCTCCGTCGCCTCCGGCGGATCTCGGCCCGCCGGAAATGGAGGACCGTGACCCGGGGACCTTTGAAGGGTGTCGAGTTGTGCTTCGAGGGGGATTCGGAGGAGATTGCCCGGCAAATGGTCACCGGGGAGCATGATCGGTTTTTTTACGAAGACCCCGGGGTTAGGCAGGCCCTCCCCCACTCCCTGTGTTGGGACGTGGGCGCACACTTCGGCTATCACTCCCTGACCTTTGCCTCCATGGGCGCAACGGTGGTTGCCTTTGAGCCTCATCCTCAAAATGCGGCCCGATTCAGGCTCAACTTGGGTCGAAACCCCTCTTTGGCGGGGCGAATCCGCCTGAGGACAGAGGCGTTGTCAAATCATGACGATGTTTCGGAATTCATTCAAAGCGATGACTTAACGGGACCGAGCAGTGGCAGTCATTTGGCAGGCGCCACCAAGCCCCTCAGCAACGTCGTTTACAAAAACTTCCAGCATGTGCGGGTCAACACCCGCCGAGCCGACTCGCTGATTGCGGAGGGGGAGGAGTCTCCCAGCGTGATGAAAATAGACATTGAAGGCGCAGAATTGCTCATGCTGCAGGGGGCCCGGGAGTTGCTGCGGAGAAAAAAGCCCATGCTGCTCCTTGAGGTTCATCATATCCACCTCATGTTCCACCTCCGCCCCTTTCTGGAGGGATTTCAATACCACTTACACCTGGTCGACGGGGCGGACGATTGCGCCTCCCGTTGCTTTGTGATTGCGACCTAGTTCTTGGAGGCGCGCGCCCGGATGAGGTTGGCGGGCGACTGCGGGCCCGGAAATTTTTAAGAGCAAGCCTGCCAAATTTTAATCTGACCAACCCCAGCCGGAGCCCCCGCCAAGGAGAGAATTTGGCCAGCCGCGGCCCTTGTTCCCGCCAGAAAAGGTGTTTTTAGCGGGGCGACGATTGACCTTGGGAAGACCCTACGTGAAAGAGGTCTGTGGCTTGCCCAAAAGGCGGTTTCCCAAAAAGTCTCCCTTGACCTGCCACAGCCCCACCCAACGGAACTCGCAGTTTAATCATGGCTCCCCGGAGGTGAAAGGATAGGGTTAACCGGTGAAGTTGGAGCACGCGACCGCCTGGAGCGTTTTGCCGATTGTGACTCTCTCCATCCTCAGCATCGCAACCGTGCCGATCTATTATCATTCCTTGGGCACGGAACTCTATGGTCTTTGGTTCGCCATTCAAACCATGACCGGGACATTCGGATTCATGGATTTGGGGATGGGGGTGGCCACGGGGCGCTTCGTGGGGGTGGCCTTGGGCCGCGGAGATTTTACTGAAGCACGGGAAACCTGGGCTTCCGGAAATCTTTTTAACCTTTTGCTCCTCCTCACCATGGCGGCTGCTTTTGGAGCGCTCGGCTCATCTTGGGGAGCTCGCTGGTTCTCTTTTTCCCCGGCCGAGAAGCCGCTTTTTGTGCAGTGTGTCTGGTGGAGCGCCGGGGCGCTTTTTTTGAATTATTACGGCCAAGGATGGCAGGTTCTTCTCCAGGCGCACTTGGAATTCCGCTGGCTGGCCCTCAGCCGAACTCTGTTCTCTTTGCTGACCGGCTTGGGGATGGCCTGGTGTGCTTGGGCCTTCCGCTCCCCCCTTCCCTGCATCATGTTGGGAACCACCACCGCGGCCATGCAACTGGGCACCTTGGTTCATCGGGCCAAGTCCCAGCATCAAATGGGGTTCTTTTTCACGCTGGCTCGGTGGAATCGGTTAAAAGAAATGCGGTCTTATACGGCCAAAACATTTTGTTCCCTCTTAAGCGGGGCAGCCTTGGGCTCCCTGGATCGGTGGCTCTTGGGCCGGATCGCCGCCCCGGATGCATTTGTCGCTTATAATATTGGCTCCAACCTGGCGGCACGTGTGCAAGGACTGAGCGTCGCGGCCATGGGACCCATTTTTCATGGCAGCACCCGGGGGGTTGGTCAGGGCGACCGCGCCCAACTTGCGGATATTTATCTGCAATCCCTGAGGATGATGGCTCCCTTGTATTTTGCGGGAGCCCTTTGGGCTACAGCTTGGCAGTGGCCGTGGCTACAGGTATGGCTGGGGCCGGAGGCGGCAGTGCGGGTTGCACCTGTTCTGCCATATCTTCTTTGGGCCGCTGCTTGGACCGCTGTGATGAATATCTCGGGTGCC
>Ga0214921_10010028_pt1 | contig 11808 bp, 10 predicted proteins | sample LL1505_MetaG_FD_177992 | JGI IMG/M metagenome (GOLD analysis project Ga0214921, IMG submission 177992) | Freshwater microbial communities from Lake Lanier, Atlanta, Georgia, United States - LL-1505 | ecosystem: Environmental > Aquatic > Freshwater > Lake | place: USA: Georgia | collected...
GGCATCATACTCCACCCACCCCGCCTGCTGCATTCTTGGCATCAGCCTCTTCTTGTGCTCTTATTGTTTCTAGAGTAGATTTTGCTCTGTCATAATCTTCTTCTGATATATCACCATTAGCAAACTGTTCAGCAAGAGACTCAAGTGATGTAAGGGTTGAAGTTTTTTCTTGTAATGACTTGGCACAATCTATTGGTCTTCCAAGACCTTCAAAAATACTAGCAATTCCGTTTAGAATACCATTAATAAAGTCACCAACTGCTCCAAATATTCCATTAATAATATCGTTTATTATTTTTAATATTTTATTTATTTGTGTTTGTATAAACGCAATTACATCTTGTATTGCTTTTAATACTGTTTGTATTGCTTCATTTATATCATTTAAAACTGAATTTATTTTATCTAATACAGTTTTAATTATATTATTTATTTGATCTACTATAAAACAGGCAATATCCGCAATTACACCAACCACATCTCCTATAAATCCAGTAATTGATTGTAATGCTCCCTTTATTTGACTAAATGCACTACTTTCGCCAGTTAATTCGCTAACTGCACCCATAGCAACATCTTGTACTGCATTTGTGACTCCATTTATAGTATCAGTAACATCATCCACCACTCCATTTACAGTGTCAACTACTTCATTTGCAGTATTCATTACAGTATTCATTGTTTCTGTTATTGGACTTAAAACAGTTGCAACTACAGAAGTTATGCCTTCTGTAATTGTTTTTAAGGAGTTTATAAGACCATTTGATTGTGATTGTAATCCTGAAACTGTATTTGCTGCAGTATCTAATACTGCTAATTGTGCCTTTAATGCTGGAATTGATGTTCTTACTAGAGTTAATGGAGTAATACCGTTTACGGTTCTTCTCCATACACCTGGTGCGCCAGGTTCATATGTATATGGAGATTTTGTTGGCTGTAATTCTGGTGTCAATCTTGCAAGAGAAAGATTTGTTAATCCTGTCTTAGATGGAATTGGTGGAATTGCTGGTGGTCCATTTAAATGGATTTGTGGAGCACTTTGTAATATACTAGTACCGGATGTTACACTTAATGGTGCAATAGAACCAATATGAGTAGTACCAACACTCCATAAATTTAATCGTTCTAAACCAGAAATATTTGTATCATTAACAGAATAGATATTTGTTTCGTCTAGTGATGTAAGTGATATTATTGGTGCAGTTATACTATAATGCGTTGGACATGTTATGTTTATTCTGCCGTCCTCTGCAATATCCATACCACCACCGGCTATTGAACCAAAACTTGCACCAGCAGTTCCTGATATAAAAACTGCACTACCTGAAAAAAGAGTATACAGTCCTAATACGGTTGTCTCATCTATTCCACCAATATTTGTAAATCTTCCAAGTCCAATATTGGAAAGGTGATCTCCTAAAATATTTTCTTGTTTGTTTAAACCGATATTATAGGTTAAACTACCAAAGGGAACCTGTGTTTCTTTATAACCACTAGTAACAAACAAATGATCAAAAATACCATCTACTCTAATATCTCTACACCCACCAATTTCATTAACATAATCTTCACCAACAACAACATGCATATGTCCACCAACTTCTAGATTATAATCACCATTGACAAAATGATTATAATTTCCAGCTTCTTGTCGAATATTTACATCGCCTCTATTAATAAGAACATTTGCATCACCATTCTTTAATCGAAGATTACAGTTTCCTTTATTAACAATAATATTAATATTTGCATTATCACCAACTTCAATATCAAAATTTGTAGATCTACCTGGAGTGTTTGATTGCTTGTCTGCATTTACTAAAATTTTTAATGCTTTATCAACAGTTAGATTTTGATTTCCATCTATATGGATATAATCATCTCTTAAAACACTTGTATAGTTATCTCTAACTACTTTAGTTACTTTATCACCATTTGGGTGCATTTCTTGAAATGTACCAGATCTATGAAATTGATGTAGTCTTTCAGAACCAGGAGTATCGTCTACTTCTATAATATGACCAGATTCTGATTCATACACTTTATTAAATGGATAAATTGTACTTGTTTTACCATTTTTTGGTTTTATTTTTTTGCCTTTTACTTTTCCATATGGAGTTTTTGGCTCATTCCAGTTTCCTGCGTTTTGAAATGGGTCAAAAGCAACTGAATTTGGTATATTTGGTAAAGACATATTAATTTCCCCCTGCTTCTCTTGCTACATTTCCAGGGGTATTTGCAGCATTGGTTACTGATTCTGATATTTTACTCATTGCTCTATTTCCAACATTCAATACATTCTTATATGAAGGTATTCCAGATCGAAGACTTTTCAAAGTATCAGATGGGTTTATACCTGTATGTATCTTCTCTGCATTAGCATTAGATGGACTTGCTTTAAATTGATTTGAAGTTACTTTCATAGAAGAAATTGAAGATGATGTGACAAAATTGGGAGGAGTACCTAATCCCTTTATTGTTCCAAAATTTACACCAGTAGCATTAATTACACCTGTTACAAACTTTGGAAAAAATACATCTGCTACTGGAACATTTACCTCTCGTAATCCACCATCTTCTCTTGATTTTGTTTTTAAATCAATAATTGTTTTATTAATTCTTGTAGAATCATTAAGTGCTAAAATATTTGTATCTGGTGTACCAGTTGCTTTTTTGTTTGCACCAGATTTATAAAGAGGTGTTGGATAATTATTTGATTGTGGAAAACTTGTAAGTTGCGCTCCATGTGCATCTCCGCGAAGACCAGCACCCTGTGGATATTCTCTTTCTATATCGTCTGTTGGATAATTTTTTAATTGTTCTGGACTTCTAGAATCTCTAAATCCTGTTCCATAACTTTCATTTAATTCTTTAATAGTTTGTGCATTCAATCCGCTTATAGATCCAATAACAACTGGCACTTGATATGAATTTGGATCCGCAAAGAAACCAAATACCCATGTTCCTTCTAACAATCCCACTGAAGAAAATCCTTTACCTGAGAAATTTGCAGATGTCGGTGGTTGAATAACAGTAGCCCAAGGCAATCCTGTAGTTGGTAAAATATTTTTATCAGAATCATGGTAACCAAAAACTCTAACCTTGACTCTACCTATTTCTAGAGGATCCATTCGATCTTCAACCACACCGAAGAACCATGAAAACCCATCTTTTCCTAAAAATCCAGACATTATATACCTCCTGCGTATTCACAATCTCTTCTCAGAGATAAAAATGTTCTTAATATAAATCCTAAATTATCGCCATTGTATTGCAGTGAATGTTTAATTTTAGTTATTAAGTATTTTCCTGTAAACATATTTTCGACTTCATTTGAAAATTGTGTTGGTATACTTGAATTCATTTTCTGTTTATTAAATAATACTACATCTCCCAATTGCAACCCAACATTTCCTCTTAATTCTAAATCTATACCTTCCTGATCCATTGCTTCCATAGAAGCATTTCTCTGCAATGACCATTTTTCTACATTATTCACAGGAGTATTTCCATTCAATGGATTTTCCTTTGGAGAAAATAGATAAGAAGATTTTGCATGATATTTTAATACCGTTTCTGGATGATCATAAACATTATTGAGTATATTTAGACTAGGATCTAATGTAGGATCAACTAATTGTTTATCATAAAAATGATTTTGTTTTTTAAATAACTCATCATATCTCATCGTACTTTTTGCATATTTTTTTCTTGTAAGATCAAAAGTCAAACAACTAGACGAATACATTCCATTTTTTAAATTTGATAATGGTGAAATTGGTTTTGTTATATGCTGAATAACTAAATATGAACCTTCATATGAAGTAATATTATTTTGTCTTCTTAGTTGTAAAAATAATCCATCATCACCAATTTTTCCAATAACTGGTTCTTTTAAAAACATACTTCCTAATGATCTAAAATGAAAATTATGTTCTATATCTTCATAAAATACATAATTATTGTTTACTATTTCATTATTTTTATTAACAGATATATTTATAGTATTATTTTGATTTTTGGTACTACTGTATGCTCTTGTTGTGAGCCACATTATACTTTGAAGTGGTGATAGATTTGGTATAATTATAAATTGTTTTTCTTCAGTATCTTCTAAATCTTCTATTTCTATATCAAGATAATCTTTTGCAATTGTTGATGCTATATTACTGATAGTATCATAATAAAAATTAGTAATTTTTTTAAATTCATTTAAAAAGATATAAGATGATGCAAAATCTAATATTATAGTCTGTTTTGCATTTCCACCACCAACAGAATTCATTGGTATTACTGTGCTTTTATAAATATAATATTTTTGTAATGATAATTCTGGTGGTCTTGATGCTGGTGAAGTTGCAGTTTTTAATTCAAAAGTTATTTCTTCACCTTTACCAAGAACACCATCTTTAAATAATTTAGATATTCTAGATGATGGTGTATCCCTTAATATTAAGGAACCTGTAACTATTGGTTCATTTATATTTTGATAAATATCAATTTGATCAATAAGATTTCGTATTTCAACGGTTTCATTATTTGATCTTAAAACTATCCCACTAATATATTCTAAATTTATCATGGAGATGCCATCAATGAATTATATTGTTTTATTATTTGTTGTATATAATTTTTATTTATTACAAATATAGATCGCTTTAAATCGTTCTGTTTCATCTCATAATCATAATTAGTTACAACATTTTCATTTGAACCGTTTATGTATGATTGAAGACTTCCAAGTAAAGGATCAATATATTCTCCATTTGATTCAAAATGGTGAAGACTTTGGACTTCATAATTGACTATTCTACCAATAGTTCCTATTTCTTCATTTGGATTTGATAGTAATGCTATTTTATTATTAATTTCAAAAGTATCTTCTGTTAGTAGTTTTACTATCAATTTACTAAGAGATGGATTCCATTCTATTACTTCTGCTTTGTCTGTATCTTGTGAACCGATAACACATACAATATCTCCATTTTTAATATCATATTTTTTAATAGAATCTAATTTTAAAAATAAAGAAATATAGTCACCATATTTTGTTTGCATATATTTGTCAAATTGAACCGATGATAATGGCCATTCTCTATTTACATCTTTAATTTGATTTGCTAAAAGTATGGTCCATGAATATTCTTGTGTATCATATAGTGCATCTGATAATGATTCTGGTGTATCACCTTCAACAATATTATATCTGTTGCACATTTTTGTATTTTTTAATTTTTGAAAAAATGAAATAGAAGCAGTTATATCTGTTATTGTTTTAACAGAATTAGTTTTATTTCCTTGTACTAAAATTTTATTATGATTTGTAAAAAACATATATTATGTTTGCCTTATTCCTGGTGCCGTAGCCATAAGATTATTTGCAAATACTTGAGAAATGTCAGGATCTTTATTTGAAATTGCATTCACTAATCCATTTATAACACCTAATCCTGATCCTTGATTAGTTTCTGGTCCAAATTGCGGAAGACCATAATAAGAATCTATAATTTTTGAAAATGCAAATGTTACATTTTGTGTCATATAGGTTGTATTATCTGCCCAATCATATTCTATACCACCAACAACAACAGGATATGCATCCAAAAACTCAACATTGTGTAATACTCTACTAGAAGTATCAAGTGAAGTAACTATTATTGATGAATTTTTAGTATATTCTTCATAATAATTTGCCCCACTAAATTCACTATTAAATGTTACGATTTGTTCTTGCCATCTCAATAAAGATGCTCTTGGTTCCATATTTGTCAGAGAACCACTTATACCTCCAGATTGTGATGATAATCCAAATGAAAAATTACCAGTTTTTATTCCAAATGAAAAAGAATCACTTTTTGCAATTCCTGCATCTTTGGTATACATTCTAAATCGTAAATCTACAGTTCCACCATAATTTCTCATATGTGGAGCCATTATTGTTGGCATCATATTCATTCTGTATTCCGTTGTTTCTATTGTTTGTTGTGGTATAGAAACATGCTCACATGCATAACTTGCAGATCTATTAGCTGCAGCACCAATCTGACCCATTGTGGTTGGGAAAAAAACGGTGCACATGAATCTACTATTTCTTAGTATTGTTCCTGCTTGTTGCAGAAATGCATTATAGTCTATTCTTTCGCCTCTTTGTGGGTCTGTTCCTCCAGTTGCAAGACCAAACCCAAAACTTCCAGTCTGTAATCCTATACTAAAGGAAGAACCATTTTGGATATTTTGCTGCTTTGAAGTGGGATTGAAGGTATCCACTCCATTTTGATATTGATTACTATTTTGACCCCCATTAAGAGGAAGTAAAGTATTATTGATTAGATTGGATAATAAGTTTGGAGCGAAATTTGACATATATTGATCTTAAGTTAAATTTTTTTCAGTTATTAATTTAAATTCCCAATTATGTTTACTGGCAAATTCTGTTGCTGCCTTCCACTTTGAATTATTTATACTCCAAGTTTTCATTTCTTTTAAAAATGTTCTATTTGACTTTTTATCGGATGGTTTTGGTTCAACACATTGTCTTTGTGGTTTTATCTCCACAAGATATGTTTTTACAGAATTATTCTTCTCCATGACTTCTATTATAAAATCAACAAAATATCTGTGGATTTTATTATCTAATGGTGAGATATATGGAATGGCCATTTCTTCCGATGCCCATTTTAAGATATTTGGGTTTTTATCACAAAAAACCATAAATCTTCTCTCCAATAATGATCTATAGATTATATTATTGGAATTTCCAACATACTTATTTGGGTTTTCTGGTCTATATTTTCCTTTATATGGCATATAAATAATAAAAAAGAGTATTCCTATAAGGGTATATATTAGATGAGTTCATTTCCAACAAATTATACAAATTACATTCCAACAACTGGAGATACGCTATTTCCTGGCATAATGAGTATGCAGTATGGTGCTGCCACTTATGGTCCATACCAAACAGCAGTTGCTACAGTTGGTTCTATTGCACTTTTAAATTCTACAACAGTACAAGTAATGAATCAAGCACTGGGAGAACTGAATCATACTATAACCAAACCAAAAATACCAGAACAATTTGTTTATACTACAAATTTGGATAAAGTAAAAGATTATATGGTATTAAGACTTTATTCTCCCAGAGTGAATAGAAATCAACGAAGTTATCTTGCATCAAGTATTATTGGTATGGTTGGGAAAGTAGGGGGTCTTGTAGGATCTGCTGCAAAATCTGCTGTAGGATCAGTAATCGGTGTGTCTGGAGATACAATTGATACTGTAGCTGGAAATGGTGCTAAAGGATTATTTAATGATGCTATGTTACCTGTTAATGATTTAGCGTCTGGAGGAAGATTAAATAATAATAGTGATGATCCTCTATATGATTACTTAGAAAATGGTGATAACAATCAAGGTATATTTGATAGAGATGCATTCTACGAACAAAGTGGTATCGGATCACGAGAAAATCTAGTTGATATCGGTAAACAATTTAAATATACAGAAATCGTATTACCAATGCCAGTTCAACAAATAATTGATTCACATTCTCATGAATTAAATTCAGTATCTTTAAATCCTACTCAAGCAATACTTGGAAGTGTATATGGTATTGCTCAAAAATATCTTTTTTCGGCAGGTGATCCTAAAAATAAAAAGGGATATGCAAATCCATTTGGTAATGATATCGGACAACTTTTAGTGAACAGTGCCTCTGCAGCAGGAAGAATGGCATTTAATCCAAATTTAGAAACTTTATATAGATCACCAAATCCAAGACAATGGGTATTTACTTTTAATTATTATCCAACAAACAAAAAAGATGCTGATAATTTTCAAGTATTAGTTGGTAAAATAAAAGAGCATTCATATCCAACAATTGATCTTCTTGGTGCTGCTTACAATTTTCCAGGAACATGTGATTTTGAATTTATGATAAATGATAGACCAAATTCAACCATGCCAAAAAATTTAAAACCTTGTTTTATTTCAGATATTCAAATATCATATTTAAATGAATCAGGAACATATACACATTTTTGGGATGGAAATCCTACAAGTACAAATTTAACAGTAACAATAACAGAAACACAACTACTATCAAGAGAAGATTTTTTCACAGCAAATGATAGAGATGAATTAGATCTCAAACGATTAAATCCAGAATTAGATAAAGATAAACCTAATCGTAATGTATTTACTACACCAATGACAGGCGACGCTATGGGACCAGTGGCATAAAAATTTAGGAGAAAATAATGATTGATTTGAAAAGTTTAGTATCTTTACCAACTTATACAGCAACAGTACCATCAACTGGTAAAAAAGTTTCTTTTAGACCATTTGTGGTAAAAGAAGAAAAAATAATGCTGATTGCAAAACAATCAGAAGATCAGCAAGAAATAAATTCTGCGATACAAAATATAATGAATAATTGCTTTAAAGATGATATTAATATAAATGAAATTCCATATTTTGATACAGAGTATTTGTTCACTCAATTAAGAATGAAATCTATGGGAGAAGTAGTAGAAATAGTAGTAAAGGATCCAAAAACTGGTGAAAAATTTGATACAGAAATGAAACTAGAAAATATAAAAATAATTAATTTAGATAAAAATAAATTAACTATGGATATAAGATTAAATGAAAATTTTGGAGTAATTTTAAAATACCCACCAATAACTATATTTTCTAATATAGATGTAAATACAGAAAAATTAACAATATATAAAATGATTGCAAAATCAATAGATAAAATCTACACTAAAGATGAAATAATATTGACAAAAGATATACCAGAAGAAGAAATTCAAGAATTTATAGAATCATTAACAAAGGAAATGTTTACAAAAATATTAGAATTTTTTAAAAATATGCCAAGAGTTGTTTATGAAGATGAATTAATTTCACCAACAACAGGAAATAAATTACCAATTTACATAGATAAGTTTAAAGATTTTTTTCATTAATGCTCTCGGTTGAAACTTTAAAGACAATGTATGAAAGTAATTATTCATTGATCGAGAGCAAAATATTTAATCTTACCGAATTGGAAGACATGACTCCCTGGGAAAGAAAAGTTTATATTGGATTATATTTAACAGATTTAAAAAGAAAACGAGAAAGCATAGAAGCAGCAAAGAGAAAAATGAGAGGATAATTAGGTGCCAGATAAAAACTCAAAACAAAATAATTTAAAAAAACTACCAACTTCTTTGCTCAAAAATAATAAAAATAGGGTTGATATTAATAATATTGCAGAATTAAATAATATAAAAAAAGAAATATCTCGTTCAATAAAGGGATTAGTTGAAAATCAAATAGATCCATCTTCTCCACCTAGACCAAAACCACCTAGACCTGGAAAACTCCCACCGCCCGAACGAGGATATCCTGACGGTAAAGGTAAAGATAAAGGTAAAGGTTCCGGTGGAACCGGAAAAGGTGAGGATGGTGGGGATGAAGGTTCGGGAGGAACTGGAAAAGGTGATACAGGAAAAGATGATACAGGAAAAGATGATAAGGGCAAAACTACTCCATCACAAACTGTCCCTCCAGTAATAGATCCTGAAAAAACTACTCCAAAGGAAAAAGATCCAAATGAAAAGGATATTCCTGTAACTATAGAAACAACAAATAAAAAAGAAACACCAGCCCCAACAGCACCACCTCCACCTCCACCCCCAGTACCACAAGTACCGGATTTACCACCACCAGAACCAGAACCACAAGACAAACCAAAATCAGAAACACCAAAACTAAAAGAAAAACCATTTAGCGAAACATTAAAATTATTAAACGATTTATTTAAGCCAAAAAATGTTTGGAGATTTATACCAGCTGATCCTGAACTTCGAGCCGATCCAGGAAAAATGGAATTATTTGATACTCCTGGAGAGGGAAAATATTATTTATCAACAAGTGATGCAAATGATCCAAATCCTATAGTACCACCTCCACCCGGTGCAGGAAATGCGGAAGATTATCCAAGACCAGATGCAAATAATTCAGTAACTATAGATTATTTTAAAGATGAAAAACAAGGAACTATTACACCATTAACAGATAAGCCTGGTGATACTGAAGCAAATAAAGCAACTGCTGGTTCTACATTAGGTCTAAAAGGTAGCGGTGGTGGTGGAGGTGGGGGAGGTGATACAGGATTTCCTTGGATGAATATTGCTCCGGGTGTAGATTACTTTACTCCTCAATTTACTCCAGACATGTATGAACGATTTACTACCGGAAAAGAACCACTAGTTAGTGAAGCAGAAGGATTAAATGCTATTGTAAATGATATAATCTCTTGGTTTACTGGAAAGAAAGAAGAAAATAAACCACTCTTTACTCCAAAAAAACCAGAAGAAGCGACAAAAGTAGATCCATCTAGTTCATCAGTAGAATTTCAGTTACCTGATTTTATTAAAAATACAATGGATTCGATTAGTAGTGCTGGTTCCTCAATTTATGATTGGCTTTTTAAAAAATCAGATTGGGAACAATTTCCAGAACCAATATATGATGAATTTAATAAAGAAGATATTAAAAAAATTCAAGAACAAGAAAAAAATAAAGTTCCTAAAATTATATTACCAGACGGTTCATATTTACCAGATTCACCATTTCGTCCAGATATGGAATTAACACCAGATAATCCTAATTTGGGAGATAGACCATCTACACCTGTAAGTAAACAAAATCAAGCAGAAGTATTACCATCTGATAGAGAAACATATACTATGAATGAAGGAATGGGTATTATGAATAATGATTATTTTAATAGTACAAAATCACAACCACTAGCAATTACTTCTTCTGGTTCTAATAATAAACCAACAGTTGTAAATAATTATAATATGATGAATAACATGTCTGCAGGATCAAGTGGAGATAATGGTGGTATGGGAATATTCATTATGTCTAATCCAGAAACAACTGCACAACGAGTTCTTTATGATGTGAATAAAGCATCATTGATATAAAAAAACACGCCCATTTCTGAGCGTGTCTTTACACAAATCTAAGTTTTATTTACTCATCATCTTGTGTTAGTTTTTCAAAGTAGGACATTGCATCCTCTTCCTCAACCTCCTCAACAACCTTCTTCTCAGCCATCTTGGCTGGCTTAGAAGTCTTTGGGGCTGAATACTTCAGTTCAGTCTCTGGTTCAAAATCATCATCTGACATCTCCTCAGCCTTACGCTTACCCTCTGGAGCAGACTTGAGGACACTATCCAACTTCTTAGACAGTTCATCATAAGACTTGAAGTTGTCTGCCTTGAGGAACTCCTGCAACTTGTGCTGCTTCGCCCAGACACCTTCCAGTTGCTTATCATCACCACCAAGAAGAGCAACAGGAACATCAAACTCGCTCTTGTCGTAGTTAACATAACCAGCAACCTTACGAATCTTCAACTTGAAGTCTGCACCCTTCCAGAAGTCAAAGACATTGGTTGGAGTCTCATCAGCAAACTCAGGCTGCAACTTCTCCATGATCTTGTCAAAAATCTTCTTACCAAACTTGAAAAGGAACACCTTTCCATCGTTTGATGGATTCTTTGGATCCGAAACAACCATGATGTTTGAAATGTAAGACAACTTACGCTTGCGATCACGGGCTACAGTCTTGTCATCCTCAATACCGGAATTCCAAAGTTCACTGTTTGCTTCACAAACAGGACACTTACCACCAATAGTGGTCGGGCAGTTCTCAATGAACCAACCACCCTTACCTTGGAAACCGTGTGAGAACACACGAACCCACGGAACATCCTCACCCTCAACAGGGGGAAGAAAACGGATGAC
>Ga0214921_10010029_pt1 | contig 11806 bp, 9 predicted proteins | sample LL1505_MetaG_FD_177992 | JGI IMG/M metagenome (GOLD analysis project Ga0214921, IMG submission 177992) | Freshwater microbial communities from Lake Lanier, Atlanta, Georgia, United States - LL-1505 | ecosystem: Environmental > Aquatic > Freshwater > Lake | place: USA: Georgia | collected 2015-05-28
TAATCTTCTAGTATAATCTTCTAGTATAATCTTCTAGTATAATCTTCTAGTATAATCTTCTAGTATAATCTTCTAGTATAATCTTCTAGTATAATCTTCTAGTATAATCTTCTAGTATAATCTTCTAAAATAATATACTAAAATAATTAAACAATAAAACAATATACTAAAACAATAAAATAATAAAACAATTATCCGGAAGACATAAAATAATGATTGCTAGATAACAATATACTAAAATAATTAAATAATAAAACAATAAAACAATATACTAAAACCATAAATAAATATTTATCTGGAAGACATAAAATAATGATTGCTAGATAACAATATACTAAAACAATAAAATAATAAAATAATACTCACGCTTGCGTGAGTTAAGCGGTTTGGCTGCAAGCCAATAAGGGGGTATTGGGGGCTTAGACCCCCAACTAGTTAGCTGTCATTGTGCCCACCATTCCACCCATTATTTTTAATATATCATAATTAACAGCAAATACGTGAACGATATAGTTATAAGTATATGTATTTCCGGGGTTAGTTGTGCTATTATTCATAGTTTCATTCTGATTAATAGGTGTTAAATTGAGTAATATATCTTTATTATTAATGGATGACATATTAACGGCACCGGTAGGTTGTAGACTAGCATTATCTAATGAAAATGAATATGTATATATACCTTCTTCAGGTATATTATGGTTGGAATTGAAATTTTCCATTAAATTATAAAATAAGAAATCCTTGCCGTTCAATCTTGCATTAGAAGGATAATCATTATTTTTAACATCGCCCATAGTTATTTCATTACCCATTAATCTTAATACTGCGGATTTTAATAAATTTTTATTCTTATAATAAACAATATTACTAGAATTAATATTTAATACTGGTCCATAAGGATTTATATATCCGCTAGAATAAGGAGGTATATTTGGAACATTCCAATTAGTATAATTAGACCATTCATTTACATCTTCCATATCACTTCTTCTTATCATAAATACTAATTGTGTAACAGGTTTATTAATATTAGTTAAAATTACTGGTACGGACATACTAATATTATAACTTTGTTTAACTAATTGAACTTGTGTTATAAGATAATCGTGGGTTGACATTGCAAAACGTTTCCGTTCTTCCGTATCTAGAAAGACATTATTAATTTCCAATCGCGGATTAACATCTAAATCTTTTTTGTCTGTGATAATAGGATTTAAGAAATTACCAATATAATGATTTGATTTACTAGGCTTTACACGAGTTCCAGTTCCGCCATCACCCACATAATCTATTACTGTATATAATTCTTGTAAGCGTCTAAAATTAAATGTTATATACATAATAGTTTTCTGAATAGCAATTAATGGGAAACTCATTGAAGCAAATTTATTAAACCAAAAAACCAATGGTAAATATATTTTGCGATTTATAATAGATGGTGTAAATCCTGTGTTGGGATAAATTCCATTATTTCCAGGGGCATTTGCAGGGTCATATAATTCAGGTATATTACCAATCATTCTATAATAACCTTCTTTTTTACCTTGTTCGTAATTAAGTTCACTATAAGCATGAAACCATTCACCATATTGTTTATCTACGGTTTGATTAGTATCTATTTGTAAAGATACATCACGAACAATATATTCTCCAATCCGTTTTATCCATTGGAATTGATAATTACTATCACTGTAAATATCAGGTAATTCTAGAGTCAGGTAAATATCTCGAATAGCATCACCATCACGAGGTATTTCAAATTTTACTGTAGTATCTTTGTCAAATGATAAGGGAAGTGTATTGATAGGCAAATTAGTAATAAATTGTGTTGAGAAATTTGTATATTTTTTGTAAACTGATTTGAAATGGGTAATTTGTGGATTAAGAGTAAGAAATGCCATACGGTCAGTATTACCATATTCTAATTGAATTAATGCCCCTACTGTCATTTTGATGAATTAATGAATTAATGAATTATTATTTCACTTTTATAAATATATTTCTGGGATATACTATTATTTATAATGATTTTTTAAATATATAATTTTACTATTTAAATATCTATCCAAAAAATATCTATCCAATATGTAATAATTTGTTGTAATAATTTATCCTGCTAGAATAAAATAATAATGTCTTCTAATGAAATTCAATCTAAAACAAATCAATCTACACCAGCACAAATTAAACAATCAAAATCAAAATCAAAATCAAAATCAAAATCAAAATCAAAATCCACCATCCATAAATCCACATCCAACACAAAATCATTTAAATCTTTCAAATCACTCAAAGCAAGAATAACTCGTCGAAGCCAACGTAAATTTGACGTGGAAAGGGTAGGTCGTATCTTGGATATATTACCACAATTCAATAAATTTTATAGCAAACTTAGTGCAAATGAAATAATGGCAGTGAAATATTATAAAGGTGCTGGTTCAATGTTTCAATCAAAACTATTAGCTGAATATAATGAAGATAGTAAGAATAGTAAGGATAAAACGGAAAAAAGAGAATTATTATTTCCTTTTCATCTATTTCAAGAACAACGTTTGAGACTTGATATTTTTCCTAATGGAACAGATTTATTACCATTTAATAAATCATTGGATATTAAGGAATTACCTAAATATATTGAAACTAGTTATAAGGCACGAATAACTTTATTAAATCGTTTAGATAAGATTTATGATAGAAAAGATTGTCCTAGAATGACTGGAAAAGAAATATTATTTCGAGGTATGGGTATTAATCCTGCTATTAAAAAGTTAAAAGTAGGTGATACTTATTTATTTAAGAATTTCATATCTACCACTATAGATAGAAATATTGCTGAAAGATTTTCTAGAGACGGTAGTGTATTTATTTTTATGAATATGAAAGATATTCCATTTATATATATGCCTAATAGTAAAATGTATTCCAATGACTTTTCAAAATTTATAATGGCACAGGAACCACTTAGTGATTTAAGTGAATATACACTACCACGTAATTTAGAATTTAAAATAGAAAAAATAGAGAAAAACCCAATACATTCAATGGATGGTATTTTTAGTATGTTCGGTATGGATAATGCAAATAGTTTTGCTAAATTACAAAAAACATTGAAAAAACAAGGCTACTTTATAACTAATACAACTAATACTACCGAAACTACAGAAACTACCAACACTACCAACACTACTAATCCTGCAACATCTACTAATCCTGCAACATCTACTACCAATCCAGCAACAGTAAATAAAAATGAACTTCTAGAAAAAAATTTATTTCAACACGTTACATTTTATTATTGCACTTTGCATAATTGGCTTCCTAGAACACCTATTCAATATGAAGAAATCGCAAAGAATGCTAAATTTGTTTTGGATAAAATGGCATTAGATAGTTGGAGCCGGGAACTTCCTAGATTTATGTGAATAGATATCTCTAATACTTAAATACATATCCCCCTTTTGGCACTTTTTCCTTTGCAATTTTAAATCGATCAAATTCATTACGACGTAATACTTCAATTGGAACCGCATTATGTGCATTATGTGCAATATCAATATATAATTGAAAAGTATCTTCATCATAGCAAAGAGAATTATCATAATCATCTTTAGTGATACTTTCTACAAATTCCCGAACATTAGTAAGTTCTTCTAACCGTTGAATAACAGTAGTTCCTAGACGAACTAAATCAAATGATGGGTTTGGTTTATGTTCGCAGTTTTTAAGTGTGCCATCCACTGGATAATCATATTGCCCCCAAGCATCACCATCTTCCTTAAATTGGTCTGAAAATATCCAGCGGTCGCCTAATTTAAATGTGCCACGTGCAAAATCAATTATCTTTGTTATTTTACCATAAGTAGGTATTTTGTAATAGTTATTGTCGATTTGGAAATAAATATATCGGAGTTGGGTTTCTTTAAACATAACATTGCTAGAATGTAAATCATTATGAACAAAATTAAAATACTTCTGGGCTATTGCTAATCCAAAAGCAACTTGGAAGAAGACCGAAAACCACTCATTATCTGACATATTATAGCCATCATCTAGTAAATCGTCTAATGTTTGGTCTAACTTTTCCATTAAACAAAGATTTACTGGCATTTTATCACATTTAACATAATATAAATTATTACTATTATTTTCAAATTCTGAAAGCGATAATTTATCTGGGTCAAAATCACTCAATTCTTCAATGAACTCATCATCATCCTCATCTTCTTCATCCTCTTCTTGATCTTCTTTATCTTTTTTACCTTCTCTGTTCAAATTATGTGTTTCATTTTCAAATTGATTATTATCTTCTAAATTTCCACCGGTTTGTAATTCATCTTTATCTTCATCTTCATAATCAAGTGTAATATTTATTTCATCATCATTTAATTCTGTAATAAAATTGGAATTATTTGCAATTGCTTTTTTATCTTGTATTTCATTTAAAATGTTATCTAGAGTCGAGTCAATTTCATCTATTGATATTATATTTTTAACTTTTTTACTTTCTGTTACTGTGTCTGTCTCTGTTTCTGTTTTAAGATTCTCTTGGTCTTCCTCTTCCTCTTGGTTATCTAGAATATCTTCTTCTTCTGCGTCTTGGTATTTTTCTTCATTAGATATAGAGTCTTGTAAATCTTTTTCTATATCATCAGATAATGAGCCATCTTCGCTATCTTCGCTTTCAGTATCTATAGAAAATTTTTTATTTCTAGAAACACTTAATGGTCGTCGTAGATTATTTTCCATTTGTTCTCGCATTTCATCTACTTCATCATTTTCAATAATTAATAAATCAAAATCATTTTTAACACGATTTTTAAACCATTTTGTTCTAGAAACACTTTCATATTCATCTGTAATATTATGATGATAATTAGGGTCTTCACCATTTATACAACCATAATAATATGGAAAAGAAGGACATTTACCTGATTCTACTAATTTATTACCTAAGTAAAGGAATAATGATTCTACGTGTCCACTATTATTATATGAATTAAGTTTATTCATTGTATTTTGTAGGTTTACACTTTCTAGATTTTTATTTTGTATCCTAGCAGGTATAACAAATTCATCTTTCATTATTTTTAATGGTTCAAGTAATGCTGACTTTTTAATATGTATTTTTTCCTCTTTAATTATTTTTTCACCTGTTTGCTTATTTACTCTTTCAATTAGTGCATTTGCCATAAAAGTATTATTAATTGCCTCATTTATTTCTTCATCATCGTTATCATCTTCTTCGTTATCATCTTCGCCTTTGTCTTCTTCGTTAGATTGCATCATATTTTCAATATCAAAGTCTTCATTTGTATTTAGAATATTTTCTATTGAATTATTATTTTGTTCATCTTGCATAGTATCTTGTATAGTATCTTCCATATCCTGCATATCATCTTTAAAAGTAAAGTCAAGTTGTTGTGTTTGTTGTGTAGCTAGTCTTGGTGATGTTGTTTCTTCTGTATCTTCAGGTTCAGTTTCAAAGCCATCAGAATCACAATCTAGAATCTTTGATAATATTTCCTTACATTTAAATTTACTATCAAATACAATACTACGCAATTCATCAGATGACATATTTTTATCATCTATTACTTTTTTATAAATAGGATAAAAAAATTGAGGATTTTGTATATTTAATTTTTCAGTTATGGATTTAAATAATGTATTACATTCTTCATTATTAAATTTACAGATTGGAATATTTAAATATGACATCCTAGATAATATTATAGTAGATTAGATATTTAAAACTTATTGTTAATAACGAAATATAAAATAAATATTATACGAAACAATAAAACAATAAAACAATAAAACAATTAAAACAATTTTAAATGTTAAGTATATTTGCATCAATATTGAATTTTAGTAATTGATTTACAAATAAATTATATTCTGTTTTATTAAATATTTCAATGTTATTACTTATTTGATTGTCTAGAAAGAATTTAATACCATCTAGAATTATAGTTAAAAACACATTAGAATTTATTATAAATATTTTTTTATTTTTACCATTTTCTTTAATAATTTTATTTATACCTATCGAAGTTGTAATTTCAAAACAATGCTTTATTTCTAAATCATCACAATCAAATATCCATATCCACTCATTTATATCTATTAATTGTAATAATTTTCTATAATGCTCTAAAATACCATCAACATCATCATAATCTATAGCATTTGCTATCTTAGTATAAAATACAAAAGGCGTATTAGATGATTCAGATAATTCAGATGATTCATTATTATTTGCAGAAATACTTATTAAATTAAATGAATGTGCATTAGGCTTATTTATACATTTTTCACAATAAATATTATTATTATAACTCATTATAATTTATTATAATTTATTATAACTTGGTAATTAATTATTTAATAATTTGATAGAAAGTATTCTAGAAATATATAAAAAATAATTCTAAAAATAATTTTAAAAATAATTCTAAAAATAATTCTAAAAAGATGAAAAAATATTTTAATCTATATTTGTAAAATCGTCTTTATTTGGTATTTTATTATTAAATCGAAGTCTTACAACTTCCGCCCATATTAAAAGTCCAAAACCTACTTTTGCAATTACATCTAGAATATTATAACTAATATTTTTAGAATTATTTGGTAAAAAATATACTATACCATATAATGACCAGACTATTATGAATATACCAAATATTGCTTTATTTTTAATATAATCTCCATACCATATCCAAATTAAATAAAACATAATTATAAATGGTATAAAACCTATTAGACAAGCAATTGTATGATTTAATTTATTTGATTCACCCAAAAAACCAAATATTAACATAACAAAATTTAACAAAACAATTATACCTATTTTACCATAATTAAAACTAACTATAGATTTATTGGCTTGATTATTATTGGAATATTTATCTACATCTTTATCGGCATCTTTATTTTTTGTATTTTTAAGATATTGTAAATATAATGTAAATGAAATTAACAATAACGGTGTTGTTGCAAACCAATCTAAATATCTAAAAGTAGTTATATTACCATAATTTGGTTTATCTATTAATGTTATTAACTTACTATATGCAACACTAGCAATAATATTAACTGTAGTTTCAATTGCTAAAATATATTTTAATACCTCATATTGTTTTGGAAAATAACTAAATACTTCAAAAGCAGTTAATGCACTTGAACCTGCTAAAAAGAAATAAGCGAAATAAAATGATATCTCAAAAAAAGACAACATTTATTTAATCCAATATATTTAATTCAATATATTTAATTTTAGACAATATTTTTATTATATACAAAATAATTTAATCTATCATACCATCCCAATCACTTATTCCTCCTAAGTAATGCATTGTATTATAGAAACCTAATTTATTTAATTTGTAGTAAAGTTTTTCTGCTGCGGTGCATTCTGCATTATAACAATAAATTATCATAGGTGTTGTAGAATGGGTTCCTGGTGGCAATTTTGCCATTACTGATTCCAAAGTCCAATTATTGTTTGCAGGTAAATTAATTGCATTTGAAATATGTTTTTTATTGTAATAGTCTTCTGGTAATGCATCTATTATCAATACTTTAACTTTAGATGATTTCTTATTTATATATTTCTTAACAAATTCCTTGGAAACATTACAAAATATTTGATGAGTGTAAATATTTTCTTCCCAATCTTGCTTTTTATCATTCCAATAAACTAAATGTAAATGGCGACTATAAACTTGTTCGTCTTCTGCAATATATACTTGCGGACAATGAATTGAAACATTACAAGTACCTTTACTGTCAGTTTTTATAGTTCCACTGTTTTCTAAATGATTATAAGCATCTGCAAATTTCATCTGGGATAATGAAAAATCTCTACTATTAGTTGCAAAATAGAATATTGTTTTATTAGGTTTCAAACCAGTTAGTTGAACTTTATTTTTAGTAGAAATAGAATTTAATTCTGGTGAATATATTTTGATTGTGATTTTATTAGATTTGGGAAAATAATTGCGAAGCATTGTATCACCACTTTTTAATTTAAATAAACCAGATTGTAAATTAATTTTAATTGGATTACAAACTTCACAAGGTGCTTTATTACTTGTTTTACTTGTTTTACTTAGTTTGCTGATGGTTTTTTTATTTTTCAGTAATTTCTTCTTAGCAAGTATTATAGAATTTTTAATTGATTTTTTCATAATGAATATTATTAAATATTATTAAATTTAGATAAGAAAATAAAAATAACAAAGGAAAAATAGAAATTAAGATTGTTGATTAAGATTGTCGAATAATTATCATTGAATGATATAAAAGGTTAAGAGTTCCAATTTGAACTCTATTATTCCAACCAGCAAATCTTGGATGACTATTAACATAATTTAATATTTCATTTGAATTTGGAATAGGTAGTGCTTTTGTTTTGATTTCATTAATCAATTCTTTCAAGTCCTGGATATTAGTTGGACTAAAATCTTCATCGTCTTCATTTTCATAACCATATCGATTATTACTACAACAACGGTGAACAAGGCTTTCAAACAAAGGATCCATTTAGTATCGTGCTGGTGATTGCTAGAAATACCTAAAGAAGACAAATATATTACTACTAATAGTAAAATTAAATTCAATTTTTAGTGAATTTTGTTTATTTTTTTCAGTTATTGTTTTTTTTCCCTTATTAATAATTTTCTATGATTTTTATTTCTAGCAGATGAATTAAATTATTTTTGTCATTCTAGATATTTTCTAACAATCTAGAAATTATTTTTTCCAATCTTATATTTTTATATATTTTTTATATATTTTTTGATATCTATAATATCTGTAATAGTTTTAATTCCAAGTAATAAAATATTTATCTAATGTAAGTATAATAAAAAGAAATATTTTTGGAATTTATTTTGGAATTTATTTTAAGAAATAATAGTTATCTAGAATGAGCACCAATGAACTGAACTTCGATAAAAGTAATCAAATGCTTCAAGCAGAACGCAATTGCGTCAATTTTGATGGCTCCAAGCGTTTTAATGTCAATTATAAAGCAATGTCCCACGATGACAAATGTTTTGTAGATATACAAACTCGTCAAAGTATCGGACCAGGTAATTACGGTATCACCAATATGTATGATGAGTGCGAATGTATGATGCCTCAAACCGTTAAAAATTGTACCGACAACGTAGCAGTCGCCCTAGGCCGTAATGGATACGGCACGGAACAGGCTTGTGTTGTTGATGATGGAAGTAAGCTACGTTGGGGTTTAACTAAAAAGTTCCCGAAATGCAATCAACGTGAAGGTCTATTAGAACGACCATATAAGACTATTCCATTTATGGGACGTGGATTTTTACGCCCGGACGAGGAAAGTGAATTAATTTTTGGAGACCAAACAGGTTTAAAAAAAAGTTGTAATACTTTGAGTGGAATTACAATTCCAAACTATTTTACGCCCCTTATTGACCATTTATCATACAATGTCCAGAATGAGAAACATATAGTCCAAGAGGCTGTTGATCCAGCTTGGCGCCGCTCTGGGAGCGATACGCGCCTTATAATACGTAATTATGATATGCAAAGTAGATGTGGTGCAAATTATAAATATGGTTATATGCATAAATCAACTAATCCTCAATTCTGGCAAAACAAGAGTCAATTACTTCAAGAATAAAAAAGAAAATAATGAATTATAAAATCTAATTTATTCAAAATAAAATCTTATATTTTTGTATTAAGTTTAACCATAAATTATATCTTTTATTAAAAATTTTACAATATTTTTCATTTTTAAAATTAGATATCTGGCTTCTAGTCCAATTATATAATTTTGTATGAGTAGTAGGTTGTGGTCTCTTTTCATATTTATTTATAAATTTTATTAGTTCATTATAATTTTCAATCCATATTGTCTCATCGTCAATATAATATATTGAATATTTTGATTCATTTATGAAATTAACCCATAAAGCTAGTATATTACAATCTGTTTTCATAATTTGTATGTTTTTTCTAAAATTATTAGTTTGTGTTTGCATCCAACCATATAATTTTGGATTATTTTTTAAATTTGGTCTGCAATTATTAGTATCAATAAATTTTTTTAGTTCATTAAAGTTTTCAATCCATAATTCATTATTCGACATAAAATATAATTTATATTTATCATTATTTATAAATGAAGTCCATTTATCATATATTTCTTTATTGTTTTTCATTATATTTGTTTTATATTTATAATTTTTCTTTTGAGTATTAACCCAAATAGATAGATTTGTTTTTGTTTTTGGAAATGTATTATTTTTATCAATATAGTTAATTAGTTCATTAAATCTATTAATCCATATTTTATAATTATCTTTATTAAAATATTTAAAATATTTTCCATTATTAATAAAGTCTGTCCATTTTTCTTTAATATGTTGATTTTTTAGTAGTTTTATGTGTTTTTTATCATTATTTAATTGATTTGCCATCCAGGCATATAATTTTTTATTAGTTTTTGGTGTTGGACGTTTTTTATTCACATCTATGTAGGTTTGTAATAAATCTAAATAATTTATCCAAATAGTTATTTTATCATTTTCAAAATATTTTTTATACCTGACATCACTAACAAAGTCAGTCCATAATTTATAAATTTTCGTTTGTTTAATATATGATATTTGATTATTGAAATTAGTAATTTGATGTGATAACCACTTATTTAAATATTTATTATCTGTCTTATTTGGTCTTCTTCCATTATCATCAATAAATTTCTTTACTTCTTCCAACTTCTCCATCCAACTATTAATGCCTTTAACTCCAACAACTAATCCTTCCAACGACTTGTTTTCATTCACATTATCATTTACTTGCATAACAGCATCCCTTTTGCCAACAACATTTAATCTTCTAACCTTATTGAAACTAAATCCCCCATCATATTCTTTCAAATGTCCTAGGAAATCTACCAAATCATCTTTATATTCATCTGCCCATACATATATTCCCGCTACTTTACCTATATTTTTCTTATCCAGACGATTTGCTCTACAAACACGTTGAATATTTCTAATCTTACTCTTGCTAGGATATGCTATAAAAATGCTATCGCATTCTGGAATATCAATGCATTCATTCAAAATATCAACACTACATAGGAAATTATAACCACCAGTAGCCACAAATTCTTTCAATACAAATTTTCGTTCGTCTTTATCTAAATCAGATATGATATAATTACTATTAATATCTATTGCAAAATATTTTTTTCCAACATCTGCTAGAATAGTATTCATCTTCTTACATTCTTCTTTTGTTTGCAAATATATTATACATCGACGACCACCATTATTCATCATACCTCGAATTATAAAACGTGCTTTAATAACTAATTCCTTAACTAATTCATTATCATATTCACTAATATTTACTTCTTCTTGTATTTTATCTAGCCCAAATGTTTTTTCAATACTCAGTGTAGGTACATAAACCATATAATCGCATATCTTTCCAGTTGCAATGGCATCGTGCATTTGCATTTTATAATCTATGTTTCCAAATATTTCTTCATCAATATCATAATCTTCATTGTATCCGTTATCATTACCATATAATTTAGGTGTGGCACTCATAAAAAGTATCTTTGCGTCACTATGTAATAATTTATACATCTCAGTATTAGGCATATCCGTTAATAAATGGGCGTGCATTTATCTATATACCTAATCGACCCTATTTAAAGGGCTAACCTTCATTTGACAGTTATCTAATGTCGGGATGATAACGGTTGAAGATTTTTGTTTTTCCTCAAATTTATAACTTCTTTTAT
>Ga0214921_10010030_pt1 | contig 11805 bp, 15 predicted proteins | sample LL1505_MetaG_FD_177992 | JGI IMG/M metagenome (GOLD analysis project Ga0214921, IMG submission 177992) | Freshwater microbial communities from Lake Lanier, Atlanta, Georgia, United States - LL-1505 | ecosystem: Environmental > Aquatic > Freshwater > Lake | place: USA: Georgia | collected...
GGTCGGGCACGGAGAATCTTGCTGACGCCTTTCAATACAGAGCAGTCATCATCTACAAACCACTGATCCTTTACCTGATAGAAGACGAGCGGGCCATCATCGGACCAAAAAACATCAACTAGGTCGCGTCCCCAGAAGGTGATATGGGCCAGGTGGTGGAGAGGGATGTTTGGAATACGTATTCTATAGAGCAGTGGGTATGACTGCATGTTATGGGCAGAGAAATAGACCGACGTGGTTGTGAGCACGCGGGGCATATGATAGAGGACAGATCAAAACACCCATTGCATCGTTTCAGTGTGCGGTTCTTCTTGGGTTCTTTGAAGTCCATCTTGATTGATCCTGCAGACCGGGGTGGACGATGACACTGCTTCAACTTTTTGGGTACATGGGGTGTAGATAGGAGCCAAAAAGTTGTATCACTTTTTCGGCGTTTCCTGAGCGAGGCGCTTCTCACGTAACTGCTCGGAGAGACGGGCATGCTTAGCAGAGTACGGACCGCTATCGCGTTTGCCGCTCTTCTTTAGTTCGGTGCGTGTCTTGGGTTCTTTGAAGTCCATCTTGGTTGACCTCTGCAGGCCTACACCATGGGCGACCCCCTGTCAACTTTTCGGAACCAAAAAGGTAGTGGTCGGGTGACCTTTTTGTTCTTTAGTAGTAGTCTTTAGTATGTTTTGTAGTAATGTCTAATATATTTACTCAGTCTCACTCTCAGGGGCCTTGACCTCATCAGCATCCATGTCAATGGTGCCGTCGTCATTGATGCGTCCGACGAAGGAGCCGATTTCCTCATCCAACTCGCAGTAGTGGAAGACGTTGCCGTTGCGAAGGAAATATGCCTTGTCGTCAATGAGACGCACCTCGCCAGTGACCTCCTCAACGGGAGCAGTCTCCACGACCTTGGCCTCCGCCTTCTTCTTCTCCGTCTTCTCCGCCTTCTCAGTCTTGGCCTTGGGCTTGGGCTTCTCAGCCTTGGCAGCCTTCTCGGCCTTCTCAGCAGCCTTGGCGGCCTTCTCAGCCTCCTTCTCAGCGGCCTTGGCAGCCTTCTCAGCCTCCTTCTCAGCAGCCTTGGCGGCCTTCGCAGCCTCCTTCTCAGCGGCCTTGGCGGCCTTGGCGGCCTCCTTCTCCTCATCAGTGGGCTTGGCCTTCTTCGCCTTGACCGTGACGATCTTCTTGACCTCAGTCATCTCCTGAGCACTCTCATTCTCACTGGCCTCAGCAACCGAGGCCTCGGATGCCTCGGTGGCATCAGAGGGCAAAGAGGGCGAAGAGGGCGAAGAGCCAATGAAGACGGGCTTCTTCTTCTCAGCCCACTCAGTTCCGAGCATGTGTACCCACTCCAGGGGCTCCTCAGTGACGCGACCGACCCATGCACCGGGCTTGCCCTCGTACTTCTCGGACCGGGAAGCACAGGTCTTGCACAGCCCATCCTCGGAGACGGCCTTGCCACACTGGCTCTCGCGGTACACGACGGGCTTCCAGCGCTTGTCCTCGCCGCCCTTGGTGATGCGACCGACGCACGTGTCCTGATCAATCTCTGCGGATGCGATGCGGTACGACGCGGCCGAGGGTGCACCATCCACCGCCTCGGGAACCGGCTTCACCGGCTTCACCGGCTTCGCCGGCTTCTTCTCAGCCACGGCCTTCTTGACCTTGACCGGCTCAGCGGCGTACCGAGCATTGAGGATGGGATGGCCGCGCTCCAGAGCCTGTGCAACGTCGGCGAGGTATGTCTCGTCGGCCGCCTTGAGGATGTTGAGCAACTGGGCCGCAAAGTCAGTGTTGTTCATGGTGGTGTTCATTGTGTGTGTGTGTGTGTGTGAGTGTCAATACGTCTTTTGTATCAACCGCTGAAACCCAGAGTAGGGGCGGTGACCCCGTCAACTTTTTTTTAGGAGGGAAAGGCAATCCCAATGGACAAAACCAAAAAGGGAGGGAAGGAGTGAGTAGAAGGAAAGAGAGAGAGGGCGAGAGCGAGAGAACGTACCTGCAACCTGTAACCTGTAACCTGCAACCTGTAACCAGAAACCAGCGACCCATGAATCATGCCCCTCCTCGCATGACTCGCGTCGTAGCCTACCACTCATATTACTTGCTACGTCCGGGGTGACTCGGCACCCTGCCTACCCCAACCTGGCGGGCACCCCTTTCACCTTTTTTTTTGACAGGAAAGAAGGATAAAAAAGTTGACATCCCTGACCTTCAACTTGGAGGTAGCAGTCAAGTTGCGGCTGATTTTTGGCGGGACCGCAGGGAAGATCCTTCCTGGTGGGAAAAAACTTGACAGCCCACCGGCCCAACATGGGGGTAATCAGGTTCAGTAATTGCAAAGACGTAATTACACCAACTTCAAAATGCCATCAATGCGCAATCAGAAGAAGGCGGTGGCCGTTGCGAAAGCAAAAGCCAAGGCTCGTGTCGGTGACGCGAGCCCTGTGCTGCCAGTACCTCTGTCGCCGTCACAGAGACTGCGGGCACTAACGGCGAGTGACCCGTACGCGGACGCAATGTCAAGCGGGTCAAGTTGGGGAGACCTGGAGGAGCCGATGGTGTTCGGCTACACGCCTACGCTGGAGGAACTGGATGCCCGGAAGGAGAAGGAACTGCGGGCGCAGGAGGAGAGTATCTGGACGCAGCCGTGGAGCGAGCGACTGGCGACCTACTACGCGGACACCTACGACCTGCGGGACCTGTCGGAGGGCGAGTACGAGGCCTGTATGACGTGGATGTATGCGCAGGGCTGGAGCATCCACGAGGAGGACCGTGAGGGCGTGAAGGCCTACCCGGACAATCTGCCCCCGCGGGTATGGATTGCACCGCCGAGCCGGTTTGACCAGTTGATGGTCGCAGAGACGCTGAAGGAGACGTGCTGCAACCATGAGGTGAAGGAGAAGAAGAAGGGAAAATGCCCAGTGCCGCGGTTCTGCCGTGACCTGGCCTGCGCGGACGCGGCCTGCCGCTACGTGCACGGTGACACGATGCCCCGGCTGAATGAGCCCTGCAACTTCGGTGCGGCCTGCGGTGCCAACGACCCGGCGAAGCGTGCGCTGTGCATCCGGATGCACCCTGGAGAGACGTGGACGGCCGACCTGGTGATTCACAGACCATCAGCGACGGCCTAAAGCCCGTTGAACCTTCAACCATAAATATCAAAAATCAAAAATCAAAAAAACCTTTTTGGCGGAGCCAGATCCACCGGCTCCACATGCCCCCGAAAAAGTGAACGCCCGGCGCCCACCACCCGACCTGTAGGAATACAAACGACGTATATACTCAAACAATGTCAGTGAGCAAGCGAACCCCAGGCTGGAAGGACAGATCGGCGATGATTGATGCGCAACTCGCCGATGCCTGTTGGCGGTCACAGATGGCAGAAGAGGCGGCAGCGGCGGCGGCGACACAGGCCAAGGCGGAGGCAGCAGAGGCCCACAGGGTGTTGCGGACGGCGGTGGCGGCCCATGCAGCCGAGGTGGCGACCGAGAAGCGGCAGGCGCAGGAGAAACACAGGGAGGCCTGGATGGCGGCTGCACGGGCATCCATGGAAGCGGATGTAGATCGGTGGATCCACATGTATGAGGAGCAACTCGCCCGGGAGTGAAACTTCAACCTCAAAAACCCCAACCCTTTTTGGTGGCCAGGTGGCCAAGAAGAATCCCTCCTCGCAGGAAAAAAAGTGACGGCCCCACGGTCACCTACCCCGACTACTCAGGTTGATTGATATACGACATCATTGACCAACAAACATGCCTGTTCACACACAGTCAAAGTCAGAGGGGGCGGCGGCCCGGAAGACCGTCACCAAGCCCACCTGCGGTGCAGGAAGGAGCGCGGTGACGGGGAGGCCGCTGGGGAAGGCGGCGATTCGTGCGTTGACGAAGAACGCCGAGGCGGTGGAGGAGGTGGTGGAGATATGCGACCGCGCCGCGACGGCGGGTGACCTACAGGATCGCATGGAGCGTGCGGCGTTGATCCTGGCGAAGGTGTCGCGGACGGTGGGGGGTGGACGGGTGCTGGTGCTACTCCAGGACGGCGAGGAGGTGTCGGTACCAATCGGTGGCAGCATCAAGCTGAAGGGCAAGGCGGCCACGAAGACGGACCGTGCCAACTGCATGTGCCAGGGCGACTATGTGGTGGTGCGAGGGGGCATTGCAGCGGGCAAGATGTCTCCAGCCACGGTCACCTACGTGCGCCAGGTGTTCGCGGACCTGATGGTGGCGACCCCGAAGGGCTTCTTTCCCTCAGCCGACACGGACGACATGTTTGACCGGTCGGAACAGGCAGTGGCGGAGGCGGTGATGCTATCGGAGATCAAGGCGGCCAAGGCGCGGGCATCAGCCCTGCGATCTGGTGTGGCGGTGGCAGAGACCGAGGAGACCGATGCCGTGGATGTGGATGCAATTTAAACACAAAAACCCAAGAAACATACGAAAAACTCAAACACCAAAGGATTTTTGGCACTGCATGTAGGTCTGGGTAGTCCTTATTATGAAAAAAGTGAACACCCCCCCGGCCAGGCTAGCCGAGGTACCGGATCACTACAAAGACGTGGAGACCGTACTCAGAAAATGCTAGCAAGATCCACCCTCAAAGCGATGACAGATGCAGCGGATATGGATAGTCTCAATTATGGGAAGAAGTTGAAGCGACCTGCCCTGGATCGGCTAGGGAGGAGGATGCAGTGCCCGGATAACTACCGGTTCAAGATCGCCCACGTTGCCAGATCATGGGACGGCCTTGGGCCTGTCCCACGAGACGCGATGATAGCGACCTATGACCCCGACAACAGAGCCCTTATCTACGAGACTCCCGAAGGCCGTATGTTAGGGTTTCGTAACCTCAAGGGGTTTGCGGACTACCACTGGACCGAAATTGCTACGAGCAACCACAGCGCCCTCTCCCACAATACGCAGCCGTACAACGAGTGCCTGATCCAAGTGCCGACTGGCATATGGTGCCCCCTGCGGAATATCAAGGAGTAAGCACCACTGCCATACACAAAACCTCAACACCAAAGCATTTTTGGCGAAAGTTGATAATACAGTGACCGCCATATCCCCAGTAGGATGGACCTGCTAATCGCTGGAAAGGACCGTATTGCCGCCTTACGCAAAGAGGCGGATGAACTCCAGGCACTGGTGGAAACCATACAGTCAGGCCTGGATGCCCGTCAGGAACTGATACAACGACTGTCTCTCCCACCACCGGCACATTCACGGTTCGCCAGCAAAAAGTGACACCCCACATCAACCCATCCTGCAGAAAGCACCCATGCTCGGCTACAAGACGGAGAATGGCATTGTGTCTGCAGGCGAGAACCGGTTTGCGGTGCTGTCGCCCGACTGTGTGCAACTGGCGAAGCAGGACAAGATGATGGATGTGAAGGAGGTGAAGGCCAAGAAGGACAAGAAGGAGAAGAAGGAGAAGGACAAGAAGGAGAAGGACAAGAAGGAGAAGAGCAAGTGAACGTCACATTCCCACACCATTTTTGTTTCCCCTTCGTGAAAAAGTGAAATCGCCTACACAATGACAGCCATCCAACACACCCGACACACAAGACAGTATCGGAAAGAGACACAATGTGGAGAAATACCTTCTGCAAGTACCACTTCAGCAACGGTTGTCTCAAGGGAGAGCAGTGCCCCTTCAGCCACACCCCGACAATCCCCCGGAACCCGCGGCCCTGCAACGGCTGTCAGGACCGTTCGCTGTGCCCGTTTCTCCACAGCGACGAGAAGTGGACGCGGTGGATGCCTCCGATCACCCATCCATCTGCAAAGACCATGGACACAACCATGGAGGAGTTGGATTGGGTGTACGAGCGGCTCCAGGACGCCCAGGAGGAGGCGAGGATCCTGCAGCAGGAGATGGACCGGATGGAATACGATGCACTGGACGCCAAGATCCAGGTAGCAAGGATGAAGGATGACCTGGAGTCCGCCGAGGCGGCTGCGGAGGAGCGGGGGATGATCAACCGGGACCTCAGCGACCAACTGGAGATGATGGAGTCAACCAACCAGGACCTCGTCAACCAACTGGCGGCATCCGAGGCAGCCAATCAGGATCTCCGCACCCAACTGGAGGAGAGGGAGCGCCTGCTAGTAGAGCAGCGGGATGCCGTCCTGAAGGCCATTGGCCTGGAGAGATCCTGGTAAACCGGTCCCGGTCCCGGCCCCAATCCAGATCCAGACTCCAGATCCAGATCCAAATCCAAACCCTTTTGGCCCCGGGGATCAAAAGATGAAGAGGCCCAGCCATCCCCCAAGCAATCCAAGCAGCCATGTCTGATCCCAGTGACCTCAAGGGAGCCTCTCGTAGCCAAGCCACGGGAACAAAACTCGGAAAGGGAGCCCGCAGGGCTCTCGGAAAGAACGCGGATTGCATCAAGGAGTACCTCCAACTCGTAACAACCGCTCGGACCTCTACGGAGTTGGCCGACTCCATGGAGGAGGAGGCCTTTACACTCGCCCGGGTGACCCGCGCAACGGGTGGTGGACGTCTGGAAGTGCATCTACAGGACGGCACGGAGGGTGTCTCGGTACCAATCAGCGGCACCATGAAGTTCAAAGGACGCGCTAGCACCAAAGCGGACCGTGCCAACTGTATGTGCGCCGGAGACGTGATCATTATCCGTGGAAGTTTCGCCAGTGCCAAATTGACCCCTGGATACGCCTCGGTGGTGAAGCGGAAGTTTGAGAAGTTGGGAGTGACGGTCCCTGGAGGGTTCTTCACGACGATAGGAAGCGGCGATACCGAGGAGGATGCCTTTGAGTTTGAGAGAACGGAGGAGAAGAAGACCGAGGCCGAGGCTACAGAGGAGGCCGACATTGATATTGATGCCCTGTAGGGTCCTCCACGGTGAAAAAAAAGTGAACGGCCACCAACACCTACCCCCGATAATCAGGTTCGCAAATACAAAAGACGTATTTGTTTCTCACACTCACACACTCAAATGGACTCCATGATTCCCATCCTTGTTAAGACTGACGTGTCCCCGGCCCCGGTGAAGCGCGGACGCGGGCGGCCCGTGGACGAAGAGAAGCGCGCAGCCAAGGAGGCGGCCGATGCCGAGAAGCGCGTGCAGCGCGCGATCAAGGAGGCGGAGCGTGCGGCGAAGAAGATGGCGGAGGAGGCAGAGAAGGCCGCGAAGGAGGCGGAGCGGGAGGCGAAGAAGGCAGCCAAGGAGGCGGAGGCCGCAGCCAAGGCAGCAGCCAAGGAGGCAGCCAAGGAGGCCAAGGCAGCCGCCAAGGCCGCGAAGATCAAGGCCAAGGCAACCAAGACCATCCTGAATCCGGAGGATACGATAGACACGGAATCGGAGCCGGAGAGTGACACAGAGGCAACGGAGATTGCCTCACTGCGTGCGGAGGTGCAGCGTCTCCAGGCGCAACTGGCGGCCATCCGGGGGATCGTAGCGTAAACCAACACCAAAAACCCAAAGACCACAAAGACCACAAAGACCACAAAGACACACAATTTTTGGTTTAGCGGGTGAGAGTCACAATGGCGGCGAACAACGGAATGAGGAAGGGTACGAACAGCGTCAAACAGACAAACATACCAACATCATCCAACCGTTCATCAATCCCCATAGGGGTATACTCCTCATCCTCCGTCAATGGAGGAGCATTCCGCAGCGCCTCAAAGGGAGAATGATCCCAGAAACTATCAATCGTCCTACCACACGGCAGAACATCCGTAGTAACAAACCCCGTAGCCAGCCGGGTAGCAGGATCGGACGCACTCAGAGTTCCCTGGAGATACTCCTCACAGACAGTGGCCGCCCATTGGCCAACATAGAAGAACGCCTCGGGTGTCCGAATCTTGGGATGCAGATCCGGCTGCCTGGAGAGCAGTCGGAACAGCACATAGAGTCTCCCAGCGGGCCAATCACCCGAGAGATAGGAGACCAGATCAATATGGACCCCCTCTGTATACGCCTCGTGGATCTCATCTGCATGGTCACAGATCCGCCCGGTAAGCCACCGCCGTGTCTCCTCCAGCAGATAGATCCGAGTCTCACGGCGAGTCATGGCGGGATCAGGCTTGAGAAAGTCCCCGGGCAGGATACCGAGGTCACAGTGTTCCGTGAACAATTCCACCTTGCGCTTCCGGGCAGGAGCATCGGGGCACACAGGGTGAGACAGAGAACGTGTAGGAGTCATCATCGTACGGGTGGCCTCATGACACCATAGCCCCTTCACGTTTGCTCATAAACTTGAATTACTCCGGCAACACCACACCCTTCTCCAGGACACGATGGAGCAACGACGTTTCCATGTTGACCCTGTGCACGGCGAGTTTATCCTGTTGGAATGGGATACCTCCCTCAATGGATGGATGCCCGCGATAGAGATCCTGATGGGCTGGCAACGCGGTATGCACCGCATATTCCGCACGGCGAACTCCTCAAACCTTCTGACAATGCCCGATTTCACAGTGTGGTCTCGTTTGCCCCCGGCGGAAGTATCCCGTGTTCGCACCCCCTTGAGGCGACCATGGATCCCCGACCAGTACATAGAGTATGCCGATGACATGGAAGATGTCTTCCATAGATCGGAGATGGATGATCCGTATCTTTCACAGGCACTGCGTGCCTCTCTATCCGCTTCTCCCCCGACCCCAAGAGGTCCACCGCCTCCGGCCTTTCCGGCACATCTGGTGAGTCCGGTGTTGGCGGCGGCCGTGGCCGAACGAAAGACCTGCCCGATCACCATGGAACCTATCCGGAAGAAGACCGCCGCCATAACCAGTTGTGGCCACATCTTCCAGAAGGAGGCAATTCAGGAGTGGATGAAAGGGCACGATACCTGCCCGGAATGTCGCCAGAGGTGCAGTCTATGACCCCCCTCCTCGCGGTTAAAATAGATGCCCAATGTAGAAACAATGGATCTCCTACCCAAGTCCGGATCAATGCCCGTGACAACTGGTGGTGCCCGGAAGGGCCGGAAGGCGAGCCGGAAGAACAGCCGGAAGAACAGCCGGAAGAATGTCCGGAAGACTGTCCGGAAGGAGAGCCGGAAGAACCGGAACCGCAACCGGAACCGGAACACCCGGAACCGCAACAACCGGAACCGCTCGTAAAGAGTACATCAACATTACTATCGTTCAATCTTCTAGTAGAAGACCGAATGTTAGTACAATCATCTAGTTATGAGTTCAAAAGAGCAAGCAAGGTAGTATATGCCCTATCTCCGATCTTACCCTGTAGAGTCTCCGCGATCTCTTTTGCATCGGCGATATTGGTACTGTAACTCGTAGAAACCTGCATAAGAGTCCAAGTAGGTTTGCCAGTGCGGCGATTGACATCGTTGTGTAGATTGAGTAACCACTTACCGATATCAACGCCACCGTTTGGAACAAGAGAGACACGGATCGGATATGCATTGAGCCATGCATTGTAATGTGCGGAACAATCCGGGCAGGGTAATCCTGTGCGGAGTTCTTTGAACAGTTTCACCCAGAGTGAATATCGGGTCTTCACACCCCTGCATTGTGCAGCGGTATGAAGTACCTTCCAAAGAGGCGGTCCCCACACGGATGTATCAGCAATAAGGGGGGTCTCAGGAAGTGCAGGAGGTGCAGGAGTTGCAGGGGTTGCAGGAGATACATTCCGCGACATACCCGGACGCAACAAAGACTGGCTAGAAACGACGGAGCGTTGAGATCTCTGACGAGGGTTCGCAATGACAGGAGGTGAAGATGTGGTGATCTTTTTTGTGCAATTGCACATTCTCTATAGGATGCTGATGATTGTGAATACGAGTGGGCGCACACAACGGGTGAAACCTTCTACAACCATGTAGCAATGAAGGATGTGACGGGGGAGAGATATGGATGTTGTTCGGAGTCTATATGGGGCGTTTTTGTGTGAAATGGGTGGCGAAATGTATGTGGGAAGCCCATACGGGACCCAATTCCTGTGATACAGGTGGGGGCGCGAGGCAAAACATGACGCGGTGGCGGTTGCTGCAGGAGGGAAATAGGATGTCCCTTAGACTCGCTGATCTCCATGTGGCCTATCACACGGTCGGCCCCGATGAGGCGATTGTGATGGCGAATCTGGGGGCGGTGTGCTATGAAGCAGTGCGGGGGACACTTCGTGACGAGTGGGTGGCGACGATGGCGGGGGATGATGCGGCGAAGGCGGAGAAGTGGAGGGAGGAGGGGCGTATGGCGTTGATGGAGTCTGTGAAGGCGAAGTTGGCTGCGGCGGATGACGCGACGGCGCGTGCGATCGCGGCGGAGAGTCAGTTGGGAATCGTGAATGCGTCGGTAGAGGCGGAGGCGGCCAAGAGGGTGGCCATTGTGTTGGACGGACATCGGAAGGACATGGAGATCGCCAAGATGGTGGAGATCGGTGCGCTGAAGGAGCGGATTGCGTCGCTGGAAGGGCAGAAGAAGGCGATGGAAATGCTGGAAGAGGCACAGTGTTCCATGAAGCAGGTGATAGAAGAGCAGAAGGTACAGTTGGCCGCGTACAAGGAGCAGGTGCAGGTCGCACTGAAGGCGAATACGCGGAGTAGTCATGCGATAGGTAAGCAGGGGGAGGCGACAGTGTTGGAGATATTGGAGGGGCATGTCATGGCGGTATTTCCGTATTCGCAGGTGAAGGACATGACCAGTGTGCATCATGCGGCGGACTTTCATATCTGGATCATGAATGAGACGGGGAAGCGTAAGAAGTTCCTCGTGGATTCCAAGAATTACTCGCAGCCGGTCAACTCCACGGAAGTGATCAAATTATATAAGGATGTGGACGCGGATGATGAGGCGGGGGGCGGCATACTCATCTCGTTGAGTTCTCCGATTGCTGCGAAGAAGCAATTCCAGATAGGATATACTCCCAAGCAGAAGCCGCTGTTGTTTCTGACCTTTATGGACATGGAGTTGGAGGTGAAGAAGGACATCTTGTGTTGGGCGATCCATGCACTGATGGCGATTATCGGTGAGTCGGATCATGCTGCACGGAACAAGATGTTGGAGAACATAGAAGAGTTCATGGAGAGTGTACACGGGTCGGTGAAGGAGTTGGACAAGGTGATACTCTCGCAGGTGAAAACGTTGGAGGCGACGCGTCAGGTCCGTTCAGGCATTCTTCATAAACTGACGGGGTTCCGTGAGGGGAATGATGGCACTGTGCCGGCGATAACGCATGTAGAGGATGACGGGGTAGTAGACGATGGTGGGTGTGTGTCTATATTGAAATCTACTGGGTTGCGATGTGGGAAAGTGGTGACAAGTGGGCGGACAAAATGCCGGAATCATACGTCGGCGCAGGATAAGAAGGGTCTCTAACGGATCTGTGCAGGGGCGTTTTTTGGCGTTACGGGGGGTCGTTTTTGTATCACGGGGCCCATATAGATTTTTCAGATGTATTTGTGTGCGAATTACGTCGGAATCCCGTGCAGGGGCTGGCGGGGGACCTAAAGATGAAGCATGACGGGCCCTGCATGGGAATTATTTGGTTGTTTGGTGGTGCGGATCATGTCATGGATCCGATATACATCTGTGTCGGAATAATTATGTGGTAATTTATATCATAATCCCATATGAGTTTTGACGGGGGCGAACAGATGAATCATGACGGCTGGTCATATGGGGAATTAAGTAGGGTGGTTTGGTCACGGTCTACGTCACGTGACCTATATATTTTTAATTATTTTAATTGTGTGATATTTTGTATCATAGTGCGATATGCTTTATGCGGGCTGTAGCCATTCATATCGGCCGTGGGCGGCCGGACGGGGCCTGCACGGGAAATAAGGATCTCGCGTAAGGGAGGGTATCGGGGCGTTGGATTATACG
>Ga0214921_10010032_pt1 | contig 11804 bp, 6 predicted proteins | sample LL1505_MetaG_FD_177992 | JGI IMG/M metagenome (GOLD analysis project Ga0214921, IMG submission 177992) | Freshwater microbial communities from Lake Lanier, Atlanta, Georgia, United States - LL-1505 | ecosystem: Environmental > Aquatic > Freshwater > Lake | place: USA: Georgia | collected 2015-05-28
CGGTCGGCTGCGGCAGCGATCGGGGCCCGCGTTGCCAGCCAGGCATCATGGTTTTTCTTCGTCGCATCGGGGTTGGGGTCGATGGCCCGCTCCTGCTGCACCGCCTTTCCCAGGCAGGCGATCAGTGCGTAGTAGTCTCGATGCGCGATCGGATCGTATTTGTGGTCGTGGCAGCGGGCACAGCCGATCGTCATGCCGAGCACGCTCGATCCCAGGGTCGCCACCATGTCGTCGAGTTGGTCATACCGGATCGGTTCCACCGTTTTGGCGGTGACCTGGCCCGGGTAGGGACCGGCCACGAGGAATCCGGTGGCACTCGTCGCGTTGTAGTCGCCGGGCTTGATCAGATCGCCCGCCACCTGCAGTCGGAGGAACTCGTCATACGGCATGTCAGCATTCAACGCCTTGATGACAAAGTCTCGGTAATGAAAGGCGCCACCACGGTCGGCGTCGAACTCGTAGCCGCCGCTCTCGCCGAACCGCACCGTGTCGAGCCAGTGACGGGCCCAGCGTTCGCCGAAGCGTGGGCTGGCCAGAAGCCGGTCGACCATCGCCTCATAGGCGGTGGGCGACTCATCGCCGAGAAATACCTGCAATTCGTCAGGCGTGGGCGGCAGCCCGGTGAGATCGAACGACACCCTTCGGGCCAGCGTTGCCTTGGCGGCGGCAGGGTTTGGTTCGATGCCGGCAGCCTCCTGCTTGGCCAGGATGAAGCGGTCGATATCGTTCACGACCCAGGCGGTGTTGTTCACAGTGGGGATCGAGACAGGGCCGAGCCGACGATACGACCAGTGCTGCCGACCTGCCGCGACGTCGATCGTCCGTTCGTCGACCGTGGCTGCGGGCTCCTCCCGGGGATCGGGGGCGCCCATGTCGATCCAGGTCTCGAAGTCGGCAATCACCGCGTCCGGTAGCTTGCCGGTCGGCGGCATTTCGAAGCCGTCGTATTTGATCGCGGCCAGCAGCAGGCTGTCCTCACGCTTGCCCGGCACCACTGCGGCCCCACTCTCGCCCCCCTTGGCCATCCCCTCGCGGGAATCGACGAGCAGGTTCGCCTTGAGCTTGCCGGAGCGGAGGGCGTCGGCCGAGTGGCACTGGTAGCAGTGTTCCGCGAGCACCGGCCGGATCTTCGATTCGAAGAAGGCGATGCCCTCAGGGGTGGGCGAGGCCTGAGTCACGCCGCCACAGGCAACGATCACCGTCATGGCGACGGAGAGAGAGCAGACGCGTCGGACGAGACTGTCATCAATCCGCATCATGCTGGACCTCGCGATGGGGAGACGGAAAGGTCCCAAAACTCCCTCTCAAAGCTCCCATTCTATCCCATCGGCAAAGGCGGTCAAAAACAATCGGTTTTTAACGCGCGTTGGGCTCGACTGGTCTTCCGACGGCTACAATCACCGAGCGATTTGCTCGTGCATCATTCGAGGCGTCATGCCGCAGACCTTTTTCCAGATCACGAATACGGTCGCCCTTCTGGCCTGGATCGGGCTCCTGGTCTTTCCAGGCCGGCGGCTTGTGTCGCATCTGCTCTGCGCAACCGTCATCCCCGGCGCATTGGCCGCCTGCTACGCCGCCGTGATCGGCTGGAAGCTTGCCTCAAACGGCCCGCCGCCGGGCGATGTGATGACGATCGACGGGCTCCGTGCGGTGTTTGCCGACGACTGGGTCTTCGCCGCCGCCTGGACGCACTACCTCGTCTTCGACATGGTGGTCGGCGCCTGGATCGCGCGGGATGCCGTTCGCCTGGGAATCCCCTGGCCGCTCCGCACGATCGCTCTTCTGCTCACGTTCCTCGCGGGACCGGTCGGGTTTTTGATCCACCTTGTGACACGGTTCCTGCTGCGGCGGGCAGTCGCGACCGACAGCGAAGCAGTCACCCGATGATCTGCTCGGCGAGCCTCTGCACGGAGAGCGGCGCCGAGCCCTCCGCCTTATTGTTGATCGTGATGAAGGCGTCGCGGCCGGCGGCGGCTGCCGCGCGGGCCAGTCGGGCCAGGGCTGCACGGCTTGGCACGTCTTCCTCCATCAGACGGTTGAACGGAAAGTAGTCGGCTTTGGCATCCTCGTAGCCGCGGCCGGCATGGAGATTCCAGCGGGCGACGAGCGGCCGGCGTGCGCCCGGCTGCGTGAGCCCAAAGACCTCCGCCTGTTCGTCCACGGGTGGCATCCGCGCATGCACCGCAAGGCAGGGCACTGCACCGGCATCCTCGAGCGACCGTGCGAACCCTTCGCAGACGAGCTGCGGGTCGCGGACCTCGACGCCGTAGAGTGGTCCACGCGGCAGCACGGCCATGAAGGCCGCAATCCTCGCCACGAGTTTCGGCACGTCGGACAGAAGCCGGCGGCCGAGCGGCGGAAACTGGAAGACGAGCGGTCCGGCCTTGGAACCGAGCCCGTCGATGGCGGGACGAATGAACGTCGTGGCGGCTGCCGTTGCATCGAGGAAGAGAGGATTGTCGCGGGCGGCCTCACCCGAGCCGGGCTTGCGCACGACTGGATCGGTGATCGCGGCCGGCGCCTTCACGACGAACCGGAAGTGAGCGGGCACCTGTGCGGCGTAGTGGGCGAACTCGTCGTGCGAAAGCGGCGCGTAGAACGTGCGGTCGAGGCTCACCGTGCGAAAGAGCGGATACGCCGCATAGGCTGCCAGTCCATGTCGTGCGAGCGTTTGTTCATTGGCCGGCTTCCCGTTTCGGGCGGCGTAGACAAGACCCGTCCAGCCTGGAAACGACCAGCTCGACGTGCCCAGGTGGATTTGCTGTGGGAGCGTCGTACCAAGGGCCGTCACGGCCTGGTCCACCATGACCGGATCGATCGCATCGACGTCGGCGAAGAGCGGTAGTTGTTGGTGCATCATACTCGGGGAGCATCCAATCGTTGATACGTGCCCGTCACGAGATGGCAACGGTTCGGGGTTGCCCATGCCACGTCGCCGGACGTTCGCTACGGCCATCCTGGCCTTCGCTCACTCGATGCTGACTGCGCTCCGGCTGGCGGCTTTCGCGCCGTCGCCGCCGTCCCGGCGTCGGCTCCGGCTTACAGGAGCCGTGCAGAGCACGGCTCCCCATCTCTTGCCTACGCTTGTCAGCAACGCCGGCTCTCGGGACATCGGCAGCCCCTCACGGATTCAGCATTCGAAACAGTCAACTCCAACCTGCCCGGGCTCGTAGATCGCCATGAAAAGCAGCCGGCAAGAAGCGTACCAGGTGGCGACAGGTCTGAAACCCTATCATCATGGCTGTATCGCAGCGGCGCACGCAGCTTGTCAGGTGCATGGGAGCGTATGACTCAGTCCACTTCAACACGGCAGTTCGCGGCACTTGCAGACCGCCTCGAGGGTGACCTGCTCGTCGACGACCTCACGCGGACGATCTACTCCACCGACGCGTCGGAGTATCAGGAGCGGCCGCTGGCCGTGGCCATTCCCAAGACCGAGGCCGACGTCCGCGAACTCGTACGGTTTGCCGCAGCGGAACGGATCGGACTGATTCCCCGCGCCGCAGGCACGTCGCTGGCTGGGCAGGTGGTCGGAAGCGGAATCGTGGTCGATGCCGGCCGGCATCTGAATCGGATTCTGGAGGTCGACGTCGAACGCCGCATCGCCCGCGTCCAGCCCGGCGTCGTCCGCAATGCGCTTAATCAGCACCTCGGGCCGCTCGGGCTCTTCTTCGGCCCCGAAACCTCGACCGCATCCTGGGCGATGATCGGCGGCATGGTGGGCAACAACTCCTGCGGCTCGAACTCGATCGCGTATGGCTCGACCCGCGACCATCTGATTCGCGCGAGGGGTTTTCTTGCCGATGGCTCCGAGGCGACGTTTGGCCCGCTCTCGGCCGAAGAGTTTGCGGAAAAGTGCACGGGGCCCGACTCTCTCGAGACACGCATCTATCGTGAGATCCGCGACCTGCTGGGAATCCCCACCAATCGTCAACTGATCCGCGATTCCTATCCGCGGCCCGAGGTCACCCGTCGCAACACCGGCTATGCCCTCGACGCCCTTATGGATGCGTCCTGCTTCGACGATCTCTTCGAGAGCGGGAGTCCACGGCCGTTCAACTTCTGCAGGCTCATCGCGGGCTCTGAAGGCACGCTCTTCTTCGGCGTGGAGTATGAGCTGAATCTGATCCCGCTGCCGCCGCCGGGGGCACTCCTCGTCGTGCACTGTGCGACGGTTGATGAGGCGCTTCAGGCCACGCTCGTGGCGATGCGACATCGCCGCAGGCCCGAGATAGATGCCGTGTCCGCAGATGCCTGCCTGCTCACCGGGTGCGAACTGATCGACAAGAAGATCCTCGACTGCACGAAGGACAACGCCGAACAGGCCCGCAACCGGTCGTTCGTCGTGGGCGATCCCGGCGCGGTGCTGGTGGTGGAGATGAAGCACGCCGACAGCGGGGTCGTGGCGGCGAAGCTTCGCGAGACCGAGGACGATCTCCGCGGCGCGGGCCTTGGTTACGCCTATCCGGTTCTCTACGGAGCCGAAGGTGACAGGGTGTGGGAGTTGCGCCGGGCCGGACAGGGGCTCGTGAACAACGTGCCGGGCGACGCCAAGCCTCGCGAGATCGTCGAAGACACCGCCGTGGCCGTCGAGGATCTGCCGGCCTACATCGCCGAGTTCGACCGGCTGCTGGCCGAGAAATATGGTATCGACTGCATTCATTACGCCCACGCTGGCGCAGGCGAACTGCATCTCCGTCCGCTCTTCGACCTGCGGACCGTCGCTGGCCTGGCGATGTTTCGCGGCGTAGCGACCGACGTGGCGGCGCTCGTGAAGCGATACCGGGGCAGCTTGAGCGGCGAACATGGCGACGGCCGGCTCCGCGGCGAGTTTATCCGCACGATGCTGGGCGATGAGTGTTTCCAGTTGCTCGTGCGGGTGAAGCGGCTGTTCGACCCGCAGGGCATTCTCAACCCCGGCAAGATCATCGACACACCGCCGATGGACACATCGTTAAGGATCCTGCCTGGGGAACACGAGCCGCATCACAATACGGTGTTTCGCTTTGCCGACACCGGGGGTGTGCTCCGCGCGGCGGAGAAGTGCACGGGCGTCGGCCAGTGCCGCAAGTCGGCGAATATGGGGGGCACGATGTGCCCCAGCTATATGGCAACGAGGGATGAGCAGCACACCACGCGGGCCCGGGCCAACGTGCTGCGGCAGGCGCTCTCGTCGACCCGCGAAGCGGCTGATCCATGGGCCCGCCCCGAGATTGCCGACGTCATGGATCTCTGTCTCTCCTGCAAGGCCTGCAAGAGCGAGTGCCCATCGAACGTCGACATGGCCCGCCTCAAGGCCGAGTGGGAGCAGCACCGGCACGACGCCAGTGGTGTGCCGCTCCGCAGCCGGCTGATCGCTGGATCAGCCGCCGTCATGCGGTGGGCGAGCCTCGCGCCGTGGGTCTACAACTTCGCGGTGTCGGCACCGGGTATTTCCCCACTCCTGAAACGCCTCATGGGCTTTGCGGCCGGACGTTCGCTGCCGCACCTGCACGGCACGACGCTCTCGGCCTGGCTCCGGCAACGCCATCGCGCCGACCTGCCACGTCCGGCACCGAACGGTCGCGTGTACCTGTTTGTCGACGAATTCACCGACACCCTCGACGTGCCGCTGGGTATCAAGACTGTGGAGTTGCTCGAGTCCCTCGGCTATGAGGTGGTCGTTCCCCGCCACGTCGATAGCGGCCGGGCGCAGATTTCGAAGGGGCTCCTGCGCGAGGCACGCACGCTGGCCAGTCGCAACGTGGAACTGCTCGATCCGGTGATCAGCGACGACGCGCCGCTGGTGGGCATCGAGCCATCGGCGATCCTCGGCTTCCGCGACGAGTATCTCGACCTCGTGCCGGAGTCGCTCGCCGTGGCCGCGAAGCGGTTGGCATCCCGCACGCTCCTCGTCGACGAGTTCTTCGCGGGCGAGGCGACCCGAGGCCGGATCACGGCAGATTCATTCACCAACCAGACGCGACAGATCAAGCTCCACGGCCACTGCCATCAAAAGGCACTTTCGTCACTCGCCGCCACGGTGCAGGCGCTCTCCCTGCCGCGGAACTACTCGGTCGAGGCGATCCCCAGCGGCTGCTGCGGCATGGCCGGCTCGTTCGGCTACGAGCGGGAGCATTTTGAGCTGTCCATGCAGATCGGCGAACTGGTGCTCTTTCCGGCGGTGCGCAAGGCCGAGGACGACGTGCTCATTGCCGCCCCGGGCACGAGCTGCCGCCATCAGATCAAGGATGGCACCGGTCGCACGGCTCTCCACCCGGTTGAGATCCTGCACGCGGCACTCGCGTGATGCCGAGCCGCATGGGCCCAGGCATCGCGAGCCGTCAGGCCGCCGCCGAGGCATCAATCGGTTCGATCGCAGTGACATGCAGGAGCGAGACGGTGCGGTGCCGCGACGGGATGCCGTTTCGTTCGGCGAGACCGATCACAATTTCCGTCCTCGTCAGAAACGCCATCTCAGGGTGCCGGACTTCGTACGCTTCGCCATCGGATGTCTTCACGAGGAAGGGTTGGAAGGGACGCTTCTGCATCCACTCGCGGAGGCTTTCGGCTGTCATGGACGAACTCCCAATAGTGATACGGATGTACACGTATCGTATCGGCTCGCTTCGCAAGAATCAACCGTTCGTCGGGCCGACTCGGTCCAGCCCGGTCAAGGCGTGCCTATGCAGACGAGTTTCTCCTTCCGCGTGTCGCCCGAGCCGGTGGCGATGCGGAAATAGAGGCGGTTGCCGCAGATTGTGGGCGTCGTCCATGCCTCGTCGCCAAGCTGGTTGACGCCCAAAGATTCAAAACGCTCCGGCGTGGCGCGGAAGATGTGCGTCTGGCCCGACTCGTTCGTGACGAAGATCATGTCGTCAAGCAGCACGGGCGAGCCGCTGAAGTTGCCCCCTAAGCGATGCTTCCAGAGCTCTTTGCCGGTGGCCGATTCCCAACAGACCGCGATGCCGGCGTCGAGCACGCCGTAGAGATGGCCGGCATGGTGAATCAGCGAGGGCACATATTCCCGCTCGCCGTTTTCCCATTCGATCTTCGCAGTTCCGTCGGCGCGGACGGCTGCGATGTGGTTTCTCGGATAGCCACCCGACGAGAAGACCCGTTCGCCGTCGGTGACGGGCGTGGTGACGCATTCCGTCGTGGATCCCTCCCGCTCCCAGAGCGTGTCGCCTGTGGCCGGATCGTAGCTGATCACCTTATCGCAGCCGATCAGGATCAACTGATCCCGACCAAAGAGCTGAAATACGATAGGCGACGAATAGTTTGGTGTGGGCGGTCGCTGCTGCTTCCAGACGACATCCCCGGTGCGGCGGTTGAGGGCGGCAACGGCCCCGCCCCCCTTGTGGTCGGCCGACACCAGCACGGTGTCTTTGTAAAGGAATGGCGACGCCCCATAGCCCTGATGAATGACATAGTCACAGAGCGTAGTCTGCCAAACCTCTTTGCCGTCGAGTGACAGGGCGGTGATGACCACGGCATCGGAGTTGGGAAAGGCAACGAAGAGCCGCTCGCCGTCGCAGGTGACGGAGCTGGATGCGCCGGTCGAACGTTCGTGCTTCCGCATCGCCCCGCTGGCATGGACCTGTTTCGTCCAGACGAGCTTTCCTGAAACACGATCGAAGGCGTAGACCGACTGGCTCCCCGTGGGCTCGTCGCAGCTCGTGAGGTAGACGCGGTCGCCGACGACGGTGGGTGAACTTGAGCCGCGGCCTGGCACGTCGGCAGTCCACACCACGTTCTCCGTGTCGGACCAGGTGAGCGGCACTGTCTGTCCTGCGGGAGCGTGGCCGTCATGGGATGGCCCACGCCACCCCGGCCAGTCGCGGTTCCCAATCGCGAGCGTGGCCGTGCTGGACGGCGCGGGCGGTGCGGCAGCGGCCGGGAGGAGCAGCCACAGCACCACGACCGCAGTCGCGAACACGGAGAGAGGCCCACGGCGGACATCGATGCGATTCATGCGAGCTTCCTGAGGAGAGGCATCATCGACTCGCCGAACAGGCTGGAGATGGCTCTTGCTGTGGCGCGAACGGAGCTTCATAGTATTGCCCTGATGAGGAACAGGAAAAGAGGACAGGGAATCAGGAGCTTCGACCATGGCAAAGGGCGTTCGTGCGACACGGCGGGGATTTCTCGGCAGTGCTACCGCCGGTGCTGCGGCTGCCGCCACCAGCGGCATGGTCCCGTACGTGCCCTGGGCGGCCACTGCCTTTGCCAACAACGATGCCAATGACCGCCCACGGATCGGCTGCATCGGCACAGGCTCGATGGGGCTTGGTGACGCGATGGGTCATGCGGAGTTTGGCGACATTCTCGCCGTCTGCGATGTCGACAGGGATCGGGCCGATCGGGCCAGGTACGACGTGCGGATCGGCAAGGGCAAGGCCGACGCCTATGGCGACTACCGCAAGGTGCTGGAGCGGCCCGACATCGACGTCGTCAGCATCGTCACCACCGACCACTGGCATGTGAAGATCGCGATCGAGGCCCTCCAGGCCGGCAAGCACGTCTTCTGCCAAAAGCCGCTCTCGCTGACGCTCGAAGAGAACCAGCTCGCCAGGGCCGCCGCAGAAAAATTTCCGAATCTACAGTTCTTCATCGGCACGCAGCAGCGTTCAGACAAGGACCTCTTCCTGCGGGCGGTGAACATCGTCCACAAGGGACTGCTCGGTGACATCCAGCGGGTTACAGCCGGGATCAACGGTAGCCCCACCGGCGGGCCGTTTCCGATTGAGAATCCGCCTGGCGGTCTCGACTGGGATATGTGGCTTGGCCAGGCCCCCAAGGTTCCCTTCCGCAACCGTCGCTGCCACTACGAATTCCGCTGGTGGTACGAATACTCTGGCGGCAAGTTCACCGACTGGGGCGCGCACCACATCGACATCGCGCAGTGGGCGCTCAAGGAGGATGCGAAGGGCAAGGGGCCGATCGAGATCAATGGCGTCGATGCTCGGCATCCCGTGCCGTTCAGGATGGGCTATCCGACCGTCGATGATGAATACAACACGGCCTACAACTTTTCAGTGCCGTGCAGGTTTGCCAGCGGCACGGAACTGATCGTGACCAGCCGCGGCGACAACGGCATTCTCTTCGAGGGCTCCAAGGGTCGGCTGTTCGTGAATCGCAGCAAGATCACCGGGACACCGATCGATGAGAATTGGGACAAGGACCGGTTCGGTGACGATGACCTCAAGTCGCTCTATAAAGGCAAGCCGGCAGAGGGGCACAAGCAGAACTTCTATCGCTGCATCCGCGAAGGCGGCCTGCCCGTGTCGGACGTCTATAGTCACGTGATTACCATGAACACCTGCCACCTGGCGGCGATCGCAGCCCGCCTGGGACGGACAATCAAGTGGGACCCTGCCACGGAAACCATCGTGGGCGACGAGCAGGCGGCCGCGATGGCCTCGCGAAAACCCCGCGAAGGCTTCGAAATCCCCCGGGTGTAGGCCCCAATTTCCTGCTTCGGCCGGAAACGGACGATAAAGTAGGAGAGGATAGATCCGCCGATCGACCCGCGGGCGGTGCTCGCGGGTGCCACGTTGGGCTGGTGCACTGGCACGCCTGACGACGAAGCGGGTGTTTTCCAGAGGACTGATTCCTATGGTGAACAGCGTTGCCTACCGGTGGTGCCGCACGATCTGTGTGGCGGCAGCATGTTGCCTGCCCGCGTCGGTGGCGCTGTCGGAGACGGTGTCGTACACCCGCGACATCAAGGGCATCCTGTCCAACCGCTGTGTGCGATGCCATGGCCCGGATGCCGGTTCCCGACAGGGGGGCGGCGACGGCGGCCTTCGGCTCGATACGTTCGCGGGAGCCACGGCTGATCTGGGCGGCCATGCCGCCATCGTGCCCGGTAGTCCAGAGGAGAGCGAGATCATCGCCCGGATCACCTCCGACGACCCCGATCTCATGATGCCACCGCCCGACGCGGGTGAACGGCTGCCGGCGAAACAAGTCGAACTCTTGAAGAACTGGATCACGGCCGGTGCCTCCTACGAGCCACACTGGGCATATGTGCCGCCGCAACGGCCGCCTGTGCCCATCGTGAAGGACGCAGCCTGGCCAAAGAACGACATCGATCGGTTCATCCTGGCGCGGCTCGAGGCGGAGGAGCTCACGCCGCAGCCCGAGGCCGACCGGGCGACGCTGGCCCGCCGTCTCGCCCTCGACCTCACGGGCCTGCCGCTGAGCCCTGAAGAGATCGACGCTTTCGCGGCAGACCTGGCTCCCGATGCGGTGGAACAACTGGTGGACCGGCTGCTCGTCCACGATGGCTACGGCGAGCACATGGCGAGGCAGTGGCTCGATCTCGCTCGCTATGCCGACAGCGCCGGCTATGCCGACGATGGGCCACGATCGATCTGGGGCTGGCGGGATTGGGTGGTGAGGGCGTTCGATGCCAACATGCCCTTCGATGAGTTCACGGTTCGCCAGATCGCCGGTGATCTCCTGCCGCAGGGGACGCTCGACGACCGGATCGCCACCGGCTTTCACCGCAACACGCTGACGAATAGCGAGGGCGGCACGATCGACGAGGAGTTTCGCACGGTGGCGATCGTCGACCGCGTGAACACCACGATGAGTACCTGGATGGGTACGACGATTGCGTGCTGCCAGTGCCACGACCACAAGTACGATCCACTCTCCCAGAAGGAATACTTCGGCCTCTATGCGATCCTGAACAACACGGCCGACGCCGATCGTCAGGATGAGGCTCCGCTGGTCGAAATTCCCTGGGAGCCGGTCGATACGCGGCGAGCAAAGATGGAAAAGAAGATCGCCGACATCGAGTCCCGGATTCCGCCGCCTGCGCAGGGGATCATCGAGCCGCCGGAGTTTCGGCCGGCCCGCGACCTCGTTGCCGGCTTGCGGAAGAAGCTCAATGCGGTGAAGCCGGTGACCGTGCCGGTGATGGAGGAACTCGCCGGTGACACGCGGCGGGTCACGAAGCTCCAGTATCGGGGCAATTGGCAGGATCTCGGGCCCGAGGTTGCCGAGGGTGTGCCGGCTGTGTTCCCCCGGGCCGAAGTGCCTGAGGGGGGCCGACTCGATCGGCTCGTGCTGGCGAAGTGGCTCGTGGACTCGCGAAACCCGCTCACCGCCCGCGTCGTGGTCAACCGGCTCTGGGAGCGGCTGTTCGGCATCGGCATCGTGTCGACAAGCGAGGAGTTTGGTAGTCAGGGAGAGCTCCCGAGCCATCCAGAACTGCTCGACTGGCTGGCCTGCGAACTGGTCGACAGCCGCTGGGATATGAAGGCGCTGATTCGGCTCATGGTCACAAGCGCCGCCTACCGCCAGAGCTCGCGAGCCACGCCCGACCTCATCGCGCGTGACCCGGAGAACAGGCTCCTAGCCTGCGGGCCGCGGGTGCGACTCTCGGCGGAGGTGATTCGCGATCAGGCCCTCGCGGCTGCGGGACTCTTATCGCGGAAGAAGGGAGGGCCAAGTGTGAATCCCCCGCAGCCCAATCTGGGGCTCAGTGCGGCGTTTGGAGGCGGCATCGACTGGCGGACCAGCGACGGAGAGGATCGTTATCGCCGGGCCCTCTACACGACCTGGCGGCGGAGTAATCCCTATCCGTCGATGGCCACGTTCGATGCGCCGAGCCGAGAGGTCTGCACGGTTCGTCGACCCCGTACGAACACGCCGCTGCAGGCGCTCGTGACGATGAACGATCCTGTCTACGTGGAGGCGGCGCAGGCCTTGGCGCGGCGGATGGTGCGAGAGGGAGGTTCGACACCGGCAGAGCGGGCCGCACGAGGCTTCCGGCTTGTCCTTGCCCGACAGCCGACTGCCGCAGAGATCGA